>Ga0306920_100014921_pt1 | contig 10626 bp, 9 predicted proteins | sample flu12Cox44000170_FD_204666 | JGI IMG/M metagenome (GOLD analysis project Ga0306920, IMG submission 204666) | Lab enrichment of tropical soil microbial communities from Luquillo Experimental Forest, Puerto Rico - flux4day.12C.oxic.44.000.170 (v2)... | ecosystem: Environmental > Terrestrial >... | reverse complement strand
CGGAATCCAGTCGAACAGCCCCGCGAACAGCAACCCGAGCAGGATCGTCAGCACCCCGAAGACCTGGGTCAGCCCCACGCTGTGCCGCTGCAGCAGTGCGCCGAGCCCGCCGAAGGCGAGCCCTTCGCTGGCGAACACGGCCGAGAACCCGAGCGCGAACAGGGCCGTGCCGAGCACGGCACGGCGCCTGGCCCGGCGCGGCGGGCGGGGCCGGACCGGCTCGCTCGGCGCGACGGTGGTCACCGCGATCGCCGTCTGCTCGCCGACCGCACCACCATCCCCGGACCCGGGGCGGCCATCGGACGGCCCGGTTCCCGCGGTGCCGTCACCGGATTCGCCGTCCGGTGCCAGCTCCGCATCGACGGCAGACATGCCGGTGACGTAAGAGAGGTAACCGGGGACCAGGGGGAGCACGCAGGGGGAGAGGAAGGTCACCGCGCCGGCGGCGGCGGCCACGGGGACGGCGAACAGCAGCGGCCCAGACAGGATCAGGTGCTCGATCCCGCCGCTCATGTGATTGCCTCCCGCGCGGGACGTCGTGCCGGGGGCGCGCCAACGAGCAGGTTGCATGGCCGTGCCGGGGGCGCGCTGGCAAGCAGGTTGCATGGCCATGCCGGGGGCGCGCTGGCAAGCAGGTTGCATGGCCATGCCGGGGGCGCGCTGGCAAGCAGCGCGGGAGGCACGGGGCTCCGGGGGTGGCCCCCGGGGCAGCAGAGTCTCGCCGCCGGGAGCCGCAGCGCGGAGCGATGCGGCGTTCGGGCCGGCGGCTGCGGCGTGAAACTGCCCGAGGCCTTCATCGGGCGCCTCATGGCTGACCTCCGCGCTATTCCGTGGCTGGCCCCCAACTTATCCCGCTGAGCCGAAACGTGCGCCCGAGCCCATTGCCGACCGCATCGCGAGGGTTATTGTGCGCGCAGGTTTGGGTTTTGTTAGATAACGGAGGTTTTCGATGCCGAACCTGACACGTCACGTGTTCTTCCGGCCGCCTCCCAGTCTTTCGATGACGCGGGTTCCAGGGCACCGCGCTGCCGTCCATCGGGATCTTCGGCAACCCGGCGCAGGTCTGCGCGAGCTACGACCCGTGGAACACCCCCTGCATCATCGGGGGCTGACCGGAGTGACCTGTCCTTCGTGCTGGGCGGCGCCGCGAGCGCTGCCCAGCACGTAGAGGGAGAGCAGCGAGCAGATCAGCGCCACACCGGTCAGCATGGCCATCGACGCCGATGCGCTGTCGCGGCCGGAATCCACGAAGGACGCGCCCGAGGAAGCGGCGCCGAGCAACGCCAGGAGGAAGAGCACCGACAGCACGATCAGGGCGCGGTTACGCGACAGGACCGACCTGATGACCAGGCTGATGGACCCGAGGACAAGCAGCAGGCCCAGCCCGGCGTGAATGCCGAGCGCCACCGGGCCGTTCGCCAGTGCCCGGCCGATCGCGGTCAGGAAGCCGCCGCCCTGATCGCGCGCTGGCACCGTGACATAGAGATTCACCCATATGCCCAGCGCGTACTGGACAACCACCGCGATCCCCATGCCGAGGGCTGTCCGCCGCGCTATCTCCAGGTGGGCGGCCTTAGCGCCGCCGCGCACTTCAGTGGAACCCGTGTCGAGCATCGTCGCCACCTCCGGTGCGAAACTAATGTCTTATTTAGATAGTTCTACTCTGCGAAGATCGAGGCACGCAAATATAATTGATAGTGATAGTGTTTGCCGATGGAGACCTCGGACCCCGCGTCACCAGAGGGCGGTGTCGCGTTCCTGCTGGTGCAGCTGGGGTTCCACCTGGCCCGGGTGTTCGGGGAGCGGCTTGAGCCGCTGGGCCTGGAGCAGCGCCAGGCTGGGATGCTGGCCCGCCTGGCCGAGAACGACGGCGGGTCACAGCAGGCCATCGCCGAACTGCTGGGGGTCAACCCAACCCGGATGGTGTTCCTCACCGACGAGCTGGAAAAGCTCGGGCTGGTCGAGCGCAGGCGCAATCCGGCCGACCGGCGCTCCCACGCCCTCTACCTGACCGAGGCCGGCACCGCGATGCTGGCACGGGTCAGGGAGGTCACCCGGGCTCACGAGGCCGCCGCCACCGCCGGCCTGAGCGCCGCGGAGCGGGATCAGCTCATCGCACTGCTCAAGCATCTCGCCCGCGACCAGGGCCTCGCCGCGCAGGCTCTGCCCGGTGCGTCCCCGCGGCACGGGCCGCGGCCTGGAAACCCTGTTGCGGGCCGCTGGGGAGCGCATTAGCGTCGCCGTCGTGCCTGGACAACGGCCCCGCGCCACGGCAAGCCCAGTGCCCGCGCCGCGTTGAGCCGGCCCAGGCTCCGGGCCGACCTGACTCCGCTGCGGACCTCACGCGACTTCCGCCTGCTGTACGCCAGCCGTACCATCACCGCGCTGGGCACCGATGCCACCGAAGTGGCCCTGCTCGTCCAGGCCCGGCAGCTCACCGGGTCCACCTTCGCGGTCGGCCTGCTCGGTGCGGTCGAACTGGTGCCGCTGGTGGTGTTCGGTCTGTATGGCGGGGTGCTCGCGGACCGGTTCGACCGGCGCCGGCTGAGCGTCGCGTGCGAGGCTGGCCTCGCCTGCTGTGCGGCAGTTCTCATGCTGAACGCCCTGGCGCCCCATCCCGCCGTCTGGCTGCTGTACGTGGTCACGGCGCTGATGATGGCGATGGCCGCGCTCCAGCGGCCGTCACTCGAGGCGTCGATGCCGCGCGTGGTGCCCAAGGACCAGCTCATGGCGGCCGCCGCGCTGATGTCCATGTCTCAGAACGCGTCCTACCTCGCCGGGACCACCCTGGGCGGCGTCCTCGCCGCCGGTCCGGGCCCGGAGTACGTGTACGGGCTGGATACCGTCAGCTTCGTCATATCGTTTGGCTTCCTGTGGCTGGTGCGGCCGCTGCCCGCACTCGCCGCCGAGGGCCAGCCGGTGACCGGCTCCGCTTTGGGCCTGCGGAGCATCGCGGCCGGGTTCGCCTTGGCGCGCAAGCGCCAGGACCTGCTCGGCTCCTATCTGGCCGACCTCGCTGCGATGACGCTCTCCTACCCCGCCGCCCTATTCCCGTTCGTGGCCGTCAACCTGCACGCCCCGTGGGCCACGGGACTGATGTTCGCGGCGCCGTCGGCGGGCGCCCTCGCGATCACCGTGGTTAGCGGGTGGATGGGTCGGGTGCGCAGGCATGGCGTGGCCATCGCGGTCTCGGCCGCGACCTGGGGGCTGCTGATCACCGGGTTCGGCCTGGCGCCCGACATCTGGGCGGCGCTGAGCTTCCTGGTGCTGGCTGGGGCCGCCGACATGGTGAGCGGGATCTTCCGTGGCACGCTGTGGAACCAGACCATCCCCGACCAGATCCGCGGCCGGATGGCCGGGCTCGAACTGCTCAGCTACAGCGTCGGGCCGTCGGCCGGGCAGATCCGGGCCGGCGCTGTGGCCAGCGTCACCAGCGCGCGGTTCTCCATCGCCTCCGGCGGGCTGCTCTGCGTGGGGGCGGTCGGCCTGGTCTGCCTGCTGCTACCCGGCTTCACCCGTTACCGGGCCCAGCCCGGCACTCCCGCGGGCGAGCCGGCCTGACCGGTATCCCATGGGCTGGGGTTCCGGCGCATTGCCGGGGCGAATGACCGCTCGGCGGAGGGGCACTTTCAGCGGGCGGCGGCTCAGCGAGTGGCCGCTCTCGGCCGGCCGCCGTGGTCGTACTCGGCCGTGGCCGCTCTCGACCGGTGGCAGCCGCTCCCTGGGTGTCGTGCTCGGAGGCCGTCTGCTACGCCTGGGCCTGGGGCACCCGCGCCTCGTCACACGGGCACCAGCCCCGGCCCTGCGATCCCAGGCCGGCCAGCGCATCCTCGATGCCGCGGTGGAAGGTAGGGTAGGCGTAGATCATCTCGCGCAGGCGCTGGACCGGCACCGCGGCGTGCACCGCCACCGTCAGCGCGCCGAGCACCTCACCGCCCCACGGGCCCACCGAGGTGGCACCGGCCAGCACCCCCCGGTCACAGTCCTCGACGAGCTTGATGAACCCGTCGTTACCGGCCTTGTGGATCCAGCCGCGGGCGGTCTCGGGCACCTGCTTCACGCTGGTCCGCACGGTCAGCCCCCGCTCGCGCGCCTCCCGCTCGGTCAGCCCCACCGCGCCGATCTCCGGGTCGGTAAAGGTGACGCGGGGCACCGCGTCGTACTCGGCTGACCATCCGTCCCTGCCCAGGATGTCGTTGATGACGATCTCCGCCTGGTACATGGACATGTGCGTGAACGCGCCCTTGCCGGTGATGTCGCCCAGCGCCCACACACCCTGCGCAGCGCGCATGTGCCCATCCACCGGGATGGCGCGCAGTTGCTCGTCGATCCCGACCGCGCCGGTCCCGACCGCGGCGAGGTCGGTACGGCGCCCCGTGGCCACCAGCAGCGCCGCGCCGCTGACTTCCTCCCCACCGTCCAGGGTGACCGTGAATCCGCTGGCGGGGGAGAAGGCGACGCCGGCCGCCCGGCGCCCGGTCCGCACCGTGATACCGTCCCGGCCGAACACCCCGGCGAGCAGGTCCCCGGCCTCGGGCTCCTCCAGATGCAACAGCCGGTCCGCGCCCTCCACGATGGTGACCCGGCTGCCGAACCGGGCGAAGACCTGCGCCAGTTCGGCACCGACGGCGCCACCGCCGAGAACCACCAGCGACTCCGGCACCCGCTCCGCCTCGATCGCCTCGTGGTTGGTCCAGAACGGGGTGCCGGCCAGGCCCGGGATCGGTGGCACCGCGGGCTTGGTGCCCGTGGCGATGACGATGCCCCGGCTCGCCCGCAGCACCTGCGGGGCGCCATCCGGGCCGGCGGCGGGGGCGACGGTGACCTCGCCGGGCGCGGTGATCCGCCCGTGCCCGCGCACCAGTATCCCGCCGAGGCCGGTGAACCGGTCGGCCGCCACCGTGTCGTCCCAGTTGTCGGTGGCCTCGTCGCGGATCCGCCGGGCGACCGGCGACCAGTCGGCGTGGACCTCCGCGCGGCCCGCCATGCCTGGGATCCTGCGGGCTTCGGCGAGCAGGTCGCCGGCCCTGATCATCATCTTCGATGGGATGCATCCCCAGTACGGGCACTCGCCGCCGACCAGCCGGCCCTCCACGCCCGCCACCGCCAGCCCCGCCTCGGCGAGCGTGCCCGCCGCGTGCTCACCGCCCGGTCCCATGCCGATGACGACAACGTCGACTTCTCGCTCGCGGTCCATCATTTCGCCTCCCCCGGAGCATCAGCCCGGCGCCTCAGGGTACGGCAGCGGGGAATGTCAGTGGCGGCAAGTAGGTTGCTAAAGACGATTCGGTGATTGACCGACGGACGGGGCCACACTCATGACGAGCAGCCGCCCCGACGCCGTGCGCGCGCCAAGACCAGCGGAGGGGCCGGGCGGGGAACCGCTGACCGAGAGCGACGCCGAGGAACACATCCACGGGATCTGTTTCAAGACCGGCCCACCCGGCAAGGTCGGGGTCGAATTGGAATGGCTGGTCCGCGATGGCCGTGACCCCGGTATGCCGGTGGACCAGCAGCGAGTGGCCGTCGCCCTCGCCGGGCTGGGCGCGCCTGGCGCGCTCCCTGGCGGCGGCCGCCTCACCACAGAGCCCGGCGGGCAGGTTGAGATTAGCTCCGCGCCAGCGGATGGCCTCGGCCCCTGCGTGGACATCACCCGCCGCGATCTCGGCACCCTGCGTCAGGCAGTGCTCCCGGCTGGCCTGTGCCTCACCGGGGAGGGCCTCGACCCGCTCCGGTCCCCCCGCCGGGTGCTCGACGTGCCCCGGTACGCGGCGATGGAGGAATTCTTCAACCGGGTCGGCCCGTGGGGCCGGCTGATGATGTGCAGCACCGCATCGGTGCAGGTCTGCCTGGACGCGGGCGAGCGGGGCGGCGGGCCGGGCAGCGTGGGCTGGCGCTGGCGCCTGCTGCACGCGCTCGGGCCCGTGTTCGTCGCCGCCTTCGCCAACTCGCCGCTGCGGGAAGGCCGCCCGACCGGGTGGAAGTCGACCCGGCAGGCCATCTGGGCCCGGCTCGATCCATGCCGCACCCGGCCGCCCGGCAACGCGGTGCCCGAGGCGGGTAGCGGCCGCGCCCGGCCGCTCGACGCCGACCCCCGCGCCGCTTGGATCGACTACGCGCTTTCCGCCGAGGTGATGTGCGTGCGCCGGCCGGAGGGCCAGCCGTGGGCGGCGCCGGTGGGGCTGACGTTCCGCGACTGGCTGCGCGGCGGCGGCGAGCGCCGGCCAACCGCGGAAGACCTGTCCTACCATCTGTCCACCCTGTTCCCGCCGGTCCGCCCGCGCGGCCACCTGGAGTACCGGGTGATCGACGCGCAGGCTGGCGACGGGTGGATCGTGCCCGCCGCCGTGGTCGCCGCGCTGCTCGACGACGACGCCGCCTCCCAGCAGGCCATGGACGCCGCGGAGGGCCTCTGGTACCAGGCCGGCACCGCCTGCGGCGGGGACTTCGGCGACGAGGCCGGGGCCGGCGGCGGGACGGGCTGGGACTGTGGCAGCCCCTGGGAGTGGGCGGCACGGCACGGCCCCACCGACCCGCTCATCGGCGACGTCAGCGTGAAGTGCTTCGAGGCCGCCGACGCCGCGCTGTCCCGGCTTGGCGCCCCGGCCACGATCCGGGACGCGGTCGCCGACTTCGCCGACCGGTACGTCTCCCGGTACCGATGTCCCGCCGACGACCGGCTCGACGAGGCACGTGCGGCGGCCAGCTCATGAAACGTCGCAGCCTGCCATGGGCAGTATCGGAACGCCCCAGGTGCCGGGAGGCAATCAAAGCCCGCGGCAACCCAGTTATTGCGGAAGGAACCAGTCCATGACACCGACCGGCACCGAGGCACTGCGGGACCTGGTCGCCAGCAACCTGGTGGCCGCACGCGAGCGCACCGAGCTGCTGACCGGCAGCGTCGGCGACGGCGACCTGGTGCGCCAGCACTCCCCGCTGATGTCACCGTTGGTGTGGGACCTCGCGCACGTGGCCAACCAGGAAGAACTCTGGCTGCTTCGGGAAGTGGGCGGCCGGGAGCCGATGCACCCGGAGATCGACCCGCTCTACGACGCGTTCGAGCACCCACGGGCGGAACGGCCTGCGCTGCCGCTGCTGCCGCCGGCCGAGGCACGCGCCTACGCCCAGGAGGTCCGCGGCCGCGTGCTCGACCTGATCGAGGCGGCCACGTTCACCGGCAGCCGCCTGATCACCGGGGCATTCGCGTTCGGCATGATCGCCCAGCATGAGCAGCAGCACGACGAGACCATGCTCATCACCCACCAGCTGCGCAGCGGTGCCCCGGCGCTGACCGCGCCGCCCCCGCCCACGGTGCCCGCCGACGTGCTGTCGCTGCCGCGGGAGGTGCTCATCCCCGGCGGGCCGTTCACCATGGGCACCTCCACCGAGCCGTGGGCGCTGGACAACGAGCGGCCGGCGCACCCGGTGACCGTGCCCGGGTTCTACCTCGATACCACCCCGGTGGCCAACGCGGCCTACGCCGAGTTCATCGCCGACGGCGGCTACGACGACCCGCGCTGGTGGAGCCCCGCGGGCTGGAACCACCGGCAGAAGGCGGGCCTGGCTGCCCCGCTGTACTGGCGGCGGGAGGGCAGCGGCTGGGTGCGGACCAGGTTCGGCGTCACCGAGCCGGTGCCGCCCGCCGAACCGGTGATGCACGTGTGCTGGTACGAGGCGCAGGCGTACGCCGCGTGGGCGGGCCGGCGCCTGCCGACCGAGGCCGAGTGGGAGAAGGCGGCGCGGCACGACCCGGCCACCGGGCGGTCGCGCCGGTTCCCGTGGGGCGACGAGGACCCCACGCCGGACCGGGCGAACCTGGGCCAGCGCCACCTGCAGCCCGCCCCCGCGGGCAGTTACCCGCAGGGCGCGAGCCCGGCGGGCGTGCGGCAGCTCATCGGGGACGTGTGGGAGTGGACCGCCAGCGACTTCCTGCCCTACCCCGGCTTCGCCGCGTGGCCGTACCGCGAGTACTCGGAGGTGTTCTTCGGCAGCGAGTACAAGATGCTCCGCGGTGGCGCGTTCGGCGTCGCCCCGGTCGCCTGCCGTGGCACGTTCCGCAACTGGGACTACCCGATCCGCCGGCAGATCTTCGCCGGTTTCCGCACCGCCCGCGACGCGGAGCCCTCCGCCCCCCACCCGCCTGCCCGTCCCGCTCCACTTCCCCCGTCACCCGCAGGGGCGTGACGCCGGGCTCATGTGCCGCCACCTTGCCTACCTCGGGCCGCCTGCCGCGCTGCGGGCACTGCTCACCGACCCGCCGCACGGGCTGGGCACCCAGGCGTGGGCGCCGCGCCGCCAGCGGCACGGGACCATGAACGTCGACGGGTTCGGCGTCGGCTGGTACGCGGACGGGGACCCGGTGCCGGCCAGGTACCGGCGGGCGGGCCCGATCTGGGCCGACCCCGGCTTCGCCGACCTGGCCAGGGTCACCAGCACCCGGGCACTGCTCGCGGCGGTCCGCTCGGCGACGGAAGGGACCGAGGCCGGCGCGGCGGCCGCGGCCCCGTACACGGCCGGCCCGTGGCTGTTCTCGCACAACGGCCGGATAAACGGATGGCCAGGGTCGGTCGAGTCCCTCGCTGCGACGCTGCCCGCGACTGACCTGCTCGCGCTGGAAGCGCGGTGTGACTCGGCGCTCGCGTGGGCCCTGGTGTCGAGCCGCCTTCGCGCCGGCGCCGGCCCGGCGGACGCCCTCGCCCGGGCCATCGGCGCCCTGGCCGAGCACCAGGTCAGCGGGCGCTTCAACTTCCTGCTCAGCAACGGCGAAGTGATCGCGGCCACCGCGGCCGGCGACACGCTCTGCTACCGGCTGAGCGAGGCCAGCGTGGTGGTCGCCTCGGAGCCGGGGGACGACGAACCGGGCTGGACCCAGGTGAGCGACCAGTGCGTGCTGACCGCGACTCCCGGTGGGGTGGAGGTTTGCCCGCTGCCCGTGCCAGCAAGAACGACCGCCCAGTGAAACGATCCCCACTCACACGGAGGCACATAAATGACCGTGCGCGTCGAACGCTGCCTGCCCGACGGCTTCCTCGCCGAGGCACTGCGGGCAGACGCCAGGGCGGGCCTGTCAGCCAGCCCGAAGGTACTCCCGCCGAAGTGGTTCTACGACGAGCGGGGCAGCGAACTGTTCGAGAAGATCACCCACCTGGACGAGTACTACCCGACCCGGGCCGAACGGTCCATCCTGCGCGCCACCGCGGGGCAGATCGCCGCCGGCACCCGGGCGCAGACCCTGGTGGAGCTCGGCGCCGGCGCGGCCGACAAGACCAGGCTGCTGCTCGACGCGATGGCGGCCGAGGGCACGCTGGCCAGCTTCGTGCCGGTGGACGTCAGCGAGAGCGCGCTGATCGACGCCGCGCGCCGGGTCGACGGGGAATACCCCGGCCTGGCGGTCACGGCCGTCGTGTCCGACTTCGAAGAGCACCTGGGCCTGCCGTCCGCCGGCGGGTCCCGGCTGGTGGTGTTCCTCGGCGGGACCATCGGCAACCTGCTGCCCGGCCAGCGGGCGGTATTCCTCGCCTCGCTGCGCTCCCGGCTGCGCCCGGGGGACGCGTTCCTGCTCGGCACCGACCTGGTCAAGGACCCCGCGGTGCTGGTCGCCGCCTACGACGACGCGGCCGGGGTGACCGCCGCGTTCAACAAGAACATCTTGTCGGTGCTGAACGCGGCGCTCGGCGCGGATTTCGACCCCGACGCGTTCGAGCACGTCGCGCTCTGGGATCACCGCCAGGAATGGATCGAGATGCGGCTCCGCTCACTGCAAGAGCAGGTGGTGACCGTGCCGGCCATCGATCTCGTGGTGCCGTTCGCCGAGGGCGAGGAGATGCGGACCGAGGTGTCCGCGAAGTTCCGCCAGGCCAGGGTGGCCCGGGAACTGGCCGCCGCCGGGTTCACCATGACCCGATGGTGGACCGATGACCAGGCCAGGTTCGGCCTGTCCCTCTCGGTGCCGGCTTAAGCGCGGACCGCGCCGCGCTCCATCCGCTGCACCCGTGCGTTGGCCAGTTGCAGTGCCGCGATGAGCTCACCCGCGACCCGCTCGGCCGCGATCGACCCGCAGCTGAACAGGTCCACCGCGATCAGGTCCTCCTCCGGCCAGGTGTGGATCGCCAGGTGCGACTCAGCCAGGATCAGCACCAGGGTGACCGCCCCGTTAGGGAAGATCACATGGCTAGAGTCGAGCACCGTGCCGCCGCCAGCCCGGACCGCGCCCGCCGCGGCTGCGGACAGTTCCCCGATGTCGGACACCGGAGAGCCCGGGGTCAGCGAGGCGTCCACCGTCCAGAGTTGCTTGGGCATGGGCGGGGCCGCGGACGATGACGTGGAGACGGGGAGCCGGCCCGGCGCAAGCTTTCCTGGCATGATGAGGGAGGATACCCGATGGCCCGTCAGTCACAGAGATCACGACATCCCCGCAATGGACGTTGACGCAGTCGCCGCCGAGGTCGCTGCCGCGGTCGGGCTGGCGGAAGGGCCGGCCGGCGTCGCCGACGTCCTGCGGGTCATCGCGCGGCATGAGCCGGTCCCGGCGCGCGAAATCAGCCGCCGGGCCGAGCTCCCGGTCCCGATCATCGCCGCCATCTGCAATGAGCTGCGCAAGCGCGGCGTGGTGGACCGGGCCCGGCC
>Ga0306920_100014920_pt1 | contig 10627 bp, 17 predicted proteins | sample flu12Cox44000170_FD_204666 | JGI IMG/M metagenome (GOLD analysis project Ga0306920, IMG submission 204666) | Lab enrichment of tropical soil microbial communities from Luquillo Experimental Forest, Puerto Rico - flux4day.12C.oxic.44.000.170 (v2)... | ecosystem: Environmental > Terrestrial >... | reverse complement strand
TCGCTCGGCCTCGAAATCCCAGCTACTGTGCTCGCCCGCGCCGACGAGGTGCTCGAGTGATGGGGTGGATGGCCCCCTTGCGGCATCTGAGTGCCAATCAGGTAGGTCCGCGCTCAAATCTCAGAGCTTAAGCCAATAAAATCGGGCACTTCTTGCGTTGGGATGTCTCTTGGAAACCGGCCAAGGGACAGCAGAGAGACATGGAAAAAAGGGGCGGACGTTTGGACCACTAGGCGCGGATAGGTCTCCCAGATTTGGGAGACCTCACTGGCTTCTCTCCGCCCGTGGCGCCCACCTGATCGAAGCCTTGATCCAGGCGACGATGTCCTCGCGTTGGATGAACTCACGCACCGATCGCGAGAACCCCTCTGCCGCCCGGAGGCGCGTTGCCGCGTCCGATGCGCCCATGCACATCGACGCGACCACCGCCAACGTCAAGGCAGTGTCCGCCTCGGCGCTGTCAGCTCCGGCCAGGACTGCCAAGATACCATCAGTAAGCCGCACGACGCGATCTCGGCACTCGTTGTCGTCAGTCATTTTCGCTCCACACCGCCGCCCTAATGCTTATGCCCGGTCAGCAACTCAACGACCTCGGGCAGCCGCGTCAGTATCTCTGTTTCCATGTACTGCAAGACATGCCGAACCGCGTCACTGCGTGGCTCTGATTCGCCCACGAACATGGGCACCAACACTGTTATCATCGCCCTGACAACATCGTCCTTGTTCTGATCGTTCACGATCTCGAACATGGCTTTAGCCATTCTTGTTATATTTGCCACATCGGGTTCCGTGGTCATCGCCACCGTCTCCTCATCCATCCGATCGCCGCCGCGAGGTCGACGCCGAGCGCGAGCGTGAGCACGCCGAGCACCAGCAGCATGAGCAACAGGTCCATCATCAATTACTCTTTCGTGGCGTAATGCCGAAGACGCGGTTCAGTCCCGTTGTCCGAAATGCTTCATCGAGGTCGAGCGGCTTGCCGTGCTTTAAGTAGGGCGAAAGATTTTGGGAGATTGCTTTCGTGAGCCAGAAATTGGGGTAGTCGTGATTAAGCCAAAGCTCGATTGCGCGCCAAAGTGCAGCCTCATCGCCATTTTCATGAAGCTTACGCAGCCGTTCATATTCCGCTGCCAGGTCGTGATCACGCTTTGCGTTCTTGCGCTTGCGCTGACGGAGTGGTTTTCGCGAAAGTTTTTTCATCACTTCACCTCCCGCCGTCGTGCTTGCCACTCGGCCACCACCTGGTCGTACTCGGTCCATTCTTGCGACGTAATATGCGCGTAGCCGCCATAGTGCGGCGGTCGCTTGTGCGGGTCCTCGATATACTGCTCCCCAATGGATGCAGCATGCCGCCGGTCCGCACGTTCGATGAGCGCTTGCAAATCAGGCGCCCCATTCTTGGCGAAAGGGATGATCCTCGACTGCTCCCCCGTGGCCCCCGGCTTCGGCCCCGTGCCGTATTGCCTATAGTCCTTGACCCATTGGCGCGTCAGCGGGAGCAGATGTGACTCCGGCTCCGGGATCTTGTCACCCGCGGTCGCAATGCGCGAAAGCTTGATCATTGCTAATGATGTCGACGTTTAAGCACCGGGATTGTTGAGTAGGGATGCTGGCATTCGGGTTCGTCGGGATAGCGTCCGTTGCGGTCACAGATCAGCACTTGCTGCACGCGGTAATTTTCGTGACCGAGATATTGCCCTGCTTGAATCGTGTAGTCGTTGTGAGCGCGCTCGTCGGCGTTGATGATCTTGAGCGGACCTCTGCCCAAGCTCACGAGTTCGCCGTCATCGAAGGCCGCGCCGCGCTCGATCATCTTTTCCGAAAGAATATTGAGGAAAGCTCCGTTGGTAGTCCCGATGACCAGCAATTCGGGCAGACCTACGATCGCGTTGCCGACGGTATAGGAGAAGGCCGGCTCACCGGCTTCGGCGCCAATGCAAAGCACCGAGCGTCTGCACCGCCGAATGTCATCGGCGATGTCTAGTTGTAGCTGCTCGTGCTCGCTCACGGCTTCGGCCCTTCGTCATCAAGGTCGCGCTCGGCCTCGCGTGCCCTGCGATCCCGTTCAAGCTCGACAATGCGGTCGAGCATTCTCATGATGAAGCGCTCGATGGTCTCGACCCTGGTCTTAAGCTCCGCGACCTCGGTTTTGAGAAACATAAGCTCGTCATAGTCGCTCATGGCTTCGGCTTCTCCGTGATCTCACTCAATGCGGTGGCGGCCGCCATCCCGGCAGCGGTAGCGCGCGCGCCATGTCCAACACGCCTTCGATCCGCTCCGGTGTCGCATTAAGGATGACGCGGAAATTGAACATCCGCGCTTGACCGGGCGGGCCGGGAACGTGGGAGATGTCGTAACCGAAAAGATGATATGCGCTTAACTCTACCGGCACGTCTTCGATGGTCGAAAGCAACCAGGCAATGGCGCCCGCTATCGCCGGGCCGACCGGCAGCATCATGCCGTATCCGTCGACCAACGAGTTCTGAATGAAGCGCCGCGCGCGCTGACGTGGGTTTTGCCCGCAGGTTGCAAGCACCTTCGCCGCCCGCTCGTCGCGCGTGAACTGGAGCCACATCTCGGGCAGCTGCGGCAGAAACGTCTCATTGACGCGCGCCAGAAACCGCAGCGGGCCAAGGGTGGCGAAAACCCAGTAATCATTCGCATGCGGCGTAGGCACAGGCGTACCATGAGGGTGGAGCATGAGGGCATCCGCCCCTGACGCCAGCATTGCCTGCCAGCGATTCCAACCCTCACGGCAGGCTTTTCTGCCGGCCTTCTTGCCGAACGTCTGATGGTAGATTTCGCCGTATTCGCCGCGGTCGAGGCGGTTCATGACTTCTTCGCCGCGCGGTCGAGCGCCGTAAGCTCGCAGGCGAGGCGAGCACGTTCGTTCTCCAGCCACAAATAATTTTTGAAATAGCGGAAGCGAGTGTCGCGCGTCTCCCAAAGGATGCGGTCGGCCAGTTCAATCTGAGCCTTGAGTTCCGCCCTATGATCGAGTGCGCGCTTTTCGTCGATGCTCACAGTTTCGTCTCCTTGATAATCTTGATCGCGCTCTTGGACATGACGGCCACCAGGACATTGCCGTCGCCGAGCGAGTCTCAGCCGTCCTTGTTTTTGCTCCGGCGCTTCTTGCTGGACGGCGCCGGCTCGTCCGGTTCGGGTGCCGATTCATCAGCATCGTCGTTGAGTTCGATCGCGCTATAGGACATCAGCACCTGGCCGTTGGTGTCTTCGAAGTGCGCTTTGATGAACGACGGCGCCGGCTTGCCCGTACGGCTCTCGTAGGCGTACTTCGCCAGCGTCTTGCCGCGCTCGAGGTCGAGGTCATCGGGCGTGCAATAAATCGACATGCGGGTGCAGACTTCATCGGCGAAGGTGGCGACGAAGATTGGGCTTGTGCTCATCATTGCCTCCGCAGCGCAAAAGCGCAGCAGCGAGATCCGTCCCGTCTCACTTTTTCATCTGCCCCAACAGTTTGCGCGCACTGTCGGTGCGCAAGTCAGCCAATGCCGTCAGCCCGCCGGTGGCGAAAGCGGCAACGGCGCGCAACAGATCGGCGAGCTCGCGGGCAGAGCCGGGACGAAACTTGGAGTAGGCGCCGTTGGTCAGCTTGGCGATGTTCTGGAAGACGTCGGCCGCCAAGACGTCCTCGCCCTCTTGGAACACAAACACTGGGACGCCTAACCCGGTCGCGGCATCCTGAAGCGAGTACGAAGTCTCTTCACACATATCGCCTATGAACACGCACGCGCTGACCGGCTGCGAACCATGTTCTTTACGAACGTGCGCCAGAATTTTCCCGATCTGGGTCTGTCCGGATACACAGATGATCCGGCTCATTTGCTGAGCCAACTCGCGCGCATCGGTGGTCCAGTGGGACGCCTTGCATTCGTCGAGCCCACGGTAATAAACCAGTTGGACCTCGAGCCCGCCGATCTTGCCAGCTTCCTCGAACATCTGCGCCTGCAACTGCACCGAGGCGTCCCACATCGGCTGCCGGGAGGCGGTCGCGTCGAGCGCGAAGATGAGCCGTCCGCGCGCGGTCTGCTTCTTCAAGAACTCGGTGACCCGCTGTGTGTGGCCGGTCGGCAAATTAGTCGTCATGCGGTGGCGCCCAGTTTTTGAGGATCGTCTGTAGTGAATGCTGTTCTGCCCGGTTGACCACTTCACAGCGCGCCCACGCGGTGGGCTCGATTAACCCCCTGATGGATCCTTCGACGCAGTCGCGCAGCTCATTCGGGTCCATCGCATCGAGTTCCCAGCAGCGGTCGCCGTGATTTTTGACGAACCACTTGTAGCGAGGCTCCGCAGCCAGACGCGGAAATGATGGGGGAAAGCTGGGAAGCGGCCCAAGACAGGGCCGGCGGTTATGGACTAACCTGTGGGACGCCTTGACCATGGTCCGCCTACATCGGGCCGGGCTGAGGTAGAGCCGGGGAGTTGCTCGCTCCTCGGCTCATCTCATTTTGGTGTCGTGTATTTCCTCCCACAAGCACTAAGTGAAGTTTCCCCCCGCTGATCCCGTCGGGAAAAATAAGAACTGATAAGAATTGACAAGAACTGATAAGAACTCACAACGCGCCGCAAGGTTACCAGTTCGACATGTTGCGGCCTGAAAATGAGAACGGCCCGGCGGAGTGGTTAGTCCGTGCCGGGCCGTCTCAGGGGCGGGCGCAAAGCGCACCGCGGTCCACCAGTCGCAAGGGAGCGACGGGGGCGGACTATGCCACCAATTTCCGTCTCTGGCTAATTCCCCGCCCGCGGACGTAGGCTCCGCGAATCTATCCCGTACCCACGTCGTTTCGCCGGGGACATTGCATGGCCACGAGCAGCGGCCGGTCTATCGGGCGCCCGCCGCATATGCACAGTCGAATCCGAGACGACCTCTGCGAATCGGGGGATGAGATTGCGGGCGAATGGACTCCCGACGAGCTTCTACGCATGAACGCGCGATTTGTGGAACGCTTGGAGCATGTCATCGCCCGCGGGCTGGAGCGCCGTCCAGACCAGGCGCACCACCCGCTGGGGGATACGGGTCTGGCGAACGGCAGGGATAAATTGTGTGTCCGTTGCGGCGACCAGTTCACACCGATCCGATCCGACATGATTTATTGCTCTGTTGGCTGTCGGCAGGCGGCCTATCGCGAGCGACGCTTAGCGAGCGACGCTGCGCCACTCCGCGAGGTTGCCCAATAACACACCCTCCATCTCCATCACCTATCGAGTGCAGATCGCTCTTGAGTACCTCGAACGACGAGCACGGCGCATCGTCACCGGCCGACGCCACAAGGCCCGGCGCAGACGCGCGGCGACGGTTCGTCTCGGGCGCGTTGCGGGTGGTGTTGCATGCTAGACAGGCAGCGACGATGTTGCCAGCCACAGTCTTGCCGCCCGCGTATTGCGGGACGAGATGATCGGCGATGCAGAACTTTGGGTGGGTCGGCTCGGATCGCATGCTGGGTGCCGCTTCTTGCCGTACTTCGTCTCGACCGTGAGTCCGCGAGGCATTCATGCAAATCTGAGCCAGCACGTAGATGTCATCGGACGACTTCTTGTTGTTGTGAAGCTCGCACGATTTCACGGTCAAAAGCTGATTGCGCTGATCCTTGGGAAAGAACGATTTGGGCGGAATATGCTCCCTCGTAGTTCCGCGCCGTTGGCAGCCTTGGTAATAGCAGGACATTTCATTTCAAGGCGTTTATGGCGCCACAAGCCGGACCCGGCGTGACGAGATTGGCGGCGGATTTTCGGCCACGAGCGCCCATGGGGTGGCTTCCGAAAGGGTCGCGCCACGATACGGTCTACCTGCTCTTCAATGCGCCTAGACTTTAAACACCGTTATTTGGCGTAGGCCGGATCTGAACGGGCCCAAAGTGTCCAAACTGTCCAATGTTGAGAGCCCAGGTTGAACACCCTTCTCTCCCCCAAAACGGGCGGCGCCTGTCGCCCCTCAAGTGAGCCACGTGGTATCGGACGCCCATCTCGAACTCGGACCCCGACCGTGCTCATTATGGACAGCCCTGGATGCTTAGTGCGCGCCGGGCGTGATCGTGATCGCGCCGGCTCTGGCGTTAAGCGTCCGGCCGACCCGGAAGCCCTCGTTGTTCTCCCGGTCGTCGGTAGTGCGGTCGTAACGGTAGGCCGAACGGATGTCCTCTGGAATATTGTACCAGGAACCGCCGCGGAGGACACGGTACCGTGCATCTCCACCTTGTGTCCAGGCGCTTCCGTCTGTGGGCAACGCTCCGCCATAGTGTTCATGCCAGGGGTCCTCGACCCACTCCCTAACATTGCCAAGCATGTCATGAAGACCGAAATCGTTCGGCGGAAAGCTTCCCACCGGAGCGGTGTAGAGCCATTGGTCCCGTCCCTTCACTCTGGGGTTACAGCACTGATCCGTCCCGTAGTTAGCGTATTCATGGCTCGCCTGGTCGCCCCAGGGATAATGCGGATGTGGCGCATCGGCACTGGTAACGCCGCGTGCCGCGTATTCCCACTCGGCCTCTGTCAGCAATCGGTACGGCTTGCCCGTCACCCGAGAAAGCCAGGCCACATAGGCCTTCGCCTGATCCCACGATACGTTGATCAATGGCTGTCGCCCCCTTCCGAAGCCGGCGTCGCCGCTTGGCCTACCATCACAGCCCTGCATCGCAACGCAGGCCTCCCAATCATCCCAGGTGACCTCGAACTTGCCGACCGCAAAAGGTTTGTCGATCTTGACCCTGTGGCGCGGATGCTCGCTGTCATAACCCTCGCCGTCTGGCGAGCCCATCCAAAACTCGCCCGGCGGGATCACGACCACCTCGGGACAGTCCTTAGCGCATTCCCGGAACGTGTCTCCCGGCTTGAGCGCCCACTCGGCCTCCTGCTTAAGCACATAAGGCGTGAAATTCGCTGCGATGTACGGGCGCACGGTGAAGTACTCGAAGCGCACGTTGTTGATCTCGTCTTTGTAGATGACGCCCAGGAGGCCCGCGATTGTTCCGAGCATCAGAACGCCGACTGCCGCCCGCAACCGCTGCCGGTTGCGCGCGACAGCGCGCTCCGCTTGCACACTGGCCTTGATGAACGCCTGATCGGCGAGTTCGATGTCGCCCTGGCGCGCCGCTAGCCACTTCTTGGCGGTATCGAGCGGCAGACCCATCAGCAGCGCCTGCCGCTGCTGGCGCGCACCCGCCTGGGCAGCCTTATCGTATTCCTGCCGCCGCGCGTCCAGTTCGCCACGCCACACCAGAAAATCGCGCTCGTCCTCCAGCCAGCGCTTCAAGGTCGGCCAGGTCTTAAGCAGGATTTCGTGCGCGACCTCTGCCGTGGCCTTGCCGTCCTTCTCGCCGGTCACGACCAGGCGCCAGTCCGGCCCCGCCAGGCGCTCGACCAGCGCCCATTCCGCGTCAACGGCAGGATCGGACCCCTGTTTTGCGTCGCGTTCCCACCGCGCCCGCACCGGCTCGCCCTGGCGCGGCACGTGGGCCAGACGCAGCGTGAACAGACGCTTTACGGCGTCCAACTTGTCCGGGGCCGTCGCGAGGAACTGATCGGCACGCTTCGAGAGTGCCGCCCCGACCTGGATAATTTCGCGGCGGTCCGACACACGGAGGGTGCCGTCGCCACGCTCGCGCATGCGCTCCCACAGGTCGGTGAAGAGATCGGCGAGCAGCGGCAGCGCGCCGGGCTGATCCTCCACTGACTTGACCACGGTGGCCGACGAGATCGTCGCTCTCGAAGCCGACGCCCAGCACGCGCGCCGGCTCGCGCAGAACAAGCGCGAGATTGTCCGCATCGAGTGGCGGCACATCGATCGTTTCGGTAAGCCTGAACAATACCGCGTTGGCCTGAAGCTCGCCGTAATAGTCGGCGCGCTGGCTGGTCATGACAATCAGACGTTCCGGGTTTCGAGCAAGCCCATCGGCGATGATCTCCGAGAAACGCTTGCGCTCGGCTGGCGATGAGCGAGCATAAAGCTCCTCGCCCTGGTCGATGTAGAGGAAAACGCGCGGCGGCGGAGTGAGCGACAGCTCGTTGCGAAGATGATCATCGCTCGCCTTGATCACGTCCGCGAGCCGCGCCCTTCCTTCGCGCAATCGCTCGGCCCATTCCTGGCGGCGATCGACGCGCTTCGGATCGGTGGGGTCGGGAAACCACAACGCGGAGAACTCGGACATGAGGGCGCCGATAGGGTCCTCGCCGGGTTTCATGCCGAGATACGCCCAGGCGCGGCTATCCTTCAGCGTCTCCGGCCAAGCATGCCGTCGGCCAGGCCAGCGATGACGCTTGAGCGACCCGATTACGCCTGCCTGCACGAGGCTCGACTTGCCGACACCGGAGTTGCCCACGAGCGCAATGAGCCGACCGGGAGAGGCAATGATCTTGTCGATGATTTTGCCGGTCTCGCTTTCACGGCCGAAGAAGAAGTCGGCGTCCTGTTCCTCCAGCGCGACGAGGCCGCGATAGGGATTGATGGCCCGCCAGGGTTCCGGCGGCTTTGCGACCTCGCGGGCCTGAAGCGCCACCACGATCTTCGCCAGCGGATCGGGCGCGGTCGGCTCCGTGCTCTCGATCCAGTGCAATTGTGCGAGGCCCGGCAGGTTGGCAGCGGGCCCCTTGGCGCGATCGGCGATGATGACAGGCAACAGGACGAAGGCGTCATTCTTCACCTTGCGGTCGAGCGCCTCGTAATACTCGAACTTCTGCCAATCGCCGGTCCGGTGGGAGACCAGGATCAGGAACGCCTGGGCCTTGGCGATGGCATCGAACAAGCTCGGCTGCCAAAGATGCCCGTAGCGCAAATGCGACTGATCGACGAACACGTCGGCGCCGCGCAAGGCATCCTCGATCGCACGCTTGAGGCTGAGTGCAATAGTGCGGTCGGGGGTGTGATAGCTCAGGAAGACGTGCAACATTCATCGCACCCGCAAGGCTGTTGTGTATGAACGATGCTTATTGTTTGACTGCGTCAGTCCCGAACGACGGGAGCGAGTACAAGATATAGGATTGTTGGTGAGCAGTCAGCGGATATGCCAGCGAGTTTTTGCAACCAGCAAGCAGGGACTCCCGATCCGAAGTCTCCTGTGGGTCAAGCCCCGCACATCTCTCTGCAGGTCGCACGCCTGGTTTGGCCAGGCGCAGACATGGTCCGCGTAGTTGAGCTTCCCATTCTGCTTAGCGATTGCTCTTTTCGATTTTCGTCACTGTGAGCTGGCCATTCACGCGATCGGCATCGAACCTGACCTTGTCGCCGACCTTCACCTGCTTGAGTATGGCCGGATCCTGAACGCGAAAAACCATCGTCATCCCTTCGTTCATATCGAGCTTCTTGATCGGCCCGTGCTTAAGGGTGATTTTGCCCGCGGACTCGTCGATCTTGGTCACCTGGCCGTTGACCATTGCAGTTTGCGCTACGGTCATCTTGGGCAGCGCGCCGCCTGAGAGAACGAGAATACTCGCCGCAACGAGAGTTATCTTGCGCATGGATTGTCTCCTTTTGGCTTTGCTCGTGCGCTTCACTTCACGATGATCTTGCCGAACATGCCCTTTTCGTAGTGGCCGGGGATGAGGCAGGCGAATTCGAATTCACCGCGCTTGGTGAACTTCCAAACGATCTCGCCGTTCCCGTAGGGCAGCAACCGCCTCGCGTTCGGGTCGTCGTGCTCCATCTCGGGATGCTTTTTCATGACCTCCGCGTGCTTGCGATTTTCGGCAACACTTGCGAGGACGAATTCGTGATCCTCCTCGCCATTGTTGTGCAGACGGAAACGGATTTGTTCTCCTCGGCGCACTTCGATTCGCGCGGGCTCGAAGCCCATTTTTCCGCCGCCCTCGAACATCCTGACCTCGACGATGCGCGCCGGTTTCTTCGGGTCGCCGGGCTCGCCGGCGGAGAAGCGTCCGTGATCCTCGTGGGCGGACGCTGGAACGGGCATTGCGACATCCGTCGCCACCATTGCGGCGCTTGCCGTCAGCAAGATGCCGATGGCGGTGATGATGCCCGTATGTTTCAGCATGCTGACGTGGCTCCTTCAGTGTCCCTTGTGGTTGTTTCCAGGCCTGACCGCCTTGGGGCCGGCTTTCGGCTGGCTGGCAGGGCCGTTTCGCGGGGGCGTGGGCGCGGATGAGCTCGCGACCGCGTATGCGACCGTGCCCGCCGGATGCTTGTAGTCGCCCGGGTCCTTGTAGTCGTTCGCTGCCAACCCTTCGCGTATCTTCATGACGGTGAACATGCCGCCCATCTCGATCGGCCCGAATTGGCCGAAGCCCGTCATCATCGGCAGCGTGTTGTTGGGCATCGGCATTTCCATCTCGCCCATCATCGCCATTCCCTCCGAGCCCATCGGCATATAGTCGGGGACGAGCTTGCGGACCTGCCCGGCGAGGTCGCGCTTCTCAACGCCGATGAAGTTCCTGATATCGTGACCCATGGCATTCATGGCGTGGTGCGTCTTGTGACAGTGGAACGGCCAGTCGCCCGGGTTGTCGGCAACCATGTCGAAGGCCCGGATCATGCCGACCGGGACGTCGATGGTGCTCTCCGGCCATTGCGCGCCCTCGGGCACCCAACCGCCGTCCGTGCAGCTCACCGCGAAATGGTGGCCGTGCAGATGGAGCGGGTGGTTGGTCATGGTGAGAT
>Ga0306920_100014919_pt1 | contig 10627 bp, 14 predicted proteins | sample flu12Cox44000170_FD_204666 | JGI IMG/M metagenome (GOLD analysis project Ga0306920, IMG submission 204666) | Lab enrichment of tropical soil microbial communities from Luquillo Experimental Forest, Puerto Rico - flux4day.12C.oxic.44.000.170 (v2)... | ecosystem: Environmental > Terrestrial >... | reverse complement strand
CGTCCTGCAATCGTCGCGTAACGAAACCGTGAACCGAAGAGCCGGATGCGGAAAATCTGCACGTCCGGATCCGTGGGAGCCTCGGAGGAGTAATCCTCCGGGGCGACCCGACCATCAATCTTCCTAGTAAGCTAGTTACGGAAGTTTTTTGGAGACCTGGACCTGTCAACCACCCAGATTTAGGCCGAAACCAGCCTGCGCGCCCTCGGCGATAATTACATCCGGGCCTTGGGCGGGATGCGGTAGCTCTTGTTTGCCGTAATGACACCATGGTGAGGTTAACGCCCTTAGTGATGCTTCATGGATACGCGTGCCGCAGTTGAGGTAATCTTCTGGCTATGAACCCTGATCGCGCTCAGCGTCGGTTGGCGGCCATCCTGGCAGCCGACATCGCGGGATATTCGCGCCTGATCGGGACTGACGAAGAGGGAACCCTCCACCGAATAAGGTCCATCCGCGCGGAGGTGATCGACCCGAAGATCGCGGCGCATCGGGGCCGGCTGGTCAAGACTACGGGCGACGGACTCCTGGTCGAGTTCGCGAGCGTAGTTGATGCGCTCCGCTGCGCCAGCGAAGTGCAGCAGCTGCTCGCCACGCGTAATGAAGGAACCGGCGTAGCCGAACGAATCGAATTCCGTATCGGCATCAATATGGGCGATGTTGTCGTCGAAGATGGCGACATCTTGGGCGACGGCGTCAATGTGGCCGCCCGACTGGAAGGGCTGGCCGAGCCTGGCGGCATTTGCATCTCGGCCCGCGTTCAAGAAGATGCCGCCGGCCGGCTCGACCTGACCTTCGCCGATATAGGCGAGCAGGACCTCAAGAACATTGCCCGGCCCGTTCGGGCTTATCGGGTGGTACCCGCAGCCGGTAAAGCGAGTCCCGTGGGCGGCCCGATCGCGGGTGCGCCCGCGCTCGCCCTTCCCGACAAACCGTCGATCGCGGTTCTGCCCTTCACGAACATGAGTGGTGACCCAGAGCAGGAATATTTCGCCGATGGCATGGTCGAGGAGATCATCACCGCTCTCTCTCGCATCCGATGGCTCTTCGTGATCGCGCGCAATTCGAGCTTTGTGTACAAGGCTCAGGCTGCCGATGTGAAACGAGTCGGGCGCGAACTCGGCATCCGCTACGTGCTGGAAGGCTCGGTCAGGAAGGCTGGCGGGCGGGTGCGCATTACCGCGCAGCTGGTCGAGGCGGAAACCGGTGCACATCTGTGGGCCGACCATATCGATGGCTCACTCGAAGACGTGTTCGAGCTTCAGGACAACGTCGCGATCAGCGCTGCCGGCGTCATCGAGCCGGCCTTGCAAGCCGCTGAGGCCCGCCGCTCCGCCCATCGTCCAACCAATGACCTGACTGCCTACGATCTCTATCTGCGTGCGCTGCCGAGCTTTGCCTCGGTGGCGAAGGAGCGAATTCGCGAGGCACAGGCCCTGCTTGAGCAGGCAATCGCACGCGATCCGCACTATGGCCCTGCGCTCGCTCTGGCAGCGATGTGCATAACACAACTCCATTTGAACGGTTGGGCCGAATCTCTGGATGATGGCCGCGATCGGGGCCTCGATTACGCGCGTCGCGCGGTCCGGGCGGCGGGCAACGACGCTTTTGTTCTTACGAGTGCGGCCGTCGTGTTCGGCTATTTCGGCGAGGATATCGACGCGGCGATCGCGCTGGCAGACCGCGCTCTCGCTGCGAACCCGAGCTCAGCCTACGGCTGGTTTTGGAGCGGGGTGCTCAGGATGTATGCGGGGCAATACGACATCGCGATTGAACAGATCGAGAAATCGTTGAGGCTCAATCCGCTGGATCGCATGGCTGCGCCGCTGACGGCGATAGCCGCCGCGCATTTCTTTAAACGGGAGTTCGAAATCGCACTCGCAAAGCTGCACGCATCGATCCAGGAACGGCCCGGCTTTGCCATGTCGTACCGCCTTCTCGCGGCCTGTTACGCTCATATGGGCCGACTCGAAGAAGCGCGCGCCGCCGTTGAGCGGCTGCGCGCACTGACCCCGGTCATCGTCCCCCCCGTTCTTCCGATCCGAAACCCGGAACATCGCGAACTGTTATTCTCCGGCCTGCAGTTGGCGGCGCGCGATGGGGCATGACTGCCGCGTGCCGACCGAGAGCTCGTCCAAATTGAAGACACTCAAATTAATCGCCTTAAGAGCCTTTCAAAGAGACTTCTGTCGATACCGAATGGAACGTTCTTCCACATAGATGGGAGAGAGCTGTTTGACCCACAAAGGGCTTATAGAAAGGCCAACATAAAATGGCGCTCGGATGTTGAACCGGCGATTAAACTGATTTCGCTAGTCGCGAACGGACTCTACGATGAGCGGCTCCAAACCCCGCGACCAAGGAATTTGCAATTGAGCGTTCCTGAATTGGAGGAAATCTTCGCCCGCAACCTGCGTGCGCTGAAAACCCCTGAACCCGATGTGCTTCGCGGCGCCTAGGCCAATGGAGATCCCCTTCGGAATGCCTCACACGAAGCGTTCTTGACCCTTTTTCAGCACCACGAACCCGGGGTCGCCGAGGACATCGACGCTTTCGTTTGAGTAAGCCTCGACCTGATTGTAGGCATCGAACGCGCATTCGAGCAGTTCGACCGCCATGGCATTCAGGCTCTGACCATCGCGGCGCGACTGAGCAGCCCAGGCGCTTATATAGTCGCGGGTCAATGCATAACGTCATCGTTACTGTCGAGTGGTGGCGTGCATGCATGATCGCAAAGGCGATTACGGCAAACGATAAGGCGTCACTGGCATGAAGGCTTCAGATGCTATATCGGGTATTCCCCGACCATGACGCACGAGTTTTCGAGACGGAATACGGGTTGAGTCTGCGTGGATTTGATGGTCTTCGACGTTGATGGCACTCTAACCGCGACCAACGAAGTGGACACGCGCTGCTTCGCGCGCCTTTTACGAGACGTTCGGTATAGCGCATGACACCTCCTGGCATATTTACCCGCACCGCACTGATCCGGGAATTATCTCCCACAGCTTCTTCAAGCGCCTCAGGCGCGCGCCGACCCCAGTCGAGCTCGATCTATTCCGCGAGCGGTTTCTCACGTTGCGCGAACGAGAGTGGCTCCTTATGCCCCAGGACTTCGCGCCGATCGCTGGCGCGACGACAGCCTTAACGAAAATTGCGCAGCAGCGCAGTTACGGGCTCGCAGTCGCGACCGGCGGATGGCGCGCATCTGCGCTGTTCAAGCTTGAGAAGGCGGGCATTCCCGTCGTCGGACTGCCAGCCGCGTTCGCAGACGATGCCGCAGAACGCGAAGAGATTGCTCGTATCGCGATCGTGCGCGCGAGATTTCGCCATCACCAACTGTTCGATCGGATCATTCTCGTTGGGGATTCCGACTGCGATGTCACTACGGCGGCGCGCCTTGGATTTCCACGGCCGCGCGCGAACTATCAATACGACCCCCAGCCGCCGACGCAGGGAGAAAGAGCGTCTCAAGGCCGAGGCTCACGAATGGATATTCTCGCCGGACAGCGACGGGCCGCTATCATTCTCGAATTGCTGCAGCGATTTGAACCTCGAGCCCCGCCGCGGTAAGAGCCGCGATTGCACGCCCGCTGTTATAGTTCCGCGCCCGCTTTTAGATACCGAATAGATACAAGCTCAAAAAATTTGGCTCTGGGAGCATCAGTCCGGGCACTTTTCCGCCCGAACAAATCGGGAGGATTTAAGATGAGCGGCTCCAGGAGCCAACTTCCGGAAAATTCAATCGGCCGGGGTAACTTCCGGAAAATTCGATCGGTCGGGGTAAAATGCGATCGGCCGGGGTGCCTTTCAAACTTGCCCTACTTAATCCACGACGTATAAGGACTCGCGAAATACCAGTTCATCATCATATCCGTAACTTTTTGGACTCCTGACTGCGAGGGATGGGTATAGTCTGAGGTCAGGAAATCGCTCAGCTGCCACGTAAGGCCGTCGCTTCGCGGCGTGGTGCCGCTCGCCCAGAAGTACGGTCCCCAGACCAGCCACGGAGCTACCGCGTACGACAGGTTGCCGGCGGCGAGATTCGTTATTTTGCCTGATGCTATTTGGTTAATCTGCGCCTGGACGACCCATTTCACACCAAACCCGTTTTCATAGGCATACGGCTCCGGGCTGAAAGTTTGGGTTGCGTATCCAGCGTAAATCTTCGAGTGAAGGAACATCTGCTGCACATGCGGATACCACGTTTTTGCAAAGCGCGCGACCTGCCCTGTACGTCTGATGTACTTACATACATCAGGTGTCGAATTGTCGAATGTCGTGAGGACCGAGCAGTTGGTTGTCGGGCTTAGCGACACGGTCGGATACAATGCGTTGATATTCTCCCACAGGATCACCTGCACCTGCGCTGGTGTAAGACCCTCATTGGCAAGCAGACCATTGCATCGCGACCAGTTCCCGAACGAATCATCGAACCACATGTTCGCGGTCTGGCCACCTGAAGCGCAGTCTACGATCCGAACCTTTGGATTATCCACCGCATCGGCATGAGGGATGAAACTCGCAGCTGTGCAGGCCGGAAGAGTCGTGTCGGTTTTAGACACTCGGACGCACAGCTCCATGGTCCAACTCGACATCCCGATTCCGACCACGGCGATCTGGCCGTTTGGATCAGGTTGCCCCTGCGCGTTGAGCGCGCTGGCGTGAGACCCTCATTGGCAAGTAGACCATCGCATCGCGACCAATTCCCGAACGAATCATCGAACCACATGTTCGCAGTCTGGCCGCCTGCAGCGCAGTCTACGATCCGAACTTTGGGATTCGCCACAGCATCGGCGTGGGCAATAAAACTCGCAGCCGTACAGGCCGGGAGAGTCGTGTCGCTTTTCTGAACTCGTGTGCACAGCTCCATGGTCCAATTCGACATCCCGATTCCGACCACGGCGATCTTGCCGTTTGGATCAGGTTGCCCCTGCGCGTTGAGCGGCTGGACCTTCGACGCAAACGCGCGTCCGTCCTGGTCATGCCTTGAACCGGGAGTAAGAGTATTCGAGCCGTCGTAGAGGAGGCCGGGGAAAGAACCAAGATACTTCTCACCGGGGCTAAAGTCGGTCAGAGGGGTCGCTTGGAACGGCGTTGCGTATGCGCAGCGGCAGAAGAACAACAGGAGCGCTAAAGCGCTGACAAAGCCTGATAGTTTCATTGCCATTTATCCTCCAATTCCCTGATCACTTCCGTTTGCGGCCTTTCTGCATTCGCGCAATCGCCTTCGCCCGCTCCTTATCGCTTAGCCCGTCCCACCACGCGCGGCCGCCCTGGCGCGCGATCTCCTGCCGCCGCTCAGGCGACAGCTTCTTTGCCCGCCGCTTGGCCAGCTCGCTTGCCGCCCGATTCTTGCGCATGTGCTGATGATAACTGGCCGCTTAGGCTACCGCAAGCCTTTCAATGCCACTTGCGCAAGCCTATAATCTACTTGTCCGAAAACATACCCTTAATGGACACATAGCCGATACGAGACAGGAAAAAAGGACGCAGCATGGCAGCAACCGTGATCGACTTCCCCCGTTCGCTCAAAACGGACACATACCGTCGCAAAACCAACAAAGAGCTTCGCCCGAGAGAATACCTCACCCCCGCTGAGGTCGATAAAATGGTTCTCGCGGCACGCACAAGCGGTAGCCGCACCGCATTGCGCGACTCTCTCATCCGCGAGACCGCGCGCCACGGACTAAGAGCGGCCGAGCTGGTTCGCTTGCGCTGGGACCATTTCAACTTCACCGACGACACTGTCCACGTCGAACGCGTCAAGCATGGTTCATCCTCGACGCATTACCTGGAGAGACCCCTCGATCTATCAAGGTGTCGCGTAAAGTGAGGGGTTCGATAAGCTGGAATCGCCGCGCTTGGATCGAAGCCAATCTCAAGTTCGAACAGTCGAAGGGACGGGGCAGTCAGCCAGATCGCATTGCGCAAGGCGGAATTCCACCAATCATCGTGCGTTCAGCAGCCTTTCTTCACCGACGCCTTCCGCCAGCGCAGGCTCGGCGTATGGACGCGGCGGCAACGTCACCGAGCGCCGCAGCAGCAACAGCGGCTCGGCTTCCTGGCCGTGCTTGCCGAACACGATCATCTGCGGACTCGTGAAACTTGACTCGTAGCCGAAGCTCGACGGCGACGAGATCATCGCCCCCGCCGAGTCGCGCACAATTCCTCGCGCCTCCCGGATCGCGCTACGGGAATCGTCAGCTGCGCGGCCCTGCGGGCCCTGAATTTCCCCGCCGCGCTCCTGGATTTCTCCGTAGGGCGCCCGCGGCCCGAGCCGGCCGCCCATCTCGGTCCGCTCGATCACGACCTGCTCAAGGGGCCCGCGGCGCCGCTTGAATTGATGGGCGATGTTGCGCCCCATCGCGGCCTTGAGCTTGAGCAGCGCACTGTCCAGCTCCTGCCGGATCATCGTCTGCGCCTTGCCTCGACCCGCCGTGAAGCGCCTTGCCGGCGATCACCGTCATCTTCACGTCGCTGCTCCCCTAACGTCCTTCGCCCTGGAGCAATTCCTCGGCGAGCTGCGACTAGATCCCAGAAACGCCAAAAAGCCAATGAGCAGCGAGCAGAACAGCTCGGAAGACAGAGCTCGTCGGTGCGAGCGAATCGAATTGGGGAGCCATCGCATACTACTCAATTATGTTGTGGGAGCGCGGCGTCGCCAGGGCGTGACAATGTCACCCGGGGAGGGAGGAACTATGCACTATTGGATCTTCGTTACAGCGTCTCACAATTCGGCGCTGAGACCCATGCGCCGAAAACAGACTTACGATCGTCGGATGCAGGATAAATTCTGGGGTTTGGCGGCCAATATATCAAATCGGAAGAGACTGCGACGCATTCGCGCTAGGGCGTGATCGATAAGGATCATTTTCAGGAGGTTCGAACAATGGCCCAACATTTTGTCTGTCTGACCTTCGATCTTGATAACGCTACACCCTTTCTCGCGCGTCAACTGAACACGCCGACCATGATTTCGCGCGGTGATTTCGGAATGGTGGCGACGCAGCGGCTGGTTGAGCTGATGCGCAACTACCATATCCACTGCACGTGGTTCATCCCGGGTCATACTATCGAGAGCTATCCATCCTGTGCTGCCTTGGTCTTCGATGCTGGCCACGAGATCGGTCACCACGGCTGGACGCATCGCGTACCCGCGACGCTGGGCCGCGAGGTCGAGGAACACGAACTCATCCGCGGCAACGAAGCAATCAAACGGCTGACCGGCAGGTATGCACGCGGCTATCGGTCGCCGTCATGGGACCTGAGCCCCTTTTCCGTTGAGCTGCTGCTTAAGCATGGTTTTGTCTACGACAGCAGCCTAATGGGCCATGATTATCTGCCCTATCAAGCGCGCGAGAACGATATCGTCGCCCTCGAAGAGCCGATCGTGTACGGTGCCGATACGCGGCTGGTCGAGATGCCGATCAGCTGGTCGCTCGACGATTTCCCGGTTTTCGAGTATCTGCGCGAGCCGCACACCCTTCAGGCCGGACTCATGAACGCGAGTCTCGTGCTGGAAAACTGGTTCGGCGACTTCGCTTACATGCGTGACCATTACGATTGGGGCGTGCTGACCTATACCTTCCATCCCCAAGTGATCGGGCGCGGCCATCGGCTAATGATGCTTGAGAAGCTCATCGAGAAGCTTCGCGATGCCGGGGCAGTGTTCATCACGATGGAGCAGGCGGTCGCCGAATATCGGAAGGAATTCCCGGCCGGGCGTAGTGAGCGCGGCCGCTAATGTAGGTATAAAATTCATCTCAACGATTTGTCCTTAAGACATCCGCGAGGTTACGCCGTGGTTAGCGATCAGTCTTTCCACGCAAAATTGGTAGCTTCTTCGACTGTTAGGAAGGGCATCCTCTACAACCTGGGACAGCCGTGCTGTAAATGGCCAAGCTCTCAGCGGTGCGTCACAACCCGGTCCTCCATGCCTACTATCGACGCTTGCTGGACCGTGGCGTTGAACCAAAATCGATTCTGATCGGGGTGCTGCGCAAGATGCTGACCATTCTCAATGCCATGGTTCGCGATAACACTCCGTGACGGCTGCCGGGCTGGTAATCAATCCGGGATGGTTTGATCAATCAAATCGAGGGAGGGATTATCCAATCCATCAGCTGGACGTTGAAGGAGGAGGTCCGGGTTGCCGACAAAAGTGTAGGCACTCGATCCTGGCGCGAATATCCAATCCTCAGGTTTGATGAAGTCACCGAACTCGAAGTTGAACTGATTGAGGCTCGGCACGCACCGCTCGGTGTCGGCGAGGCGGCTCACGGCCCGACCGCGGCGGCGGTTGCGAACGCGATGACACGGGCGTTGGACTTCCGGATTAGAGACCTGCCGATCACGCGAGAGCAACGTATCATCAGCGCGACCGTGCGAACGAGTTGAGGCGCACGCTTCGGTACCGTTGAGTAATCAGAAACAACAGCGCCAAATCCACAGTTACAGGTCACTAAAATCGCCGCGGCATGAGGGAAGTATAATGCGCATAATCGAGCGAATTCACATATGATCGAGCCGCTGCTAATCTGAGCGGAAGATTATTGCGCGGAACGGGTTCGGGCACTGCACCGTGAATTCCAGATGAATGAAATTCATCCGCTATTCAACCGGAGTGGGCTTGGTCGAGCCTGCCGCTGTTCGCCGTTCAATGGAGCTGTTCGCCCGCGAGGTGATTCCGCGGTGCCGGTAGTGGGCAGCTTCAACTAGACGCTCTGACCGAGGACATCACCAAATTCAAAACCGTAACGTGACGGCGCTCGAACCCAGGCGCTCGGCCGGCTATGCGTCGTAAGACCACCGAAGGAGCCCATGGCCCTCACGAAGACATTGCACACTTGCGTGATATGTAGTAACAGCTCCCGCATGAGGATCGGTAGCGGCTGAAGTTCTGATTATCTCGCTTATCAGCTCTATTCTCTTCTTGCGGCGCTGGTTGTGGGTCTCGGGCCTTTTGCATTCAGTGATCGTCGGAGGCCTGTCGTGAGAGAACCCAGGCTGCTGAATCAGCAGTGGCAACCGCATTATTCGGCGCGGCGGGTAACCCCTCGCTCTTCGGATTGCCAGGAGCATCGGGGCTTCGTCATCCCACAGCAACTTGCGGTCATCTGCGCTCTCCTCGCACTCGAAAACCATCCATACGCTGAAGACATTCACTCCGCGGTGCGAAAAACCACCCGCAGGGACCTTTGGACTTCGGTTCACACCAGTCTGAAGGAGTTCCCGACACGGGGCCGCGCTGGAGGCTTTGCAGACGATGGCGGTCCAAAGAATCAAGGCTGATGCAGGCGTCCTCGCGCATGATCAATCCAAGGCAGCAGGCCGGTTGTGAGCCCTGGAAAAAAGGAAGTTGGCGGAAGGCAGAGACGCACCAAGGAAACCTCTAAAGGGACAACGAAGGAGGGATATATGGCTGACGAAGACATTGCTCTGATGGCTCACGTTTTACGGCGGGCCGGTTTCGGCACAAGCCTACAGGAGATCGAAGCTTGTGCGGCCAAGGGCTACGATACGGTCGTGGAGGAATTGTTAAATCCGGAAAAACAACCTGCCCTCGATGAGGATCTCCTGATGCGCTATCACCCGGCTTACGTTCAAGCGGCCGGGATTGAGACCAACGTCCAGGAGTGGGTCTACCGCTTGATCAACAATCCACGACAGCTACAGGAGAAGATGGCGCTGTTCTGGCATATGATTCTTTGCGCCGGGCACAGCAAGCTCGACCACGGCAAATCCAGTGTCATTGTTAAAGTTTCCCGCCGGCGGCGGCGCGGTATTAAGTCTTTGGTTATTCGTAGCTTTGGTTTTGCAATTTCCCCAGCGTGCGCGCCGTAAGACTCGGTTGGGGACAAGTGCCGGCGCAGATCCGGGCTTCAGCTTCGCGACGAACTGGCGCGACTGCTGATGCAACTCGCAGTCGGTCGGGGAGGTGGAGGTGGAGGACGATAATGGAAAGTGCTGAAAAGATTCGGCCGGAGCATCTTGCGCGTCCGGCGCTGGTCTATGTCCGTCAATCAACTATTAGTCAAGTGCGGCATCACCACGAAAGCCGGCGTCGCCAATACGACTTAGCGGCGCGAGCCAAGCAGTTAGGGTGGCACGAGGTGTCGGTGATCGATGAAGACCTGGGACGATCGGGTGCGAGCAGCGCGGCCCGCACCGGTTTCAAACATGTGGTAGCAGAGGTGGGGCTCGGTCGCATCGGCGCGATCTTCGCTATCGAGGTGTCGCGCCTGGCACGCAACAATCGCGACTGGTATCAGCTGCTCGATCTCTGTGGGCTGATGGACACGCTAATCATCGATGACGAAGGCGTGTACAACACGCGCCAGCCCAATGACCGGCTCCTGCTCGGGCTTAAGGGAACCATGAGCGAGGCGGAGTTGGGCTGGATCCGGCAGCGTGCCCAGCAAGGTCTGCTTTCCAAAGCTCGGCGGGGCGAACTGGTGTTGGGACTGCCAATCGGGTATGTGAGGGCGGCGGACGGACGGGCCGAAAAGCATCCGGATGCGCGCATTCGTGACGCCCTGGAAATGGTCTTCCGCAAATTCGCCGAGTTGGGGAGCGTGCGTCAGGTACTGCTTTGGATCCGTCAGGAAGCGCTCACGCTGCCCTC
>Ga0306920_100014918_pt1 | contig 10628 bp, 6 predicted proteins | sample flu12Cox44000170_FD_204666 | JGI IMG/M metagenome (GOLD analysis project Ga0306920, IMG submission 204666) | Lab enrichment of tropical soil microbial communities from Luquillo Experimental Forest, Puerto Rico - flux4day.12C.oxic.44.000.170 (v2)... | ecosystem: Environmental > Terrestrial >... | reverse complement strand
ATTGTTGTGATTATGGCGGCATCCGTTCTAATGGCACAAAACGCAATACCGCAGCAGCCGCCCTCAAAAAGCGGTTCAACCATCGTGGTCAAACCCGCTGCCGCTCCGCAGATCACCACCACGGCCTCAGGTCTGAAATACGTGGACCTGGCTGTCGGCAAGGGCGCGGTGCCCAAGCAGGGCGATACGGTGGTGGTTAATTACACCGGCCGGTTTACTAACGGCAAGGTATTTGACACCTCGGTGGGCAAGAAGCCGTTTGAGTTCACCCTCGGCCAAGGACAGGTCATCAAGGGGTGGGACGAGGGTGTGGGTACAATGCACGTCGGCGGCAAGCGCAAGCTCACCATCCCACCCGAGTTGGCCTACGGCTCCAAGGGCTATCCGGGTGTGATCCCTCCGAACTCTACCTTGGTCTTCGAGGTGGAATTGCTCAAGGTCAAGTAAGACTCCGCCAGTCCTTCGAGTTTGCATACTAAACAGCCAGCTCATGGAGGCTGCCATCGGTAGGCCTGTTTACTACTCAGACCAGACCAACGAGAGCACCCGCAGCGCCAGCGAAATCTTAATATTCTAGGCTAGTATACAAACCCTACAAATCAGGACTCTCCCCCTCGGATGGCCGCGGACATGTTTACGTCTTTCACGGCCAATCTGGTATGATCTGGAATCCTTACGGGGAGTGGGCGCATCCAAGAGAGGCCGGTGCTTGATAAGGACGGAGAAGGGAGGCAACATCATGAGCGGGACGTCGCACAATGCGCAAAGCAGACAGAGATTGCTCGGCCGCCTCGCGACCGGGCGAACGCTCACGGACAACCTCTTCCACCACGTAGTTCCGGAGGCTTTGTGTGACCGGCCGATTCCCGAGAGGCATCGCATTGTCTTCTACCTCGGCCACCTGGAGGCCTTCGATTGGAACCTGCTCGCGGGCCACGTCTACGGCCTCGATTCCTTTCACCCCCAATTCGACCGGTTGTTCGCCTTCGGCATCGATCCGGTGGGCAGCGGGTTGCCGACTGACCAACCGGCAGACTGGCCGCGCCAGGGTGAAATTCGGGAATATAATGCCCGCGCACGGGCGCGGCTCGACGCCCAATTGGAGCGGGACTCTTTCGTTGCTGCCGAAGCGGCGGGAGGCGGATTCTCTTATTCCAACGAATTCATCCTCAATGTTGCTATCGAGCACCGGTTGATGCATGCCGAGACTTTGGCTTACCTGCTGCACCAGTTGCCGCTGGACCGCAAGGTTGCGCCGCAGCTTGCTCCCACGCCGACCGCTATGCCTGTAGTTCACAAGATGGTCGAGGTTCCGACCGGGAAGGCTACTCTGGGTTCGCCTCGCGGCCCCCAGGGTGTTTTTGGATGGGACAACGAGTTTGAACAGGACAGTGTGGACGTCCCGGCATTCGCTATCGATGCCTACAACGTGACTAACGGCCAGTTCATCGAGTTCGTTCGCCGGGGTGGCTACGAGGAAGCGAACCTCTGGTCCGAGGCGGATTGGGATTGGATCCAGGCGCAAGGCATAAAGCACCCGCAGTTCTGGGTGAGGCGCGGCGACAGTTGGTGCTATCGAGCCATGTTTGCTGAGATACCTTTGCCGCCGGAGTGGCCGGTTTACGTGAGCCACGCCGAGGCGGTGGCATACGCTCGCTGGACCCAGAAAGCTCTTCCCAGCGAGGCGCAATGGCACCGAGCGGCCTATGGAACTTCAGCCGGCGTCGAGCCTGCCTTCCCGTGGGGTAACTCTCCGCCCGAACCTGCCCATGGGAACTTTGATTTCCAGAGTTGGGATCCCGCTCCGGTCAACGCCCATCCTGCCGGGCGGAGTTCTTGCGGTGTTGAGGGCCTGTTGGGCAACGGCTGGGAATGGACGTCGACGCCCTTTGAGCCTTTTCCAGGCTTCCGACCTTTTCCCTTCTATCCCGGCTATTCGGCCAACTTCTTTGACGGCAAGCACTACGTGATGAAGGGCGGCTCGGCGCGTACGGCCGGGTGCATGGTGCGCCGCTCGTTCCGCAACTGGTTCCAGCCCCGCTATCCGTACGTGTACGCAGCCTTCCGTTGCGTAAGCAGCTGATCTCAACATTCAGGGGAATCATGCCTGCCAGTCTAGTCGAAGCCGACCCCGTCACTCAGTTTGCGGAAGAGGTTTCGGCCGGTCTCACCAAACCCGGCCAGAAAGAGCTTCCTTCAAAGTATCTCTACGACGAGGTCGGGTCCGCCCTGTTTGAAGTCATTAGCGTTCTGCCGGAATACGGACTGACGCGGGCTGACCAGCGTATTCTCCGGCAGCACGCGGAGTCGATCGTTGCCGGGATTCCCTCACCGGTAATCGTGGCTGAACTGGGCAGCGGCAGCGGCAAGAAGACCCGCTGGATACTAGAGGCGTTGGCACGCCGCCAGACCACCCTCTATCACCCCATTGAGATATCAGCCAGCGCTCTCGCCATGTGCGAGCATGAACTCGATCGGCTGGAGTCGGTCAATGTCCTGGGATTCGAGACGGAATACCTGGACGGCTTGCTCCGGGTCGCGGAGCGGCGCGAGCCCGGCCAGCGTCTATTGGTTCTGTTCCTGGGCAGTTCCATCGGGAACTTCGATCGCCAACCGGGTGAGCAATTTCTGCGCCGCGTACGGCAGACCCTGAATCCGGGTGATGCACTGCTGCTCGGCACCGACCTAGAGAAATCCATCTCGCAGATGATTCGAGCCTATGACGACCCTACCGGTGCCACCGCTGCCTTCAACCTTAACCTATTGGCTCGCATTAATCGTGAACTGGATGGGGACTTCGTTCTGTCACAGTTCCGCCACGTCGCGCGGTACGACACGGAGCACCGCCGCATCGAGATGCATTTACTGTCGAGGGTGGCCCAGACCGCGACGATTCGCAAGGCGGGGCTGGTAGTCAACCTGCGCAAGGAGGAGACCATCTGGACAGAAAGCAGCCATAAATACAACCGGGAGGAGGTTGTGCAAATGGCCGAGCGCACCGGCTTCCGCTGCGCCGGCCAATGGGTGGACCTGGAATGGCCCTTCGCCCAGAGCCTCTTCATTGCCCTGGAGCGTGACACTCAATTCTGGTAGCGTTCAACACCATCCTTCGAATCGCTTCAATGAAAATTCATATGAGCCCACGGCTCGGTCTCGACGCGTGGGAGCGGACAAGAGGGTAAGAAGCTCTGGCCGGGATGACCTTTTTGCTGGGATGTTGCCGGCTGAAGAAGGACAAGGCATTGTCCTTTGACATATTTCAGAGGGAAGGAGTCGAACAATGAACCGGCGAAACTTCATGCGAAGCGTGGTGGGAGGAATGACAGCCTTCGCAGCAGGCACGGGATGGTCGACGTCGCTGCGGGCCAACCCTTACGGCCTCCCTGTAGGGCTTCAGCTCTACACGTTGCGCGAGCAACTGCCCAAAGACGTTGCGGCAGCGCTCAAGAAAGTCGCAGAGATCGGATATAAAGAGGTTGAAGTCTATGACTTATACGGGAAGACGGCGAAGCAGTTTGCCCAACTGCTCAAGGACAACGGCCTGGCGGCGCCAAGCGGCCATTATGAGACGAAGCATATCAAAGGGAGCTGGCAGAAGTGCATCGATGACGCTCAAGAGTTGGACATGAAGTACATGGTTAACGCCATCCTGGATCGAAGGGAGGCCACGACCTGGGATGAGTATAAGCAGTTGGTGCCGCTGTTTAACAACGCTGCCGAGCAGACACAGAAGGCCGGTATCCAGTTCTGCTATCACAATCACAATTTCGAGTTCGCGAAATTCGGGGACACGACAGCTCTCGATTTTTTCCTTAAGGAACTGGACCCCAAGCTGGTGCAGTTTGAAATGGACTGCTTCTGGGTGACGCACGCCGGTCAGGATCCGGTTGCCTACTTCCAGAAGTACCCGGGCCGCTTTCCCCTGCTGCACATCAAGGATCTTAAAGACAAGCCTGCCCCAAGCCTTAAATTAGACGACCACGTAGGGCTCTTCGCGGAGGTAGGCCACGGGACCATCGACTATAAGAGGATCTTCGCCGCGGCTCGGGAGGGTGGCATGAAGCACTACTTCGTGGAGCAGGACTATTGTGAAAGGTCACCGTTCGAAAGCATCGCCATGAGCTATGATTACCTGCATCAACTGACCGTCTGAAAGGCGGACGCCTCCCCGGAGGCAATAGTATCAGGATGACGCGCGATGTTTCGCCATTGTGTCGATAAGGTCACCCGCTGCTCAGAACGTGCTCCAGTTCGGGGAGGGACGTGATTCGCGGGCAGTCCGGGTTGCTGTAAGCTCCCACGCGGTCCATCAAAACGCCAAGAAGTCCGGCACCGCGCGCCCCGCCAACATCCGTGGCGTGGATGTCCCCGACGAAGACGGCTTCCGAAGCTTCAACTCCAACGCGCTCGAGGGCTAGGTGGAAGATGGCAGCGTGCGGTTTTTCCACGCCCACGAGCGCGGAATCGAGCACCATGTGAAAGTAGGGCGCCAAGCCCGCGCGCCGGAGTTGCTCCTCCATTGTGCCGACGGAGTTGGAGATGACCCCGAGATAGTAGCCCTCGGTACGGAGCGTGTCGAGATAAGGCTCAGTTTCAGGGAACACGCGGGACCAGAAGCGGATGTCTTTGAATCGTTCGATTAACCGGCGAGACAGTCTTTCGCGCTCCCCTTCGGGTGCTAGAATGCGATCCATGAGGGCGCGCAGATACTCCGCCCAGTAGACGTAGTCCACCATGCGCGGCAACTCGCCGCTCCGAATCTTCGGCCACAGCCATGCATCGAGTTTATGTTTGCCTCTGCGCTCGGCGGCATAGAAGTCCTCGACGGTGGCGGGATAGCCCTGCGCCGTGAGGTCCTCGGCGAGTTCCTCGACGCGCGGGAAAAGCAGCGTGTTGCCCGCGTCGAAGAAGATGGCTCGGATGGAGGGTTGCTTCATGCTCGCTCCCTGGCGGTCTAAATCCACAGGTGATGCAAACTAGGCAAGAAACATACTCTGACTCGGTTCCGCCATACTCGATCAATTATAGGCTCGAGCCGACGATGCGAACCTCCGGCTCCAGCGTTATTCCGAAATGCTTCTCTACGTCGTCGACGATACGGCGCGCGAGATTGAGCAGTTCGTCCGATGTTCCACCACCATAATGGACCAGCACCAAGGAGTGCCTCTCGGATACGCCGACGTTGCCGGACCGCCTGCCCTTCCATCCGGCTTTCTCGATCAGTTGTGCGGCAGGCACCTTGACACAGCCGGGACCCCAGGGAAACGACTTCAAATCGGGACAACGCGCGAGCAGCGCTTCGAATTGCGCTCTGCGGAGCACCGGGTTCTTGAAGAACGAGCCGGCATTCCCCAGGCGCTCGGCATAAGGAAACTTGCCCTTGCGAATCCGGATGACGGCGCGACGCACCTGCCAAAGCGACGGCTCAGGCTTGCCCCGGAAGCGGTGTTGTAGCTCGGGGTAGGTAAGTTGAGGCCGGACCACATGCGATAGCCTGAGCGTGGCAGACAACACGACGAGTTGGGGCTCATGCTGGAACACACTGTTGCGGTAGCCGAACCCGCAGTCCGCATTGGTCATCATCCTCTTTTGCCTGATTCTCACATCGAAGGCTTGCGCGCTCTCCAGTACATCTTTGAGTTCAGCCCCATAAGCTCCGATGTTCTGATACAACGCGCCGCCCACCGAACCTGGAATCAGCGAGAGATTCTCGAGCCCGCCAAGCTTGCGCTTCACCGCCTCTTTCGCCAGATTGTCCCACGTTTCCCCGGCCCCGGCTCTTAAAGCGACTCCGTCTCCAGAGTCTACAAACTCCATTCCGCGCAAATCCACCTTAACCACCAGCCCGTCAAAACCGGCGTCCGCAAAGAGGACGTTGCTTCCGCCTCCGAGAACGAAGGTTGCGAGGCCCTGCTGCAGGCCAAGCTCGAAGGCCTCTTCCAACTCCCTGACGCATCTCACGCGGGCGAGGAGGCGCGCCGGTCCGCCCAGCCGGAAAGTAGTCAGTGGGGCGAGCGGCACACGGGTCTTGGTACGTAGCACAGGTCCTTCAGTTGAGGCCGTTGTTGGAGCGGAGATGTGAGTCTGCTCTTGTTTTCGCCGCAGACGTAGGAGCGACCCTTCTGGTCGTTCAGGGCAGGCACAAGGCCTGCCCCTACACCTTGCCGGCTCACCAATCGAGCCGCCGCACTCCTTCGACGAAGTCGAAATGCCGATCGCGACTCAACAGGGGTAGGCCATGTTGGCGGCAGAGCGCCGCAATCCACGCGTCGTTAGAAGGGATCGGAGTGCCGGCCTCTTTCAGTTGGCTGCGAAGGTCGGCATACCACGTCGCGGTCTCCTCATCGACCTGGAGCACCTCGGAGAGCGAAAGTATCTGTTTCAGCCACCGCTCGTACTCGCGCCGGTTCCGCGACGCAGCGATTCCAAAGCGATACTCACCCAGGACGATGACCGGAATGGCAACTTGAGCTGCGCGCGCAAACGCGCGGGAGGCACCCCTCTCGCCTTCAGCAATGGCGGAAAGCGCGTTTGTGTCGAGGATCAAGCCCGTTCCTCTGGCTCAATTCTTTCGAACTCCTGCTCAATCAACCGGTTGATCCGGGCCGTCTCCTTGCGCAGATGGCGCAGGCTTCCAAGCAGCCGTATCCGCGCCTCTGCTCGAGCGGAAGACTTCATTCGTAGTTTCTCGGCTACCGCCTCACTGACGAACTGGCGCAGCGGGACTCCGCGCTCAGCCGCCTTCGCCTTGGCGCGACGAAAGATGGGATCAGGGATTTCCAACGTTGTTTTCACACTCCGATCATGCCATATTTATGGGCGGCAATCAACGGAGAGAGTCGGCGTCCTAGCGGTACAGCTTGCCGTACCGTGCCCACCCCATGGTGAGTTGCTGCGGCAGACAGGGCAGGGCAACCTACCATGCACGAAAGGGTAGGGCTAGCCCTACCCCTACAGCGTTTCAGGCAAACAAAAATGGGGTACGGGCTAGCCGTACCCCCTGTGAACTGTTGCAGGGAAGAGGGAGTAGGGGAGGTCCTACCCCCAGGGCTCAGAAGTAGACCTTCAGCCCGAACGTCCAGGCGCGCATCTGCGAGCCGTAGGCGATGTTGGTGATGCTGGCGCCGTTGCCGCAGTCGACGCAAGTATTCGGCAGATCGAGGTTGGCTATGTTGAAGAAGTTGAAGGACTGGAACTGCAGTTGAGCCTTAAACCTCTCCGTGATGCTGAAGTCCTTGAACATGGACAAGTCGACGTTGAAGAACCTCGGACCGCGAAAACTATTGTAGGCGGTGTTCCCGAAAGTGGCGCACCCCGGCTGGCCCCACGGACCCGCCGTCAGAGCGGCAAAGCCGAAACAAACGTTTCCGGGTCCCGTCTTTGCTTGAGGCTCCAGGGGGGCTCCTCCGGTGGTCTGGAACCAGTAGCCCGCTTGGTTCGGCGAGCCCGAACGAGTGCCGTTCGATGGCGTGCCGGCCAGGTTTGCGACGCATTGCCCGTTGTCAGTCTCAGCCCCACAGCTCGAGAGGCTGGGCGTGAACGGCAGCCCACTCGAGATGTTCCAGGAGGTGTTAAGCTGCCAACCGCCGATCACCGCGTCCACTGCTCTCGAAGCGTTGGACATGTACTTCTTTCCCTTGCCGAAGGGTAGCTGGTAGACGTTGGTGAAGATGAACACGTGGTCTCGGTAATTCGAGTTAGGACCGTATTGCACAGCATGCAGCACGGTAGGTTCGATGTTATAGTTACCGTTGTTTGCATAGTAGTTGGCATGCTGGAAGGTATAGCTCGCCTGGAACGACAAGCCGGCAGCAAACCGCTTCTCCAGGGTTACTTGTAGCGCGTTGTACTTGTTGTTGGCGTCGTTGCCGAAATAACAGATGCCCTGGGTCCACCCGTACAGAGGGTAGTACGGCTTGCGCAGGTTCTGATTGGAGCCGGGGAAAAAGCCGACCTGGGACGCGTTGTTGACCCCATAGGCCGGGTTGTCGGCGATCAGGGTGTGCGTCCCCTTGTTGCCCACGTAGGCGATGGTCAGGGCGACGGTCTGGGTCATTTGGCGCTGCACGGACAGGTTCCAGGCGTCCACGGTCGGGAGCCGGTTATTGAAGGGCCGGGCGCGGGAATAGACGCCGTTCGGAACCAGCGGCCGGTTATTCGGGCCCGTACACTCACCATCAGGGGGAATGTTGCCGGTCGGATTGGTGATCGCGTTGCAATTGCCCACGGTCAGGGCCGTGTTGGGATCAAACGACGGCGGCCCGTTGTTCAACTGGAACGCGGTCTGGTTTGTTCCAGGGGTGAGGGCCTGTTGCCCCAGCACGGGCAGGTTCTGAGTGATAGTGTGGCCGAAGATGGAGCCAAACACGCCGATGTCATAGCTGCGCCCGTAGCCGGCACGGACCACCGTCTTGGGGTTCATCTGGTAAGCCAAGCCCACGCGCGGCGCAAAGTGGGAGTAACTTGTCGACGTGTTCCCCATCAGGTTTACGCCCTGCTCACCCGCCACGCGCATTTCGCCGGTGGCGAGGTCAACCCAACCGCCCAAACCGGTGCCGGCCGCCGACTCCGGCCGGTAAATTTCCCAGCGCAGGCCGAGGTTGATGGTGAGCTTGGGATTGAAGCGCCACGTGTCCTGCCCGTAGAAGAACACCCGAGGCTGGGTTTCGTAAGCGTCGAGCGTGTTGCTGACGTAGCGTTCGAATGTGCTAGCGGCGCCAAGCAGGAATCCCCCGTAGCCTGCTCCGCCCACTCCGCCCGGACCCGCAGTGATGTCGTTGTTGAAATGGACCTGCCCGGCGCGGTGCGCGTCGCTGGGGATGCGCAGGTTGTAGGCATAGCGGATGTCCGCGCCGAACTTGATAGTGTGGTTACCATGGATCTTCGTCCAGTTGTTCACGAACTGGTACTGATGTTCTTTTTCCGTTAGTGGACAGTTGCATTGGTTGGCATCCAAGGAGTACCCAAAATTGAAGGCCTGTGTGCCGGGGGCATTGACATTGAAGTACGGCATTCCGGATGTAACCAGGGCCTGGTCGGGACGGTTAAGACCTAACGCTCCCGCGTCCGTGGCCGGCGTGGTACCCACGCCACCAGGGGAAACCTCGACGTGGTACTGGAACCAGCCGAAGCGGAAGTCTGTGAGCCACGTCGGGCTAATCGTGTAGTCGAAGCCGCCGGCAATGCTCTGGTTCCGGACTTTTGAAGTTCCCGCGAAGCTCCCGACTGAAGGGTCCTGTGGAATGGCAGGGCCACCGAGTTCAACTCCGAACAAACCCGGCCCCGATCGGGTGTACTGCTGGAAGCTGTAACGGCCGAAGATGTGCCACTTCTCCGAGGCGTAACCATCCCCCCGAACGTCGAAAGCGTCTGAGTTCAGGATACCGGTACCAGACCCGAAGAAGTTCGGGTTCAGAGGGGCGGCGGGATTGGTCGCACCAACCGGATAGAGTGACAGCAGGTTCTGCGCCGGCAACCCCTCCTTCGGATCGGTCAAACGCGACATCGGGATAACGTTGCCTGGGAACTGGGTGCGCAGGTTCAAGGGTACCGGAATGAGATTGCCATTCGCGTCGAGCACCGCGGTTTGGTGGTTGTTAATGCTTAAGTACGGATCGTAAATCGCCACGCCCAAGTCGCTCAGATCGCCCATTCGCTCCGTCGCTGTCGGAATGCGATCCTGAGTGGTGCCGCCCACGTGGCTGCGCAGGCCCTGGTAGTCACCGAAAATGAACGCCTTGTTTTTCTTAATGGGACCGCCCAGCGTGCCCCCGAACTGGTTCCAGTTGCCGCTGGGAACTGGAACGGTCGCCTGGGTGAAGGGATTGCGGGCATTCGTGGAGTTCGAGCGCTCGAAGTCAAAGGCCGAACCGTGCAAGTCGTTTGAACCTGACTTGGTCTGCGTCGTCACCACGGCGCCTATGGCCTTGCCAAATTCGGCGTCATAGTCCTGGGCCGTGATTTTGGCTTCGGTAATGGCCTCGAGGTTCGGGTTGATGACGATGATTCCCAAGATGGGGTCCTGGTTGTCCGTCCCGTCCAGCTCAAAGGCGGTGCCGGCGAAGTGTTGCCCCTGCGTCAGGATCTGCTGCGACCCTTGCGGGTTCTCACTGGCGGCGTGGTTCCAGCCGTTCAGGCGCTGGTTCCCAGGCGAGAGGAGTTGGAAGGTGGTGAAGTTGCGGTTGTAAATCGGCAAGTCCTCCACCTGCCGCTCGCCAAACGAGGTGGCCACGTCGGTGCGTTCGGTCTTCAGGATCGGGACTGCCGCGGTCACCTCAACTGTCTGCGTGACTGCGCCTAGTTGCAGGACAGCGTTGACCTGGGTAGAGGCGTCCACGTTCACCTGCACGTTTTCCTGCAGGTAAGCCTGGAAGCCCTGGGCCTCAACCCGCACGCGGTAGGTCCCTACGATCAGGTGCTGCTGTTCGTAGTTGCCTGAGTCGTTGGCCGTGCTCTCGAAGTTGACGCCTTTGTTGACGTCGGTGATTGTTATCTTGGCGCCCGGCACGATGGCGCCCGAGGAGTCGGTAACCGACCCAACGATGCTGCCAAACACCGCTTGGCCAAACATCCTACTGGTCGGGTACGCTGTTGCGAGCACAACGACGGCAATGAGCAATACTTTGATT
>Ga0306920_100014917_pt1 | contig 10628 bp, 11 predicted proteins | sample flu12Cox44000170_FD_204666 | JGI IMG/M metagenome (GOLD analysis project Ga0306920, IMG submission 204666) | Lab enrichment of tropical soil microbial communities from Luquillo Experimental Forest, Puerto Rico - flux4day.12C.oxic.44.000.170 (v2)... | ecosystem: Environmental > Terrestrial >... | reverse complement strand
AGAAGCGCCTCCGAGAAGAAGCAGCCAAAGCGATGATGAGCGTTCAATAAACGGCTGAGAAATTAGCGAAATTTTCCGATGACGCTCGGTTACGGCCCAGGACGTAGCTTTGCGGCACACACACCAGCACAAAACTTGGATTGCCAAGCCGTGGCGTACAACGTACGGTTCCCCTCTGCGGTTCACCCGTGGAGCACCGACCACAAGCCGTAAAGACCTAGAATTGAGACAAGCACCGAAATCGTAACGACTAGCGGCCAAATCGACAAAGGTAGTGCTTCTCCTCGGCGCAATCTCCAAAGGGCCAACAGGTGAGCGGCAGCTGCCGACAACAATCCGATAACGCCGATTAAAATCAACGCCACACCCATATGGATGGCAGCTTGATGCAGCTCGGCGGCTTCAGGTGTATTGGCCCTTTGGTGAATCGCTCGAAAGAATCCAACCATTCCAAATCCGAACGTTGCGAACGTCAGAGCCGTCCGCAACCACGCGAGCGTGGTACGGTCGAGAGCTAGTTGCGTTCGATATTTCGCAAATTGAGTCCGCTGGTGAGCAAGTGGCGATTGTGGGTCTTGAGACTCAGTGCCTTCCATCAGCTCCTCCGCAATGGAAATAATTGGTGTGCCCGGCAGTTTCTCACGAATGGCTAGGGGTTTGTCACTCCAAACGATCACGTCAGAGCCTGGTAACGCGCAAATCGTCGAAGTACGTACTAGCCCGAAGACGGAAGGCAAGCCAACAAATCAGACGCTAGTCCGCACTCATTATTGCTTGAAGACCAATGGGGGGCCGCTGACTCGCTTCCCCTTGAGATCGACACTGACCTCCACTCGATCGGCAATTTTGATAAAGGGAATGCCGCTATTCATCCCAAACTCCTTACGGTCGAAAGCCATCGTGCCCTTGATCTCGCCGACGCCTGTCCCTTTGCCTGTAACCGAGAAGAGCAGAGTCTCTGGCTTCGAGACTCCGCGTATAGTGAAGTTTCCTTGAACCTCGACTGTCGTGGGACCCGTCTCGGTAAACTTCGTCGAATGAAATGTAATGTAGGGATCCTCTTTCACGTTGAAGAAATCCTTGCTCTTCAATTTGTCATCTTTCATGCCGCTTCCTGTATTCACGCTATCTGCCTGAATCTTGATGTCCAGAACGCCTGCTTCGGCGTCCCTAGACGGGTATGTGATCGTAGCCTCCCACTTGTCGAGTGTTCCTTCAATGGCGACGGAAGCCTTGACTGCGAACCGAACGGAGCTGCCTTCCTTCGTGATCTGGATAACAGGAATATCAGCCGAAGTTTGCGCCTCGATCCGCTCGGCAAAGAACACCAGGCTCACACAGACCGCGGCTTTGTGAAAGAAGTTCATCGACTATTACCTCCATTTCCTGATGGCTATTTGCTGGCATTCGGGACGGTTATGGCGGAATGGCGGGATTATTGTCCTGTGCAGCCAGGGACCGGGCGACGAGCTAATCGACCGTCATCCATGTTTTGTCAGGATCGTAGGCTTGCATTGCCGAGGCGAGTTCCTGGGTTTTGTCACCAAGGTCCTTCTGGTAGACGACTCCGCTTTTGTCCACGATGAAGGTCATCACACCGGAATTTAGGTATTCGGCGGGATAGGCAACGAATGCAAAACCGCCAGTGAGCTTTCCGTTCCCTAAATAGTCTTTTGCGCCGCCTTTCGCGGCTGGCCCCTGTTTCGTAAGGATTCGATAGTAGTAACCGTGAAATGGCACTAGATCTCCTTGCTTTGCGCTGTAGCCTTCGCTCGAAGCCGAGGCGAGCACCGGACCAATCGGACTAGGATTTTCGTTCTCGGTGGTCTTCCAATACAGTCCGTCGTGCTTTCCCTCTTTGCTGAGAAAAAACTGGGCATATTGTCCTGCGGGCGCGTCATCGTGAGGCATCGACGCATACTCCATTTGTGCGTTCACGAGTTCATGCAGGATTTCGATAGCGTCATTTTCGTTGGTACCGACGCGGCGGTAGAGAATCTCCTTTTCCCCTGCTTCTGTGTTGAAGTACCAACTGCCTGCCGCGTTTTTCTCTATAGGAATAGGAAACGGCCAATTATCCGCACCAATATACAAATCCACCGTGTGGTCCGGTTCGATGACGACCCGACGCATCTCCTCGTAACGTCGGATAAAGTCGGACTCCATCTTCTTATCGGCAACGGGATCGCCCGTGTGCAAAATCTCGTCGGCGTGAGACCCAAAAATCGCGTCCAAAGTTTGGTTGTCTTGTGCTTTTGCCGCGGTGTAGAGCGCTAGCGCGGCATCGCCCGGAGACGCAAACGTTTTTTCGCCAGCAGATTGCGCAAGCGAGAGGCGAGCCGTCAACGACAGAGTCAACGCGAGAGCTGCAATCCCCAAATGTATGAACCAGCTCGCTTTCGTTTTCTGTTTGCTACGCCTTGCCGCCTCAGTATTTGTATCGAGCCCTTTCATACTTCACCTCTCGGACCTTTAAAATTCCTCAGCGCCACGTTCACCCGCCCGATTAACGGCGGCGTCCTCCGAACCCGCCACCACTACGACCACCAACACTCTGTTGGCCGCGTGCGCTATTCATGCGAGTGTTCCCACCCTGACTGTAATTGCTGAAGGCTCCGCTGCGCGTCCCACGGTTGGCTTCTTGTTGATAGCCGCGGGACGGTTGACGCTGCTGCGCGAGATTCTGCGAACGGCCCTCGTTGTTGAAGTTGCCACGATTTTGCTGATTAACATTAGGACGATTCGCCTGGGTTGCTGGACGGTTGTTTGCCAAAGTGCTCCCATTCGTATTGCGGTATTGAGGCTGGTTGTATTTGGTGCCGAAATTCGGCGTCGAAAAATTCGTGCTGCGAGCATTGGTGTTGAAATTGTTGGCGCGATAGTTGTTGCGGTTGACGTTATTTGCGTTGATGTTGTTGCGATTGACGTTGTTTACGTTCACGTTGCTCCGATTGTAGTTGTTGCGGTTGTAATAGTTGTTCCGGTTCACGAACGTATTGGAATTGGACACGTAGACATTACGGTTGTAGACGACTGTGGAGTTGTGCCAGCCACATCCCCAGGAATTCCAACCCCATCCGCAGCAACTGTTGTGCGCGATCGCCGCACCGACCGCGATACCCACGCCAAATGAGATTACGCTGGCGGCCACGATATCACCCGTCGAATAACCCGGGTAGGCCGGAACCGGCGCGCCATACACCACCGTGGGGTTGTATTGCGGCACGTACACGACTTGGGGTTGTGCCGGTTCGATGACGATGGTTTGGGCCGGAGGCTGAACAATGGTGGTTTGCGGCGCCGCTGCCGTCGTTTGAGGCGCGGGTGTTGCACCGGGCGTCTGGTTTTGCACGGTGACAGCCTGTTGTTGATTTGACTTCAGATTTCCCGCGGAATAAGCGCGCTGCCGCATCACCTGAACGGCGTTCATCACGTCTTTAGGAAAATTGAAGTAGGCGTCACCGAGGGCCGATGTCCAGGACAGATTTGTGGCCATCTGGTTCAGCACATCCGGAAATTGCGTTAGGCCCTTGATGCTGTTGTCCCATTGTTGCGTGTCCACCGCCTGCATGAGCTGATCGCCCTTCAGGTTTGGATTTTGTTGCAGCCATGTATGTGCTGCAGTCACCTGGTCGGGAAACGTGGATGCCGCAAGAACCTGGGCCACCAGATTGTCCGGAAACAGCGCAATCGGCGCGACCAGTTGATAGAGTTCATCGGGAGAAGGTGTGGCCGGCGTTGCTTGCGGCGCTTGTTGGTTTGCTTGTTGATTTGGTTGTGGCTGAGCCTGCGCGGGTGATGATTGCGCAGGCGCCTCGCTTGTCTTGCCGCATCCTTCCGCAGGACACATCCCCAAGATCAGGCCAAGACTCAAGATAGCCGAAAGCGTATTCTTCCTCATTGCCATATACCTCTGGCCTTTCGTCGTAGATCTAGGGGCTGCCAATCCGGGTCGAACTTTCAGGTGATCGATGATTCGCGTTCGGGCGGAGTTGAAGCTTAACACAACCTGTAAACCTAGGCGGAGTCGACTCGGACTAAGATCACTATTGGAGAGCTAACCCTGCCCAAAAACCCCGTTACTTCGTGAGTCGTAAGCCTTTGATTCTGTGCACGAGACCTTGCACCAGCTGTTCATTCATTGGTCGAACGCTATCGCTACCTTGTTCGGCAATCCTTATCGCACAGTGGATCATCTCGATGCCGAGCAGGAAAATGAGTGGTGCCGGCGGCGGGAATCGAACGATACGCGCCTACTGATTCTACGTAACTTATTGAGAATATACGAACGCAAGAACCGCACAACCCGCTGTATGCCCGCCTTCTATGTACAAAATCATGTACAAGAAATTTGAAGGCCGAGTGAGTCGTCGGCCTCTTAACGCCGGGCTGCGCTCCTCGCCTTCCCGTATACAGGACAGTATCCGGGAGCTTCCCGACGGCAACGTTTCAGCAGGTCGACGCGACGCGGGTGGGTCCCGCGGCATGCGTCGTCAGGATTCAAGATCACACATTTATTGCGGACCACAACGGACAACTCCTAAAAAGCCAGCTGGAACGGCCTGCGCTCTTATCAAATTAATCCCTGATGACCTATCTCCAAAGCATTGTCGGGATCCCTTGCAAGGCCCGACTGGAAGTACTCGATGGCTTTCTGCACATTCTCCAAGCCACCACGCATCATGATGTGGCGGCCTTTATTGCTCGTGTTGCAGAGAGCTGATTTTTTGAAAATCTGAGGTAGGCCCATTCATCGATGAATTTCAATGTAGCCAAATATTCCGCAGCGTTGTTCAGCTTCGCCTCCCCGTTCTTACCTCCGACAGAGGTTCCCTGGATCGAGTAGGCAAATAAACCTGTGAATTGTCACAGTTGGCCGGATTCGCAGCTTACGGCAGATTGATCCATGTCACGCATGACGTTCCAGACAAAGTCAACTGGTGCAACAGGAGGTTGCCAATGAACATGACTACAACCACCCGACAAATGGGTTCTGTCACCATTGTGGACATTAGCGGCCGGATTATTCGTGGTGAAGAAAGCTCCTCGCTGCACGACTTGGTGAGTGACCAGTTAAACAAGGGACATAACTGGATTCTGCTCAATCTTGCCGAGGTCAATCGCATCGACACCGCGGGCTGGGCCCATCTGATCGCTTCCTTGACAAGCGTGCGGAAGGCGCACGGGGAACTAAAGCTGCTAAACCCCATAAAAGAAGTGCGGTCCGTGATGCAACTTACAAAGTTGCTCACGGTCTTCGACGTGAGAGACGAGGAGGCCTCGGCCATTAAATCCTTCGGTGGATTGGTCGACGCAACCGCATGGCTGTAAAATTGGATTTCTTGAACAACTACAGCAAGCTCCCCCTATTAGAGGTATTGCTGCCACCTCTGACGTCGCTTTCGGCTAGTACGAATCTCTGGCGAGCACGTTTCGCAGCACTCCCGGACCGGGATCGATCCTTCTGCACTTAGCATTGTCACCCGATTGGCTGTCTTTCTTAGAGAGCAGGCGTAGATACTCAAATAATGGTCGGGTTTACCGTAACTGGGGCCCGAAAGATCGAATCGATTGCGTAGTCGTATGATGGGCGTCACGGAAGCCTGCAGCGTTCACCCTCTTTGAAAGTCGCAACGTGGTGCTGACCGCGATACGTGTAACTGATTGTTAGCACTTTGTCCGCTCCTTTGTTGGGGTCTCCGCCCATGCTGTCATTCGTCACTTTGAAGTCCAGAGAGTTATTCTGAATCATTCGCCTTACCCTAACAGTTACGTCCTTCCCCTGGCCACTTTTTCCGTAACGCGCTCGATCAATCTGAAGTGGAAAGACCTGGCCTGCCAAAGAAACGTTTGCGAGCAAAACAACCATAAGAAACGCTACTGCACATGAGACCTTATTTCGCATACAGATCCTTTCGCTGAGCACTGGGCCACGAAACTTAAGGTGGCGGCGAAAAAATGTCGAGCTGTCTAAGTTGCTCGGCGAGGAAACAATGATAAGTAGATGGGCGGCCTGTTAAATCTCCTCTGAATCGTTCGTTCTACTAAACCGAACGATCCCGCGTGGCCTGAGATTTCTCCGCCCAAGAAATTCCAGGACCTCCGCTCTCAATCAGCAAAGGCATCCACGCAGGATCGCTCGAGAGTGGTCTCGCTTTGTCCCATCAAATCTTGCGAGCCCAAGCCAACCATACGACTCGCGGATTCCACGGCAACTGTGAAAAGTCACAGTTAGCGGTAGTAATTTTCGTGAAAACGAGGTGCTCTTGCTTAGCCCGATTAGTGAAGTCGTATTACCGCGATCAGTGACGGAGTGTGCGGGAAGTCGTCATGACTTCTGTTGAGAATTGAAGCAGGAATGCCTGCTGCAAGCTCCAGTGTCTAGTAGTCTCAGTAGCTAACGGCGAGAATCAATCCAAACTGATTCAGTTGCCAATTCGGGGCCGTGCCAGTGATGTTCTGGTGTTCATAGTAGGGGTTGAACTCGAAATGCTTGCCCGCCGGCAATAGACCACCGGCATAGAGTGCCGTGGTCCTCCATTTTTGGTATTGGCTTTGACAAAAAAACCTCCGCGCTCAGATAAGCAGCGGGGTGATAGTAGCCAATCGTAACTCTGCGTTCGAAGGTCAATCGGTTACGGTAGCGCCAGGTGAGTTGCCCCGATCCTCCTCTCCGCTCCTAGTCCTTTTCCGACGGATGCAGCAGGATCCCGCCGCGAACTTCACTCCCAGGCCCTAATGCTTCGAGGGCTAGGGAAAGATGGGATTGGACGCGGTACACAATGCGCACACCTCCTTTCCATTCCTTCCCTTCGCGAAATTGCTGGTGCTCCCACAGCCCGCCCACCGTCAGCCGGCGCCAACGTACGCTCACGTGGTTGCCATCGGCAATAGAAGGAACGACGGTCTTGGTTGGTGGCTGGCCGGGCTCAGGTTCCGTACCTTTCGGAAAAAGCGGGGTGTTTAGCAACCCCTGCACATACAAGCCCTCGCTGATGAACCAGGCTTGTTCATAACCCCAGCGGATTGCGATCGCCGGCATGGTTCGGAAGCCGTTGTCGCCAAAAGCGACACCGAACCCGGGCTCGATCTTCCAGTGTTTGCCGCGAAACTCCCAACCACCCCCTACATAGCCGACATTGTTCTCATTGCCGCCAAAGTAATGGCCATCGAAACTCAGTTGCTTCCAGAGAGGCAGCACATAGGAGGCGGAGCGGAAGGAGGTCGAGCCAAAAAACTCAGCTTCCGGGAATTTAGACTCTTCGTCGCTTGGCTCCGTTCCACCCGCCGGCTCTTGTGGCCTTGCCAAGCCTGTAGCCACGGACATCACAAGCGTAAGGATGAAGGTCTTCAATAGAAGTCCGCAGTTCATCAGGACGGACGACTAGGACTTTGACTTGTTGACTGGCGACGCCTTGTCCAGCGTGGAAAGCAGAGTAGAGGCACTTGGTGGCGGTTTGACCACGCCATCGAGCACAATTTCCCTCGCTTCTATTTTTTTGCCGTACAGATCCTTGTTTGCGTCCTTATCTGGCCGAAGGGTGGATCCTTCGAGGGAGAGACCAGCAAACAATCCCCGTGCCCGCGAGTACGACAAAATGTCCGCCCGCAGCGTCGCGTCCGTTTCCGCCGAGGCTGTCCTCCCAACCGGTCCAGCCGCAGCCGAAGCATCGCCGCCCAGCTTGAATTTGCTCGTCAGAATTCCAGACGCCGCTCGCGAGTTCATGAGCAGAAGAACAAAATCCGTTGCCTCTCCACCCAACTGCAAGCCAGCACTGCCGCCTTCGAGCGCCATCATGGTCGGCGCTCCCCATTTGCCGCGGAAGTTTTTGCCACCACGGCAGGTCATTACGCCTCGACCATAACTTGCTCCAACGATGAACGCAGCCTTGACTACCGACGGTAGCACCACTACGCAGTCCGCCTTGTCCAATACGCTTTGCGGAATGCTGTCGGGTGCTTTCAGAATTTCCTGCATCACCTTTCCAGCATTGTCGACTCGCTCTTCTTCCTTTTTCTGTCCGTATACCGGCAGAGCCAGCGCAACCAGCAATCCGACACTCATCCATTTCTTCATATTTCCTCCCTTAGCATTCTCGACCCGGGATTTGGGCCGATTACACATCTCGACCGTTGCCTCCAAGCCACAAGGTGAGCGCACCTTCAATTGCCCTTTGGCAATGTCAACGTGAAGCCGCCCTTCTCCAGTTGATCTCGCAGGAATTGGAACCGCTCGTATTGCGGAAGCGTGATCGGTCCGGCGTACACCTCGCTCTGTTGCTTTCGCGGTGGATACTTGACGGAAGTTTTCATCAAGTCCTTGTGAAGTGGAAAGACCTGGGCTGCCAAAGAAACGTTTACAAGCAAAACAACCATAAGAAACGCTACGGCACATGAGACCTTATTCCGCATACACTTCCTTTCGCTTCAACCGAGCATTTTGAACACGACGTGGATGACTCCGCGTCTTCGACCATGAAGCCATGAGGGTTGGGGCGTGATCAGACACCAGCGATCCCGCGTGGCCTGAGATTTCTCCGCCCAAGAAATCCCAGGAACCCCGCTCTCTATCAGCAAAGGCATCCACAATGGGCTTGCTTTGTTCCGTCAAATCTTGCGAGCCCACACTAACCATACGACTCGCGGATTCCACCGCAACTGTGAAAAGTCACAGTTACCGGTGGTAATTGTCGCCAAAAACGAATTGCTCATCGATGATCCACGCGAAAAAAAAGGGTATTGAGACTTTTGACTGGGCAATGCGAAAACGACCATTGTTCTAGGGAAGGGAAGTAGGTGCGACCTAATGCTGGACGTGGGGCATTTCAGAACAAGGGCATAGGGAAGAAAGTGAAAGTACACAGTCTCAACGGGTGCCGATGTTGCTCGGACATTGTCTAACGTGAAAAGAGGAACCAAAGTCCGGCCACGCCGAGAAGGGACAGCAACATGGCTACGGTGATGCTCAGAGGCCATTGACTAATTACAACTGCTTCCTTCCGACGGAGCTTCCGCAGATTTATCCAGTGGGAGATTCCGCACAGCACAGTCGCAACTAATCCCAAAATGACCAATGCAGTTCCAAACTTGATTGCGGCTTGATGGAGCGACTCGGCCCTCGGACTCGGGGAGCTCTCGCGGACGGCCCGGAAGAAGCCGATCATGCCGAATCCAAATGTGGCCATGGTCAGCGTCGTTCGAATCCATGCGAGGGTAGTGCGGTCCAATGCCGGCGCAGTTCGGAACAGTGCCATTCCGGTCCGGTCAGGCGTGATTTCGGTGAGACGGTTAGCTTCGAGATCCGATTTGTGACTTGTCATTTCGTTCTCGTGAGCGGTGCCAATCTTGGTATCAGCCTAGCATCTTCAAAACGGCATGGACGATGGTGCTCGCCGGTGTAACAAGAAGGACGACCGGCAGCATTGGAAGAGCGGCGGCAAGTGCCAGAGCTACAAGGGTAGGCTTATCGACCGGCACAATTCCCATTCGGCGTACTACGTCGAAACTGGTTCCAAGGTCAGTCAAGGAAGACGGATCGGGGTTTCCCAGTATCTTTTCTCCTTCAACGTGCTTGTCACCGATCCATTTTTGGTCGAAAGCCTGATTATGTCTCGTTACCAGTCCGCCGTATTCTCGCAGCGCCTTTCTTTTGACACCAATGAGCACAGGAGTGACCACCAATAGAGGCACCACGAGGACAATGATGGCCAAGACACCGTAAGCGATCATCGCAAATTTCAGAGAACCTAAGGTTTCTCCTTCATAACGGATAGCGTTCAAAACGGAGCCGGCAATCACCGTGCCGCCGGCAAAAACGATGGGACTGTAAGCTTTTTGGCCCTCAGAAAGAAAACCGAGACCGGCAGCCAAATCCGTGTGGGTTGCGACAAGATACAGTCTGATCTTGGAGACGCGCCAGATGAATAAAGTCCAGAGAAACATCCTCCAGATCCACCGCAAAAGCAGAAAGCGAAACACAGGAGCGCTCACTACGCGAAACCACCAACCGGCCAGACTCAGTTCCTGTGTATCAGCCCCTAGCGTGTGCCAGCTCGTAATCCCATTCACGAACAAAAATTCTGTGCGCCCGAGGAATAGCGGCGCTAGATACGCTATAGCCAACATCACGAGCTCAGGCAAAACGCGATCTCTCAAGCGCATGATTCGTTGAATGACCGCCTCGTAGGGAGCACGTTCGCTCTCAACCACGAGCCCTGATCTGATGAATTCCAGAGCAAGCATGCTCCACCGCCGGTCAATAGACGATTCGGCCAAAATCAGAATAGGAAGCGCAATCAGGAATCGCAGGTGGACCGCATAGTCGAGAAGGAACGGAATTGTTGCTTTGGTTCCGACCGCCAGTCCTTGTGCGAACGTGAGAACCAGCAGCGGTACCCAGCAGACAAAGGTGGCAATGAGGGCTCTGTTGAGTACCTGGCGCCGCTCACTGTCAGCGGGGCCAACGAGAGCTAGTAGATGATGAAAGGGGCCGCCGCGAGTCAGTGAGAAATTTCCGGCTACGGTTAGATTTGTTTCGGGAAATAGGGGGGACCGCGCGCTCTTGTTCCCCACTTGTCCGATTGTACCTTCAGTTGCACTCCTCATTTCATGCTCTCGACTTTCCCTGG
>Ga0306920_100014916_pt1 | contig 10628 bp, 9 predicted proteins | sample flu12Cox44000170_FD_204666 | JGI IMG/M metagenome (GOLD analysis project Ga0306920, IMG submission 204666) | Lab enrichment of tropical soil microbial communities from Luquillo Experimental Forest, Puerto Rico - flux4day.12C.oxic.44.000.170 (v2)... | ecosystem: Environmental > Terrestrial >... | reverse complement strand
GAGTGTTGTATAACACACAGACAGCCTTCTGTCAACACAATTCTTTCGGTGGGGGAATTTGCGCAAAGGCTCCGCGGCAGGATCTTCAATGTCTATGGGGTGATACAGGCTTGGGCCGGAACTCCTGTCCGGGGGGTTGTGAAAAACCCTGTACTAGACGAGCTCTTCGAACTGCTTTTCCGTACTCTCGAAACTGGCGTCGCCGGGCTTCACAATCGCGGGGGAAGCTGCCTGGAATGGCTCTTCCGAAGGGATACGCTGGACCCAGCGCTGCTCGGAAAGCTTCTCGTGTCCGGAGAAGGCCAGCCGGACCAGAAGCTTGATTTCGTCGCTGGAGGTAGGTGCTTCGACTTCCGCAGTTGCTGCCGCCGCGGCTTTGCCTTTGCCCTTGCCCTTGGACTTTTCAGCCTTTGCAGCCTTGGCCGCCCCGTCACTCGGCGGGGCTGCAATGCGTTCAACCTTGTACAGCAGTTTCTTGTCCAGGCGGAAGGCCTGCTTCCATCCTTCCAATTTGTGGCGGGCCTGCTGAGCTCTTTCTTCGTCCTTTGCAAAATCGAAGGTTAGATAGATGTGTGCCATAAATTGAGTTTGCGACTCGCTCGCAGCTAAGTCAAGGAAACCGGGTTGCGCCAGAAACCACCTCTTCGAGAAATTCCGCATGGAAAGGGCGCCGCGGATGGGTTATCCTACGGGCTCAGCCCATGAACAGGTCGCTCCACGTTCCTGTCGCTCCGGGAAGAAAATTGGGGGCGGCCGTGTGTCTACTGGCGGTTATGATGCTCTGGGCGCCGCTCTGGGCCATGGCTCTCGAGGCGAGCGGAATGAGTTGTTGCGCCGATGGTTTCTGCGCGCGGACGGCTCACGAGCACCAAAAAACAGCTCAGGCTGCCGCCGTTCGGCCGAGTCCCGCGGAATCACCGAAGGAATGCGAACACCACGGTGGCAGCACCCCCAACAAACAGGGCCCGATGAAGTGCTCGATGTCTTGCTGCCACGAGAATAGCAACACGCTCGCGACAGCGGTCATCTTTGTCCTGCCTATCAGGGCATCTATCTCCGTCCCGCTTGGCGTTACATCCGCTTCGCCTGAGCTCCCAGCAACCGAATTTATGGACTCGATTGAACCTCTCTCTCCCCCTCCTCGAATTACCCTGCCAGCTGTCTGATCGCGAACCGCTTCCGTTTTTGTAATTTGTTCCAGGCCCAATGAGCTCGCGCGGACCATTTCCGCCATTGTAACGGAGAAAGTTCATGCGGCAACGATGCTTGACTACGTTCTTTTCTCTTTTTCTACTCGCGTGCACTGCACTTGCCACCGTCTTTGGAACAGTGCGTGGAATCATTCATGACGCGCAGCACCGTCCGGTCGCAGGTACGGACGTCGTCTTGAAGGCTTCAAACTCGGATTTCGCGAAATCCACAAAGACGAACGCGGACGGCGACTTTCAGTTTGATGCCGTGCCCCTAGGGGATTACGTGTTGACCGTTACAAAAGACGGTTTTGCACCCCAGGAACGGCACATCACCGTGCTTTCAGGCACGGCGCCGGTTCTGCACCTGGAGTTGCAGGTCGCGACGCAAACTCAGTCGATCACCGTGACCTCGGAAGCGCCGCCTGCTCAGAGCGAGTCTGTGACGCCCACGACGTTGACGTCGCAGCAGCAGATTGCACAAACGCCCGGCGCCTCAAAATCAAACAGCCTGGCGATGATTACGGATTACGTCCCTGGTGCCTACTACACTCATGACCAGTTGCACGTCAGGGGCGGCCATCAGGTGAACTGGCTGATCGATGGCGTATCCATCCCCAACACCAACATTGCCAGCAATCTCGGGCCTCAGATCGATCCGAAAGACATCGATATGCTCGAGACGCAGCGAGGAAGTTACTCCGCCGACTACGGTGACCGCACCTATGGCATCTTCAATGTCGCCCCTCGCACCGGGTTCGAACGCAACAACGAAGCGGAACTTGTCATCAGTGCCGGTAACTTCTATCAAACCGATAACCAGCTGAATTTCGGCGGGCACACGAACCGTTTCGCCTACTATGCCAGCTTGCATGGCAATTATTCGCAACTCGGGCTACAAACCCCGACAGCGGCCGTCATCCATGATCAGGAGAATGGCTTCGGCGGTTTCACGTCCCTCACCTACAATCTGGACTCACAGAATCAATTCCGGCTGGTAGCGCAAATGCGCCAGGACTATTATCAGGTGCCTTTCGATCCGAATGATCCGAACAATTCTCCCGGCGAATTCCTGAGCGACGCAAATAAAGAAAGAGATGGCTTTCTGCTTTTCTCTTGGGTGCGCACGTTCAGTCCCGGCCTCGTCCTCACCGTTTCGCCCTTTTACCACTACAACTATGTCGGATACGAAAGCAGCCCTTATGACGCTCCGAGTTCCGCCACTGAGCGGGTGTCTTCTTACTATGAGGGCGGCCAGGCCATCATCACCTGGATTAAGCAGCGCAATAATCTGCGCGCCGGTGTTTTTGGATACGCGGAACAGACGAACCAGTTGTACGGTTTGACCTGCAACTCGCGTGGCCAGTGCCAGAATGTCAGCCCGCCGGCGACCGTAAACCCTGCAGGCGGGTTGGCCGCGGTATACCTCGAAGATCAATTCAACCCCACTTCGTGGCTGACGCTCGACGGCGGTTTTCGCCAGACACATTTCGACGGCGGAGTGGTCGAAAACGCCAGCGACCCGCGGGTCGGAGGTTCACTCCGCATCCCCAAGTTGAACTGGGTGTTCCGCGCGTTTTACGGCCATTTCTATCAGGGCCCCCCACTCGTCACCGTGTCCGGGCCGCTCGTGGACGCGGCCAGCAATCAGAACTTGGCGTTCATACCTCTCGACGGCGAGCGCGATGAAGAACACCAATACGGCGTCACGATCCCGTTGTGGGGTTGGACAATCGATGCCGACAACTTCCTGACCCGCGCAAGGAACTATTTCGACCACAATAATTTCAATAACTCGAACCTGTTCTTCCCCATTACCATACAGGGCGCGCGAATCAGCGGCTGGGAACTCACCCTGCGTTCGCCGAGAATCTATAACCGCGCTCAGGTATACCTGACCTATTCGAACCAGCTGGCCCTCGCCTACGGATGCATCACCGGTGGGCTGATTGCGCCCTGTGCCTCGCCAGCGCCGGGCTATTTTTTTCTCGACCATGACCAGCGCAATACCCTGCACATCGGAGGACAGGTCTCGCTGCCGTGGAGAAGTTATGCTTCAACCGATGTCTATTACGGCTCGGGATTCACCAATGGAAATTCTCCGCCGCAACCGAACAGCCACCTCCCCGGCCACAGCACTTTCGACCTGACCGTGGGCAAAGACTTCGGTGAAAGATTTTCGCTCTCGGTGACCGGGCTGAACGTCACGAATCTGCGCATTCTGCTGGACAACAGCTTCACGTTCGGCGGCACGCACTACATGAACCCGCGCGAAATCTTTGCACAAGTGCGCTATCGCTTCCACTACTGAACTCACGGTAGCGCACGCGTCTCGCCCGCTACCCTTACCCTTGCGTCCGGGTCCTGCCATAGCTACACTGTGGCTGCAAATTCTATGGCGATGGAGTTCGCCAGAACCGTCACGGCACAACCTGCCGAGGCTGATGACTCCTGGGCTGCCGCGGGGCACCAGGAGTTTTTTGCTATTCGGACCCTGCAGACAGTCGGATTGGAGACACTTTGCGATTATTGCTTATTGCGGTGTTTGGCGCTGCGGGAACGCTGGCTCGTTACGGCTTGCAGGGGCTCGTGCAGGTCCGCGTGGGAAGCACTTTTCCCTGGGGAACCCTGTTCATCAATCTGACCGGCTGCTTCTTTCTCGGATTAATCGGGCAAATGATGCTGAACCGGATGATGGTCTCTTCGGAATTGCGTGTTGCCATTGCGGTTGGATTTTTCGGCGGCTACACCACATTTTCCAGCTTCGGCTGGGAGGCGGCGAAAATGCTCGAGTCGGGAGAGTGGCTGCGGTCTATGACCTACGTGGCTGCCAGCGTGGTGCTTGGCCTGCTACTCTCCGTGGCGGGAATCCGGCTCGGCAACCGCTTTTAGGAGCACGCGATGACGCACCAGAAATTCGAGGGTGAGCGCACGCTGATGCGCATTCACATCGGCGAGTCCGACAAATGGCATGGCAAGCCGCTCTACGAAGCCATCGTTGAGATGCTGCGCAGGGAAGGATTCTCCGGCGCAACCGTTCTGCGCGGCGTCGGTGGCTATGGGGGCTCGAGCGTTTACCACACGGACAAACTGCTGCGGCTGTCCCAGGATCTCCCGGTCGTTCTCGAGGTCATCGAAACCCAGGAGCGCATCGAACAAATCTTGCCAAAGCTCGATCAAATGGTCGACGGCGGCCTGATCACGCTCGAGAAGGTGCGCGTCATTCTCTATCGCGCCGCCAAAAGGTGACACAAAACCCTCTCCCCCATGTCTGAACCCGTCCAGACCAAAAGCTGGCTCAACCGCACCGTGTTCGGCGTGGGGCTGACGAGCTTATTCAGCGACTGGAGCCACGAAACGGCAACGGCGGTGCTTCCCGCCTTTCTCGCCGCGATTGGCGCGGGACCAGCGTGGCTCGGTGCCATCGAAGGCATTGCCGATGGTCTGTCGAGCTTTTCGAAGCTGGCCGGAGGCTATTACACGGACACGTTGAAACGGCGCAAGCCACTCGCGGTTCTCGGCTATTTGGTTACGACGCTGTCCACAACATCGTTTGCATTCGCGACGCATGCGTATCACGTAATGTTCGGACGAGCGCTGGCTTGGCTCGGCCGGGGCATACGTTCGCCGGCCAGAAAGGCGCTCCTTGCAGCCGATGTAGCACCCGCGGCGTACGGGCGCGCTTTTGGGCTTGAGCGGCTGATGGACACCGTCGGCGCGATCGCCGGGCCGCTAACCGCGCTGTGGCTGCTCAAAGTAACGAATCATGACTATCGGGCCGTATTCCTGTGGACCCTCGCACCAGGCTTGATCGCGGTTGCAAGCTTCTGGCTGCTGGTGCGCGAACGCACCGCCGACAAAAAGAAAAAGCAAACGTTCTGGAAAGGCTTGCAGGCCCTGCCTGGAAAATTCCGCCGCTTTCTGTTGGGAGTTGGTATATTCGGTTGCGGAGACTTCTCCCACACGCTGCTCATCCTCTATGCAACACGAATGTTGTCCCCCTCACAGGGAGTGGCGCGCGCCGCCAGTCTGGCTGTAGGACTCTATACGCTGCACAACGTCTTCTGTGCGGGTTCGGCGTATATCGGCGGCTGGATCAGCGATCATGTACGGCACCGCGAAGCAATTCTGTCGGGCGGGTATGCGCTCGCGGGAATTACCGCGATGTTCCTGACAGCGGCGCCGCATCGCCTTGCGTTGCTTGCACCGATTTTTGCTCTGGCGGGCGTCTATGTGGGAACAGAGGAAGCGCTCGAAGATTCTCTTGCCGCCGAACTGATTCCCAAGGAACAGCACGGCATGGCTTTCGGAACGCTCGCCGCGCTTAACGCTGTCGGAGATTTTCTCTCCAGCCTCGTTGTCGGATTTCTCTGGTCCGCGATGTCCGTTCAAGCGGCGTTTTCGTTCTCGGCGACACTTTTTCTCGTAGGAGCGTTTATTATCCTGCGCCTGCGCGATTAGCGTTCGCTCGTACCACGATCAGCTCGGCGCCTGCCTCTTCGAAGCCTGCATGCGGCGATGGACCTCCGCCTGCAGGTATTTGCGGAGATTTTCCGGCACGATGCCCGGCGCGGCGAGTTCCCGCAAGTCAGTCACGGTGAGATGTGGCAGAAATCCGAGAACAATGGAAAGCGGAGCGGACGGATTGCGGACAATAGCGAGGCGCACGTTGTAACACTGCGACCATTTGCGGTGATTTGCGACCGCTTGCACGATCGCCGGCGGGACTTTCTCGCGAGCCAGCGATTTCAGGACTTGGGCCTCGGCCAGAAAGGGGTTGTCGAGCGCGACGGGCAGAACTTGCACATGCCCTTCGCCGATCAGTGCCCCTGCAACTCGCCCCGGTCCACGCCGGGCCAGCGTTATTTTTTGTCCGAGCGGCAACTGGGGAAGGCGCGTAACAAGCTGCTCTTCGGCATAACGCTTCAGTTCCGCTGAGACGGCGGGAGATAGCGCAAACTGCACCAGATCCATCAGATACAGATCCTTCAGCAGGCGCAGGCCGATCAGCCGGGGGGTACGGGGATGAAAGAGGAGCGCCTTCTTGACGCTGTAGCTTTTCAGCAGCGCCTTGCGCGTGCCGATTTCTTCCGGAATTTCCGCGGGCAGATCCTTTCGCGCCAGAAGCAGGGAAAGCATTGCCTCATCGAAGGCAGGATTATCGAGGAGTGCGCGGAGCACTTGCGGCGCCGGATGATAAATCAGCCCGCTGAGCTCGTCTCCGGTGGCTGTGCGCGCGCGCTCCGCATCTTTCTCAGTCTCCGCCACCTTGTTTCCTTTCTTTCGCGACCACTGGCAAGAATCTAAGGGCCAGACGTGCCGCCGCCTCTGCAGGGCTTACGGCCAACCCGCCAAACACCGCTTCAGGCGCGGCGGCGCGCAAGCGTTCATCGATTTGCCGGTCGAAGTAGGCCGAGCGCCCGATCATCCCTCCACTCTTCACGAGAAGAAATTCCTGTGAGTCTAATGCGAGCCGCTCCATCAGGTCCTTGACCAGGCCCGCCAGGTCTTCCGCGGCCGTCCGGAGCAATTCACGTGCAGAGCCGTCTCCTTCTTCGGCCGCTGCCGCGACCACAGGAAAAACTCTGGGGAAGACCTCATCGGCCTGGCCATAAACGCGAACATGGATCTTCTCCCAATCCTCAATGCCCAATTCCTGCAGGATTCTTACGGAGAGCGGGGAATCCGCGTGCCCGCGGTCGGACTCCCGCAATGCGTCAATCACGGCGCGCCTTCCGATGTCGTAAGCGCTTCCCTCATCGCCGAGCAAAAACCCGTGAGCGCCAACGCGAGCGATGTGCCCGGCCCGGTCGCGGCCCACTGCGCCCGACCCGGTGCCCGCGATCAATACGATCGCAGGACCGTCTCCGGTCGCTTCAAGTGTCAGGTCAAGATCCGTGCAAACGTGAACCGCAATGCCAGGAAACTCTTCGGAAAGCAGGCGCTTCATCTTCAGCTCGGATTCCGGCTGCGCCGCGCCCGCGAGTCCTGCACAGACCAGGCTAATATCCTGCAAGGTCAAGCCCGCATTTTGTATGGCAATTCCTCCGGCCTCGCAGACCGCAGCCAGCGCCCCACCAAAACCTACGCGCATTGGATTGGAAGGACCGCTGCGACCCTGGGCACGCACTACGCGGGCCTCGTCCATTAATATGCACTCGGTTTTGGTGCCGCCACCATCAAAGCCCAGAACGAAACGCATACCCAAAGCATACGCGAGGTAGGTCATTCCGTGTAGCGCAACGCTCCCAGCTGGTCCGATTCTCAAAACCTTGACGCTTTGTCGCGCCGACACTATTCTCGACGCACTCCTCCGCGACCCGGCTCACAAACGGCGCGGCACAAGACTCATGCGCATCCATCCGGTCGATCTGGTTATCGTCATTGCGTACTTGGTGGGCGTAACTCTCTTAGGCCTCCGTTTTCGCCAGCAACAACACAACTTACAGGATTATTTTCTGGGTGGACGAAGCGCTCCCTGGTGGGCGCTTTCGTTTTCAATCGTGGCCACCGAGACATCCACGCTCACAATCATCGGCACTCCCGCCGTCGCGTATTCCGGCAATCTCACATTTTTGCAATTGGTCTTTGGCTACATCGTAGGCCGTGTGCTCATTACCATTTTCTTTTTGCCCGGGTATTTTCGTGGAGAATACCTGACCGCCTACGCCCTGATCGAAAAACGCTTCGGTGCCAGAATGCGCTCCGTTGCGGCAATTACGTTTCTGACCACCCGCACTCTTGCCGAAGGCGTGCGAGTCTCCGCAATCGCCTTGGTCGTGAGCGTTGCGCTGGGAACATCGGAGCGGCTTGCCGTGTTTATCGTGATCGCGCTGACCATACTGTACACCTTCGAAGGAGGCATGAAAGCGGTCATCTGGACCGACGTCGCGCAGTTTCTGCTTTATCTTAGCGGCAGCATTCTCACTCTCGGAGTTCTGTTGCACCGCATCCCTGGCGGCTGGAACGAAGTCGCCCAGGTAGCCGCGCTGAACGGAGACAAACTGCAATCCCTGGACTTTTCGTGGAATCTTGCAAGCAAATATACGTTTTGGTCCGGCGTCATCGGTGGCGCGTTTCTAACCATGGCAACGCATGGCACGGATCAGACCATTGTCCAGCGCCTCCTCGCCGCACGTAGCCAGCGTGATAGCGGCCGCGCGCTGATTGCCAGCGGATTCATTGTGCTGTTCCAATTCACGGTGTTTCTCCTGGTCGGCGTAATGCTTTTTGTGTTTTCGCAGCATGCTCCTTTGTTGTCTCCCGGCGACCGCACGGACCGCATCCTGCCTCTGTTCCTGGTCCGTGAAATGCCCACCGGTCTCGCAGGACTCCTTCTTGCCTCCATTCTCGCCGTAGCGATGTCCAATGCCAGCGGTTCGCTAAACTCTCTGGCGGCTTCCAGCGTGGTTGATCTGGCCGTTCTTCGCCGCCGTACCGTCGATCCCGTGAAGTTTCTAAAGATCTCAAGACGCATGACCCTCATCTGGGGGTCGGTGCTGATTATTTTTGGCCTCGTCCGCTGGACGCACTTGCTCGAGACGGGCCTCACGGTATCTTCGTTTCCGTTGGGCAGCCTGCTTGGGCTTTTTCTCTTGGGGACCTTTGATTCGCGGGCCAACGCCCGCGGTTCTTTGACGGGGATGTTTGCTGGACTGGCGACAGTGCTCCTCGTCTACGGCTACACACAGATCGCCTTCACTTGGTATTGGCTGATTGGCGCGTGCGTGACGTTTGCGGTGGGAGCAATCGTCAGCCGTGCGCTCCCAGCACAAGCAGAGACCTCCTGACGTCGCATGCGAGGTCGGTACGTTACACTCTGTTTTCCGCGGTACATCGGAGGGATATGAGCGAAGAGCGTCTGGAACTTGTCCGAGGACTCGGCCCGTGGGCTTCCGCGGCGATTGTCGTCGGAACGATGATCGGCACGGGAATTTTTCTGAAGCCGGCAGAAATGGCCCGAGAAGGGCGTTACGTCTCCATCGTTTTTTCTGCGTGGATCATTGGCGCGCTGCTTTCCATCTTTGGCGCACTCTCCTACGCGGAACTGGGTGCCGCAATTCCGGAGGCAGGCGGCGAGTATGCGTATCTCCGTCGCGGATTCGGCCCTCTTTGGGGCTTCCTGTTCGGCTGGATGCATTCGATTGTTGGCAGACCTTCCTCCGTCTCTTCGATTGCGGCTGGCATGATGCGTTTTCTCAGCTTCTTTCTGCCGGCGGTTGCCGCGCCGCTCTTCACCGTGCACGTTGCCGTTCCCGGGCTTACCGGCTGGATCAAACCCTACGATTTTGTGTTCACGTGGGCTCAGCCACTCGCGGTTCTCTGGCTACTGCTTATGACCGGCGTGAACTATCTCGGCGTACGGCTAGGCGGCGGCGTTCAGGTATTTCTGACGGCAATCAAGTTGGCCAGCATTGCGCTCGTCATCAGCATTGCGTTCCTGTTGCCTGGTCATGTTCCTCCCTCGGCAGATCCGGTCTGGCCAGGTTCGTCGAGCACCGGACTGTTAGGCGCTTTTCTGGCCGCTCTGGCAGCGGCGCTTTGGGCCTACGATGGCTGGGAAGACCTCAACCTTGTCGGCTCCGAGGTGAGAGATCCCCAACGCAATTTCCCACGTGCCTTAGTAGGTGGCGTAGCATTTGTTGCGCTGGTCTACTTGCTGTTCAGCGCCGCCTGCCTGAAGGTTTTGCCGTTTGACAGCGTCGCCAACTCGCAGCATGTTGCCTCCGATGTCGTCGAGCGTCTCGTTGGCCGCGGCGCGGCTTCCTGGATCACTCTGGCCATGGTGATTTCCGCACTTGGTTCGATGAACTCTTCGGTGCTCAGCGGTGCACGCGTCCCCTACGCGATGGCGCGCGATGGAATTTTCTTCAAGATAGCTGACGGCATCCACCCGAAACACCGCACGCCCGGCCGCGCGTTGGTCTTTCAGGGAGTACTCGCAAGCATCATGGCCCTCACCGGAACCTTCGAAGAACTCACAAATCTTTTTATTTTTGCGGGATGGATTTTCTATGGCCTCGCGGTGGTAGCGCTCTTTCGCTTGCGAAGGACGGAACCAGACATGCCGCGTCCTTACCGTTGCTGGGGCTATCCCTGGGTGCCGGGCCTCTTCGTTCTCGGCGCGCTCGCGCTCACTGTGAATCTTTGGCTTGATCGCCCGGGCCGCTCCACCGTGGGCCTGCTGCTTATCCTGGCGGGTATCCCTTTCTATTTGCACTGGCAACGGTCTGTGCGAGCCCAAACGCCGCAAGCGCGCGATTGATTCTGCGTCCTTTGCCGCGCCCTGAAGCCAGCAAAGCTATGCCGAGGCGGAAGCCGCACCCGCGGAGCGATGGTTTTGCTCCGCTCTTCTCATCGGAAGCAACGCGAGTTCCGCCTTTGCTCGAACCGGCATCGATGGGTGCATCCCCTTGGCCATGGCCTCAATTCCAGTAA
>Ga0306920_100014915_pt1 | contig 10628 bp, 8 predicted proteins | sample flu12Cox44000170_FD_204666 | JGI IMG/M metagenome (GOLD analysis project Ga0306920, IMG submission 204666) | Lab enrichment of tropical soil microbial communities from Luquillo Experimental Forest, Puerto Rico - flux4day.12C.oxic.44.000.170 (v2)... | ecosystem: Environmental > Terrestrial >... | reverse complement strand
GTTCACCCGAGTGAAGACAACGAACATCCCGGCCTCGTCGGCGCGGCTGATCAGCGTCTTGACGCCATTGAGGCGCAACGCATTACCGACGTGGTCGACATTGGTGCGGTAATTGGCGACGTCGGTTCCGGCGTCGGGCTCGGTCATGCAGATCGCCAGCAGGCAGTCCCCGCTACACACCGCCGGCAAGATGCGCCGCTTGATCGGCTCGGGAGCGTAGGTCGCGATGATCCGGGTCTGCACGCCGACCTCGCCGAGCACGGCCATCGCCGTCACATAGCAGACCTTGGCGATCTCCTCGAGCACCAGTGCGGTGTCGAAAACCGGCAGGCCAAGACCGCCATATTCTTCCTGGACGGCCATTCCGAGGACACCCAATTCGGCGAGGGCGCGCATGTTCTCCCAAGGGAAGGTACCGTCCATGTATTGGTTGGCGCGCGGCCGGAACTCGCGCTGCGCCAAGTCGCGGACGGTTTGCACAAAGCGGCGCTGCTCGTCGGTCAGGCTGACAAACACGGCGACTCCTTTTGCTCGGACGGCGGCGACATCGCCATTAGCGGCAACGGCCGGCTCGGGCTCAACCTTTTCTCTCGTGCGCGGAATGCAGGTATGGGATGGTTGCGAACGGATCATCTGGGGCTCGAACCAGAAGGCGGCCGAGGCCGGCCCAAGCGGCTCACAGCAGCCCGAGGTCGCGTAGGCTGGTGTGCCGGCCACGACCGATAATCAGATGGTCGTGAACCGTCACACCGAGTGGGGCCGCGGCTTTGACGATGTCCTTGGTGACGGTGATGTCCGCCTTGGAGGGGGTCGGGTCGCCCGAGGGATGGTTGTGCACCAGGATCAGCGCCGAGGCCTGGAGCTCGAGTGCGCGCTTGACCACCTCGCGAGGATAGACCGGCGTGTGGTCGATCGTCCCGCGCTGCTGCTGCTCGTGCTTGATCAACACGTTTTTGCGGTCGAGAAAGAGGATGTGGAATTCCTCGACCTGGCCATGCGCGATGTGCGCTGTGCAGTAATCGATCAACTTGTCCCACGAGCCGACCACCGGCCGCTGGTGCAGTTCCGACCGCATCAGCCGAAGTGCCGCCTCGCGCACCGATTTGAGCGCGGCAATCCCGGCGAGACCGAGCCCGGCACCTGCGAGCGCCTCGGCATCCGCGCTCAGCAACTCGGCGAAGCCGCCAAACCGCTCGAGCAGATCCTTGGCCAACGGCTTCACGTCGCCGCGCGGGTTGCTGGCAAAGAGGATCACCTCGACGAGCTCGTAATCGGGCAGATTGTCCGCCCCGGCTGCGATCAGCCGCTGGCGCAGCCGCTCGCGGTGACCGTGGTAGTGCGGCTTATCATCGGAGGCCTCGGCCAGGTGCCGCGGCTTGCGAGGACGTTTCGCGTTCATCGCCTCTGCGTCGATCGGCGGCGTGAGCGCAACTCGGCGAGCATGGCGCTTGCCATCCGCGCCGGCTCGTCGGTGTCGAAGGCGCTGACGAAACAATCGATCCCGCGCTCTATTGCCGCTGCGGTCGGCAATTCCTGCCAACCAAGGATTAGCGATTTCTGTAGACGGATAGCCTGAGGGCCTGCGGCAAGGATCGGCCGGAGGAGGCGCTCGACCGCGGCGTCAAGTTCGCCGGCTGCCACGACGGCATCGACGAGACCCCAGGCGAGCGCCTCGCCGGCGTCGATCGTCTCGCCGGTCAACAATAGCCGGCGCGCACAGCCTTGACCGATCAGCCCCGGCAGCAATGCCGCTTCGACGACAGACGGGATGCCGATTCTGACCTCGGGCATGCCGAACACCGCGTTCGCTCGCGACCCTGAGATCGCAGGCACAGGCGAGTTCGAGCCCGGCGCCGAGCGCATAGCCGTCGATCCGGGCGATGACCGGGACGGGGAGGTGACGGAACGCGTCGCAGCATTGATGCACCAGGGTGATAAAGCTGCGCGCGCTCGTGTGGTCGAGGGCGGCGATCTCACCGATGTCGGCCCCGCCGATAAAGGCGCGCTCGCCAGCACCGCTCACCACCGCAAGCCGCAGCCGGGGGTCCACGGAGAGCCCGCCGACGGTCTCGACGATCTCGGCCATCAATGCCCGGTTCAGGCTGTTCAGCTTGCCGGCGTTATCGATCGTCAGATGCGCGATGCAGCCCCCTTCGGGGCATTCCTCACGGCGAACCAGGACACCCACTGGTCGAAGTCTCCAGCAACACCTCGCGAGTGATACTCGCGCCTACCGACAAAGCCAATGGAGGTTTCGTTAGGGCTCGGGCATAGTGACGTTCTGTTGCGAGGAAGCCGCCCATGGACACGATCGAGGATGTGAAAGAACTGCGCGAAAGCTATGGTGCGCCGAGCGAACGCTCTTTGAAAAAGCAGCTGAGCCGGCTCGACAAGAATTGCCGCGATTTCATCGCCCGCTCACCCTTCCTCGTCATCGCCTCAGCCGATCCGTCGGGCCGGTGCGACGCCTCGCCGAAGGGTGACGCACCGGGCTTCGTCCAAGTGATCGACGACACCACTTTGCTGATCCCCGACCGGCTCGGCAACAACCGGGTCGACACGTTGGCGAACCTGGTCGCGCGGCCGGGTATCGGGCTGATCTTCTTTGTTCCTGGGATCAACGAGACTCTCCGGGTCAACGGCCGGGCTTGCATCACCACCGATCCCGCCTTACTCGAACCTCTCGCGGTCAACGGCAAGGTTCCGCGCAGTGCCATTCTGGTAACCGCCGAAGAAATCTACTTTCATTGCGGCAAGGCGCTGATCCGGTCGGATCTATGGAATCCGGACAAGCAGGTCCGCCGCTCGGACTTTCCGTCGTTGGGCCGCATTCTCGCCGATCAGATTGGCGGCATCAGCGTCGAGGAGTCGGAACGCTACACGGCGGAGAGCTACAAGACACGCCTCTATTGAGGCGATCCAACCGCTGACGGGCGGGGAGGCCGGCGACGCGCGTTGACTGCGGCTGTTACTTCGGTCGCCACCGGCGCGATCCAACCAGCTCTAGGCCGATCGCGCGCCAATCACCTCTGGCCGTTGGGAAACCAATTTGGCATCAAGATCCTCGAGCAGCGGCTTGGCCTCCGCCAGACTCTTGCTGATCGCCGACCCGCCGACCGGCGTCAGCGCGACGGCCTTGTGCCGTTTTATCGTTTGTTCGGCGAAGAAGCCCCAGCGGATCAAGTTGTCGACACGCTCCTTGATCGCGAGATGCCCCAGCCGCAGCGCGTCCCACATTCTGCTGTTGATCTCATCGATGACCAGAGCGGGCGAGTTCTCATCGTCATTTCCGAAGGGGCTCGCCCCCCACAGCAGCATTACGATCGCCCAATACTGGTAGGTCACCAAATGGTCCATCGCATCATTGACATGGGCCGGGGTCAGCCCCTTTTGCCTAACCACGAATTCGCAGGTTTCCCGCCATTTCTGTTCGTAGGCGCCGAAGAAGCTAAAGATTGCGGTGGTGTCAGCATCGTTAAAATCCGTCGGCGGTGAGCGACGGCGGTCCCGCTCACCCAACGCTGCTCGCACCGCATCGGTGGTGTCTTTGCCGTGACGATCGAAGCTTTCGTATAGCTTGCCGGTTGCGGTAATCAGGCAAGCGGGGGAAGCAGTACATGGCCGGTTAGACGAGTCAGTAACCCTGATAAACCCATCCCTCTCACAATCTTTTACTCTCTCAATGCAAGTCCTGATGTCGGTCCCATAGAAGCCATAAAGGGTACGATGGATGGATCTGCACGAGACACCCCCGGCCGGGCCGGTTCGTGCCGAAAAGATGACGTGCCAATGCGCCCGTTTGTTTAACCCCGGGAAATGGTTTTGCCATATCCTGTAGTATTCGTACAAAAACTGGGCGACGACCCGATCGGCGTAGCCAGCGTTCATCCAAACCCACCGTGCTTACAGCCTTGTCCCACCGAACCGTAATCGATTTAACTATGCCTTGAAAGAGAACGTTTCGGGGACTTGCAACAGAATTCCATGTGCTCTCTGGCACAGCCCACCGACTCTTTTGACATGTCTCCTCGGATCGGCGAACTTGACGTCGGAGGTGCACCGGACGAGGGTCGATCTCGCCATCCGTCGACAACCGCTTTTGAGGGAGATCAGTTGCTGCCGAACGCGTGCGGCGCGATGAGTGCTCGCGTCCTCGTTGCCGCCGGCTTTGATGCGCTGGCGACGACGAGCGGAGGCTTCGCTTGGGCCCTGCGCTATGCGGATGGCGGGGAACGCCGATCCGTAATATCCCTGAAGCTGCCGACCGCATTCGGGCGGCGCACGAGGCGGCCAGCGCCTCACGCGCGGGCACGGCCAGCGCCATGTCACTGATGGCGATGACAACCACGCGACAAGTCGCCGAGTAGCCGCGGAAGACCGGGATGTTCGGCACGCTTGCTCCAGCAATGAAACAGGCCGAGACGCAGCGCCTGTTTATCAGATCCTGATCAGCGGATTGCTTGCGCCGCGTTCATCGTTTGCGCAGGATCACGAGATGCCGGCCGGCCGGTTTGACCTCGGCGGTCAAGCTGAAATCATTGTACCAACCGATAAATTCGAAGCGCTCGCTGAGCTCGACCAAACAGAGAAACTCCTGCGGGAAAAACACCTTCGCCGTGACCCGTCCCTGAATGATCATGTTCTTCCCGTGATCGTTGACGGTGAAGGTCAGCCATTCATCGTAGGTTTGAGCGATCGGATCGAGCATCTCGGCACGGTACCGAGTATGCACCCTGACGCCGCTTCTTTGCCGGATCCAGCTTCTCTTATAGCCGTGGAAAATCCGAAACCAGACAACACTGTCCAACAGATAGAGACCGCCCGGAGCGAGGAGGCCGGCGAGGTGGTCGAGGTGATCGAGGAACTCGCGGTTCGATCGGACATAAAGCGAGCCCAGCAGCACATAGGCCAAGTCAAACGGGCCGAGACGCCGATCGAGGTCACGCATGTCGCCGAGGACGAACGTCGCGTCTATTCCCTTTCGGCTCGCTTTGTAGCGGGCGTGTTCGATCATCGCAGGGCTGAGATCGAGCCCGCAATACGCGTAGCCTCGTCTGTGCCATTCCTCGAGATAAGGGGCGGTTCCGGCTCCCAGCTCGAAGACCCGGTGAACTTTTGCCTTCGAAAATTTAGCAATCGCGGCCTCGAAAAAGTCGAGTTCGCGAACCGGATCCTCGGGGGCTAAAGCGATTTCATAATAGTCGGGATGGAGATACGCCTCCATAGGACCATTCAGGCGCCGCCGGCGAACCGCTCACGGTCGTGCGGCGCGGCGAAGTCGAGCTCGGGGCCGAGCGGAATGATCCCCCCTGGATTAAGATTGCGCATACCGCCGTAATAGCCGAGCTTGATGCCGGGCATGTCGACGGTCTCGGCGATGCCGGGCATCTGATAGATCTCGCGCAAATAATTCGGCAGGTTGTGATAATCGGCGATGCGCCGTAGATTGCACTTAAAGTGGTTGTAATAGACCGCGTCGAACCGCACCAGGGTTGGAAACAAACGCAGATCGGTCTCGGTGAAGCGGTCACCGACAAGATAGCGCTGATGGTCGAGCCGCTGCTCGATCTCGTCGAGGGCCCCGAACAGCTTATGGAAGCTTTCTTCGTAAGCCCGCTGGCTCCTGGCAAAGCCGCAGCGATAAACGCCATCGTTGATCGTCTCATAGATGAAGGTGTTGATCGGATCGATCGCGTTGCGCAGCACATTGGGGTAGAGATCGACCGTCGCATCGGCTGAGTCGTCGAACTCCGAGTTCAGCAAGCGGATAATTTCCGAGGATTCGTTATTGACGATTGTGCGCCTCTTGCGATCCCATAACACGGGGACGGTGGCTCGACCGGTAAAGTCGGGACGGGCCGCGCTATAGACCTGATGAACGTGGAAGATGCCGTCGATCGGCCCAAGGTCATCAAGGCCGCGCGAATAGGCCCAGCTCTGCCCCTTGGGTAAATCCGACTGTAGGATCTCGATCGCATCCTCAAGCCCTTTGAGCCTGCGCATCAACACCGTGCGGTGCGCCCAGGGACAAGACGGCGCGACGACCAGGATGTAGCGCCCGGCCTCGGCCTTAAAGCCGGACGAGCCGTCGCGGGTTACGCGGTCGCGGAACCCCGATTGGGGGCGCACAAAGCTCCCGTCGCCACCCGCCATGGGTGGGTCTTCCTGGTGCCAGACGCCTGTCACGAGCATGCCCATCCCGGTCTCCAGTTCTAGTAAAGCCGAGCATCGTCACACATCGCGGCTCGGCGATTTGTATATCCTCGATTCGAGAGTCTTGGTAGGGGTCTGTCGAACCGACCGTCGATGTTGGCCGAAAAGTATTTCGTGGCGCCGTCGGTCTTCGTGCGATTACTAGCGTCCTCGAATTCCCGTTGCAGCCGGCGTGGACCAACGGAATATTCTGGCTGCTCAGTCTCGCTGATCTTGCCAACGCGGTTTACGCCTTCGTCGCATCCCGAGCCGGCGCCGCGACACGAATCTGCGATTGCTTCCTGATCGGCGCGACGTAGTGGCCAACCGCGGTGACCGGAGCCGGCATCAGCCCTTAAACGATGTTTATTTAACCGCTCCACGGCCACGCCGTCGGGCGAAAGGGTTTGGTCGTCGCGGACGGCCGTATTAGCTTGACGCACCGTTCGGAGGGAACCAAGCTGATGGCGACGGCAGCAAAGACAGGATCGCACGCGGCAGCTGCGCCAACCGCAGAGGCGGTGCGCCTAGAGGAAATACATCGAGGCGTGCATTGGCGGCGCTGGGGGCCTTATCTGAGCGAGCGCCAGTGGGGCACAGTGCGTGAGGATTACAGCGAGCACGGCGACGCTTGGGAATATTTCCCGCATGACCATGCGCGGAGCCGGGCTTATCGCTGGGGCGAGGATGGGATCGGCGGGTTTGGCGACAATCATCTATTACTTTGTCTCGGCCTCGCCCTGTGGAACGGTCGCGACCCTATCTTGAAGGAGCGGCTGTTCGGGCTGACCAATGCCGAAGGCAACCACGGCGAAGACGTCAAGGAGCTCTACTATTACCTCGACGGCACACCGACCCATTCCTATATGCGCATGCTCTACAAGTATCCGCAGGCGGCGTTTCCCTATGACCGGCTGGTCGAGGAGAACCGTCGGCGCGGGAGAATGGAGCCAGAGTTCGAGCTGATCGACACCGGCGTATTCGACGAAAACCGCTATTTCGATGTCGAAATCGAATACGCAAAAGCCGATGTCGACGACATCCTGAAGCGGGTGACGATCCATAATCGCGCGACCGAGGCGGCCACATTGCACGTACTGCCGCAGCTCTGGGCGCGGAACACCTGGTCGTGGAGATCCGATTCGATGCGACCGCAGCTCGTTGCACGCGAGGATAATTCGATCTCGGTCGATCGCCCGGGGCTCCCGCCGTTGCGGCTCTTCTGTGACGGCCAGCCGGAATTCTTGTTTTGTGAAAATGACACGAACATAAGGCGGTTGTGCGGGATCGATGCACCTGGCCGCCATTTCAAGGACGGCATCAACGATTATATCGTGAACGGCGACACCGCGGCCGTTAAACCGGATCGTCGGGGCACCAAAGTCGCGGCGCATCATCTGTTTCGGTTGCGTGCCGGAGAAAGCCGTCGATTGCGTACTCGGCTGACCCTCGCTGACCACGCTTCCGGACTCGACGATTTCGACCGCGTGTTCGATCAGCGCCGAGCTGAGGCCGACGAATTCTATGCGGACCTGCAGCAGGACATCGCCGATCCCGATGCCCGACTGGTACAGCGCCAGGCGCTCGCTGGCATGCTCTGGTCAAAGCAGTTCTACTACATCGACATTCCCGAATGGCTGAACGGCGATCCGCTGCTGCCCCCGCCGCCTCCAGCGCGGCGGCACGGACGCAATTCCGACTGGTTGCATCTGAACAATGCCGACATCATCGTGATGCCGGACAAGTGGGAATACCCATGGTATGCAGCCTGGGACCTGGCGTTTCACGCCGTCACCCTGGCACTGATCGATGCGAGCTTTGCCAAGAACCAACTGCTGCTGCTGACGCGCGATTGGTATATGCACCCCAACGGCCAGCTGCCCGCCTATGAATGGGCATTCGGCGACGTCAATCCGCCGGTGCACGCGTGGGCGGCGTGGCGTGTCTATGAAATCGACCGCGAGCAGCGCGGCGGCGAAGGCGACTGGGATTTTCTCGAACGTGTCTTCCACAAGCTAATGCTCAACTTCACTTGGTGGGTCAACCGCAAGGATGTCGAGGGCAGAAATATTTTCCAGGGCGGGTTTTTGGGGCTCGACAATATTGGCGTATTCGACCGGAACGAAGCGCTGCCGAGCGGGGGTCACATCAACCAGGCCGACGGCACTGCGTGGATGGCCATGTACACGCTCAACCTGATGCGCATTGCGCTCGAGCTGGCGCTCACCGACCATGTCTACGAAGACATCGCATCCAAGTTTTTCGAACACTTCCTCTATATTGCCGAAGCCATGACCAATATCGGTGGCGAGGGTATCGGCTTGTGGGATGAGGAAGACGAATTCTATTACGATGTCGTGCACCTCCCCGACGGGGAGCGAATTCCATCGCGGGTGCGCTCACTGGTCGGGCTGATACCGCTCTTTGCCGTCGAGGTTCTCGATGCTTCGGTCTTTACTCGACTGCGAAGATTCAGCGCCCGAGCGCATTGGTTTCTCGAACACCGTCCGCAGCTCGCACGGTTGGTGTCACGGTGGCATGACGCAAGTACCGGTGAGCGGCACCTGCTGTCGCTACTGCGGGGCCACCGCATGAAGCGCCTGCTCAGCCGGATGCTCGACGAGACGGCATTCCTATCGGACTTTGGGGTTCGTTCGCTGTCCAAATTTTATGGAGAAAATCCTTACGTTTTGGAACGTCCCGGCCACCGTCTCGAGGTCCGCTACGTCCCGGGCGAATCGAACACGGGCATGTTCGGCGGCAATTCCAATTGGCGCGGCCCGATCTGGATGCCGATCAATTTTCTGATCATCGAATCTTTGCAACGGTTCCACAGTTATTACCGCGACGACTTCAAGATCGAATGTCCGGTCGGGTCGGGCAGGCTGCAACACCTCGGCGAAGTGGCTGACGAGCTCTCCCGGCGTCTGTGCCGGATTTTTCTGCGCAACGAGGAGGGCCACCGGCCGGTGTTCGGCGATTCGCGGATCGAGCGGGAGGATCCGCGCTTCCGCGACAATGTGCTGTTTTATGAGTATTTTCACGGCGAAACCGGCCGCGGCGTGGGTGCCTCGCATCAGACCGGCTGGAGCGGCTTGATCGCGCTGCTGATGGCCTCCTATGGCCCTGCCGGTACGGCGCAGACTGCGGGGCAAACATTATTAACCAGTGACCTCGTCCCGGCCGATGCGAAGTAAAGCGGGAAGGGGCGGGAGCCGGCTACCCGATCGAAGACGAAGCGGAAACGCGAAGGGAACCCTCGAGCGCATCACCTTCGGCCAACAGCGCTGCGCCACTAGAACGGGCCGTTGCATTTCGTACAGATTGCTCTGCAACCGCCGGAATACCTCGCGGGACCGAGTCATCGACAAGTTCGAGATGCCGTTGCCGGTAACCGCCGACAAGCGGTTCGAGGCGGTGTTCAGAGAGAAGGGGTCGGATACGCCAACACACTCCTCGAGTGATTTTGTACCGCGCCGCCGCCGAATCCCGGGTTCTCCAAGTCGATGCGCTGTGGCGGCGAATGTTATCGTTAATGCCGCGGGCGCGCCGGGTCGGCGAGCCAGCCTGGGCTTTGCCCGAGCTGATTTAGCAACATTAGCAAGCACCCTCGCGGCGCTCACGCTCTGTTGATCTCTACGATCCGAGCTTCGATGTAGCCTCATGGCATGTTCAAGATTTTTGTGCTTTTCCTTTCGCTCTGCCTGACGGTCGGCGTCATCGCGGCCCGGGCGGGTGAACGGCCGATTTTGGTCGAGCTTTTTACTTCCGAGGGTTGCTCGTCCTGTCCGCCGGCCGACGCGCTGCTGGCCGAACTCGCGAGCCGTCCCGATGTGCTGGCACTGTCGTTTCATGTCGACTACTGGGACCGGCTCGGCTGGAAGGATCCGTTTTCCAGCCGCGAGGCGAGCCAACGCCAAAACCGTTACGCAGCACTTCTCGATCTTGCCACCGTCTACACGCCTCAGATTGTCGTCGACGGCCGTTGGCAGGCCGTCGGCTCGGATCGTCCCGATGTCGAGCATGCGCTCGACCTCGCTCGACGTGACCGCCAGGAAGTGCTGGTCACGCTGGCTCTCGATCGCGGCCAAGTACAGATCAAGCTAGGCCAGGGTAGTGACGCTGCGGCGGCCTCGGTGTTGCTGATCGGCTTCGATCGCCGGCATGTCACCGCGGTGAAGCGCGGCGAGAATGGCGGGCGAATCCTCTCGCATGTCGATGTCGTGCGCGGCGTCGAAGAGATTGCGCGGTACAGCGGCACCGCGGCCACGATCGCAGCGCCGGTCCGCTGGAATTGCGACCGGATCGTGGTGGTCCTCCAAGCGATGACCGGCCGGGTTCTCGGTGTCGCGGTGAGCGACGCCGAACCGCTCTAAACGCCGCATCCGCGCTCACTATGGCGGCTGAGGACTGCTCCGGATCTGGGACCGCGCGAC
>Ga0306920_100014914_pt1 | contig 10629 bp, 12 predicted proteins | sample flu12Cox44000170_FD_204666 | JGI IMG/M metagenome (GOLD analysis project Ga0306920, IMG submission 204666) | Lab enrichment of tropical soil microbial communities from Luquillo Experimental Forest, Puerto Rico - flux4day.12C.oxic.44.000.170 (v2)... | ecosystem: Environmental > Terrestrial >... | reverse complement strand
ATCGATGCCGACTACGAAGATCTGTCCGACCCGCCGGCGCAGCCTCAGAGTGAAGAGCGCTTGTCATGACGACGCAACGTAAAACTATCGCCAACCGACAGAACGCGAAACTCAGCTCCGGGCCGCGCACAACCATCGGAAAAGCGCGGTCAAGTCGCAACCGCCGCACCCACGGCCTGTCGGTGCCCATCATGTACGAGCGAACATGGGAGCAAAAGATCGAAGCACTCACAGCAGCTATCGCCGGTGCTCGCGCCCAGCCTGCGGACCTGAAACACGCGCGTTCGATTGCCGCCGCCGAAGTCGAGCTGATACGCGCGCAGGCCGCTCGCACGGATGTGCTGAAAGCCATGGCTGCCGTATGCGACTCGATGCGTCCCGATGACGAGGCCACGTCGGCAGCATCGTTCGACATCGTCGCGGGCATCATCGCGGCCTTGCGGCGGTTGAAATTGTTCGACCGCCACGTGCGTCGCGCAAGGTCGCGCCGTAATAGGGCGGTTCGCTCATTTGTAGCGAGCGACGCACATCGCACATCTTTCTAAATTTAATATCGACGGATGGTAGTTCGAAGCAAGTTGATAGGTGACGCTGATCCCCTGGTGTTCGATCGCTACGAGCGCCGTGCGCTCTCCCGCCGCAACCGCGCAATTCGTCGGCTCACTAAACAAGGCTGTCCCACCCCCTAACAGCCGTCAGGCGCGCGGCCATGACGATTGCCGCGACACTGACGCGTCCACCCCGGGTATCGCCCGATGTTGCGATTATACTTCGATAATACTCGTAAAGAGGGTTCCCGCGAGGGGTTTTTTGGCAGAACGAAGCCAAAAGAGCGCAGCAAATCAGCAGGTTAGGTTTTCGCGGACGCGCCGAACAGGCCCGCTCGGCGGCGCCAATGCCCTCGAGTGCCGGGCGACCCTCCCCGTAACGGGCACGTCACGGGGAGGGTAAATCCACGATCAGACAGCCGAGCCCCTCTTCACCCCACCTCGGTCGAGTGGATACGCCGTTGCGGGGCCGTGACCGTCTCGAGCTGGCCCTTCTGGCGTTTGATCATCAGCTTGTTGAGCGCGCCCAGATAGGCCTTGGCCGAGGCGACAAGTGTGTCGGGATCGGCCCCGCGCGAAGTCACCGAGCGGCCGTTCTCGGAGAGCCGCACCGAAACCTCCGCCTGCGCGTCGGTGCCCTCGGTCACCGCGTGCACCTGGTAAAGCTCGAGCGTCGCCTCGTGCGGCACCAGCGTCTTGATGGCGTTGAACGTGGCGTCGACCGGGCCGTTGCCCTCGGCCTCTTCGGTCACCACGCGGCCCTCGATGTCGAGCTTCATGGTGGCGCGCTGGGGCCCGCGCGTGCCAGCGATCACCGACAGCGACACGAGCTTGATGCGATCCTGGGCGGTCGCGATCTCCTCGTCGACCAGCGCCTCGATGTCCTCATCGTAGACGTGCTTCTTGCGGTCGGCGAGCGCCTTGAACCGCACGAACGCGTCCTCGAGCTGGTTGCTCGCCAGATGGTAGCCCAGCTCCTCGAGCTTGTGCACGAAGGCGTGCCGGCCCGAGTGTTTGCCCATGACCAGCGAGGTCTGTTTCACGCCCACCCTCTCGGGCGTCATGATTTCGTAGGTCTGGGTGTGCTTGAGCATGCCGTCCTGGTGGATGCCGGACTCGTGCGCGAACGCGTTCCGTCCGACGATCGCCTTGTTGTATTGCACCGGGAACGAGGTCACCGCCGACACGAGTTTCGAGGCGCGCGTGAGCATGGTGGTGTCGATCTTGGTGTCGTAGGGCAGCACATCGTTGCGCACCTGCATCGCCATCACAACCTCTTCGAGCGAACAATTGCCGGCGCGCTCGCCGATGCCGTTGACCGCGCATTCGATCTGGCGCGCGCCCGCGCGGATGCCGGCGAGCGAGTTCGCCACCGCCATGCCGAGATCGTTGTGGCAGTGGACCGAGAACACGGCCTTATCGGAGTTGGGCACCCGCTCCATCACCATGCGGAACATGTCGTAGTATTCGTCGGGCGTTGAATAACCGACCGTATCCGGCATATTGATGGTGCTGGCGCCCGCCTTGATCGCCGCTTCCACGCAACGGCACAAGAAGTCGGGCTCGGTGCGGGTCGCGTCCTCGGGCGACCATTCCACGTCCTCGGCGTGATTGCGCGCGCGGGTGACCTGCGCGATCACGAGTTCGTAGACCTGCTCGGGCGTCATCTGCAGCTTCCACTTCATATGCACCGGCGAAGTGGAGATGAAAGTGTGAATGCGCCCGCGCCGCGCCGGCTTGATCGCCTCGGCCGCACGGTCGATGTCCTTGAAACCGGCGCGCGAGAGGCCGCACACGACGGCCTTCTTGGTGCGCTTGGCGATCTCATGCACCGCCGCGAAGTCGCCGTCCGAGGCGATCGGGAAGCCCGCCTCGATGATGTCGACGCCCATCTCGTCGAGCAGCTCGGCAACCTCGAGCTTCTCCTCATGGGTCATGGTTGCGCCCGGTGATTGCTCGCCGTCGCGCAAAGTGGTGTCGAAGATAAATACGCGGTCCTTGTCGGAGCCCTGCGTGCTCATGGCCTGTTCCTTTTCATGCGCTGCGCCCGTCGCGGGCGCTCGTGGAGTCGATCCGGCTTGAACCCCCGAGTGCCCAGGCGCGTGCGCCCAGCCGGCCCTCAGGGGACGATAAGGAGCAGGAGACCGCCGAGAATGAGGGCAGCGCCGGGCCCGGCCGTAACGGCCGCCCGTCCGATCGCTGCGTCAGAGCGCATCGACATCCGCGTTGCCCTCGTCAACGGCCAGGGTCGCGGAGAATAATAAATGCCGCGTTAACCCGGGCCGACGGAGAGGTTGTAGCGGAAGATAGGGCGGTGTCGCAAGGGGTGTCACCGTAGCCCGCATGAGCCCCGGCCACTTCGGCCGGGGGCGAAATGCGGGGACACGGATATCGCGGCTGGCGCCGCTCATCCGGCTACTCCTTCATCAACGCCTTTTTCGCTTTCATCAGATCGCGCAGCGACTTGCCGGCGACCTTGGGGTAGCTCAGCTGCAGGGATTCGAGCGCACGGGCCACGACCAGCCGCGCGTACCATTTGCTGTCCGCTGGAACCACGTACCACGGCGCCTGCGGAGTCGCGGTGTGGCGGATCATGTGCTCGTAAGCCTCCATGTAAGTGTCCCAGTGGCGGCGCTCGTTCACGTCGTCGATCGAGAACTTCCAGCGCTTCGCCGGCTCGTCGATGCGCGCGAGGAAACGGCGGCGCTGCTCTTCCTTGGAAATGCGCAGGTGAAATTTGATGACAAGAATACCGTTGCGGACCAGGTAATTCTCATAATTTCGAATGTCTTCGAACCGCTTCTTCCACGTATGTTTGGATACGAGGGCGGGCGGCAGGCTTTGTTGCGCAAGCACTTCGGGGTGCACGCGCACGACCAGCACTTCTTCGTAATAGGAGCGATTGAAAATTCCGATGTGGCCGCGCCGCGGCACCGCAATCATCGAGCGCCACATGAAGTCGTGCGCCAATTCCTCCTCGTTCGGCCGCTTGAACGCATGCACGTCGCAGCCCTGCGGATTGACGCCGGACATGACGTGGGAGATCGCGCTGTCCTTGCCGCCCGCGTCCATGGCCTGGAAGATCACCAGCAGCGCCCACCGGTGCTCGGCGTAGAGTAACTCTTGGAGTTCGGCGAGGCGTTTGATGTCTTTCGCCAGGATGTCCTTGGCCTCGTCCTTGTCGATGTCGAGGCCGCCGGTGTCGGCAGGGTCGATATCGGCGAGGCGGAAGCCCTTGGCGCGCTCGATGAAGTATCGCTTGATGTGTTTGGGAATTTTCATGGCCCGCCTCCGCGCCATGCCCGGCCTTGTGCCGGGCATCCACGCCTTCGAAACGTATCAAAGACGTGGATGGCCGGGACAAGCCCGGCCATGACGAGTCATTTCCACATCTCCAGCAAATAATCGTGGATGAACTCCGGCGTCATTTCATCGAGGTCGCCGGGGCCGCGCACGATGCGCACGTCGGCCAACTCGGAATGCGCCTCGGCGGCGATATGGGCGAGGATGCGCGCGCGCAGTTCCTCGGCAGCCAGCGGTGAACGCACCGGCTTGAGCATGGCAAGCCGCGGCCCGGCGAGCACCGCGTGCCAGCCCGGAGCGAGCGAAACGTCGGCGATGGTGAGCCCGGTCTCCTCGGTCAATTCGCGCAACACGCTGCCGTCGAGATCGACGTCATCACCGACGATGTCCTTCGGGTCGGGGGTGCCGGAGGGAAAATAGATGCGGCCGGCGTTGAGCGTGTGCGACGACATCACGCCGAGCACGAAGGCGCCGTCGGCCGCGCGCAGCGCCGCCTGGCCGAAGCAGTTGTGCACGGACGGATCGGGCCAGCCCCAGTCGCGCCAGGCGATGAAGCTCGCAAAGTCGGTCTCGAAATAAGCGCCCCGCAGCAGGCCGTCGTCGATGGCGAACTCGCGCAGCATCAGGACGCGTCCGTTGAAGGCGCGCGGCCGCTCGCGCATCAGGCGGGCGAAATGGGCATCGATCTCCTCGCGGCGCTCTATCGCGAACGGCCACGGCCGCGGCGCGAACCGCAGTTCGGCGCGCGCCAAGCGGACGACCGGAAACGGCATGGCCAGCAATGCCGGCCGCGCGCCGCAAGGTCAAGCGGCGATCAGCCCTCGAGCGTGCCCTCGCTCACCACCACCGCCTCGCCGGCAATGGCGCCGGCGGTGAGTTTTCCACCCGTCACGGTCATGGACAGTGAGATCAGGCTCGGCCGCCCCATCTCGTAGCCCTGCTCGACCACGAACGCGTGGGCGCCATCCGCCATCCGCGTGAAATGCGCCAGCACGCCGGCGAAGGCGGCCACCGCGGAACCGGTGGCGGGGTCTTCCGGGATCCCGCCGCGCGGCGCGAACATGCGCGCATGGAAGGCGTGACCAGGCTCGACCGTCTCGCGGCAGAACACGAAGGCGGAGCCGCGGCCCAGGACGCCGTCGCTCCAGCGCGCGGTGTCGGGGCGGCATCGGCGCACGGCGTCGAGCCCTTTGAGCGGCACGTAGTTGAACTCGACGCCGGCCGACCAGCGCGCCGGCTTGAATCCGTCGAAGCCGATGTCCTCCTCGGCAAGGCCGAGCGCGCCGGCAATCGCCGCTAACGGTGCAGCCGGGCCGGCCTCGGCCGGCAGCCGGGCGAGATCGAACCGCGCGCTGCCAGTGTCCGGGTCGAGGGCCTCGACCGCGCAGCGTACCGGCCCGATCCCCTCTTCGAGGATGATGACGCGGCTGCCCGAACCACCGTCGAGCCGGTTGAGCATCACCGCGCTGCCGACCGTCGGATGGCCGGCGAAAGGAAGCTCGGCCGCGGGCGTGAAGATGCGCAGCTTGGCGCGATGCGCCTTATCAGCCGGCGGCAGCACAAACACCGTTTCCGACAAATTGAACTCGCGCGCGATCGCCTGCATCGCGGCTCCGTCAAGTCCGTCCGGCTCAAGCACGACCGCGAGCGGATTGCCGGCGTAGCGGCGGCGGGTGAATACGTCGAGAGTAAAGAATTTGCGGCACATGGTTTGTTTCCTCGTTTCAACTCATACCGGCTCGGGACGAAATGTTTGCGATGGCGCAACCAGCTCCTCCTGCGCCTCGATCAGGAGTAGCTCGCGCACGCCGGCTTCGGCGGTGCGCCGCACCACGCCAAAGATGGAAGAGACCGTGCGGGCGAGCGCGTCGGCAAGGTCGCCCGTACGCAGATAATGAAAGAAGAACAGCGCCGCAGCGGCATCGCCGGCGCCGTTCACGGCCACCGGCAGCAACGGGGTGCGCACGAGAAAGCGGCCGCGCCCGTCACAAGCGAGCACGTCGACGGCATCGGCCGGCGTTTCCGCGGTGTGCAGCGACGTGACGAGCACGGCGCGCGGCCCGCGCTTGCGCAGGGCTTCCACCGCGGCGAGCGCTCCGGCGCGCATTGCACTCCCCTGCCCGCTCAGGCGTTCGAGTTCGAATTGGTTGGGCGTGATCACGTCGGCGGCGGGCAGCGCCCGCTCGCGCAGGAACTCGGCGATGCCGGCGCGCACATATTCGCCCGGACCGACGTCGCCGATCACCGGATCGCAGCAGTAACGCGCCTGCGGGTTCGCGGCTTTGGTGAGCGCCACCGCGTCGAGGATGGCCGCGCCGAGATCGGCGGCGCCGAGATAGCCCGAGAGCACGCCGTCGCATCGCGTGAGCGCGCCGCGCTCGGCGATGCCGCGCACCACCTCGTCGACATGCGCCGCGTCGAACACGCTGCCGCGGAAGGCGCCGTAGCCCAGGTGATTGGAGAACTGCACCGTGTGCACCGGCCACACCTCGCAGCCGAGCCGCTGCAGCGCGAACACCGCCGCCGAATTGCCCACGTGCCCGTAGGCGACATGCGACTGGATGGAGAGGAGATTCATATGGCCCATCCTACGGGCCTCGCCGCCGCGTCTACAAATCAATTGCGATGAAGCTGGTTATCACGGAAATTGACCCACATGACCGCCATCGCGTTCACCAACGTAAGCAGGACCTACGAGGACGGGCGCGTGCGCGCGCTCGACGGCGTCACGCTGAGCGTCGCGGAACGCGAGTTCCTCGCGGTGGTCGGGCCGTCCGGCTCGGGCAAGACGACGTTGCTGCAGCTCATCAACCGTCTTGCCGAGCCGACGAACGGCACGGTCGAAGTCGACGGCGCCGACGTGCGCGCAGCCGATCTGATCGCGCTACGCAGGCGCGTCGGCTACGTGTTCCAGGAGGTCGGCCTCTTTCCGCACATGACGGTCGCCGAGAACATCGCGGTGACGCCGCGGCTCCTCGGCTGGGACGCGCGCCGCCGCGCCGCGCGCGTTGACGAACTCCTCGATCTCGTGCGCCTCGCGCGCGAGCAGCGCGAGCGCTATCCGCACCAGCTTTCCGGCGGCGAACGCCAGCGGGTCGGCGTCGCCCGCGCGCTCGCGGCCGAGCCGCGCATAGTGCTGATGGACGAGCCGTTCGGCGCGCTCGACCCGATCAACCGCGACGCCATCGGCCGAGACTACCGGCGCCTGCACGACGACCTTGGGCTGACCACGGTGATGATCACCCACGACATGCTGGAGGCGGTGCTGCTCGCCGATCGCGTCGCCGTGATGCAGAAGGGGCGGATCCTCGCGGATGGCTCGCCGCATGCGCTGATGACCGGCGCCCACGGCGACTACGTCGATGAGCTGATGGCAACGCCGCGCCGGCAGGCCGAGCAGCTCGCGGCACTGATGCAGCGCGGGGAACACCCGTGAACGGCAGCTTCGCCGGACCGATCGCCGATGCGCTGCGGCTCCTGCCCGGCTACCTCGGCAGCCACGTGCTGGTGAGCGTGACCGCGATCGCGCTCGGGCTCGCGGTTAGCCTGCCGCTCGCAATTCTTTCGGCGCACCGGCCGGCGTTGCGCGGCGTGCTGCTGGCGCTCGCGAGCCTGGTGCAGACGGTGCCCGGTCTCGCCCTGCTCGCGTTGTTTTATCCGCTGCTGATCGGCGTCGCCGCGCTCACGGCGCGCTGGTTCGACGTCAAATTTTCCGCGCTCGGGTTTCTGCCGTCGGTGCTGGCGCTCGCGCTCTATAGCATGCTGCCGGTGTTGCGGAACACGGTCACCGGCCTCATCGGCATCGATCCGGCGGTCAAACGGGCGGCGCTCGGCGTCGGCATGACGCCGCGGCAATCGCTCGCGATGGTCGAACTGCCGCTGGCATTGCCGGTGATCATGGCCGGCATTCGCACCTCGGCGGTGTGGGTGATCGGCACCGCCACACTTTCGACGCCGATCGGACAGGCGAGTCTCGGTAACTACATTTTTACCGGGCTGCAGACGCAGAATTGGGTGTTCGTGCTGTTCGGCTGTGCGGCCGCCGCGGCGCTCGCCCTCGCAGTCGATCAGCTGCTTGCTCTCATGGAGAGTGGCGTGCGCACGCGGGAGCGCGCCCGCACCGCGCTCGGCGCGCTCGGGCTGTTGCTGATCATCGCCGGCGCGCTCGCGCCTACGTTTGCGCGGCCGCACGCGACGTACGTGGTCGGCGCGAAGACCTTCACCGAGCAGTACATCCTCGCCGCGTTGATCGAGCAAAGGCTTGTGGCGGCGGGACTCTCTGCAACGCGGCGTGAGGGGTTGGGATCGAACGTGATTTTCGACGCACTCAAGGCCGGCGACATCGACGTCTATGTCGACTACTCGGGCACGATCTGGGCGAACCAGCTGCACCGCGAGGATACGCGCCCGCGCGAGGAAGTGGTCGCCGAGGTTAAAACCTGGCTCGCCGATAACGGCAGCGTCGTCATGCTCGGCGCCCTCGGGTTCGAAAACGCCTACGCGCTGGCGATGACGCGCGCCCGCGCACAAGCGCTCGGCATCCGCTCGATCGCCGACCTTGCGGCGCACGCGGGAACGCTGACGATCGCCGGCGACTATGAGTTCTTCGCGCGGCCGGAATGGGCGGCGATCCGGCGCGCCTATGGGCTCACGTTCGCGCACGAGCGGCAGATGCAGCCGGAGTTCATGTATCCGGCGGTCGCGGCGGGCGAGGTCGACGTGATCTCCGCCTACACCAGCGACGGCCGCATCGCCGCGCACGACTTGGTCGTGCTCGCCGACCCGAAGCACGCGATCCCGCCCTACGATGCGATTCTGCTGACTGCGCCGAGGCGCGGGAACGACCGCGCGCTCATCGATGCGCTCTCCCCGCTCATCGGCGCAATCGACGTGAACCTGATGCGCGAGGCAAACCTGCGCGCCACCGGCGCCGACGCGTCGCCCGCCGAAGTGGCGAGGTGGCTGTGGGGAGAGATGGAGAAGAAGAAACGCGAATAGCGAATGGCGAATGGTAAAAAGCGAAGTAAACCTCCACCTATTCGCTATTCGCTACTCACCATTCGCCGGCTGCGCGCAACGCCGCCGCTCAATTCCTGCTGCGATCGACCAGCGCGCGCTCCTTGATCCACGGCATCATGCCGCGCAGCTTTTCGCCGATCTGCTCGGCCGGGTGCCCGGCCATCTTGGCGCGCATCGCCTTGAACGAGGTCTGGTTGACCCGGTTCTCCAACATCCAGTCCTTGGCGAATTTGCCCGACTGGATGTCGCCAAGGATGCGCCGCATCTCGGCGCGGGTCTCGTCGGTGATGATGCGAGGGCCGCTCACGTATTCGCCGTATTCCGCCGTGTTGGAGACGGAATAATTCATATTGGCGATGCCACCCTCGTAGATGAGATCGACGATGAGCTTCATCTCGTGCACGCACTCGAAATAGGCCATCTCGGCGGAATAGCCGGCCTCGACCAGCGTCTCGTAGCCCGCCTTCATCAGCTCGACGACGCCGCCGCACAGCACGGTCTGCTCGCCGAACAGGTCGGTCTCGCATTCTTCGCGGAAGGTCGTCTCGATGATGCCGGCACGCCCGCCGCCGATCGCCGCGCCATATGAAAGGCACAGGTCATGCGCGTTGCCCGACACGTCGCGGTGGATCGCCATCAGCACCGGCACGCCGGCGCCACGCTGATATTCCGAGCGCACGGTGTGGCCGGGCCCCTTGGGGGCGATCATCATCACGTCGAGGTCGGCGCGCGGCTCGATCAGGTTGAAATGCACGTTGAGCCCATGCGCAAACATCAGCGCCGCGCCCTGCTTCATGTTGCCGGCGAGCTGATCCTGATAGATGCCGGCCTGCAACTCGTCGGGCGTGAGCATCATCATTACGTCGGCCCATTTGGCGGCTTCCGCGACTTCCATCACCGGCAGCTTCTCGCCCTTGGCTTTATTTACCCCGACTGAGTTCTTGCGCAGCGCCACCGCTACTTCCTTGACGCCGGAGTCGCGCAAGTTGAGCGCGTGGGCGTGACCCTGGCTGCCGTAGCCGATGATGCAGACCTTCTTGCCCTTGATCAGGTTCAGGTCGGCGTCGCGATCGTAGTAAACACGCATGGTTCAGTTCCCTTCCTCCGCGGGGTATCCAGCCCGCTTGCTTCTATCGGGTGTCGGCTACTCGGTCATGGACTGCGGCGATCGGACTGGCGAAGGATGTCATCCAAGTTGATTTCACCGCGCGAGTAGGCGTCGTCGATAACCTCGGCCCCGACATCCGGACCCCAGTCGACCAACTCCGGCTGGTTGTCCGGCCCCAAGCGATCCATCTCCGCCAGCAAATCTTCCAACCGATAGCGTCTTACCGGAACTACCGGTTTGAGGCGGAGTTCCCGTCCCTGGATTTCAATCTTGAACTGATCACCTGGCTGGAGTCCGGTGGCTTCAACAACAGATTTGGGAAGACGCAGGCCGACACCTTTGCGCCATTTGGACAGCTTCACATTCATGGTCCATCTCCGCCGGGCGTACATTGCCCATCGTTCCGGGCGTGTCTAGCTACCCTCCGCGGGGGTAGCGTCACCCTACATCGCCTCGGGGCCGCGGCTGATGGCGACGACGCCGCTGCGCGCCACTTGTTCATCCAAGTTGCTCACGCCGCCTTCGACACGAATCGTTTCACCTTCAGCTGTTTTGTTCGTTTACGAACCTCAGCCAACGCGTAAGCAGCCTGCATCCGCAGCAAGAGGCCGGCGCTGACGCCGAATGCCTTTTCGAATCGCACGGCCATGT
>Ga0306920_100014913_pt1 | contig 10629 bp, 12 predicted proteins | sample flu12Cox44000170_FD_204666 | JGI IMG/M metagenome (GOLD analysis project Ga0306920, IMG submission 204666) | Lab enrichment of tropical soil microbial communities from Luquillo Experimental Forest, Puerto Rico - flux4day.12C.oxic.44.000.170 (v2)... | ecosystem: Environmental > Terrestrial >... | reverse complement strand
CCAGGGTAGGGCAAGAAGCAATCCGGGAATGTAAGCGCGCCATTTATCTATGAACGTTGTCGACCCGTCGAATTCGAACCGACAACCTCCCGCGGGAAAGGCGAAGCATCCGGACCTGCGGCACCCCACCTCATTTTGGAGCTTGGCGGTTTTTTCGACCGCTAGGGTTTCAATGCGAAGTAACGGCGCCTAACGTCGCGAACTTTGTTTGGCGCGGTGGAGAGCGCTGAACTCCCGTCCCTTGGGTAATGTCTTGTCCGGGCTCGATCGTGATCGCGACGATCAGCTTGTCGGTGGAGGCTCAACAACAAAGGCTGGAGGTCAAACAGCGTCGAGCGTCACCTTAAGGCCGTCGCGCGGATAAGGGATCGGCCACATGCTCCAGCTGGGCCGATAGTCCTTGGCCATCGACACCCTGAAGCGATTGAAGAAGTGCCAGGCGAAGCACTTGGCTTGCATGTGGGAGAAGTTGAGCCCCAGGCACATGTGCGCGCCGCCGCCGAACGGGACGAACGCGAACTTGTGGCGGCCGCGGGAAGCCGCCATGCCGAAGCGCGTTGGGTCGTAGCGGTCCGGCTCGGGCCACACCTCTGGCATATAATGGGTGAACAGCGGATTGACGTTGACATTGGTTCCGGCGGGAATGCGAAAGCCCTTGAACTCGAAGTCGCGCACAGCGCGCCGGGGGATCGAGGGCACCGGCGGCGTGAGCCGCATGGCCTCCTTGAACGCTGCTTCGGTGGTAGCGAAGTCGTCCAGCCGCTCAAATGGCAGCGGCTCCCCCGGGGCGAGACCGAACCCGCGCAGTTCGCGCCGTACCTCCTCTTGCCACGCAGGGTGGGTCGCGAGTCGATGCACGAACGACGTGAGCGACGACGTCAGCGTGTCATGGGCCGCCATCATGAGGAAGCTCATGTGGTCGACGATTTGCTCGGTTGACAACAGCGATCCGTCTTCCCAGGTCACATGGCAGAGCCGCGAAAACAGGTCCTGCCCGCCGCGCGCGCGGCGCTGCGGGATTTGCCGGGCAAAATACTCGACGATGAACGCGCGGCCCCGGGTGCCCCGGCGCATCTGGGTCCCGGGCAGCGGTTTGCGGATAACGGCGATCGACGCCGCCACCATATCGATGAAGGCCCGTTTGACCTTGTCCAGCTCCGGACCGAGTTCCCCGCCGAGGAACGACGTGGCCGCGAGATCGAGCGTCAGTTCCTTGATGGCCGGGTAGAACTTAAATTCGCGGCGGCGCGGCCAGCGTGCCAGGCCAGCCACGATGCCGGCGTTAAGCTCTCCCAAATAGGCCTGCATCGGCCCCGATTTGAACGCGACCGCGAGCGCGCGCCGATGCAGCCGGTGCTCGTCGAAATCGAGGAGCATCAGGCCGCGCGGAAACAACAGGTCGAGGATGCTACCCCACCCGAGCCCCGAGGAGAACAGCTTCTGGGAGTCCAGCAGCACCAACTCGTTCGCGTCCGGACCGAGCAGGGAGACGTTGGCCTGGCCGAAGGTGTGGCCGCGGACGACAAGCCCATGACGCTCTACCATCCGCTCGACGAATCCCTTCGGATCCGCCAGTACCTTGAGGGTATTGCCGACGATCGGCCAGCCGTCGTCACCCGGGATGTGGCTCAGCGCTTTGCTGGACGTTGGCCCCAGCTCCTTGCTGTGCGCACGGCCGATACTGCGGGTTTGCAGCGCCATGGCCTTTTCCCTTTCGCAGCGCCTTTCCGATTCCAATGGCCGGATCATCCTCGCCACGCTACTGGCGGAGGGTTGGCAGCCCCTTCAAAGAGGAGACTATCACGCCCGGACTTCCATCAATGTCAAGGTCGTGTAAGGCGAGAATCGGCGCGGCTTACTGCTCGCGCGAGCTTGGGGTCTTCAGGGTGACGCAATCGGGGTCCATTGTCAGTCGCAGCGATGCAATGTATCGCTCTACACACCGCAGGCCTAACCGTGAAAGCAAGCTGATGCCTTCCGCCCGTGCCCTGATCGTTCCAGTCACGCCGTTCCAGCAAAACTGCACCTTGCTTTGGTGTGAGGCGACCAAGCATGCGGTCGTCATTGATCCGGGTGGCGATCTGCCGATAATCGAGCAGGCGATCGCGCGGACGGAGGTCATGGTCACGCAAATCTGGCTCACGCACGGCCACGTCGATCACGCCGCTGGCGCCGCTACATTAAAGGAGCGGCTCGGGGTCCCCATCGAGGGACCCCACCGCGGTGATCTGTTTCTGCTGGAAAGCCTCGCCGATACGGGACGCGGTTTTGGGATCGAGGACGCGCGTGACGTGATCCCGGACCGCTGGCTCGATGAGGGTGATCAGGTCGCGATCGGGGAAGTCGTGTTGAAGATACTGCATGTGCCGGGTCATTCGCCTGGAAGCGTGGCGTTCTTCAACGCCGCGCAGCGCTTCGCGGTCGTCGGCGATGCGCTGTTTCAAGGCTCGATCGGCCGCACCGATCTCCCCGGGGGGGATCACGCTCGACTGATCTCGTCAATCAAGGAGAAGCTGCTACCGCTCGGTGATGATGTAGCCTTCATTTGCGGCCACGGACCGGGGAGCACGATGGCCGTGGAGCGCGTCAGCAATCCGTTCCTGCGCTGACCCGGCCGCCGATCTAGCAGCAGAGGCCGAGCCCGAGGCGCAGTTGCGGCGACTGGCAGAAACCCGAATCGTTCCGGCGTTCGCGATCAGAGATCTGACAGAACTGCCATTTGAGAGACCGGATATTTTTCTCTTCAGACATAGCACATTCCGAGGCACCCTCACGTATGCGCTGACGAGAGCAAGAAGCTCGTCTGATAACCGCCCTGCTTCGCCAAGACCGATCGTGTCGATCCCAAATGCCTGGTTACGCAGGAAGGTGCGCCAGGTCTGGGTGGGCGGATCGGCGGAAATTGCCGGCGCGACCGAAAGGGTCGTCGGGAGCGAGCCCGATGCCCACACGCCACCCCTTTGCCGCGGTTGGGGCCAGACGTTTCCGAACCCGGACGATTTGAGATCAGGTTCGGTGAACATCAATTATGGAATGATCCGCCAGAAGGTTCGGGAAAACGCCGCCCCCGCATTGCGAGATGTCGGAATCTATCCATTCGACGGCAAGATCGTCGTGGGGCTCCGTATGGCTGCCCCCAATGCCAGCGCCGAGGAGGGCGACTGGATCTACCTGGCCGCGACTCCGCAAATCAATGCCGATGCACAAGTCGTCCAGTTTGCCGACTTGGCGCTCGTTGATGATGGCGCGAATTCCGTTACTGTCCTTGTCAAGGACAGTGGCTTTCTGTCAGTCTTGCAGGAGCAACTCCGGATCGACTACGAGGCCGAGCGCAACATAATTATTGCGTCCGCGAATGAACGGTTGTCGCGCCCGCTCGGCAATGGTCTTCGCAGCGAAGGCCGAATCTCCTCCGCCGGCGTCGCCAAGGTGCTACTGCTCGCCACTGGCCTGCGACTCGATCTGCGGGCGGCCGGGCGACTGAAGATCTTGTTCGGGCTCCAGCGGAGATCGCACATCGCTGTGATCACGATAGATATACGAAAGCCGCTTTTCCTTTCGGTAAACCATGAGATCAGAGGCAATCCCCGCGTTCAGTTTTGCGAGCAAAAAGCCGGCCGCCGCTGCTCCGAGTGGGTCCGCGGCGGTGTGCGCCACGACGCTCACGCTTGTAGCAGGGCTTGCTGTGGCACAATCGGATTTCTACCAAGCGACGGAAGCAAAGATCGCCCGTCCTCCCGGCACCCTTATCCGGCAAGAGCCGATGTTGTCGACCCCTGAGGAGAGCAGAAATAGAGTAGATCATTTGAGGATTGATCGTAACCGACACACGCGCCACGTCCGCGTCGGTCGCGATGGGCCGCCGGCGGGGTAATGAAGACGATACAGCCAGTTTATTTGAATCTCGGAATATGGACGCTCGAGGGCTGAAAATGCTGCCCAGAGCAGGGCACGGGGGATTTAGCCCTCCAGCCCAGTCGAGCAGATATTCGGCCCGCATTCCTGTTAAACAGGGCGCTTGCTGTCGCTTCGAATTGATGTGGTCAACCGGTCGTAACCACTGAGGAGGAAATTATGAAGGTCGGATATTTTGCTGTCGGAATCGGGCCGACAGTCAATCCCCAGTTGGTAAGGGTGATCGCCACCACTGCTGAGCGGCTCGGTTTCTCTACCATTTGGGCGCCAGAGCACGTCGTGTTGCTCGAAGAATATGCGTCGAAGTACCCTTACTCCAGCGGGAAATTTCCGGCGCCGCCCGATACTCCGATCGCCGATCCTTTTACGAGGCTGGCATACGCGGCGGCCTGCACAAGCACGATTCGGCTGGGGACCGGTATCTGCCTTGTGCCCGAACATAACCCCCTCGTGCTTGCCAAGACCGTGGCGACGGTCGACCGTCTCAGCGGCGGCCGCTTCATATTTGGCGTCGGCGTCGGATGGCTGGCGGAAGAGTTCCAGGCGTTAGGTATTTCATTTGACCGTCGTGCCCAGCGCACGCGCGAATATATCGAGGTCATGCGCAAGCTCTGGACCCAACGCAGCAGCTCGCATCAGGGCGAGTTCGTCAATTTCACTAGCATCATGAGCTATCCCAAGCCGGTCAGCGAGAAGGGTGTGCCAATCTGGTTCGGGGGCGAGAGCGGACCGGCGCTGCGCCGGGTAGCCGAATACGGCGACGGCTGGTTAGGCTTCAACCTGTTGCCCCATCAAGCAGCCGAGAAAGTCAAAAGGATCGAAGAATTGCTCAGGGTCAACGGCCGCAGGCGCTCCGACGTCCACCTCGCTGTGTCGCCCTACACCAACCCGATCAGGGCTGACGACCTGAAGCGGTATCGCGATGCGGGGGTCGACGAGATTGCCCTGTTGTCGGGCTGGCCCGGTACCGAACAGGAGATGGTCGCGCGGCTCGAGCGAATGGCGCGTGAGTTCGTCGAACCGGCCGCGACGCTCTGACGGACCACCAGCGCCGTAGATTTGGTAGTCGGAGTTGCAATTCTAGTAAACGAGACACGTGGCGGACCACGGCGATGAGGAGTGGATGCACCGCATACCAAACGGCCCTGCATGATCGACCGGCGACCGATGCGACGACACGTGCTGAGAGGTGATACGTAAGACCCGCGATTGTGAGTGGAACTGAGAAAGGAGATCACCAGCCCAATTGCGCTGAAGCTCCGGCTTTGGACAATTGTGATCGTCAGGTTCCTTATAAAGGTCCGGCGGCATTTATGGCGAGGCAGTGGCGCGCGAATGCCGAGTTTCAGCAGCTCACCGTGGATGCGTGGTGCACCCCAAAGAAAGTTCGCGTGAGCAATCTCGCGAATCAGTTGTCGGGTCTCGAGGGGTAATCCTCGGACGTTCACCTCGCCGGCAATCAGGCGATCTGTATTTCCAAATTTAAGGCGATGCCGTGACGGCGCCAGCGCTAGGACCGTTTCGGGTTGAATAACTCTCACTGCGTCGCGTCAAGCTGGCCACCACCACGACACGGCCGATCGATGGGAGACGCGCTCGATGGGCGCGACGATTTTGTCGCCGCCACGGACAGGGAGTGCGCCGAGCTTCTTCATCCACGGGCAGTACAGCGACGGGGATGGAATGTGGAGATGTTAGACTTGGCTGACTGTTCATCGATGCGACCTTGCGCGTTAGACTATTATCGATCCGAAAGGGACCGAGACGCACGGTACCCCGAACAAGTGTGCCAAGATGTTTGACCTGACCTTCCTCGGCACGTCGGCCAGCGTTCCATCGGCGCAACGCAATCATCCGAGCTTGCTTGTCACAGTTGGCGGCAAGCGCGTGCTCGTCGATTGCGGAGAGGGAACCCAACGGCAATTGCTTCGCAGCGGCGCCGGATTCCGCCGGCTTGAGCGGCTCTTGCTGACCCACGGCCACTTAGATCATGTGCTCGGTATTCCGGGCCTTCTTTCGACGCTCGGTATTCTGCAGAGCACGGACGCTATGACCGTCAATGGCGGGCCGCGCACTCTTTCTATCGTCGCCGCCATGCTCGCCGGCATATGGGGAGAGGCCCGCGCCCCAATCCCGCTCAAGCTGGTGCCTGTAACGGAGGACCAGATCATCGATCAGGGTGACTTCGCAATCACCTGCTTTCCCGTCCGCCATCGCGATACGGACAGTTTCGGCTTCTCCTTCGAAAGCGTCGCGCGCCGACATCTTCGGCCGGACCGTCTCACGGCGCTCGGCGTTCCCGATGGCCCGATCCGCAGAGTACTCGCCGAGGGCACATCAGTGACACTGGCCGACGGCACGACGGTCGATCCTGAAGACGTCCTCGGGCCTCCTGAAGGCAGCAAAAAGCTTGTCATCGTCGGCGACACTGAAACTAGTGACGGGCTGGCTGAACGCGTTCGAGACGCGGATGCGTTGGTGATCGAGGCGACCTTCCTTGACCGCGACGCCGCCATCGCTCGGAATTATGGCCATCTGACCGCCGCAGAAGCTGCGGCACTTGCAGCCATGAGCGGTGTGAAACGGCTCCTTCTGACCCACATTTCTGGGCGATACCCGGCAGAAGACATCCTGGCGGAGGCGACAAAGATATTCCCGATGAGCCGTATCGCGGCCGATCTCGACCATATCGTGGTCTGAACGGTCAAATTCGCTCTCTGCCCGCCTTGAGGCATAAGATAAGTCGTGAAGCAGCGCCGCATCGTTGTGCTCGCTATCGTACGGCAAGTGAGGCAACAGACCGAGGTTTCGGGTCGAGAGCAGGCGAGCTAGGGGGCGTAATGAGAAAGTGCCAAATAGCGTCACGCCCTATCGACGCGGCACAGATTCTCGCTCAGGCGCATCCGGGTTTGACCACGGCGCGCAAGGGCGTCAACACGATCAGGCAACGTCCCTAGAGATACCTGCCGTCATGGTCCTGGTGAGATCGAGACTGGCTTCTCGAGATTTATCCTCTGTCTCGAATATATCCTGATCGGCGAAATATGTCTGCGACGAGCCACAGTGCGCGCCGTGCCACATCATCATGACGTCGTCACTCACCTTCTCGACGTGCATTGATTGTCCGCATTCCGAGCATCGCGCATACGGCATTGGGAATACCTCCCGTTCCTGGCTTACGCGTTTGCATTAGTATCGGCTTGACGCGCGCCGTACTTGTGACGCGCGTCACACCAAAGTGACTCCATTTGCCACAGAGCCGCAGCTTCTTCGGTTGCGTCAAAAAACTATCCATTAGCCTCTCGATAGGAATATCCTGGGAACTACCCCGGAAAACATACACCCTCCTTCAGACTTGAGTGAAGATGCAGAGCGGGTGTGAACAAAGCTCCGGGACTCCTCTGGGACTTTTCGCGCCGTTGTATGCACTTAGGTCGCCGCGCGCTCGCCCGATCCGCGCGCCGACTGCGGCTGCTGCAGCGCGGTTGCGATGCGGACCATGTAGGTCTCAAGGGGTCTTGGGCATGGACGGTCTATGTCATTGCGCGTTGGCCAGTGAGTTTGACGGATTTCGTTCGGTCCGGTTCTCGTAGATTGTCCCCATCTTGAAATCCAACCGCAGCTAGCCCATCGGGCTAACTATCAGCCGATTCGCGGGATGACGCCCGGACCAATCAAAATCTAAGGACAGGAGGCGGGCGGCTTCGTCATGTGCTTCGCCACGCTCGACTGAGCGACTTCGAAACCGAGCTTCAGCAAGTCGCCGTGGACACGTGGAGCGCCCCTCAGCGGATTGTTGACGCCCGTCCGTCGGATCAAGGTATGCAGATCCGCATTGATTCGTGGCCGATCACCTGCCGATGGGGACTTCCAATGCCAGCAATGTCGAAAACCGTCACGGTGCCACCGCACCAGGGTATCGGGTCGGATGATCCGAAGGGCATCCACGTTGGCGGAAACCAACGATAGAGCCAAATGAAGAATAGGCGACCTCTTGGTAAAACGAACATGCCCCCCGTATCTCGCGCTAATTGATATCGAACTATCGCGTTCTCCGCCTCAAGCCGGATTTTCGACGTGAAAGGTAAGATGAATAGCCTACGGCAGAAGCACTTCGGGGCGATCATCTCGCTGCGATGGTATGATTCCGTCGGGCGCCAACAGGGAGGAGGTTTTCGATACATACACCGCCTTTGCTGGTCGCTGCGGCTATCAAATGAACATAGGCGAACCATATTGCGGCGACGAAATAGAAGATCGCTAGAAGACTTTTGCTCAGACGTCGCCGCACCGCCGCACCAGCGCCGAGGTGCCACACAGCACATCAATGCGGGCCCGCGTCGCCTTCCTCACGCCTGACCCCTTCGTATTGGTCTGTGAGGTCGGCGAGTTCAGTCCAGCGCTTGGACATTGCTATGAGAATCGCGGCGCGTCGAAGGGATACGTGAGCCCCTTTTTGCGCGCGCCGCGCAATTTGATGCGCAAACGCGACACTAGTCGGCGCTGATCACGGTGTCCCTCCCGTGTAGCCGCCTTGTCCCCTGAGCTCCATTATACGTAGTTCGCCGTATTGGCGGCACAGTTGAGGTTGAATCGCAGGATTGTAACGGCGCGCCAGGCAGGATAGGCAGTGCACGGACAGTAAGGAGGCCCGCCGCCCCGGTGCTATTGTACGGCGTCGCGAAAACACCAAGCCAATTCGTCCTACAAGGGCAATTCGTCTTACCAGTCTTAAAATTCGTCATATCCGCATATGCGCCAGGTCACGGCCCTGATTGGGCTGGCGCCAGCACCCGACGCGCCAATGCCTCTGACCAGCGCGCCGGGCAGGGCTGGCGGTTGGTTGCTGGCTCGTACCACCGGCCCACCCGACTTTGCGGCATCTGGGTCGAGCCGGCAAGGTATTCGTATTACGATTTGTTAAATTTGTCTTACCGCACGTCCGCCGCGCCGCGGCCGCATTTGCCTTGCACTGGCGCCCTCCAGGCGGAACAGGTCGCGAACGGCGGCCCGACAGCGTGCGCAGTGGGATCTGCGCAGCGATGACCTTGTTGGCGCCATTTGCTACACCACCCGGTCCAGAGCTTGAACAAATGCTTCGTACATCGCGCATGGATATTGACTTGGCTCGATGATGACGCGATCAAGGATGTGCAGCAAGTCAAGCTTTGGCTAAATCTTCCGATGCGCGCCGATCTAACAGCACTTTGTAAACTATCTGCGGAACGCCTCAATCGATGATGCGATGAGTGGCGATGACGCTCGTGCCGGTTCATAGATGGCGCGCCATTTGCAGTCCTCATCAGAGCTTTCATGCTTAGACAAGACAGCCGTGACGATGAGCGTCGTGAAACTTAGTGCAGCTACAAGGTCGTGATTTAAAGTTTCGCAGGAATGGTTGTTGTTTAAGTTTAAGGATATTGACTATGGCTATTCGCGTTTCGGTATGAGTCTCTTGTTTCGAGAAGTAAGTCATCCAGCGTGAATTGCACTTGAAGTGGCGCCGCTATACCGCAAATCCAGGGGCAGTTTTGATGACATGGAAAGCCTGCGTGCTGGTCCTCGTGAGTACGGTGTTCGGACATGCAACAATATACGTTTGCATCCGGGTATTCGGCAAATATGGATCGAATAGATGTAGTTGTGGGCGAAAAATAGCCCTCAGCGGGCTTTGCGATTGACAATCGCGGGGGGTGGACCCTCTGTTAATGTCCGGGATTGATGGGAGGGCGGGGAGCTTCGCTTTACTTGTCTGGGTCATTTTGGCGGCCCCAGACCTGGCGCGCTGCTGGTCGCCGAGAACCTGCGCCTGCGCCGGCGTTAGGAGTACTGCAGCGAAGGAACCCTCCGCTGCGGCTGCGCAATGCGGACCGGCAGCTCTGGATTTGCGCCGATGGTTCGCCGGGTGGGGCAATTCGCTATCGTCAAACCCGAAACGGCTCTGAGGTGGCATCGACGGGGGGGCGCTCATGGGTCTTGGCGATCAAATCGGGGGCGGAAGAGGGGACGACGATCAATTTCCCAGCCGGCCTTGTTCCGCGCGTGCTTTTCCACAGCACACTGATTTCCTGCTGCGTCAGCGGGGTTGCGCGAGGAACACTTGGGAGTTATCAAAGACTCACGAGCAGGCGCCTTCATGGGCCTGCTTACCCGCCACTTGGCCGGCCACTAGGTGCCGGTCTTTTTCTTTAGCAAATTCAAAAAATTTGACATGCGCTTCCCAGCCAAGCCGCCGCGGGGGTATATGCTACCCTACCAATACTCGGCTCTTGCCCGGCACCCTCGTCAACGGGCTGCTAACGGCCACCAGGTGAACACCGTCTACGTCATAGTGGTGATTACGAGCCTCAATTGCGGGGTCGAGGTTCTCTGTTTTCGGGCCGTCGAGTCCGATTCGAGAGGTGCGCACGCGCAGACGTATCCCACCTTGAACGACTGCTTCGCCGGCCTAAAACGCGTAGAAAACGCCCCACAAAATACCAGGCATCCATTGGATTTGCGGTGCGTACCCGAGGAATCTGCTCTCCCGTTCATATCCCGTGAATTCAAATAACTTGATCTCGTGCGTTTTTGCCGAGGGCGTTCCCATACCGATATCGACAGTCGCGCCACGAGATATCGCACACCTGCACGCGCATCCTTGCGTGCTCATATGTTTCCACGGCAGCAGGCCGCATCACGCTATCGTCGGCGCCTTTCTGGCGCCGTCTGCAC
>Ga0306920_100014912_pt1 | contig 10629 bp, 12 predicted proteins | sample flu12Cox44000170_FD_204666 | JGI IMG/M metagenome (GOLD analysis project Ga0306920, IMG submission 204666) | Lab enrichment of tropical soil microbial communities from Luquillo Experimental Forest, Puerto Rico - flux4day.12C.oxic.44.000.170 (v2)... | ecosystem: Environmental > Terrestrial >... | reverse complement strand
CAAGGCAGGACTGACTCCCACGCCCCGGCCCAGCAGCGATCCCGCCAGGCCGCAGAGCAAGCTGCATCCCAACGACTTGGATTCGGTGAGCAGGGAACTGGCATCCTACATCGGGCCGATCGCCAAGGTTGTGGTGAAGCGCGCTGCCGATCGCTGCTCCTCGGTGGACGAGCTCTACACGGCCGTTGCGGCGGAAATTAACTCGGACAAAGACCGCTCGCGGTTTCTTGCCGGTAAGAAGCGCTAAATCTTATTCCAGCATCTTCAGGGCCTTCGTGAGGCTGACGTGCATGCGGTTGAACGACGCAGTGACGTCAGCAATCTCGTCACTTCCGCGTACCTGTAGCTCGGGTTGATCGGTGTCGCCTTTGCTGATGCGATCAGCGGCCTGCGAGACGCGATGCAACGGGCGAATCACGATGAAGTACAGAGCCATGTCCAGCGCAGCGATGGTCAGTAGAAAAGTGATTACGAGAAACAGAATCAAATTGCGGTAGGCGGCGTCAGCTACCTGTATCGGCACCGACATTGGCACAGAAACAATTTGCGCCGCGATCACTTGGTTGAGCTTCCAGCCGAAACCGTTCTGGGCGCCGTAGGTTTTGACCATGGCAGCCGGCGCCACGTCAGGTGTGCTGTGGCACTGCAGACAACTCTGCTGCGCGACCATGGGCTTGGCAAGGTAGAGATAGCGGCCCGTGGGCGTTTCGCGCTCACCCACTACCTTCTTCTCGTTGGGATGGTCGGCAAAGTAACGTACGATATCGGCCTCCCAGTCTTCAGCACGGTCGATTAGGTTGGTGGGGTTGAGTGTCGCCTCGCGGTACGAATAATCGGGATAAGACTTCCGAATAGAGTTGAACACGCTGGTTGCCGCAAAGGCCGGCACGGTCTGTGGCAGAAACGTCGTCTCGTGTTCGGGGTTCTTCAGGAGCAACGGCTTCACCTGCTCGGAAGTGTAATCGCGAGTGGACTTGGCACTCGCCATCATCAGCTCGGCCTGCTGCAGGACCTGAGCTCCTGCGTTTCGCGTCAGAAATTGGTAGGCCAGGTGTGCGATCACGAAGCCGCTGATTCCGAAGAGCACGAGAAGTACAAGGTTAAATTTGGTCAGGAGTCGCATTCCGTCTCACCCCGCCAGCGATTATAAGAATTGCCGCAGTAATTGCACTACTTATTGGCTAGGTGAAAACGGTTTGAGTAAAGGCTGGCTCACATCTCATCAGGCAGGATGCGCACCTGGCGTCGCTTGGTAACGAAGGTGATCGCCCACTGCAGCATTACGAAGAGCCGATTGGCGAAGCCGATCAGAAAGTAGATATGAACTCCCACCCAGAGCACCCACGCAGAAAATCCTGAGAAGCGCACGAATCCCAGATCGGCAATCGCCGACATGCGGCCAATGATGGCTAACTCGCCCTTATCCCAATACCAGAATGGCTTCGGCGGTGACTGGCCTTTCACCCGGTTCCGGATGACTTTTGCTACATACTGGCCGGCCTGAATCGCAGGTTGCGCGACGCCCGGTAGTGTCATTGGCTTAGTCCGCCGAAATCCCAACAGATTACGAGACGGAGCGACGACTTTCGCTGTGTCGCCTATGGCAAAGATATTGGGGTGCCCGGGAACGGAAAAGTCAGGTTCAACCTGCACCCGCCCACGCTCGTCTCGAGGAGCACCCACCCAACGCGCCGCTGGAGAGGGAAGCACGCCGGCGCTCCATAAGACAGTTCGACTCGAATAGTGCTTGCCCGAAGCGACCACGCCAGTTGCGTCGACATCCTCCACGCGAGTCGACGTGTGGACCCTTACGCCAAGTTTCTCCAAGTGCCGCTGCGCGTTCGCCGATAAAGACTCAGGATATTCGGACAGCAGACGTGGTGCCGCTTCGCAGAGGTGTATTTGAGTCTTACTAAGATCGATGTGGCGAAAATCATCTGTCAGCGACATGTGTACCATCTCGGCCATTGTGCTTGCCATCTCCACTCCTACAGTTCCACCACCCACCAGAACAAACGTGAGCAGCGACCGGATCGTGTCAGCGTCCCCCTCGCCGAGGGCAGCGAGGCGCTCAGCCGTCTCAAAAGCGCACAGGATGCGTCCGCGGATGACATCGGCATCGTCAAGCGCCTGGAGCGACGGAGCATATCGTTCCCAGTCGTCGTGGCCGAAGTAGTTGTTGGTGATGCCTGTGGCCAGAATCAGATAGTCGTACGAATGCTGTCCCTGTTTGAGCAGCACGAGTTGGTTGGCGACGTCGATGCCGGTCACCTCGTCCATTAAGACATCGACGTTTTCGTGCCCGCTCAGAACCGAGCGCAGCGGCGCAGCGACCTCATCCGCTGAGAGAAGGCCAGCCGCGACCTGATAGAGCAGTGGCCTAAAGAGATGGTAATTCCGGCGATCTATTAGCGTAATACGCACCGGCGCACTCGCCAGCGCCTGGGCTGCGTTAAGACCGCCGAATCCTCCGCCGACGACGACTACGTGCGGCAGTGACTTGTTGGCTATCGTGGTGCTCAATCCGCCCCCCGGCTCAGAGATTCTATCAGCGACGAAGAGATAAGATGGAGGTGACGCCCGCCTGGCTAAGTGCCGCCCAGCACAACATCAAACTGCACACGTTGTGCCGCCATTCCGAATACGCAGAATGAAACGCGTCTGTTGCGGATTCACGCTGATGGTTCCCGAGTGCTCGGTGTTCGTGTCCTTGTTGGTGAACTTGAAGCGGTGTTCGCCGGTGGTAACACGAAAATCCGGCGTCGAGCTGCCGTCGCTCCCCGAAGTGATGAACTCCTCCCAGTTGTCGTCGATTTCCACGTCGATAGAGCCCTCGAGGCCGGTGAGCCAAGCGGGTTCTTCACGAGAGCGACGGAATACTCGGTATCGTTAACGGCGGCGCCAGTCGTTCCGCCAGTCGAACCTTTGGTGGCGCTGTACAAGATTAAGAACGCAATCAGCGCAATGGCGGCGATGCCCAGAAGTATCCATTTGCGGTGGCGAGAAGACGCTGGCGGTGCCGAGGGCGCAACAGACTTGGGCGCTGGAACAGTAGCGACTGCATCGCCTGACCTCGGCTCGCCCACGTGTGCACGCATGGCATCCACCAACTTGGCCATGTCGCCGTCCCAGTCGAGATTGTTCATGTTGAGGCTGTTGCGATAAGCCAGATCCTTCAGTTCCTCAGGAAGTTCTTCGGCAGTCGGCATGCTCACGCCGCGAACCAGCACCGGGATCACCGGCAGAACGTGGCCCTTCCTGAGCGCAGTAGCAATCTCTTGCCGGACACAGTCGCCGGGATGGTCGAGCCCCCGTAGCCCGTTCGGATCGTTATCAGGCTTGACATTCAGCCATATTGGGCCGATCAGCGCGAGAAACACGCCGCAACTGCCGAGCGACTCCTCGATAGCGTCGCGAAAGTCCGAGCCCGGCTTGATGGCCTAGACGTCGAGGAACAAACGCTCCTTATGACTGGCCATTACCTTTGTTGAAGCGTGGGATCCGTCCATCATCGGCGCACGCGCTTAAGCCGGTGTAGTTGTGGAATCCTTGCTGATATGGCCTGCCGAAGTCGTTGATGAACGTTTGTCCCAGGTTATTAGGGGCTGGCCGGCGATTCCGATAAGCCGCGTGTACAAGGTGTCGAAGCTAATCAGTTCATACCGGCGGCCTTCGAGCGCGCTCAACTCATCCGCGGACGCCTGGTTCAACGCCACGCGGATAGCGTTCAAGTCCGCCGCCATCTCGACGTTGCCTTCGAACCGCTGGTTAAGCCCAGCAAGCATGCGCGCGCAATTCATCCGCGTCCACAACACAGCCCCATAAAGGGCATCGGAATGTACTGCGTCACCGCCAGCCGGTCGATCGCCGGATACACCCAGCTATCCAGCCGAACACACGTACTGGCCAAACGGCTCGGTATACGGGCCGAGGTCTGCTTGGCCACCGCCGCCGGGTCGTCGTCGATCTGCAAATTGTGCCGGGACCCGCCGCCCAACCTGGTAGCCGATCAGCCCGCCAATAAACACGTTCGAGAGGAAGTGCTAGCTTGCTGCCACACGCCCCAAGCTGATTCCCGTGGCCATCCGTATGCGCCAAACTGCGCCCAGACGTTGGGATATTCATGCGCGACGACCGACGAAAAGGCGACAGCGAGCAAGCATTGCCTCAGTTGCGAGGACGCCGGTCTCGCGGGCGCGCTCGCCGGTCGTCAGGCGTCTCCACGCGTACATCGCTGCGGTCGTACCCAGCGCGGCGCCAGCCCGTAGTTTGAGATTTCTCTTCAGGTATTCGCGTGGTAGCTGGCCATTGCAAATGAGCTGTCGGGATCCGTGACAACAATCCGGCCGCAATTCCCGACGCCGGCAGCAGCCACTTTAGGTCGGTAGCCTGGGCTCGTCCGGATGGTCAATTGATCCTGCGCCAGATGCTTGAAGAAATATCGCTCGTTGAGATGAGGAAGCTTGTCACTCAGTGAGGCAGCGACGGGAGCGGGAGAATCTGTACTGGGGCTGTTCGCTGGGCTGCTGCGCACGCACACTCAGAGAAGCAGCGACGATGCTGAGATAAAGGGCAGCCTTCCACTACGACCCCGGCTTGCGTGAATCGATGATTCTACCGAACCATGCAGGCAGAAAACGCCATGCTGGCCGCTATTTTACCACCCGCAGCTCATTCGTGACCTGAAAGACACCCGGTACGGTGTTGGCCTGAATCGTTGCCAGGTTCTTGTCGCCTTCGCTGTTGACGATTCCCTTGAGCGTCACTCGCTGGTTCTTCACGATGATGTGGATACTCGGTGCGGCCTCCCAGAAATACCGCGAAAGTGGGCCGCGCGACAACGCCGCATACGTCTGTTCGCGGACCCGCGTGTCGAATGGCGACGGTGGCAGAATTTGAATGTTGTTGATGACCTTGTCCACACCTTCAATGTGCTTGACCGCATTCCCTGCATCGGACTTCGTCACCGCGTGCTCACTGGTCAGGTCCCCGCTTAGCGTCACCGTCCGTTCTTCCACGCTGAACTCGAGATCGTCGAACAGCGAGTACCAGGGAAGCATCAGCAGTTCGTGCCTCACCTCCTTGGCAATCTTCGTCTCAACGGGGTCCGAGGACGTCATATGCTTGCCGTAATCGGCGATGACCGGCCCGTTGCTCGAGATCTGCGCCCAGGCACCCAGGCTCAAGGCGAGCCATACTGCAGCGACTGCAATCTTACGCATTCGTTCTTCTCCTTACAGATAGTTAGACGCACAACGAAGCCACGCGGTCTCCGGTGCAGGCGGCAGCAAACCTTTGATTCGAGCGGCATTTTTTGCCGGCGTTGCCGTGGGTTGCGAAGATGCTTGCCAAATCCGCTAATTTCGCGGTAGAACACACAAGCGCGGCGTAACATCGTAATTAGAAGGAAGTGAGGACGGCGATGTTCAGAATCATCACAGTTGAGCGTGAGTATGGATCGGGCGGCAGCCTGGTGGCAGCCGAATTGGCCCGACGCAAAGGCTGGGAGCTGCTCGACCAGCAGCTGACCTGTGAAATTGCGAAGCTGGCCGCGGTGGAACCGCGCGTGGTAGCTCGGCACGAAGAGAAATGCGATCCTTTGGTGCATCGTCTCGCCAAGGTCTTCTGGCGCGGTAGCTACGAGAGGTCGCTTCCCGTCGCCGACGATAAGATCCTGGATGCTGACAAGTTGGTTCACTTGGCACACCGTGTGATCGAAGAGAAAGCTAAGCACGGCAATTGCGTCATCGTCGGACGCGGCGCTCCCTACATTCTTCGCAAACGTCACGATACCTTTCGCGTGTTCATTTTTGCTTCGCGCGAGGAGAAGATCCGCCGGCTCATCGGCCTCAAAATGCAGCCCAAAGACGCCGAGGAGATGGTCAATACCATCGATCAGGAGCGCGCACTATTCATCCGCAAGTATTACAACGCGGAATGGCCGTGCCGTACTCTCTACCACATGATGCTGAACTCCGACATCGGCATCGACTTCGTAACTGAGAGTATTCTCCATGCCATCGACAGGATCGAAGCCGCACGCAGCTTCGCCGCGCAACATGCTGTGGCCAAGGAAGCCGTCGCCTCCATGCCGGTGTGACCATACACGGCTCCGCAATCACACGCGCCCTGTGATGCGCAGACTTGCAATCCCGTAGCCGAGTACTAGACTGAGGCCAACGAAGGCTTACCGCACCGTGAAAGGAGGTAGCCGAATGGTCCAGGTTTCCGCCTGAAGTCGTCCTTGCACTCCGAGGGAGACGTCGAGGCAGGGAAAAGGCATCCGATCACAGCACGCCACCGGCCGCTTCCGCCTCAGCGGCGCCACGCTGCTGCCCAACGGCCCAACGCACACCTACAATGACACGTCCGGGCCTCTAGGCCCGCCCGAGTGTCGACAGGAGGTCATTATGCCGCTCAACAAAGTCAGGGCCTTCCTCGACGAACACCACACCAAGTACATGGTCATTTCGCATTCGAAGGCCTATACCGCACAAGGAATCGCCGCCATCGCCCACATTCCCGGCCGGGAACTTGCTAAGACCGTGATCGTCAAGCTCGACGGCGCCTTGAGCATGGCCGTCCTGCCGGCTTCGTACCAGGTTGACGTGCTCGCGCTGAAGAAAGCCGTCGGCGTGAAGGACGTCTCGTTGGCCAGCGAGCGCGAGTTCAAGCAGCATTTTCCCGATTGCGAAACCGGCGCGATGCCGCCCTTCGGCAATCTCTACGGCATCCCCGTGTATGTGGATGAGACGCTCACTCGGGACAGCGAGATCGCCTTCAATGCCGGCACGCACCTGGAACTGATTCGCATGTCCTGCGGCGACTTCGAAAGGCTGGTGAAGCCGACGGTGCTCCGGTTTTCGACACGGCACAGCGGCCCCTTCGACCGCGAGCCGCAACAGGTGCTGTAGGCATTTTCACCCTTATGAAATGGGTGGTGGAGCACCGATTTAGCGGTGCCCTCTGCGCATGGGAGCTCGGCTTTCGCGCTGAGGTAAATTCCTCGCAAGGGGCGACCCTAAAGCGGTGCCCCAGATGCCGGAGCCAGAAACACGGGACAGGTCCCGCGGCGACGTCGCAAATCCAAGCATCGCGCCGAAGCTCACCCAATGTTGCGATGGCACTGCGGGACCGCTCTACTCAGCGCGCGCCAAGCCGTCGACATGCGCAAGATGTGTGATTCTCTGCGCCTGCCCCCATACCCAAGCCACCACCATCCCAAACACGAAGTTTGAGGTCGACACTTCCCAAAAATGCGCCCAGCGCACGGTCTCCGGGAAGATCCCATTCGGCAGGATTAGCGCCGCGACCCCGCCGATAAAGGTAAACGCCAATCCTACCGCTACCGCTCCTGACAGGTGAGGCAGCCGGAACATCCGCAGCAGCGGCAGGCACACCAGGATGAAAAGAGGCGCGCGCAATAGGAACTGCAGAGAAATGATCTGCCCCGGGCCGGGGATGTGCTGTGTGGCGTAGTAGTCGCGCACAAACGGAAAAATGATTGTCCCTGCCACGAAGTACAGGCACACGTAAACCGCCGAGCACAGCACAAAGCGCCACAGCATTTGTTTAAAGGTGCGATGCGGAAGCGGATGATCGTTCGACGATTCGGGCACCGGTGCGCCACGAAATACGAGCAGCCAGAGTAGCGCCGCCACAGCAGCCGTCAGCTCCTCGTAGACGATGACGCCTCGCCATTCGATCCCGACGTGTAAGATACAGTGCACCCTCAATCCAGTTGGCGAACTCTACAACGGCCCGAACGAAGAAAACAGCGATGAGCAGCCTCCAATCGCGCCAGTCGCTGCGCAGCGCAGCCCAGCCCAAAGCAAGTACGATAAAGGCATTCGACACCATGAGGAACAACATAGGGTGGGGATTGGCGGGGGTCTTGGGATGAACAACCATCCCGACGACGATCTGCGCGGCGAGCAGCGCCATCCAGGCGAGAACAAAACGAACAACGATCCGAAGTGCATTCATCGGAGGCCTCCTTTGGCGGTATCGATGGGCTCTTGGGTTGCGACGTTAACGATTGGCGATAGGCCCGTAAGGCATACGTCCAGTCCTACATTCCGCGGTAGCCGCGATTGCCGCTCTCAAGCGCCAGCCGGCCCGACAGCGGCATTTGTTTCCCATTTGTTCGTTCGTGCGTATGATTCGAGGCCGGAAAGATAGGTCTTCAGCCCTGCGCGAAATTCCTCGAGAAAATTGACGACCCTTTCGGCCCCAAGTGTGTGTTCCATGAAGCTGAAGCGCAGCATCAACTCTTGCGCGCCGCGCTTGACGTCGGACTGCTCAATGGGCTTGGATAGCCACTTGCTCAGCTGCGCTGTGCCGACAGGAGTGCTGTGATAGAAGCGCCGCCGGCGAAGTCCCGCCGAGTTTTCCACTACGTCGCGAATCAGCTTTTGCGATTGCAGCCGCTCCAGAGCAGGGTAGATCGCGCCCGGACTGCGGCTGTAATTTCCCATGGCAGTCTCGGCGAAGATCTTGCGCAGGTCAAAGCCGGAACTGGGTTTCAGATCGATGAGGCCCAGCAGCGCGTAGCCCAGGGCCGAGATATCGAGCGCCTCCATAGTACGATACGTACTATATCGTGTCGACTTATACGAAGCAAGAAGAAAGGGGGCTATTACGGTGGTGATTCCGTTTCGGTATCAAAGCGTTGCCAAGGTTGGCTGTGACCCACACCGGCCTATGACGACAGGATTGCCAACAGCACAAATCCCCTATGCGACGGCGACGCTTCTGCAGCCAGCGGCGCGAGCCGCCGCAGCGGTGCTCCCCAGCCGCTATCCTGGGCCGCGTTGCGGCCGACCTGCACCACCACCGATGTGCAGGTTTAGCGTCCCGACCCGACCGCAGCAAGAGCAAAAACAAGAGGACGTGGGAGACCAGGAGCGGAGTACGAGCGCCGCTGCTACGATCGAGCTAACCAGACTGGCTGCTGCGCTGAGTCCGAAGAAGACGATGCCGGGTTCATCGCTTACCCGCTGCCGGCGTTTCCGATCCGTACGCTTGTGCCTTTAACGCTGCAAGTTGCGAAAGCAGCGACTGTCTCCGCCCGTCGAAAGTCGTCAGCGGAGTCACCTCCGACTCCATTTGCGGCCACGCCGCCAGACCCGTGAGTAGATCATCGAGTTCCGGGACGGTCTCGAACTCGACGATTAGGACAATGGCAATGGTGCCGCTCACCGGTCCACCGGCAAGAATCTTCTTCTGCGCCACCAGTTCTTCGCAGCGTACCAGGGTCGGCAGTATGAACGGTTCGGCCAGAATCCAGCCTTCTCCGGCTGTTGGGGGACGCGCAGCCGCGGCCAGCCTCACCAAGTACTGCATGTCGATCACCTCCGCCTTTGGATGCCAGGTAGCGCGGAGCAGCGAGTTTTTCCCCCGGCCAAAATTGCAAAGATTTCCGACAAAAGAAAAAGCCCGCGTGAGGCGGGCTGGATCAAACCGATGAACTGGTTCTAGCGATTGTTGTTATTGGCTGCGGCCGGTGTGGCATCCTGCTGCGCCGTCAGGCGAGCATTGCTGCGCTGCGCAATGGTCTTCTTGGCGTTGTCCGCCAGCTCTTTCGCCTTGGGAAGCAGTTCCAGCGCCTTCGCCACCGCGGGATCATTCTCCGCGTGGACGATTAAGCCTTCCTGCTGCCCGAATTCATTCACGAAGAGCTCGGCCTTAACGTTCGACCGAATCCAATCGTTGTTCTCGACCAGATCGGCCTCGGTATAGGCAATCTGCTGCGAGTCAAGAAACTTACGGAACTCCTGCATTACCGCATCGTCCACCGTGAAGCTCTGCGCGACTTTGTGGCTAACCACATAGTGCTTCGAGAAGTTAAAGAACGCGTATTTCTGCAGCAGCGTGTCCTGGAATTTGTTGCTCTTGATTGCCGGAATCACGACGTCCGGGTTAATTCCGCCCCCGCCATACACCGTACGCCCGCTGTCCGTCATTTTTACTTCCCGGCTCGGCGTTGGAGGTGTCCCGTCGCTGCCATTGTCGCGGCTGTTGTAGTAGTAGTCGTACAGTGATACGCCGTTATAATCGCGCTGGATCAGCCGTCCGCTCGGCGTGTAGTACTTCGCGGTCGTCAGCGCGAGCCCGGTGTTCTCCGATAGCGGATACACCGTCTGCACCAGTCCCTTGCCGAACGTAGTCTCACCCACGATCAAGCCGCGATCGTGGTCCTGAATCGCGCCGGCAACAATCTCCGCCGCCGAAGCTGTTCCGCGATTCACCAGCACCACCAGCGGATATTCCTTGCCGCCGTTGCCGTGTGCCGCGCGATAAACCTTCTCCGGTGACGACCGACCATGGTGCGAGACGATCACCTGTCCCTTTTTAAGAAACTTGTCAGCGACACCAACGCCCTCACTCAGCAAGCCACCGGGATTCTGCCGCAGATCCAGGATCAATCCCTTCAGCTCGCCCTGCTGCTGCAATTGGTCGAGCGCTTCAGCGACCTCGCGATCGGTCGTCTCTTGGAAGCCCGAAATGTGGATATACCCTATCCCCGGCCGGATCATGAAGTGGACGTCAACGCTGTACCGGGGAATCTCGTCGCGAACCACATTGAAGTCGATCGGCTTCTCGGTGCCTTCACGCAAAACCGTGATC
>Ga0306920_100014911_pt1 | contig 10629 bp, 14 predicted proteins | sample flu12Cox44000170_FD_204666 | JGI IMG/M metagenome (GOLD analysis project Ga0306920, IMG submission 204666) | Lab enrichment of tropical soil microbial communities from Luquillo Experimental Forest, Puerto Rico - flux4day.12C.oxic.44.000.170 (v2)... | ecosystem: Environmental > Terrestrial >... | reverse complement strand
AGCCACGCCTGAAATTCCGTATCATCCGCTGTCGCAGCTAAGATCACGCCGATCCGTCGCATGCGCTCGGGCTGTTGCGCATGAAGCCCAAGCGGCAAAGTAGCCGCCGAGCCCGCAACAATTCGGATAAAATCCCGCCGCCTCATATCATCCCCGATTGACGACGGTTCATAGTACTGGTTCGAACCATTGATAGGAATGAGGACTGAAATGTCCGCATTGGGTCAAAAGCTGACATTCCTCGCTTCATTCGATCACCTCGTCTGCGGTCAGTAATAGGGGCTGTGGCACCGTAATGCCGAGTCCCTTTGCAGTCTTGAGATTGATGACGAGCCTGAATTTGGTTGGCTGCTGCACAGGGAGATCGGCGGGCTTCGTCCCTTTGAAAATGCGATCAACGTAAGTCGCCGCTTGCCCGAACTGATTTGCGAGATCCACGCCATACGAAGCAAGGCCGCCAGCTTCCGCGAAAAAAGAGATCGTATAGACCGCCGGAATTCGATGGCGAGCCGCCTGATCGATGATGAAGTCGTGATTAACGTAGGTAAAGGCGTCTAATAGAACGATCAAACCGCTGTTCGGCTCGCGTGCCAAATCCGAAAGTCTGCGTTCAAGATCGGTTTTGTCGTCGATCTCCATGGAAAACGGTTTTATCCCGAAGCGCGGCGCAGCGGCACTTATGGACTGAAAATACAATTTCACGAACGGCGCCGTTGATGACACTGGATTGGAAAGGACAGCTACGCGCTCGATGGATGGCGTCAGCTTTTTAAGCAGATCAAGCCATTTTTCCCCCATCGACACCTCGAACATCGCGAACCCAGTGGTGTTTCCGCCAGGCCGTGCCAAGCTCTCGACAAAGCCCTGACCTACCGGGTCAGTGACGTCGGCAAAAACGATCGGCAGTGTTCGTGTGGCATGCCGCAAGGCCGCGAGCGCAGCGCTACCTTGAGCAACGACCAGATCAGGTCTCAATTCCAGAAGTTCTGTTGCAAGGGCCTGCACCCGGCTCACATCGCCATTGGCCCAGCGCTGATCGATCCGAATATTTTGCCGCTCTCGATCCATCCCAGACGCTGGAGTTCTGTCGTGAACGCCGTGCGCTCTGCCTGTGCTAGGGAGTCAGTTTCGGCGACAAGCATCAGCAGACCGAGCCGCCGCACCCGATCGGACTGTTCAGCGCGCGCCGCGAACGGCCACGCCACGGTGCCGCCGAGCAGAGTGATGAACTCGCGCCGCCGCATGTGCCGCCCCGGCCAGGACCACGCAAAAGTGGGTCAAAGGCTAACACGCAGCGGCTAGTCCGGTATGCGACGCAATGTCCGCTTTGTTGGTTCAGGAATCAATGATTTCAGGAGCTTAGACTGTCAAAGAACGACAAAAGCGCGCTTTGATGCACAAAGGTTATTTCTGAAACTGTCAAACCGCCTTAGCGTAGAGCTTGCACCACCTGATGCGGCCGATGATGCCCAGCAATGTCGCCAAGCTGCCGGAGCTGGGTATCATGGGCCTGGGGCTATAAAACGATTTCTTGTCTCTGTTTCTGAAAATGATAGTTTGAAGAATGCTAGTCCTTTTGTTCAATCTCTTTCTCAGCCTGTTCGTTCTCGTCTTATGCTACCTCGCGGTCGTCGCGATCGTACGCGGCTACAGGCGACCGAGAAAACTCGAACGAAAAACGCGCTCGGAAGATTAACTGATTTGGGCCCGTGATGAGGCGCGGCGGATCGCGGTGAATATCGCCAGGCTGCCGGACCTAACTGTTTTCGGCAGGGCATCCCGATTGATTTATTGATTTAAGTCAAGGCCCGGCGTGCTGTTGTTTGCTTAGGTACTCGCCGGGTTTCGAAAAGATTGTACATGCCATACTACTGGATTACGGGAAGTTTTGATGCCGGAAGCCGTGGACCGTGGACGCACGAACTGAATATAGCTCCAAGTTCAGTGTACGCCCTTGCAAACCTCAACTCCTATGGACAAGGTGGGGACTATTCTTCTGCTGTTGTCGGTTTTCTGGATTATACGACTGGATACCCGGATGGCGTTTTTACGCACACATGGCCGTGGGTTGCACCAGCCATCAATGATCAGAATGTGATCCAAATCACCCTTGTATGGACCTGCCTGGGTGATTCGGTGCAAGCATCGGGATGTTTTACCGTGTTCCTTAATTTGGACTAGAGGAAGCCACATGAGTAGTCTTTTCACTGATGGACGAAAGGCTCTGAAACCCGAAGATGTGAAAATCTGCGTACTATACGATCCTAAAGACGGTCGTATAGCCCATTATCATATGGTATCCACGTTTCCTGGAGGCCAAAGAGTCGATGAGAAGGAAGTTGAACGGAGAACATTGGCACGGGCTGCGAGCTTTGGAACAGACACTTCCAAGCTTAAAGCGTTGCATGTTTCTGAAAATGACTGCAACCCCTCTCATAGTTATAAGGTCAACATCAAAACGTTAACACTCATCGAACTTCCGAAGCCAGAACGCCTTGGGGGTAGAGAGAATTACCGTAAGCAGCGAATGAAACGAGGCAAACGCAAAGGTCCTAGACGTTCAAGCCGTTAACTGAAAACTATTGCAGATTGAATGAAAGAAGGGGCCTTCGCGGCCCTTTTCATTTTCAGCCCACTTATAGCTTGATCAATCACTTGTGGATGCCGGTAAGAATGAGCCGCATCGCCGTTCAGCGGCCAAGCCGCTCACCAAGGACGAGGCGTGGCGGATCGCGGCGAATGTAGCCAAGCTGCCGGAGTTGGTGCGCAAGTGATGTGCCCATGTTCGGCGAGCACGCGACGCGCTCGCTACACGCGAAAGTCAAAACAACGACGACGATGCTTTGGTCGGCTTTTTACTGCCAATGACGAGCAGCGCGGGGCAATAGGGGAACATGGCGTCGAACAAAGGGGTGATTGTACCAGGGGTTATTCCACGTCCCGTATCCGCCAGCGGAGCTATAGGACTGGTACTGCCCATAACCCGGGTAGCTCCAGCCGGTCGCATAGCTATAAGTCGGGGCATAGCCGTAAGCGGTCGCATACGCATTGCTCGTCCCCGGCGCCGCAACCAGTCCGGGCCAGCCCCACCAAGCCAGAGGAGCCTGAGCTTGAGCCGGACTTGTGATTGACATAACGGCAGCGGTCATCAGCGCCGCCGTTAAAGTTGTAGTGCGTAACAGTTTCATCAAACTCTCCTACAAATCCTCCGCCCTATGTATCGGGAACAATTTTGTCAGCGGCATTGGCCCAGCGCTCCTATCCGCAGTAGGAATTTCGGTGAATTGGGCGGAAAATAGAGTACAAGGCCACCGTCACCGAACAGGATTCACTACGGAGCGATTCAAATGCCGATGACCATGGGACAACGGGAAACTCAGTTACGGCTTCTGATGCCGGATGCCACGGCTGACCAGGTGGTCCAACGGCTACGACAACAGGAGGCTTATGTCGGGTTTGTGTCCTTACAATACATAATGGGCACGACGACTAAGTTCGAAGTTGAGGGTTGGCGCGTAAAGGAAGGTATAACGCCAGAGGTGGGGCAATACAGTTTTAGCTTTCCGCCTAACGACCCGAAGTACTTGGCGGAATTCGTGAGAGCACTCAATTATCCGCATCTCTATCTATCTATGTCTCTCACCTCCCGGGTGCCGAGCTCTCTGGCCACCCCCCGACGAACATTATTGATTGGATGGAAGTGTTTCCAGAGTGGCGCCTGGCCAGCGTTGGGGGGATAACTCACGAACAAATAAGACAGCTTTATAATGGTTGGAATGAAGTGAAAATAGACCCATGGAATAATGGAGTGAAAATAGTAACGTAGCTCGCTGCATAGTCCAACGGCGGGTTTAAATCGTGCCAGTACAAATGTACCGGCAAATGTTGCCGAGGCGACGCAAACCCCTTCATGCTGAATGGATTCCCGGCCACCTCGTTGCGCTCGATCCCGCGGTTCGCGGCCCGCCATCGAAGCTTCTGCGCCGCTGACGACAAGCCAAGCGGTATGGATTTTTTACTAAGGCAATAGACCAGAATTAGATCAACTGTCCGATTTACGGTGCTTGGCGATCATCAGGTGACGGCCAGTAAATGCCCGTCAATCGCGTGGTCGCAATCGGCGACTGTCCCAAGAATTCGGACAGTTCGAGCATAGGAAAAAATAACAAGACGTATCGGGATACCACAGCGCCAGGAAGCCGCACGGCGTCGATCAGGATCGAACTTTGCCGGCAAGTGAGCTTCTGCAACTCACCAGGGAATGAGAGGGCGTGGCGACGGATTTATGAGTACACGTCCTAGTGGATTTGAGCCTTTGTCATTTTGATACGGTCTAGGCGTGCCTTGGCGTCCTCATTGCCATTGTCAGCTGCCTTTTGGTACCACTCGTGCGCCTTGGCGAAGTCCTGCTCGACGCCGATACCATTCTCGTAAGCAAAGCCAAGGTAGAATTGCTGGCCTGCGTCCTCTACGATATCCCCTTCTTTAGGATGATGCTGACTTGGGGCATGTTCGGTATTTTGTTGCTTTGCGACTGCCTGTTGGGCGAGCTCTTCTTCTCGCGCGCGTTGCTTGGCTTCGGCCTCCTGTCGCTGCACCTCGACATTAGCCTGCTGGTCCGTGAGACCCTTGATCAGCCTGTTCATATCACTGTGGAACGATGAATGTCGTACATTTATGCCATTGCGCAGCGCAAGTTCTTTGAGTTCTTGCGGCAATTGATCCGATTTTGGAATTTTCGCCCCGTCCAGCAAGACCGGAATTACGGGGATGTCGCGTTGCAACGCTGCGCCAATCTCCACGCGAACGAGATCAGTTGGACTGTCGAGACGGCGCTCCCCTTGCTCATCGCAGGCGGTGAGCCAGTCGGGCCCGATGACGGCCAATAACACATCGCATTGAGCGACTTTCTCACTTAATACCCTAACAAAGTTGCGACCTAGCGGAATGGTATCCACGTCCATGAAGAGAAGACCGCGTCCGAATTTACGCTCAAGTCTGTCGTGAACGCGCCCTGCATGACCAGCACTATCGTCGCGCCGGTAACTGATGAAAATCTTGGGTGCCGGTTTGGCTGACTCTCGTTTCCGCTGGCGCTTCGCCTTGCCGCGTTCTGCGGCGGCGGCTTCTTCCTTCCGCTTGACCCAGAGCGGCATCAACTTGTGTTGGATCTCGCGGTAAAACTTTTTCCACTCCGCATGTTCAACATCGCCTTTCCAGTCGGTCAGGTTCGCGGCCCGCACAGTATACAATCCCATCGGAAACTGCTCGGCCGTGAGTGGATCGAGCAGAACGGGAATAAGTTTGTTTTGCCTCCGAGCAATGGTTGCTTCGTGGCGGACATTGTCGGACTCGATTGATTGTTTCGACCAGAACACCACGACACACTTCGCTTGGGTAAGGTGGGTGCGAATCCAAGTGTCCCAGTCGATACCTGCCTCCACCTCCTGGTCCCAGAACACATCAAAACCTTGCGCCGTGAGGATATCACGGATCACCCCCACGCGGTCATGGTCCACGCTCTTGTAGGAGAAGAAGATATCTGCCACGCCGTTTCCTCTTGATAGGCGTTCGCGAATGAAATTCTAGCTCAAGTTGGTTATCTTTCACACCGGGCGGGTCGAGTCGTCTCACAAAATAGCGGAGCAGTTGCTCAGGGCCTCGTCATCCCCCGCCGCTGGCGAACGGAATTACCTGTCAAACCAATTTTGGGTTTGAGGGAAGCAATGCGGGTCAGTCACGGACGGACCAAGCGGAACCGCGGAGTAGTCATGGTCCGGAGCGAGCGGCACCGTCAGCAACAGGGCGCGAAATACTACATCAAATCGGCCAGATCCGATGTTTTACCTCGAACGGATCAAGGAAAGAAATGTCGTCGACGGAAAACTCACGGCCAGGCGGCTCGATCGAGTGGAGTCTCCGCAGCAGCGGATCTCCGGACTCCCACCTTGCCTGCGCGGTGAATGAGACATCGAGGGAATAAATGCGCTGGGCGACCAGCCCGCTAAACATGAAGGTAACTCGGTAATACTCGTCATTGTCGGGGCCGTCCCACTTCGACGGCGGGAGGTCCAGAGCCACTAGCGATACACAATGTGCCCCACCTTCGTAGTCGACAACGTTTTGCGTGTGCGTCAGCCTGATCTCAAACGCGTCCGCGTGTTTGGGGGTCAGCAACGGCTCCATCGTCTTCAACCAGCGAATGGAACCAATGACGGTGCCCTTGAATATGTGCGGGTTCTTGATCGACCCCTTCCATTCATCGAGCAGTGTCCCGGACAGTGGGCGGGCGAGCAGCGTGTTCAGTGACATCAGGTCATGCGCAAGCGCTGCATCCGTGTGCGGGTCGCTACTGCCAGTCGCCATGGTTACCCTCCCAAGCTTGATTTCCAGGCACATCAAATGCGCTATCCAGGGTTTGCTGGCAAGGATGTGGTCGCGCCTATTTGATGATTGTTGACAAACCTCAGCGGGAAGGCTGTGCCATCCCCTGAAGGCTGAGGGGTGTGGATAGGCTGGTTCTGGGTCAGTCGAGCGCGCAGCGAACGGCACCGCGTAGTAGTCAGAGTGTAGGGAGCAAGCTCAGCGACGGGGCCGCAAGGGCGTGGATGATCCCGGTTCTCGCGTTTCCGATAGCGTGCAGCTTTCCGTACAGCTCCCGTGCAACTCCGTGATACTACCGTGCAGCTCCGTGGCGGCCACCCCCTTATACCCCCGGCAGGGCTGCACGCCTGCACGCCTGCACGCTTTCGCGTTGCGGCGTTCGGCTCAGCCGGAAACCTGACCACCCTCGCGGGACTGCTCTTCTTTCTTTCCGAGCCTGAGCCTGGACGCGGGCCTTGAGGGTCGCCCGTAATTCTCGACGTGGATTTTGCCGCCCTCGAATAGCCGCCGCATTGCAGCCGCGAAATCTTCCTTGCGGACACCGTTGGCATCCCGTTCCTTGCAGAACAGAGCCGGGGCGTATGTTGGCGAAGTGGGCTTGTCGCTAGCGTTGCGGCCTTCACGATCATATCGAGCGAGCAAGGCCAAGAATGTTTCTTCAGCCTTTTGTTCTCGCGCCAGCTTGTCGAGCCTGGATAACCCGGCTTCCGGCAGGAATAGGCCGTGCTGATACCTCAGCACTATGGTTTCGGCGATCGGACCGTATTGGTTCTTTTTGAACTCAAGCTCGCGCAGGTCGTTGTCGGGCTGGTCGCCGCCTTCCTGCTTCACGCCCTTCAGGTATTGCCGAAACCGGAATGCGCCGTGCCAAGCAGTCGAGCCTGAGATACCTGATCCGTTTTGGATTCCATGAAGCGACGGATGGCTCAGCACCGTGACCGAGCCGCCCGCGACCTTGGCAAGCGCCTGCATTTGATTGGCGAAGCCGTACACCTGCACGCGGTCTATTTCGTTTCCAGCAAAGGCGCGGCTCAGCGTGTCGATGCTGATGTTCTTCGGCTTGATGTCGCCAGCCGCTTCATAGATTTGCTTATACAGCGCGGTGGTTTCGACTTTGCCGCTCTTGCCATCGGCGGCGCACAACGTACAAGCAAGCAAAGAACGTGCAAGCCGCCTTCGGTAAGCTCTTTGAAGGTTGCGCCATAGTGTGCAGCAATCCCGGCAAGCCGAATGTGCAGTTCGTCGGCGTCATCTTCCGCGCCCACATAGAACGCGGGGCCGATTTCAGGCAGCGAGCCGAGCCAATCTTTACCGAGAACGTGGGCGACGTTCTTGGTTAGCTCAATAATGCTCTTGCCGGTGCCGCCTTCTCCCGAAAACAGCCCGGCTTGATTGAGCGGGACGCGGTCACGGATCGCCCATTTGCGGAGAGGCACAGGCTCACTGTCCCACTTCGACATATCAAGCCACGAAAGCGGTTGTTTCTCAGCCTCATCAGGGATCGGTGCTGGCGTCCATTCCGGCGCATCCATGCAGATGCGACCGAGCATTTCTCCGTCGCGCCGCGGATCGGCGTCGAGCCAATCAGACACATCGCCCCGGTCTGGAAGGTTCGGTAGCAGGACAATGCGGATGGATTTGGCGATACCGTGCAGCGCCCGCGTGGCCTCTAGTGCCTTCTTCTCACCTGCCGGGTCATCGTCTTGCAGGATGATGATGTCGCGGCCAGCGAGTGCTTTGACGCAGTCATCTGACCATTTGCCGGAAGCTACGGTTGTTGCGCAGCATTGCAGCGAGGCAACGCGATCTGCATCCTTCTCGCCCTCGCAAACAAAAACGGTCCCGTCAGGGTGTCGCCGTAATTCAGGTAGGCGATAGAGGACGCGCCGCACACCTTCAAGATTCGGTATCCACCCGCCGTTGCCGTCTGGCTGTCGCTGACTGAAGCCTTTCGGCTTGTACTTGACGACCTGATAGAGCAGCGTGCCTCCCTCGTCCTTGTAGTCAAAGACCTTATCGATGAGGCGCGGACCTTTGGACGCCGCGGGGCTGGGCCGTTTATTGTTCTCATTGCTTGGCTTGAAGGGATCGAGTCCGGCTTTCTGGCGAACGTAGTCCTTACAGAGGATCCAATCGTCGCCCGCGAATGAGTGGACCAGGAGGCCATCCGAGGCGCTGGGATCGATCTTTACTGAGAGGCGGCGATCAGACGGGCTGTGGCCGGGGCCGGGACAGCGAATTTCATTGCCGCTGGCTTCACCTCCAAGCGCCCTCGCTAAACTCTGTGGATCAATAACGCTCATGGATGAAAGCTCCGTGCGATCCGCGGCCGCAAAGACCTCGGACCAAGGCTGGTTGTTGGCAACCACCGCGAACCGCACGGAAAGGCGGAATACTCGATGGTCCGCTGAATCCTGTTTGCGACAGGGAATGAAAAGCGGCCGACAAGTTGTCGGCCGCGAATTAGGTTTGATGCACCTGAGACGATGTTGGTTGCGGAACGAAAACGCCCGGCGACGAGAGCCGTCCGGGGCGCGAGCATTCAGTGTGAATTTTTCAGCTACCTATTGCCCTGTAGGTCGCCGAACTCTTGCAGCTCATCCTCGATCAAAAGCTTGGCGCTTCTCTTTGAGATCCTGGAGCTGCTCGCAAATGCAGTTCTGGCGCGGCTTTCGAGAAATAACGCATGGGTGACGACGACCACCAAAAATTATTCAACGATTTCAATCGTCGAGCGACAGGCAATTTTCGATCCTCGGTCACTGCTTTTCGTTCTGCCCATTCCAGGGCTGCGGCCTTGGCTCTAGTCAGGTTGACCAGATCTGAAAGTCCGATGTCAGGCCACTCAATCCGATAAAGCTGGCCGTCAGGAATGATGCGAACTAATACCTTTCGGCCGCGATGAAGCGAGTAAATTTTCATGATTGCCTCAACCGCTGGATTCTGAATTTTGGGAAAAACAGAAACCGGCCGACCGCTAAATTTTCAAATTTTCAGAAACAGAAACGCGCATCTCTATCGACTAGGCGCAAAATCAACACCAAGTACCGGTTCTATCGAAGGCATGGGGGGCCGGGGTGACCACCTTTAGGCCCGCCATGGGATGGGACGCCAAAGGCAATCGCGTGTCCGCTTTACCCCCAAAAGCGGACATCAGCCCAATTAGTCGATCACGTCGTCAGCGCGGGTGAGCAACGATGGCGGGACCGTGAGACCGAGGGCCTGTGCTGTCTTTCGATTGATTACAAGCTCGTACTTGGTAGGTGCCTGCACCGGAAGGTCGGCAGGCTTCTCACCCTTGAGGATGCGATCAACATACCGCGCCGCTCCGCGGAACTGCTCTTCCACTTCAGACCCGTAGGACATCAAGCCGCCGCCCGCGACAAAGTAGCGTCGGTGGTAGACCGCGGGCAGTTTGTGTTTCGCTGCAAGCCCAACGACAAGATCGCGGTGACCCACTGAAAGTGCACTTGCCGTCAATATCAGACCGCCATTTGGGGAGCTCGCAAATTTCGCGATGGGATCGCGACGCATGACAATCTCTCTGAGTACTTTGTCCTCCAAATTAATGGTCGAACTGACTCGATACATCGACGCTATGAGGATGCAGCGAAATTAGGTTTGCTACTCAAAGATCAGTTTCCGCACATCGACATTAAAGTGTGCGGGGTAGACACAATCGAAGAGGGAATGAAGGGAACTGCTTTGCATTGACTTTAAGATTGGCGAGAGGTTGCATCAATTTTCGCTGTCGAGGTATTTGAGGTTGACCATCATTTTGTGCGAGAGAGCCTAACAATCGCGCGCGATACCGCGTCTGTCGCGCATGAGGGCCCGTTCCATCCCACCCAGTATTACGATGTCTCTTTTCGACTTTTACATCATGGTGGATTGGTCGGGTGGAAACCTCCGCGGAGGCGGCCGTTCGGACACGATTTGGATTGCGCATGGACCGAGAACTGCCGCTGGTCCGCTAACACATAGTCCCCGTTCGCGAACAGAGGCGATCGACTTAATCCGCTCGCTGCTCGAAAAAGAAATTGGGTTGGAGCGACGCGTTCTTAGCAGTTTTGATTTTGCCTGCGGCTATCCCGTCGATTTTGCTGTGGCGCTTCAGGCAGCAACTGGAAAATCGGACCGCGATTTACCGTGGCTCCTGGTGTGGCAGTACCTAAGCAAACACATCAAGGACGATGAGGGGACAGCGCCTGGCGCGAAGCCGAACAATCGCAGCAATCGCTTCGA
>Ga0306920_100014910_pt1 | contig 10630 bp, 8 predicted proteins | sample flu12Cox44000170_FD_204666 | JGI IMG/M metagenome (GOLD analysis project Ga0306920, IMG submission 204666) | Lab enrichment of tropical soil microbial communities from Luquillo Experimental Forest, Puerto Rico - flux4day.12C.oxic.44.000.170 (v2)... | ecosystem: Environmental > Terrestrial >... | reverse complement strand
TGCGCCGCGGATCTGCTCGATGCCGTGCAGTACGCCTTCCAGTTCGACACCAAGATCCTCGCCGAGGTGGCCGTCGAGGGACGCGAACTCGAGCTCGCCGTCCTCGACGGCGAGCCGCCCGCCGTCTCCGTCGCTGGAGAGATCGTGGTGCAGCATCCCGACGGCTTCTATTCGTACGACGCCAAATACGTTGATGAGCCCGGCGCAAAGCTCGAGGCGCCGGCGCGCATCTCACCGGAAGGATTGGCCCGCGCCCAGAAGCTAGCCCGACGCGCGTTCGATGTTCTCGAGTGCAAAGGCATGGCCAGAATCGATCTCTTCCTGAAGCCCGACGGCGCCCTGCTCGTGAACGAAATCAACACAATTCCTGGGTTTACGGCGATATCGATGTACCCGAGGCTTTGGACCGTCTCGGGCGTGCCGACAACCGAGCTCGTTACACGACTGATCGATTTGGCACTTCGGCGCGGCAGGAAACGACTGAACCTTCGCCGATCTGTTATCTCGGACATCTAGCCCTGCCGTCCATGAGCACGGGACGGACGATCGCGCCCGCTGGCTGCTAAGAGTTATCGGCGATTTCCTTCATCGCTTCCTGCAGCACTTTCTCCGTGACGCCTCGACGCTTGAGCGCATCGGCGAGGCGGCGTGCCGTGTACTGATCGAACTGAGCCTCGTCGCGCCGCAGCCCCTCACTGATGTAGCTTTTTAGCAGCGTTTGATAGGCCGTAAACCCACGCATCGGCGCGACGGCTTTCAACGACTCGACGACATCGGCGGGGATCCGCATCGTGATCGTAGCGCTATCCTTCTTCAGGCGTCTCTTCAATCGCTCATTGATCATAGAAAGCTTCCTCGGCCGCCGAAACGCGCCGGGCGGAGATGGTTCGTACGAACTCTCGCCGCGGCGGCCGAGTTCGGCCAGCCGCTATGCCTGGAATGGCGGTCCAGCCTTGTCCGGGATAATATTTTCACCCGAACATTCTCTGCGCAATGCCCGATCTCTTGCGCAAGCGTGAAGGAGAACGCCTCGCTGTGCGCCACACACCGCACTTTCAGCGCATCGGCGGAGGCGCCTTCCTCGAGTTTAGTCTGGGACCTGACACGTGGGTCGGCATGCCTCAGGACTCGTGACGGAAAGCAGGTCCACAAGGCGACAGAAGATCATGAAGACATTGAATGGTGCTGCTGCGATGATGGTTTTGGGGTTGTCATTGACTCCGCCGTCAATAGCGCAGCAGCAGCCTGCCGGAAATGTAACGGAGGAGCGTGTCGTTGCCGATTCAAAGAGCGGCAACGACTGGCTGTTGAACGGCCGGGATTTCGGTGAGCAACACTACAGCCCCCTTCGACAGATCTCGGATCAGAATATCAAGAAATTGGGTCTGGCATGGTCGTTGGACATCGACAGTGCTATGGGTATGGCAGCGGAGCCGATTGAAGTCGACGGCGTAATCTACGTGAGTGCGCCGCTGTCGGTCGTCTATGCGGTAGACGCAATCACAGGGCGGATATTGTGGCAGGCGGATCCGAAGGTCCGTCTCGACTATGGTACCCAGAACTCGTACGCCGCGCGCGTGAACCGCGGTGTTTCGGTCTGGAGGGGCAAGGTCTACGTAAGCACTGGGGATTGTCGACTGGTGGCACTCGATGCGGCAACCGGCAGGCAGCTCTGGTCGTCCCAAATCTGCAATCCGGTGTGGACGGGCAGCACGGGCGCCCCGCACGTGGCCGATGGGAAGGTGCTCATTGGCTATAACGGATCGGACGATATGGTGCGCGGCTCCCTGGCAGCTTTCGACGCGGAGACCGGGAAGGAAAGTTGGCGGTTCTGGACCGTACCAGGCGATCCGTCCGAGGGGTTTGAATCCCAAGCGCTCGAGGCGGCGGCGAAGACTTGGAATGGGGATCGTTGGTGGCGATTCGGCGGCGGTGCCGTTTGGGACGCGATTACCTACGATCCTTCGACAGGCCTTGTGATATTCGGCACAGCTGGGGCTGGAACCACAGAGGGCGCGATACTGCTTAGCGAGCGCCCCACGGGCGCGATGCTTTATGCCGGCTCTGTGATTGCCGTGAAAGCGGACACCGGTGAGTATGTCTGGCATTTCCAGACGAGTGGAAAGGACTTTCAAACAGAGAACTTCCACACGATCGTGACGGATCTGGTGTTGAAGGGGAAGAAGCGCCACGTTGCAATCACCGCACCGAGGAATGGTTTCATCTACGTCTTGGATGCGGCCACCGGCAAGCTCATTGAGGCAAAGCCCTACGGCACCACCTACTGGGCAACCGCAATTGATGTGACTACGGGGCGCCCCGCTGACGAGAGTCCGGGCGGCGGTTCCGGCTATAGCAGGAAACCTGCTGCGGGAAAGACCTGGTGGCCGATGAGCTACAGTCCACTCACCGGTCTCGTCTACATACCCGCGTATGACGTTCGGGACAACCCGAAGCCCGAGGAGTCTCTCACGCGCGGTAAGCTCGTGGCATGGGACCCTGTGCGTCAATCAGTACGTTGGTCTTACGACCAGGAGTTTCCTCACAACAGCGGAGTACTCTCGACTGCGGGAAATCTCGTCTTTCAGGGAGAGGGTACTGGGGAATTTGAGGCATTCGCGGCCAGCACCGGTAAAAGGCTCTGGCATGTGTCCACCGGATCCGCTATCGACGCAGTGCCGATCAGCTTTCGAGTGAAGGGCGAACAGTATGTCGTCATTCCTGTCGGTTGGGGCAGCGCCTCTCGATTGTTTCTTCGCGCCAATACCATGGCCACCCCGAGCTCGAAGCGAGGCCCTGCGCGTCTCTTGGCATTTAAACTGGGCGCCACGGCCCCGTTTCCGACCCCAGCAGACATCATACCGGATGTTCCAAGGCCCCCCGCGCGAAGCGGAAATGCTGCGGTCCTGAAGCAAGGCGAGGAGCTCTACGAAGCACATTTGTGTGCCGGTTGCCATTCTCCCGAGGCGGATGGCAGTGGCGCATGGGTCGTCAATGGCGCCGTGCCGGATCTACGCTACGCTCCACCGGAAGTCCACCAGCAGTGGGACGCCATCGTGTTAGGTGGGTCACATCGGCTTCAAGGCATGATGCCATTTGGAATCGATCAACACTTTCCAGACCTAAAAGCATTAACTCCAGATGAGTCGCACGCGATCCACGCGTACGTCATTGAGCAGGCATGGAAGGCCTACGAGCACCAAAGGGCGGGCTCGCATGGTGAAGACTAGCGGCCGAAGCCCAGCGTCACCTACCCCTGGCCATCACGCATTTCGCAGGAATTATGCCGTACTTTTGGTGGCCAGAAGCGTAAGTAAGTGATTTATGGTGGGCGGTAGTGGGATCGAACCAGTGGTCCCTGCCGTGTGAAACGGAAGTAGGGTGCCTACGAATCAACGATATGCGAGCGGTGCCCCCAATTACAACATTGCAACAAGCACTTGCTGTCATTTGATATCACTTGACATCACGCAATGTCACGACCGCACTGTCCCAAGATTGGCCCAGCGCAGCTTCTCTCGCGTGAGCTGCCTGCCGCATGCAGGTTCAAATCGCGGGCAGGATTTTGCTTCCGTCTACCTTCGTCCGGCTTTCTCTAGCCGCTTGAAATTCAGGCACTTAAAGTGTTCCGGTTCGGGGCCCGGGAGAGGACTCGAACTCGGGAGATTTTCGTCGTGCATCAATGCTGCGGAAAGAGGAACTGGACCTGAAGCTGGGTTTGCCAGGACGGCGCGCCGTCTGGCCGGTGAACATTGTCGAACGCCTCGAGCCGAATGTTTATGGGCTGTCTGCCGACCGTGAAGAGACGCCCAACCCCACCGCCAACGGGCACGGTCCACACATTGTGGCCGTGCTCTTCCCATTGCGCAGTCGCTACAGGAGTTGACGTGAGGTACCAACCACGCGGCAGGTTGTAGAACACAAAAGGCTCAAAGGTGAACTGGTTGGTTCGTTCCTTACTGTTTCCGGCGGCCCATACTTGGTTGGCGAGGAACCCGTAGAGCCAGTGCCCCTTTACGGTCAAGACAACCGCTGCCGCACCGCCCCCAAGGTGGTTATTGCCGAGTGTGGGGTCGCTGGCCGTGGGCAGCCACAGCTGTGGCCCTATCCCCCAGATAACCGACCCGGGATGCGTTGGCGTGAGATAGAACTGGGGCTGCACGTTTCCCAGTCCGAAAGTGGCACCGTTGGTCTGCGAAGTGCGTGGCTCATAAATGAGCGGCACGATCGTGCGGGTGATTATTTCCCAGTTCGCCCCCAACTTAAAAGGCACTACCGGCTCGATCAGCAATTCGTTTACCGTGCTTTTGTTCGGTCCCACATCGAAATAGGTGTTGTTCTGCAGCGGCAGACTGACAAGGTTCGCAATGGGGTTTTGCACGTCGGCCGCACTGACCGTGCCGGATTTCCCCGCTGCTTCCGAAGACGCGGCTGCCGAACTGCTGGCTGAACTCGCTGCCACCGATTTTGCTTCCTGCCCAGACGCAATGCTCGTGACGAGCAGGAGCCACAGGACGCTGCGCAACGTCGATCGCACCCTGCAGTGCATAATCAGGCTCTTGAGCACTGAACGAATCCTCATGTGGGCAATTTGGTTACCTGAGAGCATTGTTAGTAAGTACGCGCTCGAAAGTCGTGTGGGGATGGTGATTTCGAACTGAGGGTTTTGTGAGGAAGGCAAACGAAGATGTTGACCGAGTAGCGGGCGAGAGCCCGCGCGGTCGCACGCTCAATTTCAGATCGTTGGGCGCGGTGCTTCAGTCAGGGACTGGGTAGGCGTATCAAGTCAGCGTTTGCCGTCGACCGGGACTTCCAGTCCACGCGATCGTGCTCTTCAACCGACTGTTAGATAATGCCCGAGCGGGCTCCACTCCCCATTGAAGTCGCGCACACGGCGCATCGGCTGCCTGATCCTGATCTGGACGGTCAGGTGGAGGCGCGTCTCAATGCGACATCGGGTTGTGCGGCTCCGGCACGGTATCGGTGCGTGTGCGTTCCCGGCTGTTCGACTGATGTGTGCCGGACGTGACGCCGCGAGATGCGCGTCGTGCTGCGCCGATCTGCCCGCAAGAGTCAAATCTCACTGATCGCGCAACCAGTCACTGCGCCCCGCCCGCGCGATGATCTCGCGAAATCGCGGATCACGGTACAGCCGGGCGGATACGTAAAAGTATCTGGAAAAGAAGATCGTGCGACAGGGGTCGCGGATTTCGCAGGCTTCGCGAGCGTAGCGAATCGCCTCATCTTCCCTGGCCGTCGCTAGAGCTGCGACAGCAAGTGACGTCGGTGCAACATACTCCCGACCCGCTCGGGCCTGCATTTCGAAGTAAAGCGAGTCGGCCTCACCGGTTTTGCCCCAATCTGCGAGAGCCAAGGCAAGCCAGGCCATGGACCAGGGGTGCCGGCCGGACATGGCCAATGCCGACTCTCCCGCCGCGACGGACGCCTCGAACTGGCCGCTCGACTGCAGAACCACCTGCAGGACCCAGTTAGCGAAGAAGCTCTCGGAATCGAGTTGGACGGCGCGCCGGATCGTCTCCACGCTCTCCGCCGTCTTGCCCGCGAGTTGACACACCGAGGCGTACATGGCGTTTGCGTAGCCTGATAGGGGATCGGATGCCACCGCTAACTTCGCTTGCTCCATCCCCTCCGTCAGTCGTCCCTCGGAGAACTGGAGATAGAATCCGTACCAGGTGAGAGCCTGGATGTCCTTCGGATTGAGTTGTATCGCACGAGCAAACTCACGCTCGGCCTCCGCCCTGTCCCAGGTATACATAAAGGAAGTGACCGCCAGAGCGCAGTGTGCTTCCGCGAGCGACGGATCCAGTGCCACCGCGCGTCGAGCGGCTTCCGTGGCTTTCGGCATGAACTCTTGAGGAGCTGCGGCGCCGTACCAGCAAAGTAACGTATAGCAATTAGCAAGAACAGCCCACGCCAGTGCGTAATTGGGGTCCAGTTCCACTGCCCGCCGGCAGCAGGTTAGGGCACGGGGAATGGCCGAGCCCCTTTTGTAGAGCAAAGCCTGACCCTTCAGGTAGGACTGGTACGCCTCTAAATTCGGCGTGGATATCTTGACCAGCGCTTTGCCACCCCATGGAAATGTGATCTTCAGTCGTTGGGCGATCGCTTGTGCAATTTCCTCTTGAATCGCAAACACATCCTTCATCTCACGGTCGTAGCGCTCCGACCACAAATGATATCCATCCGCAGTAGACACCAGCTGTACCGTGATGCGCAGACGGTTGTCAGCTCTGCGCACGCTGCCCTCGAGAACGGTGCGCACCGTGAGTTGTTCTCCGACAATGCGCAGGTCGATATATTTACCTTTGAAGGAAAAAGCCGAGCTGCGCGCGACAACGTGCAGTCCCTGAATCTGAGCCAGCGCGTCGATGATCTCCTCAGTGATTCCGTCGGCAAAGTATTCATTCTCTGGGTCCGCGCTCATGTTGGTGAACGGCAGTACCACGATGGAATCGGTAACCGTGCTTTCGGGGGGCGCGGGTACGGTCGCGGCGGCTAGTGCACTTACCGGTGCGAGGAGTCGATAGCCTCGTTTCGAGACTGTCTCGATGACGTGGGGACTGCGGGCGTCGTCGTCAAAGGCCCGGCGCAACTCACCGATGCAACGCCTCAATACATCCTCAGTCACGACGATGTTCGGCCATACGGCCTGAAACAGCTGCTCCTTGGAAAGCGTTTCGCCGGGGTGCTCGGCCAGGCACAGCAGGACCTCCATTATTTTTGGTTCGAGGCGAACGGTCCTGCCTTCGGAAGACATGCTGTTGAGGGACGGATCCACGATCCAGCTCCCCACTTTGAGGCTCTTCTGCACGAGCTTCTCCCGAGCAGGGTATCCGGCGGGAAGTATACGGCCGACGCGGGCCGGCCTCACGAAAATTCCACATCGAAATCACGGTCCCCATACGACTTTGGGGGCGCCGACACGATAACTTGCTGCCGTCGTAGACGATTTGTCTGAGACAGTGATCTCTTTCCCCTTGAACCACTTTACCAACCTAATGGAGCTCGTAATGACCACTGCAGTTGCTGTTCCGAATGATACTTATCTCGAGTCAGACGAAGCACGGCGGCCCGTACGGACGATCAAGCTGTTCATCCTCGGAGGCTGGATCGCCGAGACTTCCTTCTTGTTCTTCGGGATGATCATGTTCCCTCAACTTCATCCCCCGTTGATCCCTCGCCTGATATGGACACAAGTCCTCTGCGGTATCGGTATGGGCGCCGCCGCGGGAGCTATCGCATATCTGGCTGCATCGCGTTACAAGCAGGGTAGCCGCGCAGCACTGATCCTTACGGCGATCGGCGCTGGATTGACCTACGTCGTATGCAACAACGTTTGCTACTTCGTCGACAGCCTTCCCGGGATGGACTATTGGGGCAGGGTCGAGAATCCGGTGCTGTTCATGACCAAGGGCGACGTTGGTGGCGCGCTTCTAGGGATCGCCGGCGCGTTCATGCTCAACACCAAGTGGGGTATGAACGTGCTCAACAAGATTCCCTTCTTGCGGTGATTGGCCATGTCGGCTGCCATCTTGCGCGTCAGCGTCGCACTCGGAGTTTGTGCCGCGCTCATCAACCTGCTGTGGTGGCATCAACCGATCATGGAGATGGCTAACGGCCACACATCGGCGTTCAAAGTCCTCTACGCGATGTGGTTTGTCATCGGGTGGGGTGTTGCGACCGGGGCGCTCACGGGCATCGCGATCTCGTCGATGCAGCGCCGAAGCCCCGGTCGCCTTTCCGCTTCTTTAGCGTTCGTCTTCAGTGTGGTCCTCTCGTCAACCGTATGCCTGGTGCTGCATCGCGGCCTCACGGATGCAAAATTTATGCACGACGCAATGAGCGGAATGCCTCCCTCTAACACCCCCGGTATGGATATGGACATGAACTCGGGAATGCAGATGGACATGAACTCGGGAATGCAGATGGACGTGCACCGGGATGTGGATATGGACATGCTTGCGGCGCACACGCGACCGAGTCCCTTCAACGTGTTCCTGGCACTCGCACCGAACTTCCTTGCAGCCGCACTATCCGTCATATACGCATTTGGAGGCAAGCGCAGAAGGATGCGTTTGTCAAAGCAACATCGTTGTTAGCGAGTCTCGGAAAACTGGACCGTGCGCAGAAGGCGTCCATCGGGGCTGTCCTCCCAACCGGTGCGAATCACAGAGCCAGCAGCGGCCTCACAAAAACTCCCGTTCGACATCACAGCCCCCTCAGGACTTTCCTGAGAGCAAACCCTATAACAGTTCCAGGTAACCGGTAGACGATCGCGCGAGCGAATGAGGCGTATCGCAGACGTGGGAGGACCTAAAGATGGCAAACGCAGACCGAAATTGGCAGGACGTCGTATCACAAGAGTTGAACGACAGCCGTAGTGAGCTCAATTCGTCTACCGCTGCTTCGGAAACGGAGCTCGAGGCTGCGCGCTGGACGCACGCGTTGCGTGCGGCATTGGTGCTGCTGACTCCGATGATCTTTGCCCCGCAGATCACTCAGGCCTGTGCAACCTGTGGCTGCACGCTGAGCGCAGATGCGGCCATGGGGTATTCGGCGCTTCCCGGTTGGCGCTTGAGCCTCGAATACGACTACATTCATCAGGATGAGCTCCGCAGCGGCACGCAGAAGGTTTCCGGGGTGCCCGCCGGCTACGAGCTCGAGCACGACACACTCAATCGGTACATCACCGCCGGCTTGAGCTACAGCCCCAACTCCGCCTGGAACTTCCTGCTGTTGGTGCCCTGGGTGATTCGGACCCACTCGACCTACGGCACTTACGATCCGACGCAGCCACTGCCGGACCTCAGTAGCTCCCGAAGTTCGAACGTCGGTGACATCAAGTTCATCGGTAGCTACCAGGGGTTCTTGGCGACTAAGAATTTGGGAGTCCAGCTTGGCGTTAAGCTTCCCACTGGGCAGTACTATCCCTCAGTCAACTTCAATTCAGGTCCCAATGTCGGTACACCTTTGGATGCGAGCTTGAACCCCGGCACCGGCAGCACGGACGTGATCGTCGGTGCTTATTACTATCAGCCAATCAGCCAGGACTTTGACTTCTTCGTCAACGGTCAATTCCAGAGCGCAGTCAAGCACCACCTGGATCAACCGGGCAACGATTATCGTCCCGGCAATTCAACTACCGTCAGCATTGGTCTGCGCTACGAAAGCAACCCTCGATGGGTCCCGCAACTGCAGGTGAACCTGCTCCACAAGTCCCCAGACCAGGGCGCGCTCGCCGACATTCAAAGCACCGCAGGCAACGTGGCCTACATCAGCCCCGGCTTGACGGTAAGCCTGTCTGCCAAGCTCCACGTCTTTGCATTCATGCAGGTTCCGGTCTACAGCAACCTGTACGGCTATCAGCTGTTTCCGCGATACACGGCCAGCGCGGGGGTGACTTATGCCCTCTGAGCGGACCCGGACGTTAGTGTCTCGGCGCGAGATGCTGAAGGGCTGCGCATGCGCGCTCGGTGCGTCTTTAGTGCTGAGGTCGGTGCCGACGCGGGCTAACGACCTAAGACTCGGCGCGACAGCGCCTCCAGCGACGCTCGTAACCTTAGACGGCAAGCGAATTTCCACCCCTCAACTGCTGGGACGGGTCGTCATCCTCACTTTCTGGGCGACCTGGTGCGAGCCCTGTCGTGAGGAGCTTCCGTTGCTCTCACAGTTCGCGGCTCGGCACAGCGATGCGGGCCTGACAGTGCTCGGGTTCAGTCTCGATATGCCGGACACGCTGCCCGACGTTAAGAGAGTCGCACAGACGTTGAGCTTTCCAGTCGGTCTCCTGGCCTATTCAAGCACGAGCGGCTACGGCCGGATCTGGCGCTTGCCGGTGAATTTCACGATTAACCGTGCCGGCCAGCTCGTTATGGATGGTTGGAAGGAGAAGCATCCCAGTTGGACGGCGGAACGCCTGGAGCAAGTCGTTACGCCACTTCTCGCAGTTAGCAATGAAAGAAGTTGGAGATACTCATGACTGCAAGCAATGCCAAGGCGGCCACGAGATTTGTCGAAGTGGGTCAGCAGCGCTACGCCTATCGCCGTTTCGGTGACGGCTCGGGTCTCCCGCTCCTCTGTCTTCAGCACTTCACCGGAACGCTGGATAACTGGGACCCCGCCGTGACGGATCCGCTGGCTCGTGGACGAGAGGTCATTCTCTTCGAGAACGCAGGTGTCGGACGATCTACGGGATCGGTGCCGCGAACGATGGCAGGTATGGCGCAGCACGCGTTGGCCTTCCTCGACGCATTGCATCTGATTCGCTGCGATGTTCTCGGGTACTCACTCGGAGGCATGATAGCGCAGCAGATGGCACAAGATCGGCCCACGATCTTTCGCAGAATGATGCTGGTTGGCACCGCGCCCCGCGGCGGCGAGGACATCATGCATCTCGAAAAGCCAAGTCTGGCCGTCCACCTGAGCGATCCGAAGCTCCGCGGCTATGAGGTGCTCGGTAAGATCTTCTTTGCGCCGAGCGAGTCCAGCCAGGCAGCGGCGGGCGCGTTCATCGAACGCCTCATGCTACGCACGGAGGATCGTGAGCCTGCCTCGGGCCCCGCGATCGCGCAAGCACAGATGGCCGCTTTTCGCGAATGGGAGTCCCCGA
>Ga0306920_100014909_pt1 | contig 10630 bp, 11 predicted proteins | sample flu12Cox44000170_FD_204666 | JGI IMG/M metagenome (GOLD analysis project Ga0306920, IMG submission 204666) | Lab enrichment of tropical soil microbial communities from Luquillo Experimental Forest, Puerto Rico - flux4day.12C.oxic.44.000.170 (v2)... | ecosystem: Environmental > Terrestrial >... | reverse complement strand
CATCAGCAGGGTACTCAAGGCGCCGCCGAGCACGTCGCGCATCCCGAGCGCATCGCCTGGCAATCCATGTGCGCCACCGACGAGGGCAGGGTGAAGGGCGAGCACTGGTGCAAGCGCGCGATCTGGCTAAACACGCTGCCGCTGGTAAAGCAAATGTATGGATCGGTCGAGAAGCTTACCTCGGCCGCATTCGTCGAGATGTGGCGCCACCGAGTTGTGATTCTCTATCAGCGTTATTCGGCTAACGCTTCCGCTGCGGGATCGCCATAGTTTCCGCGAGGTTCACAGACTACTTGGCGGCGAGATACTCGCGCGCCTTGACCAGTTGCGGGCGCGTGGCGCCAGATGCGTCCAACGCCGCATGGGCGCCACGATCCGCGGCCTCCCCCCTCGCGCCCCGCCTGCTGGCACTCATGCATGGTCCATCCTTTATGGGTGACGGCGCCGCCGCCCTGTGTGCCCTGGCCGATGATTACGACCGTCGCGTTTCCAGTGAGGTCTCCAAAGTACTTCGGAGCGTGGCAACCTAAGTCAGGTGCCGGCCGATCTGCTTGTGGCGGCCGGTAGGTCGCTATAGCGGTCGCTACTCTATACGCGCGAGGCCGACCGCGTGAGGCTCGGGCGCGAAGCGGTGCATACGCTCCAGAACGATCCGGCAACATCTATTGTCGCACCTTTGTATGAGGTGCGACAATTAGGCGAGAAAGATCAATGAAAACAACGCCGAGTTTTGAATGTGGTGCGGTCGAGAGGACTCGAACCTCCACGGGTTGCCCCGCTAGCACCTCAAGCTAGTGCGTCTACCAATTCCGCCACGACCGCAGGGGGTGGAATGCGCGTCCAGCCGGCCGGCCGACGCAACGGCGCGGATGTAACAGTTCGGCTATGGCCGGACAAGGGCTGCCCGCAGAGCGTCCGGGCAGCTTTCTGGGCTGTTTCGGTGGAATAAGGGCGAACGAGCCCCCTGCTTCGCCTCGGGCGAGCGCGGCAGCAGCTCCTTGACCTCGACCGCGATCTTGTTGCCGCTGAAGATGACCGTGCCCTTGGCCACCGACAGGTTGTTGGCGAGGATATTGACCTCGTCTTCTTCGGACGCATCGAGCTCGATGATAGCGCCGCGGCCGAGCCTGAGCACTTGGTGGACCGGCATCGAGCTGGTGCCGAGAACGACGGCGATGTTGACGGAAACCTTATCGAGTGTCGGCAAAGGGCCCCGCACGCAGACTTTGGCGCAAAGCTTTACGCTCCTATATTCTGTAGGCTTCTCGTATGGCCTTGGCATGGTTAGCGGGTGGTTAACATGCGCGGCACGCCGCTGATCGGGATGCTGCCAATGGCGGGCGCGAAGCCCGCCGAATGGCGCGTGAGCGCCGGGCCCGTCGCCTACGAAATTGCGCTTTCGGCTATGGAAACGCGCGTCGAGGCGATCACGCGCGGCGAGGCGCCGGAGCTGATCTGGCTCCTCGAGCATCCGCCGCTCTATACCGGCGGTACGTCGGCCGAGCCGCGACAGCTGCTGCAGGCGCGCTTTCCAGTGCACGCGGTCGGCCGCGGCGGCCAATTCACCTATCACGGGCCGGGCCAGCGGGTCGGCTACGTCATGCTCGACCTGAAACGCCGCTTGCCCGACGTGCGCCATTTCGTCGCCACGCTCGAGGAATTGATCATCCGCGCGCTCGCCGTCTTCGACGTCCGCGGCGAGCGGCGCGAGGACCGCATCGGCGTCTGGGTGCGGCGGCCGGACAAGGGCGACGGCTTTGAGGACAAGATCGCCGCTATTGGCATCCGCATCCAGCGCTGGGTGACGCTGCACGGCTTTGCGCTCAACGTCGAGCCCGAGCTTTCGCACTTCTCCGGCATCGTGCCGTGCGGCGTGGCAGATGTGCACTACGGCATCACCTCGCTCGCCGATCTCGGCATCACCGCGTCGATGGTGGAGGTCGACATGGCGTTGCGCGAGGCCTTCGCGCCGCTGTTCGGCGCGGCGATCGACGCTCAAGCGGTCGGTAGCGCCGAGAACACGTCGCCGGGCCGGCGCAGCGCGAATTCCGCGGCGGTGCCGGCGCGCTGATCGACCACGTCGACGCCTGCGCCGCGCGGGCCGTGGCGGCAGGCTGCGACCATCGCGGCGACCGGGGTCTCGGGCCCAACGAACAGAGCCTCGACCGAACCGTCGCGGCGATTGCGCACCCAGCCCTGCAACCCCCGCTCCAAGGCCGTCACCTCGGTCCAGGCGCGAAAGCCGACGCCCTGCACGCGGCCCCGGATCGTCACATGCGTCATGACATCCACGACAAGCCTCCGAGCTTCCGGGGACCGGCGCTCGCCGGCCGCCGCGGCAGCAAGCGCTGCAACGAAGAAATATAGTCTTCCGGCAGCGCCCAAGCGCGCGCCGCGGCGATCACGAGTTCCATGTAACCGGCCTTCGGCAAGCCCGCGCGGCTCCTCCGGGCGATGTAGATGAGCGCCGGCCGCAGCCGATCGCCGCAACGCACCGGCACCGTCTCGACGTGGTAGAGCCTGGCGGCAATATTCTCCCAGATATCGAGCGCGGCGCGGTCGCGCGGCGCGATCCGCCACAGCACGCCGTGCACGGCATGGCCGTGCTCGGGCACGACCGAGGCGTAGCCATCGGCGCTGACGATGAAGCGATGATCGACGAGCGTGGCGATGCCGATCGGTACGGCTGCGGGCGCATGGCGGCGCATGATGGCGCAGTGCATGTTGGCGCCGTAAGCGAAGTGCAGCATCACGGCTGATGGTCAGCGCCGCTCGGCCGCGTCGCCGCCCAAACCGTTATCGCGAGCGCCACGATCACCGGCAGCAACGCCATGACGATCAAGAAACCGGCGATCAGGAACGAGATCGCGTCGTAGTTGGCGGTGTCGAGCAATGTGCCGATGACCACGACAACGATGATAAGTCCAAGCGCGGCCGAGCCGGTCGGGCCCCAATCGCCGTCTCGCCCCGGGTCGATGAATCCGGCGCCGAGAACAAGCAGCAGCACGATGCCCAGCGCGTAGAGCACACCGGCGCCCACCGCCAAGTCGGTCCGCTCGCCGCCGTCGCGCAGTCGCTTGGCGTGCAGCGAAAACCACATCCAGATCAGGGCGATTTGTACAAGTGCAAATGGCACGATGCCGATGCGCTTGAGCACGTCGGGAGCCGTGAGCCATTGCACCGCGAGACCGGTGATATAGACGGCGATAACGGCCAATACGAATGGCTGCGGTCGCAACCGCGCGGACGGAGAGAACAAAAGCCGCAGCAATTCCATATCGTCGACCCGTCACCCTGAGGTGGCCGCCACAAGCGCGTTCAGGCGCGTCTTCCACGCGCTATAGCGGCCCCCGAAGGGCGACGGCCCGGGCTCCTCGGCTCGCATCCTTCGAGGCTCGCTTCGCTCGCACCTCAGGATGACGGGACAGGCGCTTCTACGCAAACTCGACGATCACGGCGTCGACCGCGACGCTGTCGCCCGGCTTGACCCGGATCGCCTTGATGACACCGTCGCGCTCGGCGCGCAGAATATTTTCCATCTTCATCGCCTCGATCACCGCCAGCGTTTCGCCGGCCTTGATCTCCTGGCTCTCGCTGACGGCGATGGAGACCACGAGGCCCGGCATCGGCGAGCGCACCGCCTTCTCGCTGTCGGAAAGCTTTTTCACCGGCATCAGCCGCGCGTAGCGCGCCTCGCGCTCGGTATAGACGAAGGCCTTGGCCTCGTGGCCGCGATAAGCAAGCTCGAAGCCGTTCGGCACCGCGCGCACGTGCATGGTGATTGGCGCGCCATCGATGGTGCCGGCCCACATCGGGACGCCGGGCGTCCATGGCGAACGCAGCACGTGGCGCGCGCCGCCTTCGAAAGTCACGGCAATGACGGTGTCGTCATGCGCGACATCGGCGTGGATCTCGTCCGGCCCGAGCCAGATGGCGCGACGGCGTTCGCGCGTCAGCGCGGCGTTGAGCTGGCCCGAGATGCGACGCTTGCGTTCACCAAGAACATGGTCGATGGCGGCGGCAACGGCCGCGATCAGCCGTGCCGTGCCGCCGGTCGGCGGCGTGCGCTCAAAGCCGCCGGTAAACTCTTCGGCGATGAAGCCGGTCGAAAGCTTGCCGGCGCGCCAGCGCGGGTGCTGCATGATCGCCGATAGGAACGGAATGTTGTGGCGGATGCCTTCGATGGTGAACGCATCGAGCGCGTCGGCTTGCGCGTCGATCGCCGCGGCCCGGGTCGGCGCGTGGGTGACGAGCTTGGCGATCATCGGGTCGTAGTAGAGCGAAATTTCGCTGCCCTCGGTGACGCCGGTGTCGTTGCGCACGGTCACGCCGTCATGGCGGCCTTCGGCCGGCGGCCGGTAGCGCACCAGGCGGCCGATCGACGGCGCGAAGTTGCGATACGGGTCTTCGGCATAGATGCGGCTCTCCACCGCCCAGCCGTTGAGCTTGACGTCGCCTTGCTTGAGCTTGAGCTTCCCGCCGGCGGCGACGCGGATCATCTGCTCGACTAGGTCGATGCCGGTGACGAGCTCGGTGACCGGATGCTCGACCTGCAGCCGCGTGTTCATTTCCAGAAAATAGAAGCTGCGATCTTGGCCGGCGACGAACTCGACGGTGCCGGCGCTGTCGTAGCCGACGGCCTTGGCCAGCGCGACCGCCTGCTCGCCCATCTTCTTGCGCGTCGCATCGTCGAGCAGCGGGCTCGGCGCCTCCTCGATGACTTTCTGGTTGCGGCGCTGGATCGAGCATTCGCGCTCGCCGAGATAAATGACATTGCCGTGCTTGTCGCCCAACACCTGGATCTCGACGTGGCGTGGATCGGTGATGAATTTTTCGATAAAGACGCGATCATCGCCGAAGCTCGATTTGGCTTCCGACCGCGCGCGGGCGAAACTCTCCGCGACCTCGGCCTTGCCAAAGGCGATGCGCATGCCCTTGCCACCGCCGCCGGCGGAGGCCTTGATCATCACCGGATAACCGATCTGATCAGCGATGGCGATGGCTTGCGTGGCGTCTTCGATCACCCCGAGATGGCCGGGCACGGTCGAGACCTTGGCGCGGGCGGCGGCCTTCTTCGACTCGATCTTGTCGCCCATGGCGCCAATTGCTTTCGCGTTCGGCCCGATGAAGACGATGCCGGCGTTACCGAGCGCTTCGGCAAAGGCCGCGCGCTCGGAGAGAAATCCATAGCCCGGGTGCACGGCTTCGGCGCCGGTTGCCTTGCAGGCGGCGACGATCTTCTCGATCGAGAGATAGCTCTGTGCCGCCGGCGGCGGACCGATCGGCACCGCCTCGTCCGCCATCTCCACATGCAGCGCCTTGCGGTCGGCTTCGGAATACACCGCGACCGTCGAAATGCCCATGCGGCGGGCAGTCGTGATGATGCGGCAAGCGATCTCGCCGCGATTGGCAATCAGGATTCGCTTGAACATGCGGCGCTTAAGACATCCCGCGGACCGGCCGACCCGCTTTGCGGCGACGGCGGCGAAATGTCAATGACGGCGATCAGTCGACATGCACATTGGCCTTCTCGACGATAAGGCGGTAGATCGCGGACTCTTTCTTGATGCGAGCGTCGAGCTCGGCGGCGCTCGACGGAATGGTGGCGACGCCGCCGCTGGCAAAGCGCTCCTTGACGTCGGCCATAGCGAGAAGCTTCACCACCGCGGCGTTAAGCTTGTCGAGGACCGGCTGCGGCGTCGCCTTGGGTGCGAGTAACGCCGTCCAGTTCGACACGTTGATGTCGCCGCCGCCTTCTTCCTGCAAGGTCGGCCATTCCGGATTCAACGGCGAGCGCTTGACCGAGGTCACCGCCAGGACCCGGATGTTGCCGCTCGGCACGTGCGGCGCCGCGGTCGAGCTCGCCACGATGCCCAACGGAATGTCTCCGGCGACGAGCGCCTGCGCCGCCGGCGCGCCGCCCTTGTACGGCACGTGCACGAATTTGGTGCCAGTATTGAGTGCGAACGACTCCAGGACAAGCTGGTTAATGCTGCCGTAGCCCGGCGTGCCGACGTTGAGCGTTCCCGGTTGCGCCTTAGCGGCGGCAATGACGTCCTTGACGGTTTTGTAGGGACTTGCGCCGCTCGCCGCGAGCACGACCGGCGCGTCGCTGACCGACGCAATCGGCGCAAGATCGCGCTCGACGTTGTAGGGCATCTCCTTGAACAGCGCCGGATTTATCGTGACATCGCCCGCGGTGGCGATGACGAGCGTGTAGCCGTCCGGGTTCGAGCGCGCCGTCAGCTCCATGGCGATGAAGCCATTGCCGCCCGGCCGGTTCTCCACCACCACCTGCTGGCCCCAAGCCTCCAAGAGCTTGGCGCCGACGATGCGGGCGGCGATGTCGGCAATGCCGCCCGGCGCATAGGGCACCAGAATGCGGATCGGGCGGGTCGGATAATCCTGCGCGCGACCTGAAACGGTGCCGAGGGCGCTGGCCGCCGCGACCGCGGCGAGCAATCCGACGACAGCGCGCGACCAAGAAGAAGGTATTCGGTTCATCGAACGTCCCCGCACTTACATCGTTCTAATGCCGTCCTAGTGCCGCCAGAATAGCGCGGCGGCGAGTGCGATCGCGAGCAGCGCCGACACGCCTTGCCAGAAGCGGACCGGCGAGCGCTCGTAGAGCGTCAGCGGTCGGCGCATCGGCGACGGCGCGCGCGACGGCCCGCGTTCCATCTCGGTCGCGAATTCGTTCACGTCGCGGAAGCGCTCGGCCGGATCGGTGGCGACAGCGCGCGACAGCGTCGCCTGCAGCCAAGCTGGCAAATCGGGCCGCAGGTCGTCGAGCGGGGTCGGCCGGCTTTGGCGCGACGGGCTTACCGCATCGAGATTGCCGTAAGGGTATGCGCCGCCGGAGAAAGCGCGATACAGGGTGACGCCGAGCGCATAGACGTCGGTCGCCTCGTTGCCCGGCTCGCCGGCGAGCATTTCGGGCGCCATGTAGGCGAGCGTACCGGGAATGTCCTCGGGCGGAAAATCCTCGAGACCCGGCACGCGCACGACGCCGAGATCGATCAGCTTGAGCGCGCCTTCGGCCTCGAGGATCACGTTGTCCGGCTTGATGTCGCGATGGATGATGCCGGCGCGGTGCAACGCGGCGATGCCGCGCGCGAGTTTGATCGCAATGTTGCGGCCCTCCTCGAGCCCGACCGCCGGACGCCGCGTCAGCCGCGTCGATAATAGCTCGCCCTGATACAGCGGCATCACGGTGTAGAGGCAGGTCTGCCGCCCCGGCGGCAGCTCGATGATGCGGCCGATCCAAGGACTGTTGACCCGCGCGCCGACCCAGGCCTCGCGCACGAAGGCGGCGTGGTACGTTGCGACGGCCGCGACCTGCGGCTTTGGAAATTTCAGCACCACCTCGCCGCCCTCGATGTCGTCGACGGCGCCGAACAGCCGGCTGTAGCGGCCGTCCGACACCAGCACCTTGAGCAGAAAGCCATCGACCGCCTCGCCCATGATCGGCACGGCAATGAGCGGCAACTGCATGATGTTGGCGCCGATCTCGGTGGTCGATTCCGCGGTCGGCAGCTCGACCACGTCGACCACCAGCGCCGTACAGTTGTCGGTCGAGCCGGCGTCAAGCGCCGCAGCCACGAGCGCGCGGGCGGTATCCTCCGACGCCGAGCGTTGACGCAAAATCTCGGCGATCGCCTCAGCCGATAGCGTGCCGTGCACGCCGTCGCTGCAGAGCAGGAAGCGGTCGTGCAGCGCGGTGGGCTGGGTCGCGTAATCGAGGCGGACTTCGGTCTCGACGCCGAGCGCGCGGGCCAAAATGTTGGAGCGGCCGCCGCCGGTCGGGCCCTCGCGCACGTGGTCGGTGGTGAGCAAGGTCAAGCGATCGCCGGCGAACCGGTAGGCGCGGCTGTCGCCGACATGCAGCACGTGGGCGATGCGCCCGCGCAGCACCAGCGCCGTAAAGGTGCAGCCCATGCCGGCGAGCGCCGGGTCGCGCTTGCCCTGGCCGTTGATCCAACCGTTGAGCGAGGTGATGACGGTGGCCGCGGCGCGGCGCACCTCCATAGTCTCGGGCATATCGCAGAAGCCGTCGAGAAAGCCGCGCACCGCGGTTTCGGCGGCAACCCGTCCGCCCTTGGCGCCGCCGATGCCGTCGGCCAACGCCGCGACCACATCGCTGCGCGGTTTCGGCAGTTCCCAGCCGAACACTGCGCCGCCGAAGTCTTCGTTGCGCTGGCGCGGCCCGGTCTCCGACGCGAACCCCACACTTGCTTTGACGCCGGAATACCGCTCAGCCATCGCTATGCTCAGATATCCGAAAGGACGCGACGGCTAGCCGGGGAAATGATGGGCTAAGTTCAATTCCGCGCTCGTGACTTCAATGGTCGAGCAGACAACGATGAAAGTACATGTTGCCGCCCATGGACGAGGCCAGCACCACAGTAAGATCGCCGGACTTAAGATCAAGCGTATAGCGCCAGCCGTCCTTGGCGTCGCGCCACTTGATGGCAGAGTCGCTGATCGTGGCCGGATTGGCATCGACGGTCGAGTGATCGTAGTCGACCTTGATCTGCCAGGTCGTGCCGCTCGCCTTGTTCATGCAGGTGATCGCGGCATCGCCGTGCTGTGCCTCACTGAAGGCCGGCGCCGTAAATCCGAAGGCCAATGCCCCGATAGTGACAGCCAATGGCCGAGTTACACGCATGACGGCCCCATTTCTCTGCCTACTTTGTAGTCACTATGCAACTTTTGTAGCCATAGCGCGCCGTATGTCGCCACAACCTTCATCAGAAAATATGCCGCGTCAATGCTCAGTGGGGCTGGCATAGTTCTTGCGAACTCGCAGCCTTGCGAACCTTCAGCGCATAGACGGCCTACTTTTGGGGGGTTACCAAATGGCACTCGTACCGTCACCACAATGGCTCGACACTGGCGACAATGCTTGGCAGTTGGCGGCCGCAACGTTCGTCGGACTGCAAAGCATTCCGGGCCTGACTATTCTCTACGGCGGCATCGTCAAGAAGAAGTGGGCGATCAATTCCGCCTTCATGTCGATGTACGCCTTTGCGTCGGTCCTCGTCGTCTGGGTCCTGTTCGACTACAACATGGCCTTCGGGCACGCGTGGCTCTCGGTCTTTGGTCAAACTTTCCTCGGCGCGCCGGCCTTGGGGACGGGCGCTGCCTTTACGACCGCTCAAGCCATCGTTCCGGAGGCGGCCTCGGGCATGCCGCCGATGGCCTTCCCGATGGCGACACTGATGTACTTCCAATTTGTGTTCGCCGCGATCACCGTGATCATCTTGGGTGGCTCGGTGCTCGGCCGCATGAACTTCACGGCCTGGATGATCTTCTGCCCGGTGTGGATGACGCTGGTGTACACCGTCGGCGCTTTCAGCCTGTGGGGTGGCGGCTGGCTCGCCGGCTTGGGCGTGGCGGACTTCTCGGGCGGCTACGTCATCCATCTCGCCGCCGGCACGTCGGGCTTTGTTGCGGCCTGGGTCATCGGCCCGCGCATCCAAGCCGACCGCGACAACTTCCCGCCCAACAGCCTGCTGGTCACGCTCGCCGGCGCCGGCATCTTGTGGATCGGCTGGAACGGCTTCAACGGCGGCGACCCGTACTTCGCCAATGCTGACGCAGGCGCTGCCGTGCTCAACACCAATACCGCCACTGCGGTCGGCCTGCTGGTCTGGACGCTGATGGACAAGATGGCCTACGGCAAGCCGTCGGTGCTCGGCGCCGTCAATGGCATGATCGCGGGCCTCGTCGCCATCACGCCCGGGGCCGGCTATGTCGACGGCTGGGGCGCGATCGCCATCGGCGTCGTCGCCGGCATCATCCCGTGGTGGAGCATGAACAAGCTGCAGAAGATGGCGTTCATGCAAAAGGTCGACGATACGCTCAGCGTATTCTCCACCCACGGCGTCGCCGGTCTGTGCGGCGGTCTGTTGGTCGGCATCCTCGCCAACCCGGACATGCTGCAATATATCGGCACCGACAAAGAAGCGCCGGGCGTGAACGTCACCGGCTTGCTCTATGGCAACGCGCCGCAGCTCCTGACGCAATTCTATGGTGCTGCGTTCATCATCATCTACAACGCGATCGCGACCTACATCATCCTCAAGGTGATCGGGTTCATCGTGCCGCTGCGCATGGATGAGGCCACCTTGAAGGTGGGCGACGATGCCGTCCACGGCGAAACCGCCTACGCGCTCGGAACCGAGGGCGAATAAGCCTTAAGCGCCGGTGGGTTCAAAAATCCCACCGGCGACCTCTTCCTTGCGAGCATGATGGCCGCTCGCAAGGCCTAAGGTCCGCGCTTCGACCTAAGGCGCGGATCTTCGGCGGCTCCCACACGCTGCGGGGCCGCCTTTTCTATTGGCGCAAGTCTTTATTGGCGGATGTCTTTATTGGGCCCAGTCGGCCACTGCGCAAAAGCACGCCCGTCACACCGCCGTCATATGATCTCTGCAAAACGTGGCCTTCCCCATCAGCGCGGGAGGTTTGCCATGCATCCATTGCTCGTCGTCGGCACGATCGCCCTTTCGGCTACGCTTTCGTCTGCAGCGTCTGCCCAGGCACCGGCGCCGCGGCCGCACAACGTCGTGTTGTTCATCGCCGACGGCTTGCGCTACCGCATGGTCGACGAGCAGACCGCGCCGACCAT
>Ga0306920_100014908_pt1 | contig 10631 bp, 7 predicted proteins | sample flu12Cox44000170_FD_204666 | JGI IMG/M metagenome (GOLD analysis project Ga0306920, IMG submission 204666) | Lab enrichment of tropical soil microbial communities from Luquillo Experimental Forest, Puerto Rico - flux4day.12C.oxic.44.000.170 (v2)... | ecosystem: Environmental > Terrestrial >... | reverse complement strand
GTCGCGCTAACCGCAAGGAGGCAGACGCCCAAGGTATGACTCATGATTGGGGTGAAGTCGTAACAAGGTAGCCGTAGGAGAACCTGCGGCTGGATCACCTCCTTTCTAAAGATAACGCTGGCGGAACCCGCTAAGGTGTGCGGGGGATGCCGGCCACCTCGGTTTGCCCGGAGGTTTGCCTGCTTGCCGCAGGCAGGCCGAAGGGGACGATCGGGGAATGCATGCAAGGTCTCACGGCCTTGTTTGCACGCTCGGAATTACCCACTTACCCTTCTTTGGCTTCGGCTGAAGTCGCGGAAGATTCGACAGATTCTGGCAGATCGCGATCGGTTGGCATAAGAGCAAAAAAAATTGAGGCAAAAGGCCGCTGAGAAATCAGCGGCCTTTTTTTGTCCCTGCCGAGCAGATCGAGGGTGAAACTCCTCTGACGGCTGATGGGGGCGAGGTCATGGCGAAGCGCAGGGGATCACCGAGAGCACGGGCCTGAAAGAAGGCGCGAAACCGAACGGGGCCGCGCCAGACCCCTGCCGAGTCTGCTCGGAATATGATCGCCCGAGATCATCTGTAGCGAGGGTTTCTTGGCCGGCAAGGTCATCCGCTGTTACAATGCAACTCAGAATATGGCTGATTGGAAACAGATTACTGCGCGCATCCGCCGCGCGCGCGCCGGCAAGGATCCTGCGGGACAGCTCGCGAATCTCTACGAAAAAACCAGTGACGCCATGGTGGCGTTCGAGCTCGCGAAGCTATTTGAAAACTCCGGGCAGAACGCTGATGCCGCCAAGTGGTATTCGACCGCCGCGGCACGATTCCGGCGCGCCGAGTGGAAAACCAAAGCGCAGGAAGCCGCCGTACGTCTTGGTGGGAGTCCTGGAGAGATTACCGAGGAAGCAGTCGCGCAATCCGACGAGCAATTTCACTTGACGCCACCGGCATCAGACTCAGAGGAGAAACAGCTGCCGTTTGAGCAAAATACGGAAGCCCTGGAGTCGGCCGTAGCGGTCAGCAGCGAAATTCAAGAGGCGACAGAGCGCGACGCAAGCGCGGCGCCGGAAACGGGGGAAAAGCATCGTCGTCGGGGACGCCGCGGCGGAAAAAACCGCCGAAAAGCGCAAGCGGCAAAAGGGGCTGCGGCCCTGGTCTCAAGTTACCCCGCCAGGGCACAAGAAGGACTTAAAACGGCCGCGGCCGGAATTCACCCACAAGCGCCGGAGGCCGCCGCGGCGCCGCGAATGGCGCCCAGCCACGCGATTCCCGTCTTGCCCATGGAACCGCTGGGAGAAACCGGGGGGCCGAGCCTCAAAGGCCGCTACGGAGATCCCGGACTCTCCTCCCGACTTTCCTTACTCGAAATGCAATTCCGGCGCTTGCTTGCCTGCCCTCCCGCGAAGCTAACCGAGGCCGACCGCGCTCCTGCGGGGCCAGGCGTGATCGTCCTCACCGATTCCGACCTGACGACCTACTACTATGTGGAGGTTTGTCAGACATTGCGGATTGCCGTCGGCAGCCTGCTGCGGGGCGGCAACCGTCGCGGTGCTGACTCCCTCAAGCGCCGGCTCGCGGAGCACCTAGGAATCCCGGAAGCGCGCGTGGCGAAATATCTGACCGATCATTGCGTGGTGCGCTGGCTGCAGCTTGATGAAGGAGCCTCCAATTTCGCTCACTTCGCCATCGCCGTCTTACGTCCCATCCTGAACGAGTAGGGGATTCACCTGCCCAGATTCCACGCGCGTGACTACCCTCGGAGAGAGAAACTGGCCCGATTTGGCCCAGGCATAGGCCCTATGGGGAGGTAGGGAAAATGACCGTTAAGCGGCTCCTGAATACCATTTAACCCCCAATTCCGACCGTTCGGCGCAACCTGCTAGCCTCCTTCCCCGATAATAGGCAAGCTATAGGTGTCCAAAGACTTATTGGACGCACGTGGTACCTTTTTCAAGCACGCAACCGTGAGCCCGGGGGCAGTCGTTTGGGTTGAAGTTCGAACGATTGAGTGGGCTCGAAATTCCCAGGCCTATTTTCGAAAGAGAGGATGGAGGTTTATGCCGAATCGAGTAGGCACGCAGTTACTGAGGACTCTTGATTGGGCCGTCTGTAAGGCAGCAGGCGTGACCTTCGACGCCGTGCAGTTCTTCAACAAGCACAGCCCGAATCCGTCTTTCACTCCGAAGTGGTCGGACAAGCCGCTCTTGAAGTCTTGGGAAAAAACGAAACCAACCCTTGGCTGGCCGCGGCAGACCGACTCGCTGTGTCCGGATTGCGTCAAGGAAGCCCGCGAATCCATTATCCATGGCAACAAAGATTGGCGCGACCTGATGCACGAAAAGGTCGGCGAGATCAAAGCGCAGATTATCGAGCGCGACGGCCAAATTTGGATGATTAAAGACTGCCCGCTTCACGGCCATTACGAAGATATGATGGCGGTGGACTCCAAGTTCCTTCAATGGATTGAGGCGCAGTTTCCCGGCCGCGATATTCCCGCCCACAACGACGAGGACCTCCACAAACACGGCTCCTCGACGGTGCGCTATGGCCGCGGATCCGTGTTAACCGTGGACCTAACCAACCGCTGCAACATGATGTGTGACCCGTGCTTCATGGACGCCAACCAGGTGGGCTACGTTCACGAATTGGGCTGGGATGAGATTAAGGAAATCCTGGACAACGCCCTGAAGATCAAGCCACGTCGGCAAATGTCGGTGCAGTTCTCGGGCGGCGAGCCCACCATGAGCCCGTACTTTCTGGACGCCGTGGCCTACGCCCGCAAGGTCGGCTACAACAGCGTGCAGGCGGCCACCAACGGCATCGAGTTCGCAAAGAGCAAGGAGTTCTGCAAAAAAACGTTCGAGGCGGGCATGCGTTATGCCTACCTGCAGTTTGACGGCATTGGTAACGACGCGAACAGTCACCGCCAGGTCGGCAACCTCTTTGACGTGAAGCTGCGCGCCATTGAGAACATGCACGAGGCCGGCATCGAGATCGTGCTGGTCGTGACCATCGTCAACAACGTGAACAACGACCAGGTCGGCACGGTCGTGAAGTTCGCGATGGAAAACCCCAAGAGAATCGCCTTCGTGAGCTTCCAGCCGGTCTCCTTTACTGGGCGCGACGAAGACATCACGCCCGAGCGCCGGCACCGGCAGCGCTACACACTTTCGCACTTGGCGAAAGACGTCAGCCAGCAGGTAGGCAAGATCGAGCCGACACGCGACTGGTTCCCGATTTCCTTCATCAGCACATTCGCGGGTTTCTCGGACCTAGTGCACGGGCCGGAATCCCAATGGGGCGCGCTCTCCTGCGGCTGTCACCCGAACTGCGGAGTAGGCACGGCGCTGATGGTCAACAAGGAAACCAAAGAGTGGGCGCCCGTGCCGCGGTTCATCGACGGGCCGCAGCTCGTGAAGGACGTCACGGCTATCACGGACGCGGCACGCGGAATAGGCTTCTCGAACTTCATGATGGCCCTCGCGCTCCTTAAGAACTATAAGCCTTTCCAGGGGCCCAAGGGCTTAACCCTGTATGACCTCTTCAAGAAATTCGACAAGACCTGGGCTCTCACAAAAAAGTCCACGACCAAGTATGGCCGCACTTCGCCGGACCGCACCTATGAAGACGCCATGAGGCGCCGCCACGATCCGTGGAACTTCCTGTTCATTGCCGGAATGTGGTTCCAGGATCTGTTCAACTACGACTTCCGCCGCACCGAGATGTGCATCATCCCATATGCCACGCAGCAAGGTGAAATCTCCTTCTGCGCCTACAACACCGGCATCGGCTGGCGCAAGATCATCGAGAATATGCACAAGAACGCGACCGTGGCCGAGTGGTATCGCACTCACGGCAAACATGAAATCTACGCCAAGGGGAAGAAGGTGGACCTCGCCTCCTACGAGCACTCGCTCAAGATCGACGCCGAAGACGCGGCTCGCGTGCGCCATCTCGAGCACGACATTCCCCTGACCGCGGCCGAGGAAGACCGCCTCCGGCGCAAGAAGGCCTACGAGGAGCAGGCCAAAGTCCGCGCCATCTACGAAGAGTTGGTACTCAAGAAGCCTCAACCGGCCGTGGTGCAAATCGGCACCGTCGAGGACATCGCGAAGGCCGTCCCGGCAGATTTTGCCAACGGGGGCAAACCCGTCACCAACGCTCCGGCCAATGGCAATGGCCATTCGAATGGCAACGGAAACGGCGTTGCGAAATCGCCGGAGACGGAAAAGGCAAGAGAAGCCGTTGCTGGCGACTAAGCCGCATCCTCCGACCTCCGCAGATTCCAACGGCCCTGGCTGGTTTTCAGCCAGGGCCGTTGTGCTGCTGGACTGCTATAGTGATCGCTCCGTCACCCTGAAAGGCGACGGCTTCTCGCGGCACGCATGAGACGAGATCCTCTGCGTTATGCCGCGAACGCCATGGTCTAAGGCAAACAAAAAGCGAAGTTGTTAATAATGCAAAAAAGCCGCATTCCCCCTTTCGCCTGACGGCGAGAGTCCCCTGCGGTAGAATCTATGGAACCGATCAGATCGGGGTCTGTGATGCCAATTTATGAATACATTTGTGAGGATTGCCAGACGCATTTCGAGAAGATTGTACTGAACAAGCAGCAGGAGATTAGCTGCCCGAAATGTGCGAGCAAACGCAACGCGATGCAACTCTCCGTTTTCAGTGCGGGGAATGGCTCCGCGAACGGAGCCTCGGCAAAGTCATCCGCTGGGTTCTCGGGCGGAGGCGGAGGCTGTTGCGGGGGCAGTTGCGCGTGCCATTGACCGTGGGGAAGCGCCAGCAAATTGTGGCGCCTGGTCTGTAGCGCAGGGCGGCCCTGCTACGGTTTTTGCTGAGCGCGGCGACATAACCGACTGAAAGCTGGTAGCGCCGCGCGCGACGGCAGGCTCACCTAAGCTCTTTTTCATCCGTCTATTTAGCACTTTGAGGGTGGGCGATGCTGATCAGCCATTCTTCTCTCCTGCTGTTTGTTGCCGGCGCCGCGGTTCTCCTCGTGATTCCCGGTCCGGCAGTAACTTACGTGGTCAGCCGGAGCATTGGACACGGGCGGGCCGCTGGTCTGGTTTCCGTCCTGGGCATCGTGGCAGGAACTCTGTGCCACGTCGTCGCCGCTGCCTTGGGAATCTCTGCGCTGCTGGCTTCTTCCGCGCTGGCCTTTCAATTTGTGAAGTACCTGGGAGCGGGCTATCTGATTTACTTGGGCATCAAGACTCTGCGGACCACCGATCAGCAGTCGCTCGAGGCTCCCGCTGCCGAAACCGGCTTAGCGCGAATGTTTGGTCAAGGCTTCCTGGTCAACTTGCTCAATCCCAAAACTGCTCTCTTTTTCCTGGCGTTTTTGCCGCAATTTGTCGATCCGGCGCGGGGTCACGTCACGCTCCAAATCCTGCAACTAGGAATGCTGTTCGCATTGATGGGCTGGTGCAGCGATTCGACCTATGCACTGATTGCCGGGACCGTGGCCGAGCGCATTCGCGGGAGCTTGCGCCTGCGGCGCATCCAGCGCCAGGTCTCGGGCGGCGGCTTAATCGCCCTTGGCGTGGCGGCCGCATTTTCTGGGGCGAGATCGAAGTAGGACAAGGGAAGGAGTCCGATGTCCATCACTAGCCCAGGACAGTTCGAAAAGCTACGGGCGTGCGGGATGATCGTTGGCAAAGCCCTGCGCGCGATGGCCGCGGTGGTGCGTCCCAGCATAACAACCGCGGAGCTCGCTAGGATTGGCTCATGCGTGCTCGCGAAACACGGCGCGCGCTCGTCGCCGCCAATGGTTTACGGGTTTCCGGGTGATGTTTGCATCAGCATCAACGACGAAGTGGTGCATGGCATCCCCAGCGGGCGCGTGCTCCAGGCCGGAGATCTGGTCAAGCTCGATCTCACGGCTGAGCTAGACGGCTACCATACGGACTCGGCAGTGAGCGTCGAAGTGCCGCCGGCACGAGGCCAAGCGCATGAACTGGCACGTTGTGCCGAACGCGCGTTCCGGCAGGCGCTCGGCGCCGCGCGGTCGGGGAATCGCACGAAAGACATCGGGCGCGCCGTCGAGCGCGAAGTGCGGCGCCGCGGATTTCACGTCATCAAAGAACTCGGCGGCCACGGCATAGGGCGCACGATCCATGAGCCGCCCGCGGTGCCCAATTACGCGGATTTTTCGGCTCAGCACATATTGACCGAGGGGCTGGTCATCACCATTGAGCCGATCATTGCCGCGGGCACGGGCGAGGTCGCGCTCGACGAAGACCGCTGGACTTATCGAACCATAGATGGCAGCCTTTCCGCGCACTACGAGCACACCCTCGTGATTGCGCGCGGCGAACCGATCCTGCTCACAGCGGCATGAAGTTGGTCCTCGAAGCAGAACCGCTGCTCTAGAAAAGCGGCTTGCTTGGGAATCCTGATTGCGCCCGACCGCTTGGAGTTAGCGGGCACTTCATATCGACTTATCTGCTTTGGTTTCGACAGGTTACGCACCAAAACCAGCTTTGGCGTGCGAGGGCGAGTCGGGGTCATTGCGGTCGGGAATAGTGCTGGATGTTGGCGGGAGGAGCGAATCGAGGATTGCCGCGCGGGTCCGGGACAGGCGGTTCGGCGATCCATTTCATCGGGATGACCCCCGTCCACCCCGGCGCGGCGTAGTCCTTGTCTTCGTTCACGGCGAAGCCCCTGCGGACTTTGGCGGAAGCTTCGACGAGCGGGACGGCCAGCACCATGGTGCCTTTCAGTTCTTGTTCTGTGGGCGGAAGTACCGTGGCCCAACGGCCGCGGATGACATACTCCACGAAGTCACGCATGGCCGCGAGCTTCGGGGCTTCTCCCGCCACAATTTCCGCCTTGGCCATCACCACCACGGAGCGGTAATTGACGGAGTGCCCGGTCGCGCTCGGCGCACAGACGATGCCATCGAGCAGAGTGACGTTCAGGCATAACGGCGCACCGCTCGCGAGCGTCTTCATTAGCCGACTGGCAGTCGACCCGTGCAAGAACAGTTTGTCGCCCACGCGGACGTAGTTGGTCGGCACGACAAACGGCAGGCCGTTGTCGATGAACGCGACCTGGCAAACGAAAGCTTCGTCCAGGATGCTGTAGATGAGCTCGCGATCGTAGCTGCCGCGCTCGGGCTTGCGTCGGACCTTGGTTTTTTCCGTGGGCGTAAAATTGCTTGTTGACTCGCTCATCTACCGAGACTACCCGGCGCGCGGGCGTCGCGGCAAGTGCTAATCTGGATGATGCCCCCGTTTGCGTCGACCAGCGATGAATTGACGCCGCCTTGCAATGGTGTAGGCTGTGGTGCGCCGCTGCATTGCGGATCGAAGGACGCAAGCCACATGGCGAAGCCCACACCCCTTTTCACACGCGAGACATTCCGGTTCTTCCAGGAACTCAGCCGCAATAACCGCAAGGCTTGGATGGACGAGAATCGCGGGCGGTATAAATCCTTGGTCGTTCGGCCGTTGCATCGCTTATTGGAGGAATTGTCCCCCGCCATGTTGGAACTAGACTCACAGTTCGAGGTTGCCGGCCGGACGGGGTCGAATTTTTCGCGCATCAACCGCGACATTCGCTTTGCGAAAGACAAGACGCCTTACAAGACGCAGATGTATCTGAAATTCTCCGTGCCCGCTCCGGGTAACGGAGAAACCGGACAGCTCTATGTCGGGCTGTCTACAAATACGGTTACCGCCGGCTTTCGCATTTATTCGGGAGGAAAACGCAAAGGATCCGTCCTGGCCACGATTGGTCAAGCACGCGTCGAGGCCGAGCCCGGTTGGGTCGCCAAACAGAGAAAGCGCCTGGGCCGGCGGTATGAAAGCTACTGGTACGCTACACAAAAAGGAGAGTGGACAAAGCATTCCGGCTGGCCGGTCGCCCGCGAAAACTGGGACAAGATTTTGGCGTGGATTGTAAGGCGCAAAATGAGCCCGGCCGCCGCGACGCGAGCTGCTTTTCCCCGCGAGCTCGAAAAAGTTTTCCGCCAACTCTATCCGCTCCTGCGCTACACTTCGCTGCCGGGTTAGCCGACGGAGACAGCTCATGGATCCCCTGCCACAACGAGCGAGAACGCGAAGGAAATTCCTTAAGATGCTTGGCGCCAGCCCGCTGGTCACCGGGTCGAGCATGCTGGCTGGCAGTCTGGCAGATCTTCTCCGAGCCGAGCCGCTCAAAGAAGAACACTTTTTGGGCTGGCTCGAGAATTTGCAGCAACAAAGCGACTCTGTCATTTCGTCCCCCGACCAGGCCCTCGATGTCATGGATTTTGAGGCCGCGGCCCGAAAGGCGATTCCCCCGGCGCATTGGGGGTATCTCTCGACCGGCGTGGACGACGATTCGACGGTGCGCGCGAATCGCGACGGCTATCAGCACATCCAAATTCGTTCACGGCGCCTGGTGGACGTTACGAACATCGACACGTCGAGAACCATCTTCGGGGTGAAGTGGGATTCTCCGATCGTACTCTCGCCCGTGGGCTCACAAAAAGCGTTTCATCCCGATGGCGAGCTGGGCGTGGCCCGTGCAGCAAAGACCAAGGGCCACTTGATGATGCTTTCTACCGTTGCGACGGTTTCCATCGAAGACGCTATTGCGGCGCGCGGCGGGCCGGTGTGGCAGCAGCTTTATCCGACGAATGTCTGGGAAATCACACGCGCCATTATCAAGCGCGCCGAAACCGCAGGATCGCCGGCGATTGTCCTGACCGTCGATCTCCACGACGGCAGCAATCGTGAAACTCTTTTCCGTTCCCAGCGCGCGGACAAGCGCCAATGTTCGATGTGCCATGGAGGCGGGTACTCGCCTTTCGCCCGAGGAAACCCGGGGACCAGCGCGTCGAAGAGAGGCTTCGCCGACTACGCCGCCCGCAGACCGATGTTCGACGGGGTGGACGTTTCGCAGGTGACGCAATTGCTTCCCATGGCCTTGAACTGGGATCTGGTGAAGCGGCTGCGCGATACCGTAACGGTCAAATTCCTGATCAAAGGCATCGTCACGCGCGAAGATGCCGAGCTTGCGGTCGAGCACGGCGTGGATGGTCTGATGGTTTCCAATCACGGAGGCCGTGCGGAAGAAACGTTGCGCCCGACCATTGAGAGTCTTCCGGAGGTGGTCGAGGCCGTTGCTGGCAAGGTGCCCGTCATCGTCGACGGCGGCGTGCGGCGCGGCACGGACATATTCAAAGCGCTAGCGATGGGTGCCACGGCGGTGGGCTTCGGGAGACCGCACTCCTGGGGACTGGGGGCTTTCGGCCAGGCGGGCGTCGAGGCTGTGCTGGAAATTTATCGGCGCGAGTTGCGCACCATCATGCGCCAGGCGGGAACAACGTCGCTCGACAAAATCACGCGCGAGCACATCGTCCCGCGTCCGTCCTGATGGCCATGCTTCACGGAGCCCAGAGGCGCAAGCCGATGAGATGCCATGCGGAAAAGAATAACAGCACCACGCAGCACGCGATGGAGACCAGCAGGGAATGGATGCGCGCCCAATTGTGAATCTCTTTGCGCGGCACGATGATCGCCAGGGCGAGGCCCGCGAGCGATAGCAGCAGGAACGCGATGGTCCCCACAAAAACCAGAAAGGACCAAAAGCTGAATACGCCAATCTCGTTCATGGCTTTGCTGAACGCGAACACTACAACCGCCAGACTTAGCACGGCAAAGAGCGGGACCGCTCGCACGCGCACGTGCTTCATTCGTTTCATTTTCTTTATCAATCTCGCCAAGAGCAGCCACAATCCCCAGAAGAGCGCATACGGCAGCGCGCTTGCCATCACCACCGCCGACGCGGTCAGAAGCAGCAACCGCGTGAAAAACCAGATCGGGAAAACTCTTTCTCCGTAGGGCTCGCCATTTTCACCCGAGCGGACATAAATCATCCTACCGTTGGCGTCGGGGAAGAACACGGCAGTGGCTTCCGGTTCTTTCTCTCCGCGAAAAAGGTTTTTGCTCACGGGCAGCAGCGGTTCGTGGCCCTTTGCGAAGGGCGCCGAGGACTCCAACTTGCCATCGGACACGCGAATCCATGTGCCTCCCGTCAATTGTTCCATGAACGCAACCAACTGATTCCTGGGGGCGCGTGGCGCGTAATAACCGGAAAATTTCTTGAGCTCTTTCGCGTTAAGGGAAATCACCGGCTGCTGCAGCTGAGGGAAGTCCTTGGACAAAAAATCGATCGCCAGATGATTCAAATCCGCCAAAGCTTTTCCCGAGACGGTGCTGTTCAGCAGGACCACGTAGCCCCAGTTCTGCTCCGGCATGTACCGATAAGAGGAAATGAAGCCGTCGATTCCTCCGTCATGTCCGTGGGTAATGACGCCGCCTTCACTCTCGGTGTAGTTCGCGAGGCCGTAGCCGAGGCGAAGGCCGTGCATCGCGGAAGAAACCGTTTCGGGGTATTCCATTCGCGCGATGTCCTCCGGCTTCACCAGTTGGACGTCCCCCGCCTTGCCGCGCCGCAGAAAGAATTGCACCAGCTTGGCCAATTCCCCGGGAGAAGCCTTCATATCGCCCGCAGGACGCAGATAGATGTTCTTGTAAGGAACAGCGCGCGGCGGATTGTCTTCGTACCCTTGCGCCAGCGCGACGCGATTCGCGTCGGTCAGCCGAAAATCGCCGACGGTGATCCCCAGGGGCGCAAGAATGTTTTGC
>Ga0306920_100014904_pt1 | contig 10632 bp, 8 predicted proteins | sample flu12Cox44000170_FD_204666 | JGI IMG/M metagenome (GOLD analysis project Ga0306920, IMG submission 204666) | Lab enrichment of tropical soil microbial communities from Luquillo Experimental Forest, Puerto Rico - flux4day.12C.oxic.44.000.170 (v2)... | ecosystem: Environmental > Terrestrial >... | reverse complement strand
CGATTCCACCGCGTCAGCCTAGGCTCCGGAGGCGGACATGGAGCATTCCACTCAGGGGAGCCAATCCGCTGGCGGCGCGGTCGACCCCGTCTGTGGGATGACCGTCGAGCCGGGCCCCGATTCGCTGACCTTCCAGCATGGCGGCCGTCTGTATGCCTTTTGCAGCCCCCACTGCCTGGAGAGATTCCGATCGGATCCCGCAGCATATGTGGCCGCCAAGCTCGAGACGGTGCCCGCAGAGAAACCGGTCAAGCTCGGCAGCGGGATCTACACCTGCCCGATGCATCCGGAGATCCGACAGAGGGGCCCCGGCGCCTGCCCGAAGTGTGCCATGGCGCTCGAGCCTCTCGCGCCGGTCCCAACGCTCGCCCCGGTTGAGTACGTGTGTCCCATGCACCAGCAGATCGTGAGGGGCGGGCCCGGCGTCTGCCCAATCTGCGGCATGGCCCTCGAGCCGCGCGCGGGCGCCTTCGCGGAGGAGACGAATCCAGAGCTCGCCGACATGACCCGACGTTGCGTGGTGAGCGCGCTGCTCTCTGCTCCCGTGCTCTTCCTCGCCATGTCGGACCTCCTTCCCGGGGTGCCGATCCAGCGGCTGCTCTCCGGCCGTGCGGTCGCCTGGATCCAGCTCGCCCTCGCCACACCAGCCGTGCTCTGGGGCGGTTGGCCTCTGTTCCAGCGCGGGTGGGCGTCGCTCGTGCATCGCAGCCTGAACATGTTCACCTTGATCGCCCTCGGCGTCGGCACCGCGTACCTCTACAGCCTGATCGCCGCGCTGCTTCCCGGTCTGTTCCCCGTATCGTTCCGCGGGCACGACGGCCAGGTGCCGGTCTACTTCGAGGCGGCCGCCGTGATCACCACGCTGGTTCTGCTCGGCCAGGTGCTGGAACTCCGCGCCCGCAGCCAGACGAGCAGCGCGATTCGCTCGCTGCTGGGCCTGGCCCCGCGGACGGCCCGGCGGCTCGGCGCCGACGGCAGCGAGACGGAAGTGCCGCTCGATCAGGTTGTGGTGGGAGACCGCCTCCGAGTCCGGCCCGGCGAGAAGGTGCCTGCCGACGGCGTCGTGCTCGAAGGCACGAGCACGGTGGACGAGTCCATGATGACGGGCGAGCCGATCCCCGTGGAGAAGTCGGCGGGGAGCCGGGTGACGGGCGGCACCGTGAATGGCACGGGGGGCCTGGTGATGCGCGCCGAGCGCGTGGGCAGCGAGACGCTCCTCGCCCAGATCGTGCGCCTGGTGACCGAGGCGCAGCGCAGCCGCGCGCCGATCCAACGGCTGGCCGACGTAGTCGCATCCTACTTCGTACCCGCCGTGGTGATGGCCGCCGGGCTCACATTCGTGCTCTGGGCCTGGCTCGGCCCGGCGCCGCGCATGGCACATGCGCTGCTCAATGCCGTCGCCGTCCTGATCATCGCGTGTCCGTGCGCGCTTGGCTTGGCCACGCCCATGTCCATCATGGTGGCCACGGGACGCGGCGCGCTGGCGGGCATCCTGGTGAAGCGCGCCGAGGCGCTCGAGGTGCTGGAGCGCATCGACAGCCTCGTCATCGACAAGACGGGCACCCTCACGGAGGGACGGCCTCGCCTGAGCACGATAGTGGCGATCGAGGCTCCCGATACCGAAGTCCTCCGGCTCGCCGCGAGCCTCGAGCGAGGCAGCGAGCATCCGCTCGGCGCGGCCATCGTGGCCGACGCCCAGGCGAAGGGGCTGTCCCTCGCAGACGTATCCGACTTTCGATCGGTGACGGGCAAGGGCGTGACGGGCCTCGTCGACGGCAAGGAGGTTGCCCTCGGCAATCGAGGCCTGCTCGACGATCTCGGCGTCGACCCGTCGAGCCTGAACGACCGCGCCGAGGAGCTGCGTCACGACGGGCAGACCGTGATGTTCGTGGTGGTCGACGGTCGACCCGTAGGCCTGCTTGGCGTGGCGGATCCGATCAAGGCGACAACGCCGGAGGCCATCACGCGTCTCCACGCCGAGGGCGTGCGCCTCGTCATGGTTACCGGCGATAGTCGCACCACCGCGGCGGCCGTCGCCCGCCGGCTCGGCCTCGACGAAGTGGAGGCTGAAGTCCTTCCCGCACAGAAGGTTGAGATGGTAAAGCGCCTCCAGGAGCACGGGCACGCCGTGGCCATGGCCGGCGATGGTGTGAACGATGCGCCGGCCCTGGCTCAGGCCGACGTAGGCATCGCCATGGGGACCGGCACCGACGTGGCGATGCAGAGCGCCGGAGTCGTGCTCGTGCAGGGGGACCTGCGGGGCGTGGCGCGAGCCCGAGGACTGAGCCGCGCCACCATGCGCAACATCCGCGAGAATCTCTTCTTCGCCTTCGCCTACAACGCGCTGGGGGTGCCGGTGGCGGCAGGTGTGCTCTATCCCTTCACGGGCATGCTCCTGAGCCCGATGTTGGCGAGCCTCGCCATGACCCTCAGCTCGGTGTCCGTCATCGCCAACGCGCTCAGGCTTCGCCGTCTCTCCTTGTGAGTTCTCGGGCCCCGCGAGGCGCTAGAATGCCTCTGGGTGCCTGCCGCGCTGCCCCGCGCGACGGGTGAAGCCACGGCGGCGCGGCCAGCGCCACAAGGCGGGGATGGGGTCCCCGCGCCGTCGCCGCGGATAGCCGCCGGCGTAACGTCCGGCCGGCCGGCATCTGTTCGACGTCCCTATCTGCTCGAGCGCGGGATCTCGCACATGTCGGCCACGGGGTCGTAGACGCCGCCGTGAGCCTGGCACATCTGCACCGCGGTCGTCCGTCTTGTTCCCTGGCTGCACACGTTTGCGACGTAGGTGCCGCCTGCCGCCGAGCACATCCGGGCCGAGCTCACCGTGACGGACCTGGAGCAGGCGCCGAGCGGGATCGCGAGGAGGGCTAGGGCGGCGCTGCGGAGGAGGCGTTGCCGCGCGGTCATGATGGTCCCTTTCGTCGATCGAGAGTGCACAGTAGAGCGGCGGGCTTCATAATGTCGCCCGCGGTCAGCCGAGTGAACGGCCGACAAAGCAGGGAGGCAGCGATGAGCGATCTTCTCGGTAGCGCGAGGGAGCTTCGCCAGAAGCTCTACCGACTGGAAGTGCTCCTGGACGTCGAGAAGGGCGGGCGAGGGCGGGCCGCGAACTCCGTGAGGGACCCGGAGCGCGCCGCCGCCCTCGATCGGCTCGTCGCCTCGGGGCTCATCGAGGCGGACGGCGCGCCCGGTCAGTACCGTCTCACGTCGGACGGCTTCGAGTTCCTCAAAGACGTGCGGTCCAAGGTGGGCTCCGCCGGAGCGCTCGGCTGGACGCGCGCCGACGAGATCGATTTCTCCCGGCTGTAGCGGCTCCTCGACTCCCGCGCCGTCATCTAGATGATGCCGCGGTGGGCAAGGTCGGCAATCTGGTCCTTGGTGTAGCCGAGTTCCGTCAGGATGGTTTCGTTGTCCTGGCCCAGCTCGGGTGCGGGGCCGCGGATGGGCCGGCGCTTCGTTCCATGCGAGACGGGGTGCCCCAGGATGGTCAGATCACCCAGCACGGGCGAGTGGACCGGTTGCGCCATCTCCAGATGCCGCACCTGCGGGTCCTCGAACGCCTCGTCCACGCGGTAGATCGGCCCACAGGGCACGCCCGCATCGTTGAGGACCTTGATCCAGGTGGCGCTGCCCTTCTGGCGCGTCACGGGCATCAGCACCTCCATGAGCAGGTCTCGATTCGTGGAGCGCGCCTTGGCGGTGGCGAAGCGCGGGTCGGTGCGAAGGTCGGGACGCCCGATGGCGCCGCAAAGGCGCTCGTAGATTTCATCGCCGGCCGCCGCGATGTTGATGTGGCCGTCCTTGGTCTCGAACACGCCGGTGGGAATTCCCGTGGGGTGGTTGTTCCCCGCCTGGGGTGGGACCTCGCCGCTCATCAGCCAGCGTGAAGCCTGGAAGTCGAGCATGGAGAGCATGGCCTCCAGTAGGGAGGTGTGCACCCACTTCCCCTCTCCGGTGCTGTCGCGCTCGATGAGAGCGACCAGGATGCCCTGGGCGAGGAGAATGCCCGAGCAGAGGTCGGCGATGGGGATGCCCACGCGCACGGGCCCCTGGCCCGGGATGCCCGTGATGGACATGAGCCCGCCCATGCCCTGCGCGATCTGGTCGACGCCCGGCCGGTCACGATACGGCCCGCTCTGCCCGAAACCGGAGATGCTCCCGTAGATCAGGCGCGGATTGAGGGCGTGCAGGCTCTCGTAGTCGATGCCGAGCCGCCGCTTCACGTCGGGGCGGTAGTTCTCCACGACGATGTCGGCCGTGCGCGCAAGCTGCTTGAAAATGGCCACGCCCTCCGCCTCGCGGAGGTTCAGGGTCATGGCCTCCTTGCCGCGATGCAGGTTCTGGAAGTCGAAGCCGTGCCGGTTGCCTCCCATGCCGTCGCCCGAGCGCCCGCCGGGCATCTCGATCTTGATGGCGCGGGCGCCCCAGTCCACGAGCTGCCGCACGCAGGTGGGTCCGGCGCGGGCGCGGGTGAGGTCGAGCACGGTGTAGCGGGACAGCGGGAGAGCGGCGTTGGGGGCCATGGGCGTCTCCTTCCGGCCGAGAATCTAGCACGGCCGGACGAGGGCCGCGCCGCGTATTCAGCTTCGCCCGGGGCTGCCGTAGAGCTTGCGCGCGGTCCTCAGATGGCTCATCGCCTGTAACCGCTTGCCGAGCGAGTCGAAGAGGAGGCCCAGGTTGTAGTGCGCATCGGCGAAGTCCGGGCTGGCGCGAAGAGCGACTCGATAGGCCTCGATGGCCTCGTCGGGTCGTCCCTGCTCCTCGAGCACGAGGGCGAGATTGAAGTGAGCGAGGTGATCACTTGGCTCACGCCGGATGGCCGCGCGATAGTGCGACTCCGCGCGATCGAGCTGCGCGGCTTGGTGATAGAGCCGGCCCAGATTGACATGGGCGTCGGCCAGGCCGGGGTCGAGCTCGAGGGCCTGATGGTAGGCGTGCCGTGCTTCCTCCGGTGACGTGGCGTCGAGCTCGCAGCCAAGATTGAACCACTGCTCGGCTGTTCTCGTGGTGGGGATGGCGACGGGCGGCTTGGGCGTCGGCACTGGTTCGGACCGCTTCGCCTTCGAGGCCACATCCTGCACGTCGAAGTTGAAGAGGAACTGGCCGGAGTCGGGCTGCCATCGCGCCGCACCGTCCCAGGCAACCACGCGCTGACCATCTGCGTAAATGGTCACGCTCGCCAGGGCGGGATCGTCGGGGAGCTGACGACGGAGAGACCCGACCATGCGCTTGATCCGTGCCAGGGGTACGCGCTCGTCGAGAAGGCCCTTGGTGGTCCGGAGGAGAAGCAGATCCTGGAAGCTCCACTCGAGCCGGCCGCGGCGATCCCGATGCGGCGCGAGGACACCCGCCCGCACGCAGGAGCGAATTCGCGCGTCCGGCAGGAGGGCGATCTTCGCCACCTCGCGGGTGGTGAAGTGCGTCACTTCTTGCCGGCCTGAGCCTTCTTCTCGACCTTCTCCTGCTCGCCCGCGCGTTTTGCCGCCTTCACGGGAGGCTTCTTGGGCATGGAGGCGGCCTCCGCCGTCTCCGCCTTGCGAGCGGGCGTCTCCGCGCGCGAGCCCGCGCGCTTGGCCAGGCTCTGCTTGAGGGCATCCATGAGATCGATGACCTGGGCGCGGTGCACCTCGGGAGCCACGGTGGTGACTTCCTTGCCCTCGACCTTGGAGTTGACGAGGTCGAGCACGCGCTGGCGATAGTCATCGTGGTACTGATCGGGCTTGAACTCCTCGTGAGAGAGATCGTCGATCAGCCGCTCGGCGAGGCCGAGCTCGTTCTCCTTGACGCTCGCCGATTCGCCCTTGCCGATCTCCCCGAAATCCCGCACCTCGTCGGCGAAGTACATGGTGTGGAGCATGAGGCCATGCTGGGCAGGACGGATGAGGACGAGGCTCTCCTTGCCGCGCATGACGAACTTGGCGAGGGCGACGCGCTCCGTTTTGGCCATGGCATCGGCAAGGAGCCGGTAGGCCTTCTCACCCCCCTTGTCGGGGCCCAAGTAGTAGGTCTTCTCGAAGTAGATGGGATCGACGGTGGAGAGCGGCACGAACTCCGCGATGTCGATCACCTTGGAGGCCTCGCCCTCCAGCGACTTGATCTCCTCGTCGGTGAAGCGGACGTACTGGTCTTTCTGGAACTCGTAGCCCTTGACGATGGCGCTGCGGTCCACCACCTCGTTGTCGACCGGGCAGATCATCTGCTGGCGCAGACGGTTGCCGCACTTGGCGTGGAGCTGGTTGAAGCTAACGCCGCCCGCGGAGGCCGCCGTGTACATCTTGACGGGGATGGAGACGAGCCCGAAGGAGATCGTTCCCGATCCGAGTGAGTGCGGAGGCATGATCGATGTCCTCCCAACAAGTGAAGATCCGTAAGACTTTGCACGGTAGCACGCCTCCAGCTATGCTCCAAGACTCTCGGCGGGCCCGCACACCGATTGTGGTACTCGGCGAAGAAAGGGGCGACGGAGAGTGAGGGAGGAGCGCGCGCCGCAGCTGGAGGCCTACAGAAAAAAGCGGGACCCGGAGCGTACGCCCGAGCCATTTGGCGGGCGCCGGCTCACCAGCGGCCGGCTCTTCGTGGTGCAGAAGCACGCCGCGCGCCGGCTCCACTACGACCTTCGTCTGGAGATGGACGGCGTGCTCAAGAGCTGGGCGGTGCCGAAGGGGCCGTCGGTGCACGCGGAGGAGCGGCGCCTCGCCGTGCACGTCGAAGACCATCCGGTGGAGTACGCCGACTTCGAAGGCGTGATCGCCCCCGGCAACTACGGAGCAGGCTCGGTGATCGTGTGGGACCGCGGCTGGTATCGCTCGACGAAGCCGGAGGACCCGCTCGAGCAGCTCCGGCGGGGCAAACTCGAGGTCGAGCTCTTCGGCTACAAGCTCCGCGGCCGCTGGACCCTCGCCCGCATGTCCGGCAAGGAGTCGGAGTGGCTTCTTCTCAAGAAGGCGGACGGCGGAACGGCGGGCGAGGAACTGGTCGATCGCTATCCGCAGTCGATCCTCTCCGGGCTCACCGTGGAGGAGATGGCCGACGTGCCCGCCCATCTCGCGGGCATCCGCGCTCATCTGGATGCTCTCGCCGCGCCGCGAGGCGAGGTGACGGCGCGCAGCCAACCTTTCATGCTCGCCGGCCTGGGCGAGCGCCCGCCCACCGACCGGGGCTGGCTCTTCGAGATCAAGTTCGACGGCGTGCGCGTGCTCGCCGCCCGGCGAGGGCAGAGCATCGAGCTGTACGGGCGCAGCGGCCAGCTCATCACCGGACGCTATCCCGATCTCGCCCGGGTCCTCCTCACCTTCCCCGTCGAGGACTTCGTCATCGACGGCGAGATCGTGGCCCTCGACGAGCACGGCCGCCCGAGCTTTCAGCGGCTGCAGCCGCGCATGGCTTTGACCGACCCTCGCGAGATCGAGGCGGCGGCCGCCCGCATCCCCGTGGACGGCGTGTTCTTCGACTGCCTTGCCCTCGACGGGCGTGACCTCCGCCGCCTCCCCCTGACCGAGCGCAAGGCCTGCCTGCAGATGCTCGTGCCACCGCTGGGCCCCGCGCGCTACGTGGATCACGTGGTCGAGCATGGCCAGGCCTTCCTGGAGGCGGCCGATGAGCAGCGCCTGGAAGGAATCGTGGCCAAGCGCACGGCGAGCGTGTACGCGGGCGGTCGCTCGCGCGAGTGGATCAAGATCAAGTGCCAGCGTCGGCAGGAATTCGCGGTGGGTGGCTACACGGATCCCCAGGGCTCGCGTGGTTACTTCGGCGCCCTTCACATCGGCCTCTATGACGAGGGTCGGCTCGTCTACGTCTCGAAGGTCGGCACCGGCTTCGATCAAGCCGGCCTCAAAAGCCTCTGGCAGAAGCTCCAGCCATTGGAGCGGCCGACGCCGCCGTTCGAGGCGGGCGCGATCCCCGCCGGCCGGGGACACCACTGGGTCGAGCCGAAGCTGGTCTGCGAGGTACGGTTCACCGACTGGACCAACGACGGCGGCATCCGGCATCCGACCTTTCTCGGCCTGCGTGCGGACAAGCGGCCGGAGGAATGCCGTCGCGAGGCGCCGCGTGTCCCAGAGCCCGACACGGCGTCGATGGCGCCGATCCCCCCGGCTCCGGCGCCGGTCGCGCGCGAGAGCATGGTCAAGGAAGTGAAGCTGACCAATCTCCAGAAGGTCTTCTGGCCTGCGGAGGGTTACACCAAGGGCGATCTCGTCGCCTACTACGAGCACGTCGCCCCGCTGATCCTGCCCTATCTGCGCGAGCGGCCCCTCGTGCTGACGCGCTACCCCGACGGCATCACAGGCAAGTCCTTCTATCAGAAGGACGCGCCTGAGTTTGCGCCGGCGTGGGTGCGCACGGAGCGTGTCTACTCGAAGGACGCGGGGCGCGACATCGACTACTTCGTGGTGGATGACTGGGAGTCACTGCGCTACATCGCCAACTCGGCGGCCATCCCCCTGCATCTTTGGGCGTCCCGCCTCGACTCACTGGAGCGACCCGACTGGCTCGTGCTCGACCTCGACCCCAAGGGCGCGCCGTTCACCGACGTGGTCACCGTCGCCCAAGCCCTCCATCGCATTTTGGACGAGCTCGAGCTGCCGAGCTATCCGAAGACGTCCGGGGCCACGGGACTCCACATCTTGATCCCGCTGGGCGCTCGATACACGTACGACGAGGTGCGGACCTTTGCGCGGCTCCTTGCCGTGCTGGGCGTGGAGGCGGAGCCGGCCATCTCCACCATTGCCCGGCCGATCCATGCGCGCGGCGGCAAGGTCTACATCGACTTCGGCCAGAACGGGCATGGCCAGACCATCGTGGGGCCGTTTTCCCTACGCCCGCTGCCCGGGGCGCCCGCCTCGTGCCCTCTCCTGTGGAGCGAGGTGACGGCGCGCCTGGATCCCTCGCGCTTCACCATGGTCACCCTGCCCAAGCGGTTCGAGAAGATGGCCGACCCGCTCATCCCCGTGCTGACAAAGGCCATCGACATGGCTGCCGCCATCGCGCGGGTCGAGCAAAGGCTCGGCACGGAGCCACGTAGAGACGACGAAGGTGGGAAGAACGGAAGCGCAAACAGCGGAGCCGGCGCGCGGAGGCGGGGGAAGCCCCGTTCTCCGCGCGCCTGACCGTCAAGCCAAATCAGGCGGTGGGCCAGTAGACGAAGCCGCACCCGGTCTGGGTGCAGTGCGCCGCCACGTACTCCACGAAAGTGGCCGGCCGCTTCATGGCCGCCGCCACGCTGATCCACGCGCGCACCTCGCCGGTGCCCGAGCGCATGTTGTCGGAGTCGAAGGTGAAGAGATGCTCGAGGGCGGCCACGTCGTTGCGCTGGAGTCGCTCCAGGATCCACTGGTCGAGGGGTTGGTCGATCCATCCCGCGTTGAACATGCCGGGAAAGTGCGACAGGCCGCCCGAGGCGTAGATGGCGATCCGCTCCGGCCGGTCGCTGAGCACGTCCGTGATGGCCTCACCGAGCCGGGCGCAGCGCGATGCGGTCGGTAGGGGCGGGTAGTATTCGTTGATGAAGACGCACACGAGCGGGATCTCGAGCCCGGGATCCACCTCGGGCACGAGGTTCGACACCATGTGGGAGACGCCGCGCTTGGGGTTCCCGCGTGGATCGAAGCGGCCGATGCTGGCCACGTCGAAGCCGCGCCGCACAAGGCCTCGGAGAAGGTAGCGGGACAGCTCGCCGTGCTGGCGGAAGACGACCTTCGAGCGGTCCTGCACAGGCATGTCGAAGGGGTCGCGGGCGCTCCGCCCCCAGATCGGCTCATCGCCCGTATAGATCGAGAAGGTCGGATTATTCGCGTCGTCGAACATGTCACCCTGATCGTCGCCGATCATGATGAGGGCATCCGGACGATAGGCGCGGAGTTGCTCGCGGAGGACGGCGAAGGCCGCCTCGATCTTCTGGATGTGCCCGTCGATGATGCCGGGCGTGGCCAGCTCGACTCGAGCGCTGTGGGGCAGGTGCTCCCGGGCCAGGGCGGGTATCCGCTCGATCATCCGAGGCCAGTATTGCGCCTTCTGGAACATCATCGGGGCGTGCGACGAGGCCATTCCCAGTCCCAGCATGCCGTGCCTCCTGTGGGCCGCGCCTCTCCAGGTCGTCGGCCCGAGTGGTCGAGGTGCAATCTGAAGCGTATGCCCTCTGAAACTAGCACGCCAGACCCGCCTGCGGAACCTCTGTGCCCGAAGCCCTCTTACCGGCTCAGAGATTCAGGAAAGATTGGAGCTGGCGGGCAAAGGCCGGACCCGTGCCCGCCTCCTCGTGCTTGAAATACACGAAGGCGTCGCTCCAGCGACCGTCGAGGCGCTGGATCGTCCGACTCCACTCCTCGAGATCCCCGGCCGTGTAGCCCTGGTCACGCAGCCGCAGGTAACCCCAGTCCGCGGTCACCTCCATGGGCGTGGTGGCGTCCTCCGTGTCGGCGATGCAGAGGGCCGCGTTGGCAGCCCGGAGGCGCTCGTAGACATCGTCGGCGAACCAGCTCTCGTGACGGAACTCGAAGGCATGGCGCCGACCCGCGGGGAGCTGGTCGAGAAGGCCGCCCAGACGGCCGAGGTCCTTCTTGAAGTTGGGCGGGAGCTGGAAGAGCAGGGGACCCAGCTTGGGGCCGAGGCCGGCTGCCGTGTCGAGAAAATACA
>Ga0306920_100014901_pt1 | contig 10633 bp, 7 predicted proteins | sample flu12Cox44000170_FD_204666 | JGI IMG/M metagenome (GOLD analysis project Ga0306920, IMG submission 204666) | Lab enrichment of tropical soil microbial communities from Luquillo Experimental Forest, Puerto Rico - flux4day.12C.oxic.44.000.170 (v2)... | ecosystem: Environmental > Terrestrial >... | reverse complement strand
AGCGCCGCGGCGCCCCAACCAACCGGCCAACCGCTTTGCATGGTGCCGACCGCCTTGCCGCGATGCTCGGCTCGGATCACCTCGCCCATTAGCACGGCGGCGGCGGCCCATTCGCCGCCGAAGCCGAGCCCCATCAGGGCGCGCAGGATGAAGAGCTGGGCGTAGCTCTGCGCGAATCCGCACAGAAAGGTGAAGACGGCAAACCATGCGATCGTGATCTGCAGCGTCCGCACCCGACCGAGCCGATCGGACAGCGCGCCGGCAAACCATCCGCCGAAGGCCGACGCCAGCAACGTCGCCGTGCCGATCAGACCGGCATCCGCATTGGTGATCGCAAATTCTGCGATGATCGCCGGAATGGCAAAGCTGAACATCTGGATATCCATGCCGTCCAGAACCCAACCGCCAATGCATGCCCAAAAGGTGTTCCTCTCGGTCGGGTTCATTTCCGCGTACCACGCGGTCGGATGATGTTCGCTGGTGGTGATTGCGGTCGTCGACATGTCCTTCCCCCGCTACAGCGCAAATGTTCTGCCGAGAATGCCTTTTGACCTCAAAACCGCGGAGGCGATGAGCCCCTCGAATCCGTCGAGTGTACTCGCTATTGCGGAAGTTATCGATCGGACTCTTCGCCCGATGACGGAGGGGCTGGCGTTGTTGACACGCCGGTTTGAGGCGGCCCACTATGCCTGGGTTCCGCGTAGCGCGTGCGTCCGAGCGCGCGCACCCCGGGGCACGAAAACGATTTCAAATTCTGGACCGGCCAGGAGGCGATGCCATGATGAATCGGCGCCAGATTCTCTCATCAGCCGCCGCAAGCGCCGCGATGTTCGCGTGCATTCCCAATGCGCGGGCCGCGACCTACGATCTGCTCATCAAGGGTGGGCGCGTCATCGATCCCTCTGTGGGGCTCGATGGCGTCCGCGACGTGGCGATCGCCGGCGGGCGCATCGTGGCGGTGGAAGCCGGGATCACGGGCGATGCGACCGAGACGATCGATGCGGGGGGCAAGATCGTCGCTCCCGGATTGATCGACATCCACACCCACGCGGGTCGCGGCAAAAATTCGCCCGCGCTGGCTCTGCAAGACGGCGTGACGGGCTTTGTCGACGCCGGATCGGGCGGCCCCGATAACATCGACGAAATCGCCGCGGTGGTTCGAGGAGGGCCGCAAATCGGCCGCGCGCTCATCAACATCGCGACGCGCACCGGCTTCACCGGTGGCGAGTTGATGGACATCAACCGTGCCAACGTGACCTTGGCGCGAGGAGCGATTGCGCGCAACCGCGACGTCGTCGTCGGTGTCAAGGCGCGGCTGTCGGAAAATGTCGCCGGCATCAACGATCTCGAGGGACTGCGTCGCGCCCAGGAGGCGGCCTCGGCCTTCAATCTGCCGGTGATGATCCACATCGGCCAGTCAGTCTCGCCGATGCGTGCCATCCTGGCGCTGCTCAAGCGTGGCGACATCGTCACGCACATGTATTCGCCGCCGCCGAACAGCATCCTCGACGAGAAGGGCCGCCTGTTCCCGGACGTGGCTGCCGCGCGCCGCCGCGGCGTCATCTTCGATTTCGGCAACGGAGTTTCCGGCCACTTCAACTGGGACATGGTGGAGCGTGCGACAAAGCAGGGCTTCTGGCCCGACACCCTCTCCACCGATTGGAGTCCGATGTCACGCACCACCGGGGTTGTCGACTTCCCGAATGTCATGTCGAAGTTTTTGATGCTCGGCATGCCGCTTGTCCAAGTCGTGGCATGCGCGACCACCAATGCCGCAAGACTGTTCGATTCGTTCAGCGACCGCGGCACGCTCAATGTCGGCGCGCCGGCCGACGTGGCGATCATGGAACTGCGGGAAGGCAATTTTGAATTCCTCGACAATTATGAAGGTAAGCGCACTGGCCGCCAGCGGCTGTTCCCGATTGCGACGGTGCTCAACGGCAAGCGCACTCCGGCGCGCGCATAGCACCGAACATCTACCTCGTCATTCCGACCGCCGAAGCCAACGGGTCCGGCCTCTGGCCGGCCCGATGACAGGCTCCTCGCAGGCGAACCCGGAATTCAGTCACCAGCGTCGGTGGCCCGAGCCGCATTGCATTTCGACCGATCAGCACAGGCGATGATCCCCGCATCGCTCCCGCGATTGCTCCGAGAATTGGCACACCGCCGCAAGCCGATGAAACGTCGTCACGCCTCATCGGCGATTTACATGATTTTTGCAGAGCGGCGCGCAATAAACGACGAATAGATTTTGCGGTCGATTGCCGATTCCGCGCTCACACCACATGACGCGTTACTCAGTTCGGCTGCCGTTGCGCGCCCCATCGTTCGCGCCTAGCATCGATGTGCCTCAATCAAGGAGGGCTCCAGCATGGAACGATTCATCGCTGATCTGGTCAAAAACTACGAGAGCGGCAGAGTGGATCGCCGCGAATTCTGCCAGACGGTTGCGCTCGCTGCCACCGTCTACGCGGCCGGTGATGCCGCCAAAGCCCAGGCCCCACGCGGCTTAAAGATGATCGGTATCAATCACATCTCCTATACCTGCCCTGACTACGCCAAGGCGCGCGACTGGTACGCCTCCGTCCTCGGCATGGACAAGACGCCGGGCACGGACAACGGCCAGCGGGCGAACCTCGCGTTCGGTCCGGAGCCGGGCAAAGGCGGCTCGTTCGTGGTGGCGCGCACGGCGCGGCCGCCGGCCAATCCGCGGCCGCCGGCGCAGGCGGTCGTCGATCATGTCTGCTACACGATCCCCAATTGGGAGGATGGGCGCGTGAATGCGGGCTTGAAGGCGACGGGTCGGCCTTTCACCTCACGCAGCGGCAACGTGAACGTGTTGGATCCGTTCAATTACCCGGTGCAGCTCGCCAATTCCGAAGAAGAGAACCCGTGGAAATAATGCGAGGGAGGTTCGTCATGGAAGGTTTCATCGCAACCAAGCTCGACGAGTTCGATCGGGGCAAGATCAGCCGCCGTCATCTCATCGAATCGCTGACTCTGGCCGCCACCACGGCCTATGCGACCGGAGGTGCCAAGGCCGAAGGTCCCGCACTGAAGGTCGCGCTGGTCAACCACATTTCCTACTCCTGCCCCAATTTCCGACAGGCGGGGGACTGGTATTCGAAGGTGTTCAACTTGGACCAAGTGGGACTCAAGGAGACGGAAGTCACGCTGCCGTTCGGCAAGATGGGCGAATTGCCCTACAACGTCACCGCCAAGGACGTGCCGGTGACGTTCATCATCGCCCGCTCGATCAATCGGCCGCAGAACCCCAACACCGCGGGGCGGCCGAAGCCCGAGGCGGTGATCGACCACATCGGCTTCACGGTCGCCGACTTCGACCGCGAGCACGCCAAGGCCGAACTGATCGCCATGGGGGTCAAGAACGTGAGGGATGGCGGGCTCTACAGCCTCCACATGGACGATCCGTTCGGGTACGACGTGCAGATCAGCGGCCTCGCCAACAACGCACTGACGGACAAGTAACGGCTCGCTGGCAAGCCGGTTCTCCGGATAGGGATGCCCTCCTGTCGAAGCCGTCTGGCGGGGGTAATTTCGGTTCGTGGCGCTGCGGATCGCGCAGTCGCCACGGACCTTCCCTCTGGGGTCACCAAGGCGTATAGTCACAAAAAATAACAACAAAATCAGGAGGCCGGATGAAGTCTGCCGCTTGGTCTGTTGTCGACGCCTTTTGGCCGCCCCGTTGCATCCGCGCAGCGGCCCGTCGGCAATCTCCAGGACATCAAAATTTCGGCCGTTGAGTGTCGGCTTACAGGTGTCGGCCCACTAGGCGTTCGCTTGGTGGTGTGGGGTATGCCCCGTTCCGCTTTCGGGAATGAAACGTGCAGGAGAGACACATCATGACCCAAGTACGTGGAAAGCTTTTAGTGAGTGTCGCCAGTCTCGTTGTCGCCGGGTTTGCGGCGACGACCGCTTCCGCCGACCAGTTGCTGACCGGCTCGGTCGCCTCGGCCACCGGCCAGAAGCTCGAAGGCGTGTTGGTGTCCGCCAAGAAGGAAGGCTCCACCATCACCACGAACGTCTATACGGACCTCAACGGTGAATACTTCTTCCCGGCGATGGCTGACGGCAAGTACCAGGTCTGGGCGCAAACCCTGGGCTTCAAGACCGCCAAGGGCGCGGTCGACCTTACCGCCACCAAGCACCAGGACTTCCAGCTCGCGGCAATCACCGACCCCGAAGAGCGTATTCGCCAGTTGCCGTCCGAATTGCTGGCCTCGGCCTTGCCCGAGGACACCGAGGCCGACGCCAACATCAAGCGCATCTTCCACAATCAGTGCACCGGCTGTCACACGCCGGGCTATCCGCTGCAGTTCAAGTTCGACGAGGCCGGCTGGAACAAAGTCATCAATCTGATGAAGGTCATTCCCGCCTTGCCGGGCCCCAACGCCAAGGTAAATGCCATCATCCAATACAACCAGAAGGAACTCTCGGCCTATCTGGCGCGCGCGCGCGGACCGGGCGAAACTTCGATGAAGTTCAAGGACCGTCCGCGACCGACCGGCGAAGCCGCCCGGGTGGTGTGGACGACCTATGACCTGCCGCTCAATCCCGATGTCGGCATTGGAACCCAAACCAAATACAACCCCAATGACGGCTCCGATTGGAACCTCGGCACCACCTCCAGGATCGGTCAATTGCCCCACGACGGTGGCATGGGCCTCGACGGCAACCTTTATTACACCGTCAACGCCCCCAACAAAGTCGTCACCATCGGCAAGGTCGACGGCAAGACCGGAGCGGTCAAGTACCTGAAGGTCGACAAGCGGGACGGCTCGTCCGCCGCCACCGCCCACGGCCTGACGCGCGACGCCAATGGCGACTTCTGGTTCGACATCAATCCGGGCCGCCGCAGCCTCGGCAAGCTCGAGGCCAAGACCGAGAAGATCAGCGTTTACGAGACGCCTCCTCCCATGTCGCCGCTCGGTGGCGCCGTGACCATGGACGTCGACGGCAAGGGCAAAATCTGGGCCTCCGCCCCGGACGGGGTCGTGCAATTCGATCCGGTCACCGAGAAGTTCACCGACTTCAAGTCGATGACTCCGTTCAAGAACGCCAAGGGCACCAACTCAACCTACGGCGCCGCGGGCGACCGCGACGGCAACGGCTGGTGGGCGCAGATGGCGTTCGACACCGTCGGCAAGGCCGACATCGCGACCGGCAAGACCTCGGAAGTCGCGCTGCCGTCGCTCAAGAACGAGATGGAACGCATCCCGGCTGCCGCCAAGGCGTTCTATGACAGCTTCAACGATCGCACCAACGGCAACCCGCTGCCGTGGTCGCAGGGCCCGCGCCGCATGGGTACGGACAAGAATGCCGACGTGCTTTGGGTCGGCAATTCCTGGGGCGCGACGCTGGCGAGGATCGACACCAAGACGTTGCAGACGACCATCATCCCGTTCCCGGATCCGGCGTATCAGCCCTATCACATCGCGGTCGACCAGAATCACAATGTGTGGGGCAATCTCTGGACCGCAGATCGCATCGCCAAGTACGATCCCAGCAAGGGCGAGTGGACGATGTTCGACCTGCCGACGCGCGGAACGGAAATCCGCCACATCTCGCTCTTGGAGCGCGATGGCGTCACCAAGGTCATCGTGCCGATCTATCGCGACAGCAAGATGGGCGTCATGACTTTGCGCGGCGAGGCGGAAATCGCGGCGCTCAAGGCGCAGACCTCGCGCTGAGGCACAATAACGTCACCCGTGGGTGAAGGTGTCCCGAGCCCTGGCGACAGGGCTCGGTTTTTTTTGGCCGGTTCACTGCCACTTCCACTTTGCTTGAAACATCGCAAATCAGGCTTCGGCCGGTCCCTGCGGGCCGGTATAGTCAAACGCAGGCGGGGCGGCGCTGCCCAACGGATGCGCTGCGATTTAGCCCACGGGAGGAATTGATGGCCGAAATCAGCTTGCCGACAATCGCGTGCCGCGGCACCTCTCGAAGAGGCGTGTTGCGGGCAAGCGCTGCGTTTGCCGCTCTTTTTGGCGGCCTTCCGGCCATCGTTCGCAGCGCGCGCGCCGAGGCGCCCGCCGATCCGTTGGTGCCGATCCCGCTCCCCACGCAGGTCCCGGCGCGGGAGGGCATCGCCGCACTTGCCGACACGCGCCTGTGGTTCTGGGACACCGGCGGCAGCGGCCAGCCCATCGTGCTGCTCCACCCCGCGAGCGGCAGCGCTCTGATCTGGGGCTACCAGCAGCCGGTTTTCGCCAAGGCGGGCTATCGGGTGATCGCCTATTCGCGCCGCGGCTACTACAACTCGCAGCCCATCGAGCGCGCCCATCCCGGCATCGGCTCGCAGGATTTGCACGAGCTCGTGGAGTTTCTCGGCGTCGGCAAATTCCATCTCGTCGCCTCTGCCGCCGGCGGCAGCATCGCCTCGGACTTTGCGTTCTCTCATCCCGACCGGCTGTTGAGCCTTACGATCTCCAGCAACCAATTCGGCGTCACCGACGGCGAGATCATCGCCGCCGCCGCGCGTATCAGACCACGCATCTGGGACGAAATCCCGGTCGAGTTTCGCGAGCTTGGTCCGTCCTATCGCGCCGCCAATCCGGATGGCTTCCGGCTCTGGGTCGAGTTCGAGCGCAAGTCTCAGGTCGGCGACGGCTCCCGCCAGAGGCCGGCGAACCGGATCACCGATGCGAGGCTCCGCGACCTCAAGGTGCCGACGCTCGTCATCTCCGGCGTCGCCGATTTGTCGACGCCGCCATCGATCGCCCGCATGATCCACGCCCGGATTGCGAACAGCGAGTTGGTGGTGGTGTCGGAATCCGGACACTCCGTTTATTGGGAACAGCCCGAGGTGTTCAATCGCGCCGTGCTGGATTTTATCGCCAAACACCGCGGATAGGGCGCGACCGTTCCCCCGCCCAGTTCACGGTGTCGCCATGAGGCGCCCGCGCCCGGCCACCGGCTTCCAATCATTCAGGAGGATCATCATCTCGCGAATGGCCGCCACCTGATTGCATATCACCGGCTTGCCGAACTCCTTCTCGAGTTCTCTCGCAGCCGGTTCGGCGAGCCAGGCCCCGCCTCCCACATAGACCCCGTCGCAGTCGGGGTTGTCGAGAAAGGCGCGGCGACCGAGGTCGTAGGCGAGCTGCAGATTGTCGTCGGTCTTGATCTTCTGGAATTCGGCGGGGCTGAGCACCTTGGTGGCGGTGCCGCATATCTCGACGCCTTCGCGAGCAAAGAATTCGCCGAGCGTGCGGTTCATCGCCTCGGACCACTTGTTGGCCAAGGCGAGCTTGCGAATACCGAGATCGCGCGCCGCATGGGCCACCGCCTGCACGGAGGAGGTGGCCGGCTTGCCGGTGTACTTGGCCATATGCGCGAGCATACGGTCGTGCGCCTCGACCCCGATCAGGATCGGCAGCGGCACGCCGTTCTGGACCACGAGATCGATTCCGCGGTCCGTGAGCTTGTCGAGATAGGAGTCGAGCGGCGCGAACACGCGTTCCACGTCACCCTTTGAAAACTCCGAGAGCCCGACAGAAATCATGACCAGCATGACTCGCGGTGGCGCCAGCCGGTAGAATTCATAGGGCGAATTGTCGATGACCGGCAGCGGGTGCAGGACGCCGATCTTATGCTTGGGGATATCATTCTCGAACATAATGGCTCCGCTACGTTTCCCCAAACAACGACACCGCCGCAAGCCGCCGCCTCGGCGGGCAACGAAGGCTTCACCGGCGCGCAGATTTCACGAAGGTTTCTTGAAACAGGCGCATCCACGCTTCGAATTCCGCGACGTAGTTAGGACGGTTCATCAGAAACAGCTTCTGCAGGTCCGGATACTCGTCCGACTTCATGTCCTTGCGCGAGGAAAGATAGCCGAGGTCGCGATAGAGGAGCTGAGCCTCTCGCGTCAGCAGAAAGTCGATAAACAGCATGGCGGCGTGGGGATGCGGCGCCTTGGCCGCGAGCGCCACCGCGGTGTCGGTCACCGGCACCGGCCCGGGCGCGTTCCAACCCAGCGGTGCGCCCAGCGCCTTGCTGGCAGCGACATGCGACTGGTAGATGGTGGGCGACAGCATCACCTCTCCGGAAATCATCAGGTTCGCAAGGGCGCGGCCAGCGACCGGATAGACCCGGATCTCCTGCTTGCCGAGCATGCGGACGAAGTCCGGACCATAGCTCACGACCATCGCACCGACCCAGTTGCCGGCGGTGCCGGTCGTTGCCGAGATCGCCATCTTGCCCTTCCACCTGGGGTCGAGCAGGTCCTGGTAGGTCTTGGGCGCCTGCGCCGCCGGAATCTTCGCGGAGTTGAAGCCGATGCCGGTGTAACTCTCGCGCACGCTGATCCAATGGCGGCCGCTTTCGACGGCGGCGGCCTCGAAATTCTGTGCTTGCGGGGATGTGAACGGCTGCAGCACGCCTTGGTCGCGCGGCAGGATGAGGCCGTCCGAATTGAGTTCGAAGGCGTCGACGAGGAATACGCCGGCTGAATATTCCTGCGTCACCTTGGTTGCCACGTCGATCGAGGATGCCCGCAGCATCTGGACTTTCACGAAGGGATACTTCTGCTTGAAGCGATCGACCAGCGGCGCGATCTGCGTGCCCGTGGTGTAGATCGTCAGTGCGCTTTCGCCTTTTGCGCCGTCTTCGAGAATCTTTTGGCGGTCGCTGCCGGCGTAGTTCGCGATTTCGCCGACGGTTGCAGGCGCGGCCGAGCAAGGCACCAACAAGCCTGCGAGCACGCAGGCCATGACGCCCGCGCCGATCCACCTTCTCATGGCTACTCGTTCCGGCACCGCGGCTCGCATTTATCCAAGCCTCCCTGGTCTACCGGATGCTATTGAGTTCACCGGGGCTGTCAATCGCAGTCAGATCGCCGCTTTGCCGGAAATTCCGACTCGATCGATGAATCGCGCGCATGACACGATTCAATTCGAGCGAATGATGATCTACTGTCGACTCCTTGGACGCCTCGCGATGACAGGGACACGCCGTTCTGCATGTCGAACAAGACGCAATCCATGCCCATTGCACCGTCATCGCTCGGGCGTCTTCGAGGAATTCTCCGCGTCGATGCCGGGGCAGCCGGGATGTGGTTTCTCCTCTTCGCCGTTTCCGCCGTGGTGCTGCCGCCGTTCCTCTATCTCGTCAAGACGAGTTTGACCGTTCCGCGCCCCGGCCAAGGGACCGAGATCGGACTGGACAATTATGCCCGTGTCGCCGAGATCGCCGGATGGGACCTGTGGGTCGTCACCATCGCGTTCGCGATCGGCGCGTCGCTGCTCGCGGTCTTGCTCGGCGCGTCGACGGCCTGGCTGGTGGCGCGTACCAACGTTCCGTTCCGCCAGGTCGTGTTCGTGGGCGCGTTCCTCTCGCTGGCAACGCCGGTGATCGTGAAGGGCATCGGCTGGATTCTTCTCCTCGGTCCGAACAACGGCCTCGTCAACAATTTGCTGCGGGAATGGTTCGGAATAGACGGAACGCCGATAGAGCTGTTCAGCCTGGGCGGCATGATCTTCATCGAGGGGCTTTTGTTTACGCCGATCGCATTTCTCCTGACCCTGCCCGCGCTCTCCGCGATGGATCCCGCGCTCGAGGAGGCGGCGGCGATGGCCGGCGCGCGATGGCCGCGGGCGCTTCTCAGAGTGACGCTGCCTTTGGCGCGGCCGAGCCTCCTCGCCGTTTTGCTCCTGTCTCTCATCCGCGCGCTCGAATCATTCGAAGTGCCGCTGCTGATCGGCATTCCCGGCGGGGTCCAGACGGTGACGACGGCCCTCTACCAGACCGTTCATTCCGGATTCATACCGCGCTATGGAGAGGCGAGCGCCTATGCGGTGCTGCTGGTGATTGCGGTGGCGTTGCCGTTGTCGTGGTACTACCGGGTAACGCGGGAGGCGGCGAAATTCGCGACGGTGACCGGCAAGGGTTTCCGCCCCGCGCGCATCGACCTCGGCCCATGGAAATATCCGTGCGCCCTGTGGGTCCTGACCATCCCCGTATCGCTCGCAGCACCGCTCCTTATCATGCTTTGGGCGTCGTTCCTCCCGTTCTATTCCGGTCCATCGCCGGAAGACTTCGCCCGGATGACGCTCGCTAACTATCGGGCGGTGTGGGCGCGCGACGATATCCTTGCGGGCATCACCAACAGCCTCCTGGTCGGGACCGGCAGTGCGTGCGCCGTCGCCGCCGCGGGCCTGATGATGGGGTGGACCGTCGCCAGGAGACGCGAATTCATGCGGTGGGCGATCGACGTCGTCGCTTCGCTGCCGCTCGTGTTTCCAGGCATCGTGCTTGGAATCGCAATCCTGGTCCAATTTCTGGACCTGCGATTCATTCCGATCTACGGCACGGTGTGGATCCTGATCTTTGCCTTCGTAGTCCAATTCATGCCCTACGGCATGCGCTTTTGCCACTCCGGCGTATTGTCGATCAACCGCGATCTCGAAGATGGCGCCTATATGTCCGGCGCGGGCTATTTCACCGTGCTGCGCCGGATCGTATTGCCGCTTGCCTCGCCGGCCGTCGTCGCCACTTGGATTTATGTCTTCATGCATGCGATCCGGGATTTGTCGGTCGCAATCCTTCTTTCGGGGCCCGGCAACGGCATCGTCTCGATCGTCATCCTCGATCTGTGGAACAATGGCGAGGT
>Ga0306920_100014900_pt1 | contig 10634 bp, 8 predicted proteins | sample flu12Cox44000170_FD_204666 | JGI IMG/M metagenome (GOLD analysis project Ga0306920, IMG submission 204666) | Lab enrichment of tropical soil microbial communities from Luquillo Experimental Forest, Puerto Rico - flux4day.12C.oxic.44.000.170 (v2)... | ecosystem: Environmental > Terrestrial >... | reverse complement strand
CCCATTGGATAAACGCAGGAAGTACGTTGTTCGTGGCCTCGATGCGGGTGACCGTGAAATTGGCGTGTTTTGGGCATACGGGCTGATTGCCTGTCAGCCCTATGCCGTTCTCGGCGGACAGTACATGAGGTTGCCGCGGTCGGTGCTTGAGCGGCCCAATATAAAATGGGTCCTCAACGGACCGCTGCTTATGCCGCAATTGGAGAGGCACGTCAATCGGAGTAAGACACGCGCCCAAGTGGGCGGCAAGGATTTGGGAACCTTGGGTATATACCACCGGCTGGGCGTCGGTGAGGAACAATTGCGGCTTGCTTGGGAAGATCAGTTTCCGACCGAATCCTCCGAATTGTGTCGTGAATTTATTCAATTTGGACGCTACAAAGCATCACGATATGTGGAACAGGTATAGTTGATATTATGTGCGGAATCGCCGGCATCATTGCGGCAATGTCCGCGGACGACGCGAGCAGTCGTCTGCAGGCGATGCTCGCGCAAATCGCCTACCGCGGGCCAGATGATTACACGGGCGCGGCGGGCGATGGTTTTGCTATCGGTTCAGCTCGTCTGTCCATCGTCGATGTGGCGGGCGGGACGCAACCTGCCATTTCGGACGACGGCAGAATTTTCGTCGTTTTTAATGGAGAAATATTCAACTACCGCGAATTGCGTGCAGCCCTCGCCGCCAAAGGTCACCTGTTTCGGTCCAACTCCGAGGTCGAGGTTCTGCTACATCTCTACCAGAGCCATGGTCCGGCCATGGCGGAGATGTTGAACGGTCAGTTCGCCATTGCGATATGGGACGCCACCGCGCGCTCGCTGCACCTTCTCCGCGATCCGTTTGGCATTCGGCCGCTTTTCTGGTGGTCGAATGGGCAATCAATCATCTTCGCTTCTGAAGTTAAAGCCCTTCTCGCTAATCGCGACCTGCCCGTCACTCTCGATCTCCGAGGACTTATACAGACAGTTCGATTCTGGACGGTCGTCGGGGAACAATCGATGTTTTTGGACGTTAAGCAGGTTCCTCCCGGCCACTCACTTCACTGGCAAGGAGGCAGCAGCACTCTGAAGCGATACTGGGATTGGCCGTTCTTCAGTTCTGTTGAGCCGCTACGCCTCAAGAACGATTCTGAATATTTTGAAGCGTTTCATGATGCCTTTTCCCAATCGGTGAAGCGGCAGACGATGGCCGATGTCGAGGTCGGCGCGTACGTTTCCGGTGGGATCGATTCTTCTGTCATCGTGCACCACCTCAACGGGCGCGATAGAAAGAAGGCACTCTCGACGTTCTCAGTCACTTTCGACGATCCAGATTACGATGAATCCAAGGCGCAGCAGTCAGTGGTCCAGCACTACCAAACTCGGCACCACGTTGCACAAATACGCACGGCGGATATTGCTGAGGACTTTCCAACGGCCGTTGTTCATGCCGAGACCCCGCTCTTTCGGTCAGCCCCCGTTCCCATGTATCGGCTTTCGAAGGAGGTAAAAGCGGCCGGCATAAAAGTGGTTATGACCGGTGAAGGTGCCGACGAAATACTGCTTGGCTACGATCTCTTTCGCGAAGCCAAAATTCGACGTTTCTGGGCGCGCAACCCCAATTCTCGCTGTCGCGGGCAGTTGATGCGGCGCCTCTACGATTATCTGCCACAGTACAGGAACCCGCGCTACTTCAATTTGATTCTCGATTTCTACCGGCCGACGCTTATGAACGTTGACGATCGACACTACGCGATGTCCGTGCGGTGGAGCAATGGCAAAGCATTGGAACCGTGCTTCAGCCGTGAAGCGCGAGACCTCGCAGGCTCATACAACGCGACCGCTGAACTCGACCGCTGGCTACCTGCTCACTACGACCAAGCTGACGATGTTGAACGCGCGCAGGCAATTGAGCATATGACGTTGCTCGGCAACTACCTGCTATCGAGCCAAGGCGATCGCATGGCTTTGGCGAACAGCGTCGAGACGAGATACCCCTACCTGGACCTTGATTTCGTGCGCTTCGCGGCGAGACTGCCGCGCGGGCTAAAGCTGCGCGGATTGAAGGATAAATTTATTTTACGCGAAACGTACGCTAGTCAGATACCCGATGCGGTACGGAATCGAAAAAAGTTTGCATATCAGGCTCCCGAACGAAAATCGTTTTTTACGAGCGGCAGGTTAACAGACTGGGCGGCAGATCTGCTGAACCGCGAGCGGATCGTGAGTGATGCAGTTTTCGACCCGGACTACGTTGAACAATACTGCCTCCCGCCACCGACCCGTGAGACTGGGCGTCAAGGGTTCCGCGCCAACATGCTTTTCATGATCGTGTTGTCGACGACGCTCCTTGTCGACCGGTTCATTCGTACGCGACCTGACCGACAGTCGGCATCGAAGCTTGCACCCTCGTTTCGAATAGTCCAATATTGAGGGCCGAGAATTGAAGTTTCTCCCAGCAAGCGTTGATTCCCCTGCCTATATCGTCGAGGACTCGGTCGAGGACTATATTCGGCTTCTTGCTGCTGCCCGGCAGGTGGCTGCGCGGATCGCAAAGACTTCACCAGAAGGCTTGACCGGGGCCGCGCAATATATCCGTTGCGCGAGTCAAGATCTCCTCGATGCCTTGCCCGACGAAGGGCGGAATACGCTCGATGCCGAAGGCGCGATCTTTGGATGTCTGCGTCGGGTTATGTCGCTCTGGCCCGACATCGCCGCCCGCCGGATCGAGGGAGAGCAGGTGTTCTCGGCCGATCCCGGCTTATGGAAACGTGCCATGACCGAATGGCCGATGGGCGGCTTTGCCCGAATGACCGCTGATTTCATGATCGAGCAAGATCTCCTTGGTGGAGATGTCGTGGAACTTGGCGCCGGCGTCGGGAGTTGCAGTGCACTCCTGGCCTCCCATGTCACCGACAAATTCATTCGCACGGACTTGCAGCCAGTTCTGCTCAAGCGGCAGAAGATCGCTGGCACGGTCGAACGCTATGATTTCAACGAACCTGGGCCGTGGCGCGAGCTCGATACCATATTCTCCGTCAATGCACTCCATTGCGCCCGCGACAAGATTGCTACCTTGGGTCATCTGTTTGAAATGTTGCGCAACGGCGGTGTGTTGGTTTTGGGTGAGGGACGTCCGCATACAGACCGCCGAGGAACGCCGTGGGCTCTCAACCTGTTTTTCGGCCTATTCCGAGGTTGGTGGGACATCGGTGGCTTTGTCTCACGAAAGGGATGGATTGCAGCGCTCAAGGAGTCTGGCTTCTCCAACATCGGATTTGCTGTCCGCAACGCTGGCATGCACGATCTAGGCGGAGTTATTTGGGCGATCAAGTGAGATCGTCCCGATTGCTCGCATGCCAGCGGAAAGTCCGGTACGATCATTCGAGGTTGGAATGGAGAGATCTAACGCACTTGCGCAAGTGCTCGAAACGCTAGCGGTGCCACATGATCGCATCATCTACATCCACTCCTCCATGGACTGGATGGGCTGCGCCGGAATTAGTCTGGGCGAGGCCGTGAACGCGCTGATCGAATGGGCCGATCGTGGAGGCGGCACATTGGTGTTTCCTGCCTTTCCGTTTCGTGGTTCCCACGAGGCATACCTGCGGGGCCAGCCTATATTCAACGTGTTGCGAACACCGGCACGGGTGGGTTTGCTGAATGAGACCGTGCGCCGACGCGGCAGCGTGAAACGCAGTCTCGACCCCGACCTCAGCGTCATCGCCTTGGGCCCGCAGGCCGACGCTGTGGTCGGTTCTGGATTTACTGGTGAGGATCCGACGGGGGAGGACTCGCCCTTCCAGCGCGTTATCGATCTCAGCGGAGTTCTCCTGGGCCTGGGTGTCAGCTTCAACACCATGAACATGATTCACGTCCTCGATTCCCGCTATCGTCATCGCTATCCATTCGATATCTATTCTAACTCGCGCTATGCCGCCCAAACGATTGATGCGAACGGACGCCTGCATCACGTCACCAAGATGGCCATGCTGAACGAGTTGCAGGTTCATATCAAACCGAGCCAAGTCGTCTGGACCCTGCGGCCGGGTCGAGACGTGTTTCGAAGCATGAAGATGGGTGAATCCGTTTTTTTTCTGTGGGACTTGCCACTTTGGGAGAGCCTTTGCGTGACTCACATCCAGCGGGCACTCGACGCCCGTGACATTCCGTGCTGGCTTCGAGCGGTTGAAAATTACGTCACTAAGCGGAAGGCCTAAGCTACAACGGATCAAATCTTTCCGTTTTAGTCCACACGAAAAACCAAGGTGCAGTTGGGGCAGAAGTGGAAAAAGTTGGACGCTCGGTAAGTCTGGTCTGTTACGGGTACAACGAAGAGGATTCTCTTGCCGAGTTTTTCGACAAAGCTGTTGCGTTGCTTGATTCAGTAACGACCGACTACGAAATCTTGTACATTGACGATTGTTCCGTCGACCGTTCTTGGGAAATTGCGCAAAACTTCGCCCAAGGGAATGGCCGCATCCGCATTTGGCGGAATGACCGCAACCGCGATGTGGGATACTCCTTCAAGCGAGGCGTAGCACTGGCCGAAAAGGAATACTTGTTTTGGCAGACAATCGATTGGTCTTATGACCTCAGCGACCTTTGCATATTCCTCGAACTGATGCGCCATTACGGTGTCGTGGTCGGAGTTAGGCCGGTGCCAGTCCGATTGCTTGCATACATTCCGGTGATAAGATCGATTTACCGGGTTCGGACCCGCTCGGACGATTTTCTCCGAGCAATGGTGTCGCTGGCGAACTACTACGTATTGCGGATTCTCTTTGGCTTGAACGTGCATGATTTCCAGAATATTCAGTTTCATAGAACGAAGACACTTCAGTCCTTTGAATTGCGCGGTGAAAGCTCATTCCTGGGGATTGAAATGATGATCCGCGCACGAAGTTTTGGTCTTGATCTGATCGAGGTACCAATCAGATTCATTCCCAGAGCGAAGGGCGTCGCAAAAGGAATTAGATTGTCGGCAATCTGGGACAGCTGCCGCGACATCGCCATGAACTGGCTGGCATGGGGGTGGCGGTTCCGACTGGAGAATCAGGGAAGCAAAGGTCGAATCTACCGCCTGCTCGAGCCGGCCTTCTTAGAGGAGGAAGTCATCGTCCTCTGTGCCCCCTTGTTCAAGAGGTATCGCTAGATGGGCTCCGGAAATAGCGGTCGCTTCGGCCGTTGCGGCACACCACATGCTCGCATCCCGGGCGCCCCGGCCGTTTTGCGCGCACGCGAGATGATCACGCAGCACGCCGGCGACTGGACCAGGATTTTGCAGGAGCTGATCCAAATTCCAAGTTGCTTCGAGACCGAGCACCGTATCGTGAGCCGGATTTGCGAGCATATTGCTGGGATCGGACTGACCCCAGTGCTGGTGCCGATGGATGCGGCCACGTTGCGACGACATTTGGATGCGGTCGAGCCGATAAGCGATGCGCCGGGACGCAACAACGTGGTCGTCCGGCTACCGGGACGTGGCGGAGGCCGGTCTCTCATCCTGAATTGCCATCTCGACGTCGTCTCCGGGGGCGATCCAACGGAATGGACTTATCCGCCGTTCTCCGGACACATCGACTCAAAGACTAATGTGATCTACGGCCGCGGTGCCATGGATGACAAGGCAGGCGTTGCGATCTGTCTCGGTCTGATGAGGGTGATTGTCGCGCAACATCTCGATCTCAAGGGCGATCTGATATTCCAATTCGTCCTGGAAGACGAGATCACCGGCAACGGCAGTCTCCTTTGTCTTGAGGCTGGGCACATTGCCGAAGCTGCGATCATTCTCGATGGAACGCGTCCCGATCGGGCAATCGATCAGCATGCTGGCAACATGGAGTTCCACGTCGAGGTAAAAGGGAAACCCGCCTCTGTCAGCGTTTCTCATCTGGGAGCGAACGCAGTCGAGATGCTATCATCAATCCTACTGTACATGCGTAATGCGTTTCACCAGCTTAATGACGCTCGTCCGCCGCAGTGGACCGAGTTTCCCAGTCCCTATCAGTTCGTGATCCACGGCGTGATCGCGAGCGCCGATCGCTTTTGCGTGCCGACGGTGGCACTAGCGCGCTGTTTCGTCACGTTTCCCCCGCCCTCAACCGTCGAGAGCGTGCGCGCCTTCCTTGAGGAGGAAGGCCGTAGGTATAGCGAGGCGAACAGCCATCCTCACTGTCCTGTGTTCGATTGGAAAAGCTTTGCGGCCGAGCCGGTATCGTGCGCGAACGACGAACTGCGCGCGCTCGTGCGGTGGACTGCAAAGCACAATGGCATTTCCGATGTCCGGTTTGGCCCCTCGACGGGAACTTCGGACATGCGCCACTTTGCAAGGCGCGGGATTCCCTGCCTGCTCTTTGGCCCGGGGCGCGGCTTCCAACCTCACCGCCCCGACGAGCACTTTCTGCTCGATGACCTTACCCTCATGATGAATGTCTACCTCGACATGGTTGCCGCATGGTGTGGTTCCGGCTGGGATCAACGATAATTCTCGTGACGATCGTTGGCGATCGCATCGCAGGTGATTGGTCGAAGATCAACAAGATGCTGAGCCGGGCACTCCAAATCTCGTTGCGGCAAGCGCCTTATGGTCCAAACAGCTATTCATGCAGCGCATCGTCACGATGAGCGGCCAATGGAATATCACCAAGCGGCTCGCTCAGCCGCGTCGGGCGTGCCAAGATACTCGCGACGGGTTGCCAAGGACGTGGAAATACGAATGGCTGATGTCGCGACCAAGATGATCTGGCAAAGGACATCGGCGTGTTCCGCTTGATCCGGCCGATGTCGCGCCCGGACGACCCCGGGATGGGATGTCCGTTGATTTTCGCGACGCATTTTTTGGCGTTTCTGATCGCGTCGTGCGGGGCCTTTGCGCTGGGAAACGACCGGCTCATGCCCGGTTCCGACGGCGAGTTCACGCGCAATACCACGCTGCAAATCTTTCACTTTGCCGATCTCATCCCGGGGCTTCCGATGGCGCACTTCGCAGCCCTCGGAACAGCGTTTCCGAGTAATCCTCTGTTAAGTCCGAGTCTACTAGCCCTTCCCCTGTTCGGCGAACGGGCGGGAGTGCCGCTCGGCTATCTAGTTTCCGCCGGGTTGATGTTTCTTTCGACTTACGTCTTTGGTCGCACGATCGGCTTGAGCCGTGCGGTCGCGGTGGTCGCGGCCTGGGCCCTGCCGCTCCTTTGCCTGCCCTATCACCCTCTACTCGATCTGTACCTGATATTCGGACTCAACCCGGCAGGTGCCGACAATCTCTCATTCAGCTTGCTGGGACTGGCTGCGCTCACGCGCGGCTATACCGGGCCGACCCCCTATTGGGCCGCTCTCGGACTGACGCTCGTCGTAATCTGGCAGTGCCTCGCCATTCCGACGTGGATCATGCTGCTCCTTCCAACGGTGATCGTTGGCATCGGTATCATGGCATCCTGTACCCATCGTCCGGACTTTGTTCGCCGCAGCATCGTGTTGCTCTTGCCGTCTGTGCTTTTTGTGGCTTTGGGCGGTGGTGCTTATCTTCTCGGGATATTCAGCAACACGGCCGTCGCATTTTTTCCGCAAGAGATGAACATCGACGTCACACATTCATGGCGATTGAGTACGGTTGCGACGGCCTGGGGCGAGGGAATCTATCCACTCGGTGCGGCTTGGGTCGGACTGGCCCTGGCCGGGGTTGCTCTCGCGCTATGGCGCGGCCACCAGCCGCTGCGAGCCGTAGCGGCTTCGATGCTGGTGGTGATGGTCCTGTTCGGAGCCTGCATTGCGGCCTACATGATGTCACGCAACTGGGTGCTGCCGTATCCAATCTACTTCGAAATCTTGATTTGGCCGTTCTATGCGCTGTTTGCCGCTTACGCGATCGGAGAGCTGACGAAAGCCGGCATTGTCGCGGTTTTGCAACAAACTCCACGGCTCGTAGCCTCGCGTGCCGGACAAATAGCGCCGCTCTACTACACAGGGTTGTGGATGGCCGCAGGTACCCTACTGGGTTTCCTGATGGCCAACAAACCCATCGCCATTGCGGCTCATCGACCTCCGTCCGATACGGCCATCACCAGGGAACTGCGTTTGGAAAGCGGAATTGCCCCGACTTTCAAGTTCAAGGGATATGTAGCTAATCTAGCGGGTTTCAAAGGGCCCGACGGGGACCCAATCGATTGGTTTGCTCTTCACGGTGAAAGCAACCAACCTCTGCAGATTTTTGGAAATACGCACCGGGTGCCGTACCTATGGCGGTTCGGCATTCCAACGGTGGAGGTGATAAATCAGATCGTCGAACCGGCATTTCACGCCGTCATCACACGGCTGCTGGACCGTCCGGGTGACCGTCAGCTCCGGTCTGTCATCATCGTCACGCGCGTCAACATTCCGCTGATGCAGAGCCTGGGTGTCCGATACCTCATCACTGACTTTCCCCTGACGGCTCCGAGCCGATTGGCTTTCCAGCTGGTAACTCCCAAGCTGTCGCACTTCGTGTTTGAACTGCCCGACCCAAACTATGGCAATTTCTCACCAACAGAGGTCGCGTCCGCGCGGAATGCAACGGAACTCTTGCAGCGCATTGCCGAGCCGAGTTTCGATTTTCGTAAGACTGTGATCCTCGATGAACCCCTTAATCAGGTCCTTCGACCCGCCGAAAGCAGTAAAGCGACACTGGTGCGTGGCGGCTGGCAGATCCGGGCCCGCAGCCCGGGTGTCTCAATATTGCTTCTGCCACTCCAGTTCAGTCACTGCCTTGCGGTTCATGAGCGCCAGGGAAGCGAAGGAAGGGTGATAGCTGTCCAACGCGCCAACCTGGCCATTACCGCCCTCGTATTTGAAGGATCGGTCGATGTCACTCTTTCCTTGCGCGTTTCGCCGTTCTGGCGTCCCCTTTGCCGCCTGCGGGACGCGCACGAGATGAAGGAATTTGGCCTTGCTGATCTTCCGAGAACGATCGCACCGTTGAGGTTCAATTCCTCGGTTTCAGGACATAACCCGTGAGGGGGTTCGTGGTTGACCGACTTGGCCGTGGTCGCCAGAACCGGACTCGGGGCTTCTCGCCGGCAAGCTGGCAAATAGCCATCGCCTGTTGTTGATCATGTAGGACTCCGTCACGGCATGAAGCGGAAAATCCTGGCTGACCGCCACTTTGAATACAACCATGCCTCGCTGATCATTTTATCGAAAACGACCGTGAAGCATTGCCTGGATCAGGCTGGCTTTGACGTGATCTTTTCGCAGCGGGAACGACAATACGCTCGTTGGGCCGGATCGCCGGTTACCTGAAGCTAAAAATGGCATTGCGGGTGTTGCTTTGCGCGTGGATGACGTTACCATCCCGTTGATCGTGCCCTGCACGATTTTCGCAATTTGTCGGAAGAAGGTGGGGTGATATGGTATTCAGCCTCCTTGTGTCTTAGCGCGGTGGCCCGATGAAGCCGGCCGTTGCTGAAAGATTCTGCCCCGCATGCCGCGCACACGATCCGATTCAGCCTGACGAACCTGTGTGGCCGATCGGCTGGCATTGCCTCGCATGCGATCGCAGCATTCCCCAGCGCGAAGGAGTTCCACTGCTTGCGCCAGACCTCGCGGAAGCCCGCAGCGGTTTCGATGCTGCTGCTTTTGCTGCGCTTGCCGAAATCGAAACCACGCATTTCTGGTTCGCCCCGCGCAACGAGCTGATTGTCGGCCTAGCCAATCGCTTCTTTCCGAACGCCACGCGATATTTGGAAATTGGCTGCGGCAACGGTGAAGTGATGCGCACCATGGCGCAAACGCGAAGGTGGAAGCGGCTCGTCGCGTCCGACTTGCATGCGACGGCCCTCAAGCACACTCGCATGCGCGTGCCGCAGGAGGTCGAGCTTGTGCAGATGGATGCGCGCGCGATACCAGCGCAGAACACGTTTGACCTCATCGGGGCCTACGACGTCGTGGAGCATGTGGCCGAGGACGAAGAGCTGTTGCGCGCGCTTCGCGGCGCGACCAAGGCGGGCGGCGGCGTGATCATTGCCGTGCCACAGCATCCCTCGCTGTGGAGCCGCCGGGACGAGATGGCGTACCACCAGCGCCGCTATCGGAGAGGAGAACTGGAGGCTAAGCTCAAACGAAACGGCTTCGACATCCTTTTTTCCTCATCCTATACAACCGTCCTGCTTCCATTGATGGCGTTGAGCCGGATCAAGGCGCGGGTTTCCTCAAAGGATGCCGATGTCGATCGCGAGATGAGCCTTGGGGCCACGCTCAATGGCATCCTCAAGTCGCTTCTGCGCGCCGAGGTTCGGCTCACGCTTGCCGGCTTGCGCTGGCCGGTCGGGGGCAGCCGGGTCGTGGTTGCGCGCGCTGTCTAGGGTTCGCCGCTGGTAGCCAATCCGGCTCGCATGTGTCGGTGCTATCGACGAGCGTTGCTCTAGTCGTCCGTGAAGAAAGTTTCGCGGCGCCGATTTAAGCGCCGCGGAGAGCCAACCGAGTGCGCCACAGGATCAGCGACAGAACGCGCAAGAGCCCCTCAAACCAGCGCAGGAGCAGGCCGAAGTTGTAGCCGGCGGCGGCGAGCACGGCATTGATGCGGTCGCCATCGCGGCCTTTGAGATAGTTGTGGCCCATGCGGTGATCCTCCTTAAGATGGCCGATAACGGGCTCGACGGCAGCTCGGCGTCGCATCTCACGTTGGA
>Ga0306920_100014899_pt1 | contig 10634 bp, 7 predicted proteins | sample flu12Cox44000170_FD_204666 | JGI IMG/M metagenome (GOLD analysis project Ga0306920, IMG submission 204666) | Lab enrichment of tropical soil microbial communities from Luquillo Experimental Forest, Puerto Rico - flux4day.12C.oxic.44.000.170 (v2)... | ecosystem: Environmental > Terrestrial >... | reverse complement strand
GCCGTGCAGGCCGGCTTCGAGCATCAGCCTCTGCAACTGTTCGCGCACATCCAAAGGCTCCTGCCTCGGCGTGATGCGCACGTCTACATAGATCGCACATTGCTGTACGGTCTTCGTGATTTTCCACGGCACGCCGCCGCGAATGGCGCCGATATTGACTTTCGGGACAACCGTCCCACCGGGACAGTCATACCTGTTCTTGCGCTCATACTCGAACGCCCAAGCCTCCACGGCTTGGATCATCTTCGACATTCGCACGATGGCGCTGGCGTTCTTTTCGAGCGGCATCGGTCGCTGGATATAGGGCGTGTAGATGGTCAGATCGTCGCCGAACACCGTTATCTTGAAGAAGGCTTTGCCTGCCTCGACCCCGACGATGCCAAAATCGGTCCCCTCGGAAACCAGCGCGTAATCGGCAACTCCCCCGTGGGTGATCGCGTAACGCGTGCCGGCTTCTTTCGCCACATAGGCCGGCGGCTGGAATTCGTCGACCGGCTCGAGCCCTATCTCACCGACCACCGCCATCAGCACGAGATCGCCCTTGAGCTTGATCCCGGCATCCTTGATGGCCTTTGCGGCCAGTAGCCACGTCGCCATCGGCCCTTTGCAATTGCACACGCCGTTGCCGACAAGCACGTCTCCCTCCCGCCAGCCGGTGTGGAACATGGGATCAGCGGCGTGTCGCGTCGTCCACCATTCGTCCTTGTGAATTGTCGTATCCATATGGCTGTTGAAGCAAAGGCTGCGGCCATTGCTCGTTCCCGGCAGGGTCGCAATCACATTCGGGCGATCCGGAAAGAGCGCCACTTTGCGCGTGTCGAAACCCTCGCGCGCAAGCCAGGCATAAATGTACTCGGCGACGGGGCCCTCGCAGCCGGTGGGACTGTCAAGATTTGCAAGATCAAGCGTTACCTTCACCAGCTCGTCGGTATCGATGCGCTCCAGCACGGTTTTAGGATCAATCGTCATCTTGCGCCTCACTTGTGCGGAAACGTTTGTAGCCTAGCCCGCGCCAGAAACACCACAACAGGGGACGAGCGTCCAGGCGGCGGACCCCCCGGGGGTAAGCTTCAAGGCGCCGCGATTTATGCCGCTTCGCTCGCGCGATAGGGTGCGCGCTCAATCGCAATTGACTTTGCAATGCGCCTGTTCGAATCCTGCCGGCGTGCGGGAATTTGCCCCGGCAAGGGGGACTTGCGGAGCAGACTGGCCGCCCTCCACCGAGATCGCGGATTGTGGATGGCTGGTTGTGTCCGGATCAGGAAACGAACAACAGGAGAATCAGAATGAATCGCAGGGAATTCATTGCCGGTTTGACGAGCGCGACGGCATTGGCATCCTCATCCCGCGCGCAGAGCAACATCGTTCGCGTCGGCTATTCGATAGGGCAGACCGGAGCAGTTGCTTCCTCGACGCCCGTACAGTCGCAGGCTTATACGCTTTGGGGCGAGCAGGTGAACGCCCGCGGCGGGCTGGAGATCGCCGGCGTGGGGCGCAAGATGATCGAGTTCGTCGTCTATGACGATCAATCGCAAGGCAACAAGGCGGCGCAAGCCTACGAGCGGCTCATCAATACGGATCGTGTCGATCTCTTGCTCGCGCCATATGCCTCGCCGATGCATCTCGGCGTTCTGCCGGTTGTCGAGCGCTTCAAGCGGCCCCTGATCGCCAACACCATCGGCACCACGGCGGCGCGCGACGCGCACTCAAAATACATGTTCTTCACCCAGGCGCTTCCCGATACGTGGGGCGCCGAAGCGGCCAACCTCATCAAGTCGCTTGGCAGCAAGCGCGTTGCGGTCAGCATGGCTCAGTCGCCATTCTGCATCGAGTTTCGCAAGGCAGCAGTGCCGGCGCTGGAGAGGGCGGGACTGGATGTCGTGTTCAATCAGGAATATGCCGCGGACATCAAGGACATGACGCCGCTCTTGTCGGGCATCAAGGCCGCCAATCCCGACTTCCTGCTGGCGATCAGCTACCTCAATGATTGCGTACCCCTGTTGACGCAGGCGCGCGAGCTCGGGCTGAAGGTGGACTATTTCTTCGAACTGCTTGGTCCAGCGCAGCCGAGCTTCGTGGCGCGCTTCGGAGATAATGCCAACGGCCTCATCTCGGTCGGCTTCTGGAGCCGCCATTCCAAAACGACCGGCTCGGCCGAGTTCTTCGACGGATACGTCAAGCGCTGGAACATGCCTCCCGACGACAAGGACAGCAGCATCGCGTACATCTCGTGTCAGGTCCTCGAGCAGGCCGTCAAGAACGCGGGCCTCGACCCGGAAAAAGTGCGCGCCGAGCTCAGCAGCGCCACCTTCGATACCATGATGGGCAAGGTCAAATACAACGAGCAGAACGTGAACACGAGCGCCCCGCCCGGTTTCATTCAGATGCAGAACCGAGTCAACGAGGTGGTGTGGCCACCCGAGCAGGCATCGGCCAAAATCATCAAAAAGCCTGCCTGGGTGTGACGTCCTCCTCGAAGCGGGGCAGGGGCGAGTTTCGGCGGCGATGATCGATGTTGTTTTCTCGGCCCAGCTCGCCCTGGCGGCGATTGCAGCGGGTGCAATCTACGCACTTGTCGCGACCGGCTTAAATCTCGTCTACGGAACGCTGCGTCTCCTGAACATTGCTCATGGCGATTTCGTCATGATCGGTGCATACCTCGCGTTCTGGATATTTGCCCTTTTGGATTACGGCCCGGCGCTTAGCCTTCCGTTATCGGTGGTTGCCGGAATTCTGCTCGGCCTTGCGACCTACAAGGGATTGGTCTCGACCCTGACGCAGCGTCGCGCCCATAGCGAGCGTTTGGAAAGCAATTCGTTACTGGCATTTTTCGGCGTCTCGATCGTCTTGCAGAACGGCACGGCGCTGCTTTTCACCAACAACATCCGGGCCTACCGCTATTTCGACCAGGTGATCACGCTCGGCTCAATGTCGATCACCGGCAACCGGCTGCTGACACTCGTCATTTCCACGTTTCTCGCGCTTGCGACCGCAGCATATCTTCGCTTCACCTTGTTTGGACTTGCCACCCGTGCGGTGATCCAGAATCGCGATGCGTCATCGATCGTCGGAATCAATCTTCCGCGTATCTATGTTGTGAGCCTCTGCTTCGGCTTCAGTCTGGCGTGCGCCAGCGGAGTGCTGATCAGCATGATGGATCCGATCTCTCCCATCATGGGCTTCGGCTACAGCATCTCGGCATTCGTGGTCATCATGCTGGGTGGCCTTGGTAATCTGTTTGGCGGCATCACGGCGGCATTCGCGCTTGGGGCCATTGAAACTTACGGGCTTGCCTTCGCCGGCTCCAATTACCGTTCGCTGCTCGTGTACGGCATTTTCGTTCTCGTGCTGGTCCTGCGGCCCGAAGGCTTGTTCGGCAAGTCGCAGGCTAATCGTTGATGTCGAAAGTGTTGTCGCTGCGCATGCTTGCGGCATCAGCCGTGGCCGTGGCCTTCATGGCGTGCGTGCCGCTGTGGGGAGACGACCCGGTCGTGGGTGTCGGCATCAACCTGCTTGCCTGGGTGGCCTTGTCGGCGAGCTGGATCATTTTTTCCGGCCTGACCGGATACGTATCGCTCGGTCACGCGGTTTTTTATGGGATCGGCGCCTACGTGACCGCGCTCCTTTGGCTTTCGGTGCCCATGGGGGTAAGCGTCGCGGCGGGGGGCGTTGCGGCGGCCTCGCTCGCGCTCATGGCGGGATATCCCTGCCTGCGCGTGCGCGGGCCGTATTTCGTGATGCTCACGTTCGGCCTGTCGCAATTCGTGAAATTCGTGGTGATCGAGATCGAGACGGCCTTGCAGATCGGGGGACGTCTCATCATGGGCGCGCCCCCGCTGCAGATCCTCTACTGGCTGTTTCTCGGGATGGCGACGGCCGCCATCTTCCTGCTCGCGGTCATTCGATATTCCCGTTTCGGCTCGGGGCTGCGGGCTATCCGCGAGGACGAGGTCGCTGCGGAAACGATCGGAGTCCCGACCGTAAAGTACAAGGTCTTGGCCTTCGCCATTTCGGCGGTCATTCCCGGGTTGACAGGCGGCATCATGCTCATGCGCTCGGGTTACCTCGAGCCCGACACCATTTTCGATCCGACCGTATCGCTGACCATGATCTGCATCGCGGTCATCGGCGGTGGCAACACTCCGGCGACCGCGCTGCTCGGCTCGCTGTTTTTGGTCGGGCTTTCGGAGACGCTGTGGGTGCGCTTCCCGCTTGTCTACATGGTCCTGCTTGGATGCCTGCTGGTCACGTTCGTGCTGGCGGTGCCTCAGGGGTTGCTCGGCCTGCTCGCCTCATTGACGAGCCTCGTGCACGCGCGCGGCGGAAAGTGAGATGACGCTTCTCGAACTGCAGAATGTTACAAAGAGTTTCGGCGGCCTCAATGCCGTCGACAACGTGAGCTTCAGCCTGGAGCGCGGCGAATTGGTTGGCCTCATCGGCGCCAACGGGGCGGGCAAGACCACGTTGTTCAGCCTGATTGCGGGCAATCTCAAGCCGACCGATGGCGATATCCGTTTGGATGGCAAGTCGGTCGCCAACCTGCCGCCGTTTAGGGTGTCGCAGCTTGGCATCGCAAGGACGTTTCAGATCGTTCGGCCCTTTCTCGCGATGACCGTGCAGGAAAACGTGGAAATTGCCGCGCTGTTCGGCCGCGCCCAGCACGGCAGCGAGGAGGCGCGGCGCGCGGCCACGGAAATCATCGAGGCCGTGGGTCTCGGCGCTCTGGGCGCGCGCCAGGCCTCAGAGCTGACCCTGGGCGCTCTCAAACGACTGGAGCTCGCCCGTGCGGTCGCGACACAACCGCACCTGCTCTTGCTCGACGAGGTGATGGCCGGGCTCACCCCCACGGAGGTGGTGGAAGCCTGCGAAATCGTCGCGCGACTGCGGGCCGACCTCAACCTGACGGTCCTGCTCGTGGAGCACGTGATGTCTGCGGTGATGCGACTCGCCGAGCGTATCATCGTGATCCATCATGGAATCAAAATTGCCGAGGGCACTCCCAACGAGATCATTCGCGATCCGCATGTCATCGAGGCCTATCTCGGCGCAGGATTTGAACATGCTTCCCCTGCTTGAAGTGGACGATGTATTCGCGGGATACGGAAGCATCCGGGTCCTCAACGGTGTGTCGCTGAGCGTCCAACCGGGGAGCATCACCGCGCTTCTCGGGAGCAACGGCGCAGGCAAAACGACGTTAATGCGCACCATCGTCGGGCTGATCCAAGCGCATCGCGGCCAGGTCCTGCTCGAGGGAAAGCCGATCCACCGCATGGCGCCGCAGCAGCGCGTCGAGATCGGCATTGTGCTCGTTCCCGAAGGACGGCAGGTCTTTTCCGATTTCACGGTTGAGGAGAATCTCAAGCTCGGCGCATTCGTGCCCCGCGCGCGCGAACGAATGAGCGCCACCCTGGACGAGATGTACGGCTTGTTCCCCAAGCTCGCGGAGCGGCGCCGGCAGCCGGCGCGCACCATGTCCGGCGGCGAACAGCAGATGCTCGCGCTGGCGCGCGGCTTGATGTCGCGCCCGCACTTGCTGATGCTGGACGAGCCAAGCCTTGGCCTTGCGCCAGTGATCACCGCGCAACTGTTTGAGGTTTTGCAGCAGATTCGCAATAACAACGTCACCATCTTCATCGTCGAACAGAATGTCCAAACAACCCTGCAAATCGCCGACCACGCCTACGTTCTCGATCAAGGCAGGGTCGTGCTGCAGGGGGAAGGCAAGACGCTCGCCAAGGAGCCGCGGATCAGAGCGGCTTACCTTGGCATGTAACAGATCACGGACATCTCAAGCACAGCTCCACCTGCGCCTATCCTCACTGCGTCATAAACGGGGGTTAGGGTGCAAGCGCGCGGTTCTCGGCCGACGGCGTGCGCAAAATCGCGCCGCGCGGTTGCGCACGCTGCCTGCCAGACCTCGTAGCGCGATTTTGCACACCCTACGGGCGGAGCTCTCACTTCGCCAAATAATTACGGTGTACCCAGGCGCCGGGCGCGCTCGCGGACCCAAGCCTTGCGGTCTCGAACAGATAGGCGCGCTCGCCCTCGCGCGTCTCGAGCCGAACGCCGGCAGCAGGCGTCCTTTCGCTCGACTTGCCGCTTTCGGCTGCCCGCAGGAAGGCTTCCGCTGCCTCTGCTGACGGCGGAGCAACAGCGGGCGCATTGCGATGACCGATCGCCTCGATGGCACTCGCTTTCAGAAGTTTAGGCCACATCTTTCGAAACAAGCCGTTCGAAGGATAGATATCGGCGCTATTGATCTCGCCGTTGACCGCAAAGATAAAGCCAATGATAGCATCGTCACGCTCGCCGGCGCCCAGCAACGCATCGATATAGCCCTTCTGCGCATCCAGGAGCTTTTCGCTTTCGAGCGCGAGCTGAAGGCTCGAGGCGGACTGCATCGATCTCACCTGCGCGCCTAAATTATCGCTCAAATTGTTCTGCGTGGCCCGCACGCTTTCCCACACCCGCATCTGCCTCGCTCCGGTTTCCGCGGCCGCAGTGGAGCTCCCGGACGCGGGGTGTCGTGACGGATCGGCGCTGAGCGCTTCAGGTGTCGGCACGGCGGGGACGGGTGCCTTCATCGCGAGCTTGAGCTCACGCGAGGGAACGGAAGCGGACGCGGTGGAGAAGCTCCTCGCATCTTCACGCCCGCGCGGTGTCCAGCGTCCTTGCTCGACGCAGAACGAGGCAATCGGGATGGCGCCCGAATGGGGCGGCAGCAAAAGACTGACCATCAGCGTGCGATCCTGCTTTCCGCCTTTCACAATGTCGCCGGACTGCACGAACACCTCGTCGTCGCCGAGATTCTCGATTTCGAGCTGATTGACATTGCTGGTTTCGCGGACTCTGGCGGCGCCGCTTGCGAGCGCTTCCTCCAATGTCAGTGGCACCTTCCCGGGTGCCGAGCTGCCGTAAATGAAATAGACGGCGAGATTTTCATGCACCAACGGTGCGCCGATATGGTTGGTGTCCGGTGTCTGGGCAGCAGTGCCGGCGGCGAGCGAGACTGCCAGCAAGCCTGGGGCGCAGACGCCGGCCAATAGTGAAGCGCGCATGCTTGTCCTCCATGCGTCAGATCCCCTTGGACAGGAAACTGGCATGCGTCCATGGCCCCTCTTGGGAAGACGGGTGACCGAATTTCGACGCCAGGATGAAGAGTTTGTTGCGTGGGCGGATACGTCGCCCGCATGAGCGCGGCAAATGAATGTCAGTTCTGGAATTGCAATCGGGCAAGACGCGCATAGAGGCCGCCTGCGGCGGCAAGCTTCTGGTGCGTGCCCTCCTCGACGATGCGCCCCGCCTCCAGCACGAAAATGCGATCGCAGGATAATACCGTGGCAAGACGGTGCGCTATTACCAGGGTGGTACGATTGTGCATCAGTTGTTCAAGCGCGGCCTTGACCAGGGATTCACTTTCCGCATCGAGGGAGGACGTCGCCTCGTCGAGAAGAAGAAGCGGCGCATCGCGCAGAACGGCGCGAGCGATCGCGATGCGCTGGCGCTGTCCGCCCGAGAGGGTGACGCCGCGCTCCCCAATCGACGTGTCGAGCCCTTGCGGCAGAGCTTTGATGAATTCGCTGGCGAGCGCCAGTGCGGCCGCACGCTCGACCTCTCCATCGCTCGCCTGCGGCCTGCCGAAGCGGATATTCTCTCGCACCGAGCCCGCAAAGATGCTCACGTCCTGCGGCACCAGCGCGATCTGGCGGCGCAGCGCGAGCGGATCGACTTCGACGAGCAGTGTGCCGTCAAATCTCACAATTCCGGATAACGGGTCGTAGAAGCGCAGAATGAGTTGAAAGATCGTGCTCTTGCCTGCGCCGGTCGGTCCGACAATGGCGACCTTTTCACCTTGCCGGATGGCAAACGATACTCCGTCGAGGACGGGACCCTCCGGCCGCGCGGGGTAGGAGAAGCGAACGTCCGTGAATGCGACCTCGCCGCGGGACGGTTGCGGGAGCGCGCGCGGGCGCGCGGGTGGAACGATCGTAGGCCGCACGGCGAGGATCTCGAACAGCCTTTCCGCTGCGCCCGATGCCTGCGACACTTCGCCCCAAACCTCGGAGAGCTGGCCAAGACCCGCCGCAGCCAGAACGGCATAGAGCACGAATTGCGAGAGCCGCCCGCCGGTGATGCGCTCGGCCAGCACATCCTGCGCGCCGACCCAGAGCACCACGACCACGCTTGCAAACACGAGGAAGATCGCAATCGCGGTAAGAATGGCGCGCGCCCGGATGGAGCTTCGCGCCGCGGCAAACGCGCGCTCCACCGCCCCGCCAAACCGGCTCCTCGCGAGCGTTTCATTGGTAAATGCCTGCAGCACACGGATCGCCCCGATCAGTTCCGAGGCATAGGCCGAGGCGTCGGCGAGCGTGTCCTGGGCGGTGCGCGAGCGCCGGCGAACCGCGCGGCCAAAGCCGTAAAGCGGCAGAACGATCACCGGTATGGCCGCCAACACAAATCCCGAAAGCCGCGGACTCGTCACCACCATCATGGCGCTCGCCCCCGCGAACAGCACCATGTTGCGCAGCGCAATGGAGACAGATGCCCCGACAGCAGCCTTGATCTGCGTCGTATCAGCGGTGAGCCGCGAGATCAGCTCTCCGCTTTTGGCGATGTCGAAATATGCCGGCGAAAGCGAAACGAGGTGTCCGAACACTTCCTCGCGCAGATCCGCGACGATGCGCTCGCCCAGCGTGGTAACGAGATAAAAACGCATGGCGCTCGCAACCGCGAGCACGGCGACCACCCCGAGCATCACGCTGAAATAGCTGTCGATCAGGTTCACACTGTCGCGCGAGAACCCGAAGTCGATCATGCGCCGGATCGCGACGGGTACCACCAGCGTTGCGATTGCCGCGGCCAGGAGCGCAACCAAGGCAGCGATTGCGTGAAAGCGGTAGCGCGCGACATAGGGAAACAACGAGACCAGCGGCCGCAGGTTGCGAGCGCGTGACCGCTTCGAGGCCGGCGCGGCGGGAACTTCCGCTGCCGCAGGCACTCGCTCGGACTCAGGCGCCGCGATGTCTCGCTCGACGATATTCATTTTGCCGGATACGGAACTTCATAGGACGTGGAACCCAGCGTGCAGAATGCACGTCGCAATCGCGTTGCGCAATCGCGATTCCGCGCTGCGCGTTGCATCGCGCCCTGCTCTCATGTTGCTCGATCTTCGCCTGTTTTTCCGTTTGTTCCAGTTCCAGCATTTGATTCACCAGACCGGTTGGTCGCAACGGAACTGCGCATGGTCTGGCATGTTTTCCTCTTAGGCCGAACGCGAACGGCGGCACGGGCTCAACCCATCCAAGGAGAGGAACTCTGAATGAAGAAGAAGCTATTGCTTAGTACGGCCGTGCTGCTGGCGGGAATGTCGTTGGCATCGGCCCAGCAGATGCCGGGCGGTCAAACGTCCGGGCAGCAGCACCAGCAATCGGCGCAAGGTCAAAGCAGCCACGCGCAACAAGGTGCTCAGGAGCAGAGCAGGCAAGGTCAGCAAGGTCAGGCCCAACGTAGCGAAAGTCGAGGCCAACGCGATCTGACGACCGGCCAAGGCTCGACGGGTCAAGGCTCAACGGGCGAACGCTCGCAAGACTCACAGCGCTCAAGAGCCGGACAGGCTCAGCAGGGCAGGGAGGGTCAACGCGCGCAGGGTCAGTCCGGGCGAGAGCAGACGACCGGTCAAGGCACCGGACAGCAGAACGTTGCGCCCCACAATCAAGGCCGGCAGGCGAACCAACCGGGAGAAACCAAGGGCCAGGCGCCTCGCAACCAACAGGAGCAACCCTCGCAACGCCAGCAGTCGCAGCCCCAGCAAGGTCAGGCTCAGCGGTCACAACCTCAGCAGGGTCAGGCTCAGCCTCAGCAATCTCCGAGCGTGACGACGGGTCGGTCGGAGCGCGCTGGCGCTCAGCAGACCCAGGCCTCGGGTAGCGTGACGCTGACAAACGAGCAGCGCACGAGAATCCGGGAGACGGTGCTCGCCCGATCTGACGTTCCCCGTGTTGATGTCAGCAGGCTTGATTTCGCCCTGGCAGTTGGCACGATCGTTCCGACCCATGTGCGGATCGTGGAGGTTCCCGACACACTCATCGTCATTCATCCGGAATGGCGCGGTGACATGTATTTCGTCGCCGGCGATGATGTGATCATCGTGGACCATAGCCGCCGGATTGTCGCGACCTTGCCGGTGGGCTCGGGGTCCTCGGCAATGGTGCACGAGCGCGGCTCCGCAACTGCAATGCATCTCAGCGCGGACGAGATCCGGCAGGTGCAGATCATGTTGAACCAGAAAGGGTTCAACGTTGGCGAGCCCGATGGCGTGCTGGGTCCGCGAACCAGGGAAGCGCTGATTGCGTTCCAGCGTAAGGAAGGGTTCCAGGCCAGCGGCCAGATTGACCAGCAAACCATGGCCGCGCTTGGCGTGTCGGGTGCTTCAAGCCAGCAGCGCAATCAGGCTCAGCCTTCCACCACGGGTCAGACCGGGCAGTCCGGAAGCGGAATGAATCAACCGCATGCGAATCAAGGAGCGGTGACCGGACAGCCCGGGACGCAAGGCAATGCCGCGAGCAAGGGGTCGGCCGGCCAAGGTCAGAACCCGACGGCTGATCAAGGCCACGGACAAACCTCAACCACCG
>Ga0306920_100014898_pt1 | contig 10634 bp, 12 predicted proteins | sample flu12Cox44000170_FD_204666 | JGI IMG/M metagenome (GOLD analysis project Ga0306920, IMG submission 204666) | Lab enrichment of tropical soil microbial communities from Luquillo Experimental Forest, Puerto Rico - flux4day.12C.oxic.44.000.170 (v2)... | ecosystem: Environmental > Terrestrial >... | reverse complement strand
GTCGTGATCGACAACGGCAACGTCTTCGCCGAGCTCGTCGACACGGTGCGCGTCGCATCCCTCGGGCAGATCACCAACGCGCTGTTCGAGGTCGGCGGTCAGTATCGGCGGAGCATGTAGGCACGAATGAGGCACGTGGCGAGGCTCCGCGGGACGGTGGCGATCGGGGTGTAAGGTCCGGCGCGTTTGGCCGACTAAACTGCCCAAGCATCAAGCGACCGTTCACGTGAAAGGAGAAATGACAATGAAAGCGAGCCGCCTCGGAACAGGGTTCGCGTTGTTCGCTGCTGCTGCGGTGTCGGCGGCAAGTGCGGCGCCGCTGCCGGCGCCCGCCGTGGACATTCCAGCGGCGTCGGTCAAGGCGCCGCAGACGGCCGTCTTCGCCGGCGGCTGCTTCTGGGGCGTCGAGGCTGTCTTCCGCCATGTGAAGGGCGTCTCGCGTGCCGTTTCCGGCTACGCGGGCGGAATGCTGGTACAGCCGAGCTACGAGCAGGTCGGCAGCGGCCGCACCGGGCATGCCGAATCCGTCGAGATCACCTATGACCCCGCGCAGGTGTCGTACGGCCAGCTTCTTGCGGTGTTCTTCTCGGTCGCGCACGATCCGACGCAGCTCGACCGCCAGGGTCCCGACATCGGGACGCAGTACCGATCCGCGATCTTTTACGTGAACGACGATCAGAAGCGCGTTGCTGAAGCCTATATCGCGCAGCTCGACAAAGCGAAGACGTTCGATTCGCCGATCGTCACGCAGGTCGCAAAGCTCCCGGCGTTCTATCCGGCCGAGGGCTACCACCAGAACTACCTCGCGCTGCACCCGGCGCAGCCGTATATCGTCGTCCACGACCTGCCCAAGCTCGCCGCGTTGCAGAAGGAGTGGCCTGAGCTGTACGTCAAGCGCTGAGCGGCAGCGCCGGCCCGCCTACGCGCTGGGCTGTGTCGCGACCATCGACGCCCGCGCGCCGAAGCGCTCGAACCATGCCGCCGCATTCGGGTGCTTGTCGCGCCACGCGAGCGACGCGTAGCGGAAGTCGAGATAGCCGAGAGCGCAGCCCACGGCGATCGTGCCGAGGTCCACGCGATCGCCAAAACCGCCGACGCGCCGCTCGATCACGTCGAGACTGCTCGTGACTTTTTCCATCTGGCCGTTGATCCAGTCGCTCCAGCGGAGCGCCTCGGGCCGCAGCACTGTCTCGTAACGCACGAGAACCGCGGCGTCGAGGATGCCGTCGGCGAGCGCGTGCTCGGTCAGCACGGTCCAGCGCGCCGGTCCGTGGGCCGGAATCAGGTTTCCGTTGCCCAGCTCGTTCAGGTACTCGCAGATCGTGTGACTGTCGTAAAAAGCCGTTCCGTCGTCGATAATCAGCGTGGGAATCTTCCCCAGCGGATTGTGCGCAACTATGTTGCGGTCGCGATTGATCGGATGGGCGGCGGCTGGCAAGAGCTCGATGCGCTCGCGCAAGCCGAGCTCGTGGGCCACGACAAGACTCTTGCGTACGTAAGGCGATGGAGGGGAGTAGAAGAGTTTCACGGGCGCGTCCCAGAGTGGTGTGGGGGAGGGAAAGGCTGCGGGAATAGAATACCGTGCGTTTCGGTTTGTTGGGGGCGCCGGGCGGAATTCGCTAGGCATGTTCGCGGGTGGCCGCGACGCGTTGATGACTATCCGCGCTCGGCGCGGGGAGTGAAAAAAGGAGAAACGCAATGGGAAATGGCAGCTATAACGGATCGTGCTTCTGCGGAGCAGTCCAGTTCACCGTCACGGGAGACCCGGCGGCGATGGGTTATTGCCACTGCGATTCGTGCAGAAAGTGGTCGGCGGGCCCCGTCAATGCCTTCACGCTCTGGAAGCCCGACGCGTTGCGGATCACGCGTGGCGCCGAGCACATTGGCACCTACAACAAGACTCCGGGGAGCTCTCGCAAGTGGTGCAAGACTTGCGGCGGCCACCTCTTCACCGAGCATCCGCATTGGGGTCTCACCGACGTCTACGCGGCAGTGATTCCCGACTTGCAATTCAAGCCGGGCGTGCACGTCCATTATCAGGAGACGGTGCTGCCGATCAGGGACGGCGTGACGAAGATGAAGGACATTCCTTCAGAGATGGGCGGATCGGGTACCGCGATCGCGGAATAACCTCGCCGTCAGCACGACTCGTCAGTGCCCGAGGTAATCCGAATCTCTCATGCGCCGGCACGCGGGCTGCCGGCGCGCGGCTGATCAGCGTTTATTCGGACGGCGTTTGCGCTGGTTCGCCGCGTAAGCGTCGTTGAATTCCTTCGTGCGCGCGACGGTATCGCGTAGCGCGCGAATGACGCCTGCCTCCGTATAGGCCTTGTTCTTCTTGAGCCCCGCCGGCGGTTGGCCGAGCGGGACGAGGATGTCTTCGTCGGCGCCGTGCAGCCATAGCGCCACGAGGTACACCGACGGCACTTTGAGTAGCCGGAGCTCGTAGTCGGCCTTCTCGACCTGCGGCAGGCGCTCCGCCGCGTGCAGCCCGTCGACGGTCGCGCCGGCGAATGGGCCGTGAGTCAAGCCCGCGAAGGCGAGATCCTCACCTTTCGCTCCTTTCGCCCCCTTGGCTCCCTTCGATCCACGGCGCCCCGCGGCAAGCTCGGCCTCGGCAACGACCTCGTCATCCTGGGCGAGCAGATAGCGCCAACCCGTCTGCTTCGCTGCGGCGAGCAGCTTGCCTGCGGCGAGATCGTCGAGCGTTGCGACGTAAACCGGATGCGGCTCGCTGTGATGAAGTTCCTCCGGGCGCATTTCCGCCTTCATTACACGCGGGGCGCCTTTCGCCCGCATCAATGCAGTGACGTTGGCTGCGAGAACAGCCGCTCCGCGGGGAGGTGCTTTGCGCGTGATGATCGCCATGACCCGTCCTCGCTAGCTCTTGGTCGTGTAATTGTCGGTCCAGGTACCGCCGCCCTGATAGGTAGACGGAAACGTCGCGTAAGGTACGGCCGACGTCCCGTACCACGGATCGGCAATGTTGATCCCCCACCAGCTATATCCATACACGGTGACGAAATGACCGCCTCCGCCGTTCCAGGCAATCCGCAGGCAGAACGGGCGGCAGCCGTTGATCTCCGCTTTCACCGTCGCGAGAGCCGCCTTTCCGGGACTCCACGCATTGAGATTGCCGACGATCTGCAGCGCCTGGTCGAGGAACCACGGCTGGTTGCATTGCGCTGAGCCGCCGTTCTGGCAGCACGTGGTCTGATTCATCGCGACGTTTGCGAGAGCGCACTGCGTTTGCCCGCTCGCCGGATGGTAGTAGAGGTTGATCGACACCGAGACGGCGGCCCAGCACCACTGGGTCTGCTGCTGTTGCTGCGTGGTGAAGAGGATCGGATTGCCGCACGTCGGGGCGCCTCCGGCCCCGGCGGCGAGCGCCTGCATCTTCAACGAGCGCGGCAGCGGTTTCTTCTTTGCCATGACGGTTCCTCCGCGATCGTGCGACCAACGCAACGACCGGAAACGATACTAGCAATTGGCCGTGCGCTCAACCGGTGCGAATCACAGCTCAGCGCTCGAGTACCATGACTGCGGCGCGCAGGGGCGCGTCGGAAATTTGAATCAGGCCGCCGAAAGCCTGATCCATCTCGAGGATGAGAAAAATCGCACCCCCGATCGACAATGCGCAAAGAACGTTGAACGTCACCGTCGTCGCATTGCGCTCAGCGAAGAGGTTCAGCCCCGCGGAGATGACGGTGAACCAGAACACGAGCAATACTAGCAGCGGCATGATGACCGAGCTGCCCGATTGAGCGATGACGAGCGAGCGCACCTGCGCGAGCTCTTCGGTTGCCTGCAGCGCCTTTTCGAGCGCCTTGCGCTGCGCTTCGTCCTGCGTCGGGATCGCGCGAATCTTCGCTTCCAGCGTCTCGAGGTTCGGCTGGTTGGCGATCACCTCCCGCGCTGTTTGCGCGGCGTCGCCCTCGGCCCAGATCCGCTTCATTCGCGCCCTGACCATCTGCGCGAGCTCCTTACGTGCCTCTTCGCCGGGGCTCCCCAGCTGCCGCAGGCTGCGGTCGAGATGCAGGAGCTTCACCGCCGTGGTCTGCACTTCCTCGGTCTTCGTGTCGAACGAATTCTTGGCGGAGGCGACGATGAGGCCCAGGACAAGCGCTGCCAGCGTCGCAAGCAGACCGAGGCCGGCCTTCACGATGTCGCGCGTGTCGCCCTCCAGATGATGCCCCGGCAACCGCGAGCGAGCGTATCCGCCGAGGAACGACCCGCTCAGCACGACGACGACGACGATCAGTGAAATGACGAGCGCGCTCAATGGGATCTCCTTGCGCCGGAATGCTCGAGCGCTCCATTCGCCGTGGGATCCTCCATGCCGAGGTCCTCGGGTCGAAGCTCGATCGGAACGCCGTGCGGCGTTCGCTCGGCCGCGCGCAGCCAGCCGCTGCGGTAGCGCGCGAGCTCGGCGGACGTCCCGACGCCTTTCGACGCTATCAGCGCCTCCAGCGCAGCAAGCCAATGCCGATAGTAGGTGTCGCCGAGATCGGCGTCGCCGGCTGCTTGCGCAGCGGCGATCTCCGCGGCGAGCGCACGAGCCCACTCGCTCCACGTGAAAACGCCCCGCTCGTGCAGCGTGAGCGTCATTGCGAAGGCCTGCGCTTCCCAGGGCTCGCGAAACACGGGACCGCCGCCGTCGTGCGGCTGGCCGGGGAGCAGCATGGGCTGAGCGGTCATCGCACGGGCTCGAGGTAGGGTTCCCACGCGTCAATCGAGACGCGAAGGCCGGGCGTCGATCTCTCGCCCCACAACTCGCGCCCGTCGAAGACGACGGTGTAGAGGCATTGGGGCTGCTCGCCAAGGCCTCGCGCGTTCGTATCGGCGAATACGTGGGCGCCATGGACGCGCTCGATGACGCCGATCTTTCCGCGCGCGTAGCGGGGGAGCCTCGTGTGATGCGGGATCTCGCCGGCCCGCGTGCGGACGCGCGCGCCCATTGCAAAGCGCGCCGGCGCGGCTGCGGTTCGCACCGTCGGCGAGCCCCGCGCGAGCGCTTCCGCAACGTCGTCCGCCTTCAGCACACGCTTCACAGGCGCCGGAGGATGCAGCATCCGGCCCGCAGCGATCTCGTCGCTTTTCACGAGGCCATGCTCGACGACCAACTTCTCGAGCCCCTTGAGCCAGATCGCGTAGTAAGTCAGCCGGTCGTAGTCGGGAAGGGTCTCGCGAGCGCTGCGGCCCATGTCGATGTTCCACGTTCCGGTTGCCGACATTGCGAGCGTGAGCGCGAGCACGCGCGGCTCCCACGGTGCGTGATACAGCACCTCTTCGGATTCGGGGACGACAGAGCCATGCCCGTCCTCGCCGCCCAAATCCGCATGCGATGTGTAAGTCATCGCGCGCCTCGTCCCGCACGCGCCAATCCGGTTCCGATCATCGAATCGCGCGTGACGAGCGCGGCGAGTTCGTCTTCGCTCAGCCCTTCGGTTCCTTCGGGGCGCCGCGGCAGCACCAGATAGCGCACTTCAGCCGTGGAATCCCAGACGCGAATTTCCGTGGATTCGGGGAGGTGAACGCCGAATTCGGCAAGCACGCCGCGCGGATCCCTTACCGCGCGCGACCGATAGGGTGCGCTCTTGTACCAAGTGGGCGGCAGTCCGAGCACCGGCCACGGGTAGCAACTGCAAAGCGTGCACACGACCAGGTTGTGGCGCGTCTCGGTGTTCTCGACCGCGATCATGTGCTCGCCTTGCCTCCCGGTGAAACCGAGGGATGCGATCGCTGCGCTCGCGTCGTCGAGCAACCATGCGCGAAACGCGGAGTCGACCCAGGCGCGCGCAACCACGCGCGCTCCGTTGCGCGGACCGATCTTCGTCTGATAGGTATCGATCAGAACGTCGAGCGCCGCGGGATCGACGTAGCCCTTCTGCGCAAGGACGGTTTGCAGCGCGCGCACGCGGACGTCCATCTCGCCGAGTTCGCTATGCTCGTCGTGATCGTCGTGCGCCATGGCCGCATGTTAGCCCGAAGAGGCGACGAGCGGGAGACGCTGCAGCGGCGCCCAACGCTCCGCCGGCGTTTGAGTCGCCGATCCGCGCGCTAGAATGAACGGGATGCGCATCGCCATCAAGCCGCTGACGCGCGAGACGTGGGACGATCTCGTCGAGCTGTTCGGCCGTCCGGGTGCGTCGATTGCGCGCGGCTGCTACTGCATGTGCTATCGGCGTTCGGGCAAGCACGAACCCTCGCCTGGCGTTTCGTATTCGGAATCGAACAAACGCGCGCTCGAGGCGATCGTCGATCGCGGCGTCATTCCGGGACTTATCGGCTACGAGAAGGGCCGTCCGATCGGCTGGGTATCGCTCGGACCGCGCGAAGACTACGCTAAGCTCAAGCGCTCGCCGGTGATGAAGCCTGTCGACGAGAAGCCGGTCTGGTCGATCGTCTGTTTCTTCGTCGATGCCAACTCGCGACATCGCGGTGTCGCTGCGGCGATGCTCAAGGGCGCGATCGCCTGGGCGAAAAAGCAGCGCGTCACGCTGCTCGAAGCCTATCCCTGCGACAAGCCGCGGCGCAGCGTCGACGACTTCATGTGGTTCGGCGCGAAGGCGATGTTCGACCGCGCGGGCTTCGTCGAGGTTGCGCGGCGTAGACCGCTGCGGCCGGTCGTTCGCAAGAGCCTCCGCAGCCGTTGAGTTTTCACCACCGGCATCCGCCGTTGCCCAACGTGGCCACCGTGAGCGGCACCACGGCAAGGAGTCCCAACCCTGCGTACGCTTCGCGACAGTCGGGCTTCGCCGCCTTTTCGATGGCATCGGCGAGCTTCGACTTGCGCTCGACCGGCGGCGGTGGAGGAATCACCGGTGCAACGCCGCGGTAGGCGGAACCTGCGATCTCGCGCGCACGCTGCCGCGTGGATTCGAGGTCAAGTCGAGGAGGATCGCTGGGCTCCGCCGCAGGCGCTGCGACATCTCCCCTAAGCTTGAAGACCTCCTCGCCCGCATCGGGTGTGCCGAATCGCAAGCGCGGACTTTGCTCGCCGGGGCCTTCGATACGCGCGGGCGGCGGAGCGGCCGTCTTTCCCGGCGCGATTGCGGGCGGTGTTGCACGTTCGATCGATGGCGCGAGACGCTCGCTCGGCGCGCCCGTATCGAGGGGCGCGCGACGCGGCGCCGGGGTTTCGATGGGTGGTGCGATCTGCGGTTCGGCCTTCGGCGGCGCGACGCGCTCGACAGGTGACGGAACGGGCGCCGGTTTCTCGCGCGGTGTTTCGACCGCCGGCGCGATTTCGCGCTCGACTTTCGGAGGCGCCGCGCGCTCGATTGGCGTCGTCGACTCGACCGGCGGAGCCGCAGGCTCGACGGGAGGAGTTACTGCCGGGGGCACGGCTTTCTCGCGCGGCGGCTCAACCGCTGGCGCGATCTCGCGTTCAACTTTCGGCGGTGCGATCGGAGCGACCGACGGCGCCGCAGGCGCAACCGGTTGCGGCGTCGGCACGATCGGAACCTCGCGCGGTGGCGCTTCGACGGCGGGCGCAGCCTCGATCTTCGGGGGTACAACGCGCTCGATCGGTGGCGTAGGCGGAGTGGGCGCTTCACGTACCGGGGGCTCGATCGCCGGGGCACTTTCGCGCTCGGGTTGCGGCGGCGCGACGGTCTCGATCTTCGGGGGAGTCGGGCTCTCGACTTTTGGAGGCGCAATGCGTTCGATCGGCGCCGGTGCTGTTAGCGGCGCCGCAGTCTCAGTTGGTGGGAGAGCCGGGGCTGCAGGGGCGATGGGAGATTCGCTCGGCTTCGCCTCGATGGGCTGCGCGGCAGGTTTTTCGGCCTTCGGCTCGACGATGGGCGCTGCGCTTTTCTCCGGCTTCGGTTCGATTGCCCGCGCAGCGGGTCTCTCGACCTTCGGCGGAGTGGGCGGGGCCGCCGGCGCAAACGGGCGATCGACCACCTCGGGTGCGCTGCGGTTGAGTGGAGGAAGCGCTTCGAACGACGACGGTTGCGCGGGGGTGATATTTTCCGGTAGCGGTGCTGCTTCCGCCGGCACCGGAGCCGTTTCGCTCGGACCGCTGTTCGGCGGCGTCACCGCAGTCGGTTGCGCTGCCGATTCGACAGGCGGCGTTATCGGAGGGATCGCAGTTTGCGGCGACGGGATCGGTGGGGTAGGCGCCGTCTCTGCCGCGGGCGCAGACGGAGTCGCTTCGCTTGGCGTCGGCGCTGCGGGGGGCGTCGGCTCAGACGGCGTCGGCTCCTTCCGCGGTGTCGGCGACTCAGGACGCGCCGGTGCGGCCCGTTTCGCAGGTGCAATGCCCAGACGCCGCAGCAGCGCGGTACCGGGCGACGTGGTCTCTTCTCCGGGCGCAAGCCTGATTCCCGATCCAGGCTCCGGCGAGAGCCGCCGCAACGTGACGTCGAGGCCCGCCCACCCACCGCCCTCGCCGCGTTGGGCGCCGCGTCCGCCCGTCGATGTACCGAATACGAGCAGCATCAGCACGTGCAGCAGCATCGAGAGCAACAGAAAACGAAGAAGCAGCGACGAGTCGAGACTCTCGCTCGCGTCCTGCGGTCGACGAAAGTTGCGGGAGGCGGTCACGCGCGGGAAGCTTCGGATCACAACGCCGGCTCGCTAGGATACGCTCCGGCTCACAGTCGCGCGCGACCTGGAGTTTTCGCGCCGATAAGTGGTGTCCGCACTCCGTTTGGGACCGAGCGCGCGTAACATTGTGCGATTGTCGCGCGCCCCCGAGTCCCATTCGTGTCCGAATCGAGCCGCTGGTCGTTCCCGTCACAATTGCAGCCCGCGCAAAGCGAGGTCGAATTCGATCTCAAGGCCGCGCTCGACGCGGTGGTCGCGCTGCGCTCCGAAGTGCCTGATGATGCGTTCACCGCGTCGATCCTCGGTACCGAGCGGCTCGGCAACGGTGTGGTGATCCGCGAGGACGGCCTCGTGCTCACGATCGGCTACCTGATCACCGAAGCTGCTTCGGTCTGGCTGACCGGGAACGACGGCTCGGTTCTGCAGGGATACCCGCTTGCCTACGACTACGCGACCGGTTTCGGCCTCGTACAGCCGTTGGGGCGTGCGCAATGGCCCGCGATCCAACGCGGGACCGCCGATGCCGTCGCGCAGGACGACGAGGTGATCGTCGTTGGCCACGGCGGGCGGGCGCACGCGCTCAAGGCGAGAATATTCGCGAAGCGCGAATTCGCAGGTTACTGGGAGTACCTGCTCGACGAGGCGCTGTTCACGACGCCGCCGCATCCCGAATGGAGCGGAACGGCGCTGCTCGACGACGAGGGCCGACTGATCGGCATCGGCTCGCTGCTCCTGCAGGAGAAGTCCGACGATGAAACCGTCGACGGCAACATGTTCGTGCCCGTCGATCTGCTCGAACCGATTCTCGACGATTTGCTGCGAACCGGGCGCCGCAAAGGGCCGCGACGTCCATGGCTCGGTATGTACACGGCCGACGCACAGGGGCGAGTGATCGTCAACGGTGTTGCTGCCGGCGGTCCCGCGGAACGCGCGGGAGTTGCGACCGGCGATCTCGTTGTTGCCGTCGCGGGCGAGCGCGTTGCGAGTCTCGCAGATCTCTTTCGGCAGATCTGGCGACAGGGGCCAGCGGGAACGGAGATTGCACTGACGCTCGCGCGCAGCGGCACGCCGCTCCACTTGCAAGTGCGCTCCGCAGATCGCGACGATCTGCTCAAGAAGCCGAGTTTGCAATGAGGGGCTTCGCGCGCAGTGCAAGACAGATGCGGTAAGCTTGCCCCTCCGTTCCGTCCGTCCGCCCCGGAAGCGGCCGAATTCCATTCCGCTAGGAGGCTCTCATGAAGCTCACACGCGCGTTTCTCGCCGCCGGCCTCGTTGTCGGCGTCGCTGCGTCGGCGCTCGCCCAGGATAACAAGCTGCGGCTGATCACCTGGGCCGACTACGTTCCCGCCGACGTCGTCGCGCAGTTCAAGAAGGAAACCGGCATCGACGTCGAGATCACGCTCTCGAACAACGAGGAGATGATCTCCAAGCTGCGCGCGACCGGCGGCGCGGGATTCGACCTCGCGCAGCCGTCGCAGGACCGGATCGCAGGACCGCAGCAGGAGTTCGGCATCTACAAGCCGATCGACATGACGAAGATCAAGACCGAGCTCTTCATCCCGTCGATGCTCGAAGCGACAAAGACGAACACGACGCTCAAGGGGCAGGTCTACGGCTTGCCGCACATCTGGGGCACCGACGGTCTCGTCGTCAACACGAAGCTCGCGCAGATGACCGACTACCCGGATCTCTGCGATCCGAAGTACAAGGGCAAGACGAGCATGCGGCTGAAGCGTCCGACGCTGCTCGCGTTCGCTTTCGCGAGCGGCAAGGATCCGTTCGCGCTCTACAACGATCCGAAGGCCTACACGGCACTGATGGAGGACATCGGCAAGAAGCTCGCCGCGTGCAAGAGCAACGTCAAGTTCTATTGGGACAACAAGGATCAGCTGCTGAACGGCGCGCGCACCGGCGAGATCGTCGGCGCGATGATGTGGGACACGGGGGGCTGGAAGTTGAACAGCGAGAATCCGGAAATCCAGTACATCGCGCCGAAGTCCGGTGCGCTCGGATGGATCGATACGTTCGCGCTGCCGGCGAAGGGCCGCAACGATGCGGCCGCGTACGCGTGGATCAACTTC
>Ga0306920_100014897_pt1 | contig 10635 bp, 1 predicted proteins | sample flu12Cox44000170_FD_204666 | JGI IMG/M metagenome (GOLD analysis project Ga0306920, IMG submission 204666) | Lab enrichment of tropical soil microbial communities from Luquillo Experimental Forest, Puerto Rico - flux4day.12C.oxic.44.000.170 (v2)... | ecosystem: Environmental > Terrestrial >... | reverse complement strand
CTCGTCCTCGTCGCCCTCGTTCTCCTCGCGCTCGCCTTCGCCGCGCCCGGCGCGGCGACTTTCCCCTCGCCGGCGCTCGCCGCGTTGGCGTCCGCCACGCTCGGTCTCGTCGCGGTCGTACTCGCCCCGCTCGCGCTCCCTGCGCTCCGGCAGGCCGCGGTCTCGCCGCAGCGTGCGCAGCGCCGCCGTGGTCGAGCGGCCGAATTCCTGGCGTTCGCGCTCGCCCGCGTCGATCTCGTAGCCCGCGGCGAGCAGCGCCACATGCAGACGCGCGACTTCGGGGCCACGGTCGCCAGTCTTCAGTCCTACGTGCATCTGTTGCTCCTCGACGCTTTGGTTTGAGCAGACCAGGCGATGGGGCCTCACGATCGAATAAACAACAAGCACTCTTTAGGGTAATTACTGAATTGTCATGCGTTCTAGAACGGTGTTCTCAGAGATATGCCAGTATATGACGCCGCAGGAAGATTTGGTTGGTGTCCAATCGCTTGCAACAGCATATCGCCGCCAGGAATCTGGCCTTGCGTCGGCGGGAAAAGCGGAGAAAGACCGATGACGTTATTTCCTGCCGCGGGCGAGTACGTGAATCTAAGATCTATGTCGCGATTCTTGCCCAGCTTGAGTCCGACGTTGATACTCGGATCGATGGTGAACAGCGGGATCAACGCCGGGGATCTCACGCGGTCGTCAGGATAGAAAGTCCCGACTCCCAGGGTATTGATAACGAAGTCCAGGTAAGGATCTTTCTTCGCGTCTTCGCTCGTAAACACATTTTCTCTATTGCCGAATTGTTGTTGCTGCCAGGCCGGCGTTTCCCGCAATGTATCCACCAAAGCGCTGCGATCGATGTTGATATCGCCTTGCGGCCATACATAGAGCCGAGAGAAGAAGTCGTACGCGATCCCGGATCTTCTCCAGCTCGGTGGCGGAACAAACAAGGCGCCTTCGGTCGTAACCTTGATCTGCGCTGTGGTTAGCGGGATGGGGAGGAATATCGGGAACAGCGAAGGCGACGGTTTCTTCGGTAGAATCGGAATGGGCGCGAAGATGTCGGAGGGCAGCGACGGGGTCGGCGACCCGGTCGGGAGCGAGGTGATTGGATCAACCCCGTAGACCGCCCTGTACAGCTGCGCGAAGTCGATGGGTTTGATCGACGGCGGCGGCACGGATGGGTCGAGATGCAGCTGCTCGAGGATTCCCTTGTCCACGCGCTCCTTGAGCGTCGGCGGGATTCGGTAATGGACGTCCGGGGCCGACCCCTGCGCGTTGGGCTTGGCCTGGGCGCCGCCGGGGTCGGTCATGACCACCGGATTGTCGTGGCAGTAGGCGTAGAGGTTGTCCCCGTCGACGTAGCCGGCAGGATCGCACGCGGTCCAGCGGCCGAGCCAGCTCGCGTAGTAGCGGGCGCCGTGCAGCGACAGGCCGCTCTCCTCGTCGCGCTCCTTGCCGGCGAACCGGTAGCGCTTGAGGCTGGCCTCCACGACGTTGCGGCCGGCCTGATATGACGTGCCGCCGAACGGATAGTATTCCTCGTAGGTGACCACCGCGGCGGTCGGGTCGAGCTCCAGGCAGGCCGAGCCCAGGTGATTGCCGTACTGATAGCGCGTGGCGGTCGACGGCAGGCTGGCGGCGGGGGCGGAGGCGTCCTGGGTCTTGGTGTCGATCAGCGCGATACGACGGGCGCCGTCCACGACCGAAAGGGTCTGGCGCTCCAGGGTGACGCCGCCCCCGGCGTCGTATTTTTGGTAGAGCTCCCAGCCGCCGAGATACCAGCGCTGCTTGATGAGCACACCCGCCCCGGACAGCGTCGTCTTGCGCGCCCGCTTGCCGCCTTGGTCGTAGGCGTAGTAGGTGCGCTCGCCCTGGTGGGACTGCCCGTCGGCGTCGCCGGCGCCCACCGCCTGGCGTCGCGTCATCTCCAACTGGTCCAGCAGGTCCCACTGCATGGCCTGCAGCTGCGGCATGGCGGTCACGTTGCCGTGCAGATCGTAGGCGAAGGCGTCGGCCTGGCCGCCGACCGTCGCGCTGCTCAGCCGGTTACTGACCGCCGTGGGGTCGATCAGGCTCTTCTCGTTGTAGGCGTAGGTGCGGGTCCAACCGGGATTGGCGGGGTTCGAGCCCGTGTGGGCGAGCGACGACAGGTTGCCGACCGCGTCGTAGGCGTAGGTCTCGGCGTAGGTTCCCATCGCCTGGCCGTCGCCCGGCGACAGAAGACCGACGCGTGGCGCGTCGTTGTAGCTGGTCGGCGTCGGCGCCAGCAGGGTGGCGCCCGCCAGTCCCAACTGCTCGCGCCCGCTCGCGGCGATCAGCCGGTAGAGCGCATCGTAGGTGTAGTCGGCGCTCGGATCGACTCGGCGGTTCTTGAAGAACACGGTGTTCTGGATGTCCGCGTCGTCCTGGATGTGGGTGATGTTGCCCTTGGGGTCGTAGACGTAGCTCAGCGCCTGCACGATCTGCTGGCCGGCCGGCGCGCCGGGCCGGGTCGTGGTCAGGCTGGTCAGCCGGAACGTCAGCGGATTGTAGGCGTAGGCCGTGTTGGTCCCGGCGTTTCCGTAGGTAATCGACTGGCGCTGGCCCTTGGCGTCGTAGGCGATGGCGGTCACGAACGGCGTCGGCGCGCCGGCGCCGCTCGGCTGCACGCTCGTGGCCTGCAAGAGGTTGCGGGCGTTGTAGGACGTCGTCGTCACCGCGCCGTCGGGTGTGGTGGCGCTGGTCGCCCGGTTGAGCGCGTCGAAGGTCGCCGCGGTCGTGTACGTGGGGCCGAATTGCGGGGCGGCGCCGCTCCAGTTGGTCAGCGTATCCACCGCGGCCACGAATTGCCGCGCGCCACCCAGCTGGTTGCCCTTGAAGTCGTATGCCTGGGTCTGCTGCGTCGTCGGGTTCGGCGCGCTGTTGCGGGCGTAGCCGGTGGGGTCGTTGCGCCGGTAGACGCGGGTCCTGAGGTTCAGCGCCTGGTCGGTGGGTTGGCCCTCGCCGTAGATCACGCTCTCGTAGCAAACCTCGCCCCCAAGCGTTCGGGGATCGGAGTTGGCGGGATCGGTGCCGAGCACGAACTGCCCGGTCGGCCGGCGCAGGGCGTCATAGGCGGTGCGGCGGTTGTGGCCGCGGCTGTCCCAGTTGCGGATCGCTTTGCCGGCGGCATCGTTCAGCTGCCAACGCTGGCCGGCCTCCATGCTGGTCTCGCGCAGCCGCGCGCCGAGTAGGTCGTAGTCGAAGGTCGCGGCCGTGCGGCCGAGCGCATCGGTGATCGTGCGATGCCGTCGCTGGATGTCGAGCTGGACGCGGGTCGGGTACTTACCGGCCGCGCCGTTGTTGTCGACGGTCAGCGCCTCGCGGCCGAGCACGTCGAGGTGCTTCACGGTGGGGGTATTGGCGTGCGCCGCGGTCTTCACCGCGGCGGCCTGCTCGTCTGGGCCGAGCGCGCCGCCGGCCCGCTGCACGCGCCAGGTCGGCGTCAGATCCGCCGCCGGCAGGCGCGCCAGGTAGGGCCCGACATCGGGGTCGGCGGCCGGATTGTCCTGCAGCGAGGTGTCGTTGACGTCCCAGAGGGCCTGCGTCCACGGATCGAACGCCGTCTTCTCGTAGGTCTGGTTCGGGTGGACCGTGGCCACGACCCGGTCCAGCGGGTCGTAGCAGAGGATCGGGGCGACGCTGGTCAGCACCGCGAACTCGAAGTGATGGCCTGCACCGGCCAGCGCGCTGAAGAACGGCTCGTATTTGCGGACCGGCTTGCCCTTGTTGTTGAGCACGCTCCAGCCGTCGCCGATCCAGCGCGGCCCCGAGCCCGGCGCGGCCGGATCAGGCTCGGCCTCGACCTTTTTCTGGATCTCCCGCCCGAAGCCGTCGGAGTAGCTGAACGAGATCTGGATCGGGCTCACCGCCCCGCCGCTCAGGTCGCTCTCGTGGATGGTGCGCGACAGCGTCGCCGCGTAGACCGGCTGCCAGGTGGTGTCGTCGCCGGGGTTGGCCTGGCTGGTCTCCAGGTAGCGTTGCAGGTCGTAGACGACGCGGGTGGTGGCTGTGCCCAGGAGGCCGGCCGCCAGCGTGTGGGGGTCGGCGGCGCTGAAGAAGGCGTCGATCTGCGCCTGGGTCGGGTCGGCGTCGAAGGTCGTGAACGTATCGCCGAGCCCCTCGCCGGACTTGCCCGCCACCGCCGTTCCGACCAGCTGGCCTCGCGCATCGAAGCGGGCGCTGGTCTGATTGAGGTTAGCGTCGGTCAAGAGGCTGGGCGCCAGCGCCCGGTAGTCGATCGTCACGCTGGTGACGTTGCCGGCCGCGTCCGTCACCGAGGCCGGCGTCAGGTTGTTCGGGGTGTCGTAGGCGACCACCGTCGCCGCGCCGAACGGATCGACGTAGCGCATCGGCTGGAAGAAGTGCGCCTTGGCCGACGCCAGCTCCTGCGCGGGCGTCGCGGCGGCCGGCGCGTAGTAGACCCGAGCCGCGGGCGCCCAGGCCGAGCCGTCGCCGTCGAGATCCGCATAGCCGCCGCCATCGGCGGCCTGGCTGACCAACACGGTCGCCGGCGTCGGCAGGAGTGGCGTCCCGCCCCGCACGAACACCTTCGGGATCAAGCCGGGCGTCAGCGCAAGCATGTAGATCTGGCCCGGCAGGGCGAGGGGATCGAGCGTCTTCAGCGGGAGCAGGGCGTCGGCGCTGCCGGCCGCCTGGCCGAGGTCGTCTGGCCGATAGAGAGTGCGCGTGCGCGAGGTCAGGCGCCGGTACGGGAGGCCCGCCGTCAGGCCGGTCGGCGGATCGTCCTCGAACGGAATGTCGGTGGCCCCCGCCAGCTGCGTGCTCAGGGACTGGAAGTCGATCAGCGCGGTCGTGCCGGGCGTCGCCGGGGCCGGCGCAAGCTGCAGCACCTGATAGCTGTCCGCCTGCGCCGGCAGCGGCGTGCGGTTGGCGTCGGCGGTGGTGATCGGGTTGGTGAGGCTGTTGATGGCGGCCGTGGCGAGCATCGTCGCCTGGCTGGCCTGGTCGACGGGGCCGAGGCTCGGGTCGATGAAGCGGCGGCCGTAGCCGATCTTGGCGGTGATGAGCTCGTCGCCATAGGCGTCGGTCGCCAGCGTGACGCTGTGCATCGCCCGCGGGTCGGCCGCCATCCGGTCGCCCGGCGCGGGCGGGGCCGAGGGATTGACCAGGGCGCCGCCGTTCACCCGGAACAGCGTGCGCTCGTAGGCGAGCTCCAGCGTCTCGCGCGCATGCGGCAGGAACGACGCGTAGGGATTGGGGCCGCAGGGCTGCAGCACCTCGATCGTGTAGTTGTGCTCGGTCGTCTGGAACGGCTGCGCCTCGGCCGCGCCGCCATCCAGCGCGTAGACCTCGCGCCGGAGCACCGAGCCGCGCAGGGAGCGGCAGGCTTGCCGCCACTCTTCCGGCGAGAACGCGTAGGGCTGGTGGCTGCCGTCGCCCAGCATCACCTGATCCGGCAGCGGCGTCGGCGGCAGCCGCGGGGTCGGATCGGCGCCGCCCGGCAGCGGCGCCTCGTGGAAGTACTCGCCCTGCAGCGCCTCGAGGATCGAGCCGCCGTCGAAGTAGCAGCCGGTGTGGAACCAGGTTTTGGTGAGCACCGGCGGCAGGTCGGACGCGGCGTTCTCGTTGGCGGGCGGGTTGGTCTCGTCGGCGTCGACGGCGGCGTCGCCGAGCGCGGCCAGCTCGCCGGTGTCGGCCTGGTCGACCCGCGCGAAGCCGCGAAACTCGCGCTCCACGCCGTCGTAGTAGCCATGGTGGTAGGCGTAGCTGCTCACGAAGCGGTTGCGGCCGATCCGGTCGCGGGTCTCGATCTGCGCCACCACCTGGACTGGGAAGGGCAGGCGGGTGATCCATGGCGTCCCGGCCAGCTTGTCGGTGACGTAGAAGCGGGTTGACGGCGCGTAGGTGACGACGGTCTCGGCCCCGAGGTTGTTGACCACCCCGGTCATCAAGTGCGGCTTTGTCCCGCCCATCAGGTCGACGTACCGCAGCGGCGCGCCGGCCGCGGCGGGCAGCGGCGATGACCAAACCAGGCAGGCGGTGCCGCTGCCGAGCAGGTCGAGCACCTGGGCGCGCGACACCGGGTCGACGTCCGGGAACGCGCCCAGCGTGCGGCCTTGCGCAAGCCCGTTGCCCGACTGGTTGAACCAGATCCGCACGGCGCCCGCGGCGAAGTAGAGGATGTCCGCCGCGCCGGAGCCGTCGATGTCGGCCAGCTGCACGCGGCGCGGATCGAACTGGTCGGGGCGGTCGAACAGCGGCGCGCCGTCGAGCGTCACCTTGGTCCCGAACTGGCCGTAGCCGAGGTTCGGCCAGTAGCAGACCTCCCCGACGCGCACCCGCACCAGGTCGGTCAGGTTGTCGCCGGTCATGTCGGCCAGGAAGATGCTCTCGTCGCCGTCGGCGAAGACCAGCTTGGGGCCGCGCTCCTCGTCGTCGGCCATCGGCGCGCGTTGCGCCGGCCCGAAGCCCTCGGTCGACAGCGACTCGCACCAGGTCAGCGCGTAGTCGCCGCTGATCAGCACGTCGGGGAACCCGTCGCCGGTCAGGTCGACGAAGCGCAGGTTGGGGTCGCGCCAGTCGACCACCGGCAGCGAGACGAACGGCTGGAAGGCGGTCCAGCCGGCGTCAGCGGTACGCTCGAAGTAGCCGGGCGAGGCGCCGTCGAACTGGGTAAGCGCCAGCTGGCCGTCGCCGGAAAGCGCCAGCAGCTGCTGGCGGCCGCCCGAGAGCGCGGCCAGCGACGGCAGCCGCTCCACCTGCTGGACGGCGGCGAAGGCCGGGCTGGCGCGTACCGCGGCGCCCGTCCCTGAGACGTGGGCGGCGCTGAGGTTGGCCTTGTAGAACCAGGCATTGCCCTGCTCGGTCAGCACGCCCGGAGAGCCTTCGCCGTCCAAGTCCACCCAGCGATAGGTCGACCCGTCGATGCCGGTCGGCAGGTTGGCCACCGTCGCCGGATCGGCCTCGCGAACGGTGTCGTCGATCTCGGCCAGCGAATAGCTGAAGGCCAGCGGCGGCGCGGAGGACTGCGCCGCGGCGGCGCCGCCGTCCGCGTAGCCGGTCTCGGTGACGCTGAGCAGATACGAGTAGAACGGCTGGGTCGGGTCCGCCGGCGTCGTCGCATGGGCGAGCGTCATCGCGCGCACCAGCCCGTACGCGCCCACCGCCTCGCCCGGGAAGTTGTGGAAGGCGAGGATGCGCCTGCAGAGCCGGTAGGTGCGCAACTCGAAGGTCGGCCGGTAGGTCGAGAAGGGATCGGCGCGGCAGATCCAGGTGTTGGGCTCGTCGATCGTCGGCTGGTTGAGATCGTGCTCGCCGTAGTCGAACACCAGGCTGAAGCACCAGTCGGTGGCCGGAGGCAGTGGCGTCATCTGTGCCGCGGTCAGGTCGAGCGCGTAGGGCGTGCGGTTGCCGTAGGATATCAACTTGACGTAGCGCTGGGCGCCCCGCGTCTGGACGGTGCGGTTGCGCTCGTTGCAGGCGCTGAGATCGACGCCCTGCGAGTCCTCCGCCTTGTAGACGTAGGCGATCGCATTGCCCTGGTCGTCGTAGGCCTGCGAGACCAGCCAGGAGAAGATCCGGGTCGGATCGGCCGGGTCGAACACCCGGTCGGCCTTGCTCAGCCCATACCAGCTCGTCACGTTGGCCCGCGAAATCGTGCGCCAGAACACATCCGTGGCGTCGCTGAGGTTTCGCCACCGCTCGATCCGCGCGAACTGCGCCTCGACCCGCGGCCGGTACTGGGTGACCTCGTAGGTGTTCTGGTAGAGCGCACGGGTGGTCGGCTGGACGACCCAGTCGCCCTTCGGCTGGGTCACCAACGGGGTCAGTTCGCCGGCCCCGGTCAGCAGGAAGATGTCCGAGAAACTGGCGTCCTCGTAGCGGGGCAGGCCCTTGTCGGTCCGCCGCGTGATCGCCGGCAGCTCGACCGACCAGCCCCAGCCGAAGGGCCCGTTGCCCTGGCCGGAGCTGTAGGCCAGCGCCAGCTGCGGCGCCATCCCGGCCCGCGCCGGCGACGTGCGGATCGGCAGCCTGAACGTCCCGGCGCCGGTCACCGTGTCGGCGCTGAAGCTCTCTCCCAGACCGCGGATCGCGCCCCCACCCTTGGGCAGGCTGAGCTGAGGGGCCTGCGGCCCGGGCGATGGCTCCGAATTCGCTGGCGAAGGACGGTCGTCAGCCATCGTTTCCCAGTCCTCGTTGACAGGTTCAAGGTGCAGAACAGCTATCGCCGATCCGGTACCTCTGCCACTTCAGACTCGTGGCGCACACGCCGGACGGCGACACGATACGGCCTCGGACCAGTCGCAATTGAACCGGCCGGCGCTGGAACAGCTTATAGTCAGTTAATCGGACTGAGGCCCGATCAAAGACGCTAATCTGATGAGCCGCGGGTGAAGGGCGCGCTTCCCGAGCGGTTGCACCGGCAGCCAATTCTCCCGGGAGTAAGGTCCCTCCTCTAACAGACTTTTGGGGGCTACCATGCTTCTGCCCGTCTCCGTTAACGCTATCGGGGTGCGCTAACGCTGCGTTTCCGGCCGTCAAAAAAGCGTCCTGGGCACGCACCCGTTCGAATGCTACCTGGCGGCCGGCTGGCACATCGGCGCGAGCATTTGAAGGGGTTCTCTCGTGAAAGCTCCTCGACGAACTCGACTTCGTGAAGGAGCAGTTGGCCCAGCCTGCCGAGGCGCAGGGATCAGGCGTTTGTCCCCATGAAGATAATGTTCGGGTCGACAGTCATCGGCGCGGCGCTCGTCATTCCTTGGGTTGGAAATGATCTGGCGGCATTACCTCTGAGAGGCCGGCGCTGAAAGCGTCCCGTGCGTTCGGAAGCCCGCAAAGGAAGCTCGCTTTCAATTGCTGCCGCGCCGCTGGTCGTCGAACGAACCCTGGCTTGGCTTAATCGAAACCGCCGCCTGGCGAAGGATTTCGAAGCGTCGATTGCGAGCCGGCCGCAATCCTGGGATTGTAATCGTCCGCCTTCTCATTCAGCCGCTGGCGGTAACGGCACGACGTTGCCGCCGCTCTTTTTAATCATTGACGATGATAGCAGACCAGCGAGCAGCGATGCGAGCGGACCGCTTGCATGTTCGCCGCCCCCATTGACCAGAACCTGCGGGACAACGGCTTGGTGCCCCTGTCCCAGCGCGTCGAATAATGCTTTTGCTACCTCCTGGGATAGACGATACTCCGGGCCACCATATGCCGCCACTTGGAGTTCGGCGGCCTTCGCCGTTGCCTCGCCTTCAAGGAAGATCTGGCGTGCCCGTGCCTCGGCCGTGACCTTGACGGCCTCGGCATCTTTCTGAGCCCGCGCGAGGGCAGCATTACCCTGATTCCGGTTGACCTCGATCATGACTGTGGACTGCGTCAGTTCCGTCTGGATCTGCGCAGCGGCGCGGGCCTCATTGAGCATCCTTTCCTGCTCGGCCGCTTTCTGCTGCTGCTGGTAGGTCATGACCTGCTCGTCGGCGATCTGGCGCTGCCGCAACTGCACAAGGATCGTCTCGATTGTCGCATCGCCCTCGCGCGCCTTGGGGGTTCCGATCAGGACTTCCTGAAATTCCAGCGTGTAGGCGGCGAACCGTGACCTCATGTCGGTGTTCGCCTGCTCCTGGATCTCGGCGCGCTGTTGTAGGAGCTCAATCAGCGACTTCTGTTGCCCGACATTCTTGAAATAGGAACTGACCATCGGATCAAGGGTCTGCTCGACCAACTGCTTAACATCGCCAAAACGCTGGATAAGCTCGGGTGCTCGCCGATAGGGGATGTGCAACACGACGGCGAGCGGAAGGCGTGGCTCGAAAGCGTCGCGGGTAATCAGCGATATCTCTTCGAGGTTATCGTCGTAGGCGTGTTCTGCCGAAGTCCCCTGCCGCCACTTCAGAACGAAGTTCGTGGTTGGCACCGGGATGATTTTGCCAGCGTAGGTGTTGAATGCGTATTTGCCGGGCAGAAGTGGATCCTTCCACACACCCCGGAACCCCCGTTCAACGAGTTCGCCGTGCTGGTATGTCTCGTCAGTGGTATCGGTCCCGGCCTTCCCCGTGTAGGACACGACTACGCCGACAAAACCCACGTCGAGAATAGTCTTCCTAATCGGCTCGACGGTCGCGAAGAGCCGATTAATAAACCAAGTACCCTCAACGATCACTTGCTGTTGTCGTCCCCGACGGCCGCCAGCGACAAGGAACTTGTCGGCGTCCTGATAGTTGTCGTGGTCGCTCGCGACTTCGGGTGCGATGATTTCCCCCGATGGCAGCGGAGGTCCATCGTGGACGGTAACGATGCCGACCAGGTCCTCGGTATCACGGATGATGACTGGTGCGAATCCCTTGCGGTTCTCGATTGTCGTGCGCATCCCGCCGATGATGCCGGTCTCTTGCTTGCTGAGCTGGATCGCATAGGTCGAATCCTCGGTAAGCACGATGAATTGAGCGAGGTTGATCGCGTGCGTGCCCTCGCGCAGCAGCTTGCGCTGCGGCCCCTTCTGGCCACCTGCCGTCAGGAACCGGCGAACATCGTAAAAATCGCCGGCCTCCGCATTGCTGGCGAGCGTCTGTGACGGATCCAACGGTTGTCCATCGCGAGCATAGACATAGCCGACTTTGCCCTGCCCGATCATAACGAGCGGCTGGACGTGCACCTTGTACATGAAAGGTCTGA
>Ga0306920_100014896_pt1 | contig 10635 bp, 8 predicted proteins | sample flu12Cox44000170_FD_204666 | JGI IMG/M metagenome (GOLD analysis project Ga0306920, IMG submission 204666) | Lab enrichment of tropical soil microbial communities from Luquillo Experimental Forest, Puerto Rico - flux4day.12C.oxic.44.000.170 (v2)... | ecosystem: Environmental > Terrestrial >... | reverse complement strand
CGCAGAAACTACTTTAATTTCCGCGAGCTGGAACTGAACTTGATCATGCAGCGGTCGTAACCCCCTGCCAACGCTACCGGATGTCGACAACACCGGTCGATTATGGCACCCTGCGTGCATAAGAACATAGTCGCGGCTTCTCAGATGGCGCTTCGCCACATCGGGAGAATGACATGACGACGGCCAAAGACGGGATGGAACTGACGCGTGTCGGCCCAGGCACGGTCATGGGCGCGTTGATGCGCTGCTATTGGCTTCCCGCACTGAAATCATCCGAGCTTGTGGCCGATGGCCCGCCTGTCCGCTTGATGCTGCTCGGCGAGAAGCTGATCGCCTTTCGCGATAGTCAGGGGCGCGTCGGCGTGATGGATCACCGCTGCCCGCACCGCTGCGCCTCGCTGTTCCTCGGCCGCAACGAAGAGAGCGGCATCCGCTGCATCTATCACGGCTGGAAATTCGACGTCGCCGGCAACTGCGTTGATATGCCGAGCGTGCCGCCACCCGACTTCAAGCAGAAGGTGAAGGCGAAGGCCTACCATGTGGCCGAACGCGCCGGCGTGGTCTGGGTGCACATGGGCGAAAAGGCCGAGGCGCCGCCGCTGCCGGCCTTCGAGCTTTTCGACGTGCCGGAAGACGAGATCAACGTCGCTTTCATCATGCGCGAATGCAACTACCTGCAGGCGATCGAGGGCGAAATCGACACCTCGCATTTCGGCTTCCTGCATGCAGGCCATGTCGATATCGAGGACCTCTCCGAGGACGAGCCGGTGTTCTATACCGTCATCGACCGCGCGCCACGATATCATCTGCGCGAGGCACCCTGGGGAACGCAATATGCCGGCTATCGCCCGGCCGGCGGCGACAACACCTATTGGCGCTTCGCCAACTTCCTGTTTCCGTGCTGGACCCAGGTACCCAACGGCGAATTTGCCAGTCACATCCATGCGCGGGCCTGGGTGCCGCTCGACGACGGCCACACCATGTTCGTGTTCATGTGGTGGAAGAAGGGAATATCGGCGTTGTCGCAGCCGCAACCCGCCTACAAGGACGGCCGGCCTATCGGCGGCACCGGCCGCGGCAACAAGTTCCTACCCAACACATCGGACTGGCTCGGGCGGTTTCGGCTTGAGGCTAACCCGTCCAACGACTGGAAGATCGACCGTGTCGCCCAGCAGAACGGCACGATTTACAGCGGGATCGACACCATTCACTTGCAGGACCAGGCGATCACCGAAAGCATGGGACCGATCGTCGATCACGAATGGGAGCATCTCGCGCCATCCGACCAGATGATCACCCGCACCAGGCGGCGTCTGTTGATGGCCGCCCGCGCCCTTCGCGACCAGGGCATCGCACCGCCCGGCTCGGAGGACCCAAGCATCTATCGCAGCGCGCGCAGCGGCTATTTTGTCAGTGGTGACAAGAGTGAATGGCAGCAGGTCTATGCCAAACAACTCGCTGCGGCCGTGCACGCGCCACGGCTGCATGCGGCAGAGTAAGACGGCGAGTTAAGGCTTTCGATTCTTTGGTTTCTCTGGGAGATCAGCAATGCTCGAGCGAGTCCCGCAACAATTCCGCGAGCTGCAGGAAATCACCATGCAGACGGACACGCGCGATATCCTCGCGCATGCCACGCGGCAGGCCGAACACCACGAGGACTATTTCCTCGTCGACATCGATGCCCATGTCACCGAGACCTCGTTCTGGCCGGAAATCCTGGCATTGATCGATAACGACGTGATCCGGCAGATGGGCGAAGCCAACGCGGCACGGCCGGGCGCCGCCAACCATTCGCTGCTCAATCACCAGCCCGGCATCCTGCACCAGCACCTCTATGGCCGCATTCCGCATCAGGCGGCCCTGCTCGAGCCGACCGAGAAGCAGGACTCGCGTCGCTTCGTCGAGCTCGCGCGGCGTTCGATGGACGCGCTCGGTCTCGACTACCAGATCGTGTTCCCGACGCCGATGCTCTCGCTCGGCATGCACCCGCAGGACGATCTGGAGGCGGCGCTCGGCGGCGCCTACAACAAATGGCTGGTGGAGCGCATCCTGCCCGAGGACGACCGGCTGAAGGGCTTGCTCTACCTGCCCTTCAACACACCGGAGGCCTGCGTCGAGCAGGTCGAGCGCTATGCCAATGTCGACAGCGTGATCGGCTTCACGGTCTGCTCGACCCGCAACAAGCCGGTGCACCACAACAACTACATGAAGCTCTACGCGCTGATGGAGGAGACCGGCAAGCCGTTCGCCTTCCACTCCGGCTTCAACTGGAACGACCCGTCGTTCCTGCAGCTCAATCGCTTCATCTCCATGCACGCACTCTCCTTCGTGCACTACAATTTGATCCACATGACCAACTGGGTCATCAACGGCATCCCCGAGCGCTTCCCGAAGCTGAAGACCGTTTGGGTGGAGAGCGGCCTCGCCTGGATCCCGTTCCTGATGCAACGGCTCGACCACGAATATCAGATGCGCTCCTGCGAGGCGCCGCTGTTGAAGCGGCTGCCGAGCGAGTACATGCAGGACATGTTCTACACCAGCCAGCCGATGGAGAAGACCAATCCGAAACTGTTGCAGGCGACCTTCGAGGCGATGAAGGCCGACACCCAGCTACTTTATGCGTCGGACTGGCCGCATTGGGATTTCGATCCGCCGAGCACGATCATGACCCTGCCGTTCCTGTCAGACCAGGCCAAGCGCAACATCCTCGGGCTCAACGCCGCACGCGTGTTCAACCTTGAGGTCAAGCGCAAGCGGCCGAGGGCGAAGGATGTGCTCGCGACGCGGCCCGGCATCTCCTGATGCCGTCGGCCCAACCGATCGAGGTGCATTCGCCGGCCGCCGATTTCGTCGAGGCTGCCGAACGCGCTCTGGCGTCGGGCAAGCTCGAGCAGGTCAGCGATGCCGAGCTCAAGCAGGTGATGACGGCAGCGGTCAGGCTTTACGCAGCAAAGGCGGAACTCTCGGATTCGCCGCCACCGCCGGTCACGGCGGAAAGCGTGACGCCCACCGACATCGTGGTGACCGTGAGCGCCTTGATCCGCGCCGTCGGCTTGAATCTCTGGGACCTGTCGATGTGGTTCAATCGGGCAAAGCGATAGCGGGGGCGGTATGCGCGAGGTCAGTGTCGGTTCGGTCAACGATTTCCAGGACCCGGGTCGCAAGATCGTAGGTTTCGAGAATTTCGAGGTCGGCGTGTTCAAGCTCGACGGCGAGTTCTACGCCTATCTCAACCAATGCCCGCATCTGGGCGGGCCGGTCTGTCAGGGCAAGATGATCGCCAAGGTCGAGGAGGTCATTGCCGAGGACAAGACCAGCAAGGGCATGGCGTTCTCCAAGACCAAGCTGCACATCGTGTGCCCCTGGCATGCGTACGAGTTCGATATCCGCACCGGCGTCCATCCCGGCAATGCCCGCGCGCGCCTGCGCAAGATCAAGGTCACCGTGATGGACGGCGAGGTCGTAATCGCCGTTCCCGATGCGCGGGAGCCGGCACCGGCGCTGGAGGGTTGAAAAATCGCAGCTGATCGATGTCTGCTCCCCCGGCGATGCGAAGCATCGTCCAGCCAGGAGCAGAGCGGGAGGGGATTAAGCTCGCTGACCGTTTGATCAATTGTCCCTCCCTGGCGCACCTGGTGGGCTAGTGCCCCTCGAATGACATCAGCGTTCGCACCGGGACATCCATTGCGCGCAATTTGGCGGCGCCGCCGAGATCCGGCAGATCGATGATGAAGCAGGCGGCGACCACATTGGCGCCGATCTGACGCAGCAGCTTGACCGCGCCCTCCGCGGTGCCGCCGGTTGCGATGAGATCGTCGACCAGAATCACGCGCTCGCCGGGCTGGATGGCGTCAACGTGCATCTCCATCTCGTCGATGCCGTATTCCAGGGAGTAGGCGATGCGCACTGTTGTGTGCGGCAGCTTGCCTTTCTTGCGGATCGGCACGAAGCCGGAGGAGACCTGGTGCGCGATCGCACCGCCCAGGATAAAACCTCGCGCCTCGATGCCGGCGACCTTGTCGATCTTTGAGCCGGCCCAGGGATGCACCAATTCGTCGACCGCGCGGCGAAACGCGCGTGCATCGGCAAGCAGTGTGGTGATGTCGCGGAACAGGATTCCCGGCTTTGGATAATCCGGGATGGTCCGGACGCTGGATTTCAAATCGAGATCGAAGGTCATCAAATCCCCCTCAATTAACCGATACGTGAAGCCGGAACGCATTCTCGACGATCCGCAAGCCCACGTCACCAGACAGCGACATCAGCGACTCCGGGTGAAACTGCACGCCGCCAACTGGCAGCGTCTTGTGCTCGATTGCCATTGCGACCCCGTCATCGGTGCTGGCGGTGACGTCGAGCACGTCGGGCATGCTATCGCGCTCGACGAACAGCGAATGATAGCGGCCGATCACAATCTCGTTCGGCAGGCTCCGCATCAACCGCCCACCCCTCACCTGCACCCGCGACGGCCGACCATGCGCCGGTTGAGTGAGCTGACCGAGCTGGCCGCCAAAATATTCGCCGATCGCCTGCACGCCAAGACATACGCCGAAAATCGGCAGCTTCTTGTCGAGCGCGGCGCCGATGGTATTGGCAATGCCAAAATCCTCCGGCCGGCCCGGGCCCGGCGACAGCACCAGCAGGTCCCATGTCCGCCGCTTCAGCATGTCGAGCGCATGCACATATCGGACCACGGTGACGGAGGCGCCAACCTGGCGGAAGTAGTCCGCAAGCATATGCACAAAGCTGTCGTCGTGGTCGATCAGCAGCACCTGCTTGCCGCTTCCGGTCGCGTCGGGCGCAAAGGCCGACAGCGGCTTTGGCGGATCGCCACGCAGCGCCTGGAACAGCGCCGCCGCCTTGACCTGGCATTCGCGGTCCTCGGCCGCCGGGTCGGAGTCAAACAGGCAGGTGGCGCCCACACGCACCTCGGCGAGCCCGTCCTTCATGCGGATGGTGCGGATGGTCAGCCCGGTGTTGATGCTGCCATCGAAATTGACGCAGCCGATCGCGCCGGCATACCAGCGCCGCGGCGAACGCTCATAATCCTCGACGAACTGCATCGCCCAGAGCTTTGGCGCGCCGGTCACGGTAACCGCCCAGGCATGGGTGAGGAACGCGTCGAGCGCATCAAAGCCGGGCCGGAGCATGCCTTCGACATGGTCGACGGTGTGAAACAATTTTGAGTAGGTCTCGATCTGCCGCCGCGCCAGCACCTTGATCGTGCCGGGCACGCAGACGCGCGCCTTGTCGTTGCGGTCGACGTCGGTGCACATGTTGAGCTCGAACTCGTCCTTCTCCGAGTTGAGGAGCTGGCGGATCTGCTCGGCGTCGCCGATCGCATCGACCCCACGCGCGATCGTGCCCGAAATCGGGCAGGTCTCGACCCGCCGCCCGTCGGAGCGGACGAACATTTCCGGCGACGCCGACACCAGGAACTCGCCGCTGCCGAGATTCATCAGCGCGCCATAGGGAGAAGGGTTGATGCGGCAGAGCCGCTGAAACACTTCCGCCGGCGACCGCTCGCAAGGCTCGGCAAAAAGCTGCCCGGGCACCGCCTCGAACAGGTCGCCGCGGGCAAACGCCGCGCGCGCGGTCTCGACAGTGGCCTGATATTCGCCGGGCGCGTGATCGGCAAAGCCCTGGCGCGGCGTTTTCGCGTAGACACTTTCGGCGGTCTCACGCCCGCCTTGAGTGGATTTACCCTTCCAGGCGAAGTCGTAGGAGATCACCACGCCGCGGCCGGTGGCGCGGTCATAGGCCAGCAGCCGGTCCGGCACGTAGAGCACGATGTCGCGCTGATCGCTTTCGCGCGCACGCTTCTGCACGAGGTCCTCGATCTGGAACACGAGATCATAGGAAAAGGCGCCATAAAGCCCGAGCAGCGGATCATCGCTCGCGGAAAATGCCGCGACCATGTCGCGCACCAGCGACATCACGCTGGCGCGGCGGGTACGCTGGTCTTCCTCGATCGGCGCCTCGCCGCGCAGGATGTGGCCGGCAAGACGGCTCGCCGTCTTTTCCGTGATGACGGCGCAGGGTTCACACAGCGTTTCGCCGAGGAAGGCGATCAGCACCTCACCGCGCGCGTTCAGCGCTTGAAGCGTGAAATTGACGCCTGATGTTTCCAACACCAGCGGCGGATCGGAAAAGCCGAGGTCAAAACTCTCGTATCGCCCCGGCACCGTGGTGCCCGACGACAGCACCACGCCGCGGCGGCGGTCCAACAGGTCGATCAGCTGGTCGAGCCGGTTGGCGCCGCCGGAAAACAGCTCGGCCTGCCGGCGCACCGAAAGCCCGCCGCGGGTCAAATATTCGCTCAGCGCCGGAAGGGAGAAGACTGTCCTGTTCATGTGATCCTCTTAGCCAGACTTGCGAGGGAACGCCACACAGGACAAACGAAAGGCCGCCGCACTGCGATGGCGGCCTCTGATGACGAAAGATAAAGGAAATCGCACCGGCCACCTTTTAGAAGGTGGGCCACCAACGACGGAAGCGGCGGACTGCGGTGCTCATGGGCATTACGTAAACACTATGCCGGTGCGGGACGTCAAGGTACGTCAACTGTGGACTGGCGTGAAAATCGGCGTAGGATTTGCCCCAAGATTGCCGGGGGTTAACGACGGCTTCATGGGAGACGCACCATGTTAAGGGCGCTGGGATATGCCGGATTCGGCTCCGACAAGCTCGAGGACTGGCGGCAGTTCGGCACCAACCTTGTCGGCTTTCAAGCGGTCGAGCGCGGCAACTCGCTGCTCGCCTTCCGCATGGACGACCGCAAGCAGCGCGTCGTGATTGACCGCTCGCTGGGCGAAGGCGCGCGCTTCTTCGGCTGGGAAGTGGCCGATGGCGCGGCACTCGATGCGCTCGCAGCATCGCTCGATGAGGCCAAGGTCACTGTTGTCGCCGAGCCCAAGACGATAGCGGACGCCAGACGCGTATCAGGGCTGATCTCCTTCCACGATCCCGCCGGCAACCGGCTGGAGGCGTTTTATGGCGCCGAGATCGATGACACGCCGTTCAGCCCGGGACGCTCGATCTCAGGCTTCCGCACCGGGCCGATGGGCCTCGGCCACGTCGTGCTCACAGTTGCGAATATCGAGCCGGTGATGGCGTTCTATGTCGACGTGCTCGGTTTCCGCCTCTCCGACTACATCGAAAAGCCGTTCCGCGCCTACTTCTTCCATGTCAATCCGCGCCACCACAGTCTGGCGCTGATCGAGACCGGGAAGAACGGCATGCATCATCTGATGGTAGAACTGTTCTCGCTGGACGACGTCGGCCAGTCCTACGACGTCACGCTCGGCCGGCACACCAACGATCTCATGACGTCGTTCTACGCCAGGACGCCATCGTCATTCATGGTGGAGTGCGGTTGGGGCGGCCGCGAGGTCGATCCCGCAACCTGGCAGGCGGTGGAAATGACCCACGGCCCGAGCCTGTGGGGCCATGAGCGCGTCTGGCTTCCGGAAAAGGACCGCGAGGTTGCGCGCGAGATGCGCATGAACGCGGCCAAGGAAGGCCTGCGCGCGCCGGTCCAGGTGCTGGAAGGCAATTACAAGCTGATGTCGGGGACATGCGCGTGGTGGGACGGGGTGAAGCAGTAGCGCCGGCTCACTCCTGAAGTCCCGCCAGCCGCAATCCCTGCAGCACCCTTTCCATCTTGCTGTTGAACGCGGCTGTTCCGACCATCGGTCCGAAATTGTTCAGCGACGTGTTGGGCCACACCTTCATGTAATGATCGAGCGCGTCGCGCGCTTCCTGCTCGCGTCCCACAAGCGCGTAGGCAGAAGCCAGATAAGCCGCGGCATGCCCGGCGCTCGGCGCCTCGAGTGCTGCGCGCGACAATTCGTCGATAGCCTTCTGATCCTGTCCGCGCATGAGATAGATCAGGCCAATCCCCTGCTTCCAGCTCCAACGCAGCCGCGAATCCGGGGCGATTCGATCGGCTTCCTGGAATTCGGCCATAGCCTCATCGAGCTGACCCAGCATGAGCCGGTTATATCCGATCTCCTTGTGGGCAAGCGGATAGTCCGGGAAGCTTTGAGCCAGTTCGCCGCACACCTTGATCGCAGACTCGAACTGCCGCATCGCACGAAGGATATGACACTGGGCGCCGCGCACACTCATGCTCTGTGGTGCGATACGCTTGGCGTCCTGAAGCGCGAGATCGGCCGCGTGAAGGTCGGCGACGACATCGCCCGACCAATGGTTCAGGACGCCGGTCACGATCGCAAACGTCAAACGAGTTTGCGCGGCAGCGTTGCCAGGGTCGAGACTCACCGCCCATCGCCCGAGATCGCGGACAGCCTCGTAATCCTCACGCGAGATCATGTTGATCTGTTCGGCGACATGGGTCAGCTTTGCGGCCGTCTCCACGTTCGCCCGCATCCGTTCGGCTTGCGCCGATCGAGCGAAATAAGTCCATGTGAGAGCAGCGACGCAAACAACGCCAATTGCGGCAATGGCCGCCAGGCTCGGGACAGCGAGGCGGCGTCGCTCGATCGGCGCGGACATGACCGGCGACAGCGCGTCCGTATGGCCATCGATCAGCTCAGTGCCAGCCGCCTGCAGCGCAGGCAGCCCGCCGTTGGCCTGGTGGGCGTCCAAAATTTCGAAAGAGCCGCGCTCCAGGGAACTCGCAGCCAGCTCGCAGCGATCCCGCTCCTCCCGGACTTCGCCGATGAATCGTACGCCCTTGCGCGGCAGGGTCTTGACCAGGCGCTGCTCGGTTCCGCTGTCGCCGATCGCACTGCGCACGGCGTTGATGCGCGTGCTCAGCGCCGATTCCGAGACGATGCGCCCGCCCCAGATCTTTTCGATCAGATCGTCCCGGCTGACAACGTGCTCGCGATGACGGATCAGGTGTTCCAGAAGATCGAAGGTCAGCGGTTCCATCGCGACGGCGGTTGCGCCACAGCGCAGCTCGCGTCGGTCTGGATCGAGTGCGTATTTGTCAAAAAAATAAAGCAAATTCAAAGACTCCCGTGACTGAACGGCAATCCATCAAAGTCTCAAGCGCAGATCTGCAAAAACAAAGTTTCCGTAAGCAAAAAATAAGGTGTCCTGAAGGCACCCCGGCACCGTTTGGGGCAGGCTTCAAGCTCGCGATTCGCGGCCAGAAGCCCGGGGGCGCTTTTGCCGCGAGAAGCGTCGGTTGATTTTTCATCGTGAAATATGAAGGAGGTCACAGTGACCGCTATTGCGCACGCATTGTCACGCGCTTTTCAATCATCCTCATCCGCCGATTTCGACACCCTGAAGCTCCTCGGCCTTCTTTGCGGAGCAGGCCTTCTGGTGTCGCTGATGTTCCTGACCTACGGCCTTGACCTGAGCGCCGGGTTCTTCTGAGCCGCGCCGCGCCCCTCTCCCCAGCCAAAAAAAGCCCCCGTCCCGGGGGCTTTTCTTATTGTCTTTGCGCCGGATCAGTGCGCGTCGGCCCAGACCTTCTTCTTGGTGAAGTACATCAGGAAGGCGAAGATGATCAGGAAGACGAAGACCTGGAAGCCGAGCTGCTTGCGCGCTTCCATATGCGGCTCCGCGGCCCACATCAAGAACGTGGTGACGTCGTGCGCGTATTGCGGCAACGTCGCCGGCGCGCCGTCGTCGAACTGCACCTGACCGTCCGAGAGCGGCTTCGGCATCTTGATGGCGTGGCCGGGGAAATATTTGTTGTAGTAGGAGCCATCCGGGACGGTCACGCCCGCCGGCGGCTTGTCCTCAAAGCCCCGCAGGATCGCATCGACGTAGTTCGGGCCCTGCTCCTGGAACTGGGTGAAGAAGTCGAAGAGGAAGAACGGAAAGCCGCGCTCGTAGGAGCGAGCCTTGGTGATCAGCGACAGGTCCGGCGGCAGGCCGCCACCGTTGGCCGCGCGCGCCGCCTGCTCGTTCGGGAACGGAGGGGGAAAGTAGTCGGCCGCACGGCCGGGCCGCTCGAACATCTCGCCCTGATCGTTGGGGCCGTCCTTGATCTTGTATTCGGACGCTAGCGCCGCAACCTGCGCCTCGGAATAGCCGGGACCGCCGGGATCGGCGAGATTGCGGAACGCGATGTAGTTCAGCGAGTGGCAGTTGGCGCAGACTTCCTTGTAGATCTTCAGGCCGCGCTGCAGCGAGCCACGGTCGTATTTGCCGAACGGACCGGCAAACGACCATTTGAGCGACGGCGGCGCCTCCTGCTCCTCGGCGCGGGCGGTTTGCGCGCTGCCGACGAGCATGCCGCCGGCGACGATAAGCGCGATCACCGCAGCTGCCACCTTGCGGCTCTCGGCCAGAACAGAGTCGGCGATCGAGTTCGGCACCTGCCGCGGCGTCTCGATGCGGCTGAGCAACGGAAGCACGATCAGGAAGTAGGAGAAGTAGCAGACGGTGAGGATGCGGCCGGCGATGACATAGATGCCTTCCGGCGGCTGCGCGCCGAGATAGCCGAGCAGGATGCAGGCGATCACAAAGATCCAGAAGAACTGCTTGGCCAGCGGGCGATACTTGTTGGACCGTGTCCTCGCCGTGTCGAGCCAGGGCAGGAACACCAGGATCAAAATCGAGGAGAACATCACCACCACGCCGGCGAGCTTGTTCGGGATCGAGCGAAGCATCGCGTAAAACGGCAGGTAGTACCATTCAGGCACGATGTGC
>Ga0306920_100014892_pt1 | contig 10636 bp, 9 predicted proteins | sample flu12Cox44000170_FD_204666 | JGI IMG/M metagenome (GOLD analysis project Ga0306920, IMG submission 204666) | Lab enrichment of tropical soil microbial communities from Luquillo Experimental Forest, Puerto Rico - flux4day.12C.oxic.44.000.170 (v2)... | ecosystem: Environmental > Terrestrial >... | reverse complement strand
ACACATGGGCGAGTTGGGTGCCATATTGCAGCGCTGGGCTAAGCTAAGCGACACCCCAGCCCCCGGTACCCCGCCGCCCAATCCAAAAGCTAAGTTGGAGCAACAACTCAGCAGCCCCGTATCAGCGCGCGAGCCAATTGTAGACACTAGGGGCATCTTGGCTGACTTAGTTGCCATGGACAACGAGGTGATCGGCCTTTTTCTGTTCGGTGTCTTCGTTGGTTTCGTGGCCTATGTCTTTGTCGCTTTGATATCTTAGTCCAAGCAATCAGTCGGGGCCGTCACTCAAACCTTCTCGCTATGAGAAATCTCTCATGGCGATCTCCCGACAGCAAACTCGTCACCTGTACGTTTGTTAGTTCAACCGCGGATGCCAAGAGTGCCAGAAGGCGTCTTGACTTTAACTTCGCCCTTGTTTTGCGAGGCCGCGACAAACCGGAAAGCGCCGCGCGAGGCCTCAACGGCAACACTACCGCTCCGCCCGGACCGAACCATTGGGCGGGGAACCACAGTGGGCACTCATCGGTTGGCCAAATTTTGCTAATAGGGTAAAATACTTCCTCAGGATAAGAGGAACGAGTGATGAGTAATTCGACTGATCCTCTGGCCGACCTGATACGGCAGTTACACATTGGATGGTGGATCGCTGCAACAATCCTGGCGGTATTTTGTGGTTGGTGGATTGCATTCAGGCGTATGAGGGGAATGCAGATGCAGATAAACCAGCTCCGTAGCGATGTTAATGCGCTACAGGGACAAAACAGCGGCTGGTTTGTCCGCGCATTGAGTCCAAAGTCGAGGTCACGAAAGGCTCCAAAATGGTCAAATCCATCGCCCGATACGCTTCAGGAGACTTCGTCGTCAGCTTCTGAACAGCCGGTCAACGAGTCCGCGCCTCATGGAGTCGCTTCCAAAAATATCTTCCGAACAATAGATGGGGGATAAGAGCGGCACCAGCGGCCGCAACGCCTCTAGCTCCGCGGGTCGGGAGGCTACTTGAACTCCCCGCCCTCAAGGAAAGCGGATGTCATCTTCCGAGCAGAAGCCGTATTCACGCTGGACCTCTACAGCCATGTCCTGCCGGGGATGCAAGAGGATGCAGCTACGATCGATGCGGCCCTGCAGGCAGCCCTGAACAAACGGGAGACAAAGTGAAACCATCCGCTAGCAAATCGCTAGCAAATACCAGCCTGCCGGGGTTTGGAGGTAGTCAAATGAACCGAGAAGAACTCACCAATAAGCTATTGGATATCAAGCGCGAAAATGGCTGGAGCTGGAAACATATCTGCGACGAAATCGGCGGCATGTCGCCGGTCCTGATCACCGGCGCCTTTCTCGGCCAGATGAAGCTGACCAAGCCACAGGCTGCCAAAGCGGCCGAATTGTTCGGACTGAGCAAGGCCGAACAGGCGCTGCTCAACGAGGTCCCGAACCGCGGCTCGCCGATGCCGCCGACCGATCCCTTGATCTACCGCTTCTACGAGCTGGTGATGGTCAACGGTCCGGCTCTCAAAGCGCTGATCGAGGAGGAATTCGGCGATGGTATCATGTCGGCGATCGACTTCGACCTGGCGATGGAGCGTCAGGCGGACCCCAAAGGCGATCGGGTCAGAATTTCGATGTCGGGGAAATTTTTGCCGTACAGATATTACGGCGCCACCGGCAACGCGCAGGCCTACGGCTACAAGGAAGAATAGGTGGCATCCTTCGGTGATTGAACGCGGCAAGCGGCGCGGAACTCATAAACAGCCGTGCCGGAGCCTTGGCGAAACACGGCCCCGCGCTCGGCGATTTACAATTCCGCGCCCGCGTTCTTTGACGGCCTCGAAAGATCCGGCGGATCACCATCGCCTGCAATGGCGGTGAAAGTCGCTGTCGGTCCAGCAATGACCTTTGCCGATCGAGGGACCCCAGAACGGTTTGCCCCAGACCGCGCCGATCACGCCGCCGACCACCGCGCCAGGAGGACCGGCAACGATGAGACCGGTCCCCGCTCCCGCTACGGCACCCACCGTATCGGCTCGCGCGCCAGAAGCCGCGATCACTCCGGCAATTGCCGCCCCCACCACAAGCTTACGCATCATACTGCTCCTCCTCGGCATCCGCCGGGTTTCAGCCAACCAACGCGATGCCAGATTCGCAGATGTTCTACATGCGATACCTTTTCTAAAGGTTGACGACTTCATAAGGGTTGTGGCGCACCGGCTCGGCTACCGGTCAGCTCACGATCATCCGGCGATCGATGCCGGCAACCTTGGTCACGCCCATCAGCGCCATGCTGGTATCGAGTTCATTGCGCATGATCTCGATGGCGCGCGCCACCCCCGCCTGGCCGCCGGCTCCAAGGCCATAGATGTAAGCCCGGCCGCTCATGCACGACCGGGCGCCAAGCGCAAGCGCACGCGCGATATCTTGCCCGGAACGAATGCCGCCATCGAACATGATCTCGATTTCCGAACCGAGCGCATCGGCGATCGTAGGCAGCGCCGAGATCGAGGACGGCGCGCCGTCGAGCTGACGCCCGCCGTGATTGGAGACCACCAGGGCTGCCGCTCCGGTCTTGGCGGCAATGCGGGCATCCTCGACGTCGAGGACGCCTTTGAGGATGAGCTTGCCGGGCCAGAGACTCTGGACCCATTCGACGTCCTTCCAGCTCAGACTCGGATCGAACTGCTCGGCAATCCATTTCGACAACACCGTGACGTTGCTCATGCCGGGGTAATGACCGGCGATGTTACCGAAGGTCTTGCGCTTGCCGCGGGCGACGCTCAGCACCCAAGCGGGCTTGGTGGCGATATCGATGAGATTCTTGATTTTCAGTTCCGGCGGCACCGTCATGCCGTTCTTGATGTCGCGATGACGCTGGCCGATCACCTGAAGATCGACAGTCAACACGAGAGCGCTGCATTTGGCCGCCGCCGCCCGCTCGACGAGCGCGCGAATATACCCGCGATCCCTCATGACATAGAGCTGGAACCAAAACGGCTTTTCAACCGCCGCCGCGACGTCTTCGATGGAGCAGATCGACATCGTCGAGAGGGTGAACGGAATTCCCGCTTCCTGCGCTGCGCGGCAGGCGAGAATTTCTCCGTCGCCGTGCTGCATCCCGCAAAGCCCGATTGGCGCCAGCGCCAGCGGCAGCGCGGCGGGCTCGCCGAGAATCGTGGTCTTCGTACTGCGATTGCTGACATCGCATAAAATGCGCTGGCGCAGATTGATGCGCTCCAGATCCGCGCGATTGGCGCGCAATGTCTGCTCGGTATAGGAACCGGATTCAGCATAGTCGATGAAGGCGCGAGGCACCTTGCGATGCGCCAGCCGCCGCAGGTCCTCGATGCAGGTCATGTCTTTCATTGGGATTCCCGGCCCTCCTGCCAAGCTTTGATAGATAGCACAACGCGACTTCTTGTTCCCAAGGCCGGGAGGGAGGAACGCCCGTCCCTTTCGACCGTTATCCACCTATGGCGCCCGGCTCCGTCGGAGCGCGGACCCGAAGGGACGCCGACCGGCGACCGCAATATGCGCGACTTGAATAAGGCTCGAAAGCCGCAACCAGGCGCGGCGCGCGAAGCCAAAGTTCACCGCGGAAAACGCCGGGCGGAGCGCGCGCAGTACAGCGAAAGACTCGATGACGCGCTCGAGCGTGGATTGGAGGACACCTTTCCGGCCTCCGATCCGGTATCGGTCATTCAACCGCCCCCGAGCGCGCAAGACAGGCACGAGACGCAAAGGGCTAGCCTACCCAAATCAAGCGGACGGCAAGAGCTATCTCGTTGATTTCAATCGCGCTTGGGGTTGGCGCGGGATCGTCCGAAATAGTAAGAATATCTGCCATTTTTTGCAGCGGTTGCGACCCGGATCGGGCTAGTATTGCGGCGGACAATGAGGCGGTGGGCCCCGAAACATGGTTCGCAAATATTTCGGTACCGATGGAATCCGCGGCCGCGCCAACGGCACGATCACACCCGAATTGGCGTTGAAGGCGGGTCAGGCGGCGGGACTGGTATTCCGGCGCGGCGATCATCGCCATCGGGTGGTGATCGGCAAGGACACTCGCCTTTCCGGCTACATGATCGAAACGGCGCTGGTGGCCGGCTTCACCTCGGTCGGCATGGACGTGCTTTTGCTCGGCCCGATGCCGACGCCGGCCGTTGCCATGCTGACGCGCTCGATGCGGGCGGATCTCGGCGTCATGATTTCCGCCTCGCACAACCCGTACGACGATAATGGAATTAAGCTGTTCGGACCGGATGGCTACAAGCTCTCCGACGACGTCGAGCAGAAGATCGAGACCTTGATGGACGCCGACATGACCAGGCGGCTGGCAAAGAGCGCCGAGCTTGGCCGGGCGAAGCGCATCGACGGTGTTCATGACCGCTATATCGAATTCGCCAAGCGCACGATGCCGCGCAATCTTTCGCTCGAGGGCTTGCGCGTGGTCATCGATTGCGCCAATGGCGCGGCCTACCGGGTTGCGCCCGATGCATTGTGGGAACTCGGCGCCGACGTCGTCTCGATCGGGGTCGAGCCCGACGGTTTCAATATCAATCGGGACCGCGGCTCGACCGCTCCCGAAGCGATGTGCCGCAAGGTCCGCGAAATGCGCGCCGATATCGGCATCGCGCTGGACGGCGACGCCGACCGCGTGGTGATCTCCGACGAACAGGGCCATTTGATCGACGGCGATCAGCTTCTGGCCGTGATCGCGGAAAGCTGGGCCGAAGATCGTCTGCTCACCAAGCCCGGCATTATCGCCACGGTGATGTCCAATCTCGGACTTGAGCGCCATCTGCAATCGCTCGGCCTGACGATGATACGCACGCCCGTCGGCGACCGTTATGTGCTCGAATATATGCGTGAGCACGGCTACAACGTCGGCGGCGAACAATCGGGCCACATCATTCTGTCGAACCACACGACGACGGGAGATGGCTTTGTGGCTGCGTTGCAGCTGCTTGCGGTGGTCAAGAAGAAGAACAAGCCGGTTTCGGTTGTCTGCCATCGCTTCGAGCCGTTGCCGCAAATCATCCGCAACGTGCGCTATCGCGGCGGCAAGCCACTGGAGAATTCGCAGGTCCGCATCGCCATTGCCGACGCCGAAAGCCGCCTCAACGGCCACGGCCGGCTCGTCGTGCGCTCCTCGGGCACCGAGCCGGTCATTCGCATCATGGGTGAAGGCGACGACAAAGCCATGATCGAAGAGGTTGTCGACGGCATCGTCGATGCGCTCACGACGCATGCCGTCTAGCGGCGGCCGGGCTTGGTGGCCGCTCGCGCAGGACCTCCCGCAGGGCCTAGCCCCGCGATTTGAGAAACTGCGCGAATGCTTTGAGCGTATTTTCGGAAACGTAGTGCTCGATGCCTTCGGCGTCCGCTTCGGCGGACTCGGTAGAGACGCCGAGCGCGCGAAGCACATCGACCACGAGCCGGTGCCGCACCCGCGCCCGGTGGGCCAAAGCATGCCCCTTTTCGGTCAGGAACACCCCGCGGTAAGGGCGCGCGGTCGCCAACCCGGCGCGCTTGAGGCGCGCAATCGTCTTGATCGCGGTGGCGTGGGAAACCCCCAGGCGGCGGGCGATGTCGGTGGGTCGCGCTTCGCCTTCCCCCTCGAGGAGATCAGCGATCAGTTCGACGTAGTCTTCGTGCAGGGCGGTTGATTGCGCCGATCGTGTTTTGCCGAAGCGGCGCGCTTGGGTGCCTTCCGCCGGTAGCTTGCCCATGAAATTCGCCCGCAAATCGAATCTGGACTCGCTGTCGATATTTCCGATCATAATATTCTCATCGTGTCAAAATGTAGCTTAATCTACACTATGAAGCCATTGACGCAGAATGCCGCAGCGCCTATGTTGTTGCTTGTGCTACATTTTCGAGTAACGGCTTCGGCGGTGTAATGGCTTCGGCGGCGATGCGGCGGGAAATCATGTCTGAACCGGCGGCGATCCAGCCGGATCTTCGCCGCATGTCCCTGACCGAACGGACCGTCGCCAAGGCGCGCCAAGTCCTCGCCGGCGATCATCGGGGATTGCGCACGGCTGCGGCTTTTGCCGGTCCGGCCGTGATCGCCTCGATCGCCTACATGGATCCGGGGAACTTTGCGACCAACATCCAGGCCGGCGCGAAATACGGCTACGAGCTTCTCTGGGTGGTGGTGCTCGCCAATCTCATCGCCATGCTGTTCCAGGGCCTTTCAGCCAAACTCGGCATCGTCACCGGCCGAAATCTCGCTGAGCTTTGCCGCGAGCGCTTTTCGAGCCCTGTCGTGTGGGCCATGTGGGTGATCAGCGAGATTGCCGCAATGGCGACCGACCTTGCCGAATTCCTCGGCGGCGCGATCGGGCTCTCGCTGCTGTTTCACATGCCGCTCATCGCCGGAATGATCGCGACGGCGGCGATCACCTACGGCCTGTTGATGTGCGACCAGTTTGGTTTCCGGCCGCTTGAACTGATCATCGGCGCGATCGTCGGCCTGATCTGCATTTGTTACCTGGCCGAGATGTTCATCGCGCCGATCGATTGGGCCGCGGCGGCCTATCACACCCTGACGCCACATCTCGCCGATGCCGGGGCGCTCTTGCTCGCTGTCGGCATTATCGGCGCGACCGTCATGCCTCACGCGATCTATTTGCATTCGGGTCTGACGCAAGCCCGCGTGCCGGTCCGCGAAGACAAAGAGCGCCGCATGCTGCTCGGCTTTTCCAACAGAGAGGTCGTCATTGCGCTAAGCGTCGCCGGCCTCGTCAATATGGCCATGGTGATGATGGCGTCGAGCGCGTTTCATGCCGGCCACCCGGAAGTGGCGCAAATCGAGACCGCCTACCACACGCTAACGCCTCTGCTTGGCAGCGCCGCGGCCGGATTCTTCCTGGTCTCGCTCATCGCCTCCGGGATTTCGGCGTCCACGGTCGGAACGATGGCCGGCCAGATCATCATGCAGGGTTTCGTCGGATTCCGCATTCCGATCTGGCTACGCCGGCTCGTGACCATGCTTCCGGCTTTCGTCGTTATCGCTTATGGCGTCGACCCGACACGAGCCCTGGTCATCAGTCAGGTGGTCTTAAGCATCGCCTTGCCGCTGCCGATGATCTCACTGATTATCTTCACAAGCAGGACCGATGTCATGGGAGCGTTCGCGAACGGCGCACTTACCCGCGCTTTGGCGATCGTCGCCACGGCGCTGGTGCTCGGTCTCAATATTGTTTTGATCGTTCAGACTTTAATCTAAAGCCGCAAGAATGTGAGCGCCGCAAGAATGTGAAGCCGTTAAACCAGGGCGCAACTGTAAATCAGGGTGCCATCCGCACGGCCCCAGCGGCGGCCAGTCGCCAATCGGTTCAAAATCGCGACTAACGAACCCCGGAAAGCATTTCTGCAATCCGGGGGGTAGCAATTAGACTGAACGCGGGATCGCCTTGCGATCGCACCCAATCCTCAGACGGTCTTCAGATTTTCAGCGGCCGACTTGCCGGTCTTGCGGTCCACCACGACTTCGAAGGTAACGCGCTGACCTTCCTTCAGCTCACGAAGGCCGGCGCGTTCGACGGCGCTGATATGGACGAAAACGTCCTTGCCACCGCCCTCGGGTTGAATGAATCCGTAACCCTTCTGCGCGTTGAACCACTTCACGGTGCCGTTGTTCACGGGTCTCTCCTTGTAGACATGCACTTGTGAGCCGCGCGAGTGTGCTCGGCTCGGTTCGCTCGAGATTTTGGTGAAAGATCGTCAGTCAGGCGCGCTTATCAGTCGCTGCAAGGCCAAGTCATTCGGCCGAAAGCTCGATTGAGCGTATTTAGCCGCAACGCGTGGGCTTCGCAAGAGCATGCACGCGCCGAATATGACAATCGTGCGATAGTTAATCAGCCTGACAAGGCGATTCGGCATGGCGTGGCCGATACGCATCGAGCGTGCGATGCCGGACCGCCAACGCGCTTGCCGAACGGCGCCAACGATGCGACAAGGCCGCTGCCAGGCCGCACAACGATCCAAAACTCAACGGGATTTCAAATTTACTTTCCGGAATGATGATATTCGGGGATCTTCAAGATTGCGAAGTTTGCATGACAGAGTGAGCCGCGGCGACTTTGCGAAATCGGGAACGCCAGCAGCCCACGGAGGAAATCGTCCATGCGTACCATTGCCCTTGAGGAGCACTTCTCGGTGCCCTCGCTCACTCAGCGCATAGCCAAAGACATTATCAGTCGCCGGGGCTTTCGGTCGCGGAGCATTTCGCCCGGCGCGCCAAATCCCATGGAGCTGTTGCCCGAGATCGCCGAGAATCGGCTCAAATCGATGGACGAGGCTGGCATTACCGTCCAGGTGCTTTCGAATGCCGGGCCAGGTCCGGACCTTCTTCCTGGCGCTGACGGGGTCGCACTCGCCCGCGAAATCAACGATCATTTGGCTGCTGTCGTGTCGCGCCATCCCGATCGTTTCGCGGGCTTTGCCTGTTTGCCGATGCAAAGCCCCGACGCAACCGCCGCCGAGTTCAAGCGCGCGGTCAAGGAACTGGGCTTCGTTGGCGCAATTGTCAATGGCACTACGGAAGGGCATTTCCTCGACCACCCGAGCTATGACGGCTTGCTCGCGGCCGCGGTCGAGCTCGATGTGCCGATCTACATCCATCCGCATATTCCGCCGGAGCTCGTGCGCCAGGCCTATTTCTCCGGTCTGCCCGAGGGCGCAGCCCGCGTCCTTGAAACCGCCGGTTGGGGCTGGCACTCGGAAACTGCGGTGCATCTTCTTCGCATGGTGGTCGCCGGAACGCTCGACCGTCACCCGCGGCTGCGAATCATAATCGGCCATATGGGAGAAATGCTGCCGATGATGATGGCGCGGATCGATCAGGTCTTCGCCCACGACATCGGTCATCTCAAGCGTCCGATCACACGAGCCATCCTCGATCAGGTCTGGCTCACCACCAGCGGGATTTTCGACCAACCGCCATTTTTGACCGCGCTCCTGACTTTCGGAATCGATCGCATCATGTTCTCGGTGGATTATCCGTTCGCACCGAATGCGGCCGGCCGAAAATTCCTCGATCGCGTAGCGCTATCGCCGGCCGACAAGGCTAAGCTCGCCCACGACACTGCGGACAAGCTTTTGAAGCTGAAAGCCGGCAAAGCGTAGCCGTCGTGCCGGCGTCGGCGGGACTCGGAACGGCGAATGTCCGCTCAGGACGCGGCGCGCTCTTTTTCGTCTTCGGCGGAAGGAAACGCCAAGCCGGAAATCGGTTCCACCCAAACCAGATGGTCGTGCACTTTCTTGACTCCGGCGACATTCTCGGCCGCAACAACAAGGCCTTGGCGTTCGCGATCGTCGGTGACGACGCCGCGCAACTCGGCAACCCCGTCCTTGACGATTACGTTGACGCGCGGCGCCCAATCTTGCTTCGCGAACGCGGCCAGGATGTTGGCGCGGATCGCCGAATCCCCGCCCGCCGGAGCAGGCAAATCGCTGGCATAAGTAGCAAGCGCATGCAAAAGATTGGCGCGGCTGACGATGCCGACCATGCGACCGCCACGGGTCACGGGAAGGCGCTTGACGTGATGGCGCTCCATCATTTCGACGACCGTCTCGAGCGAATCGTCGTCGCGGACTGTCCAGGGATCGGGCGTCATGACATCCTCAACTTTTCTGCCCGATGTGCGCACGTATTCCTCGGCGAGCTTGCCGGGGCCGACGATGAATTCCAGCCATTTCGGCCGGCGCCGCTGCGTGCCCAGCTCGCCGCGGCGGAGAAAATCGCCCTCGGTGACCATCCCGACCAGCTCGCCTTCCTTGTCGACGACGGGCAGGCCGCTGATGCGGTTCTGCAGCATCAAACCCGCGGCCTTGACGATCGCTTCGTCCGCGCCGATCGAAATGACATTGATCGTCATGATGTCTTTGACTTGCATGACGGCTCACTTCCCCAAGCTTATCGGACACTCGAGCGCGTTCCGCTTATTGCCGCGTCACCCATTCATGCGGGACAGCGCGGACCGGTTGCGCAACACGATCCGCCGCGATGTCGGCACCTCGATCGCCGCGGCACACTCCAACGAAGTCAGCGTGCGTGATACGGTTTCAATCGTCAGCCCGAGGTAGTCCGCAATATCCTGGCGCGACATCGGCAACTCGATCGAATTGCCCGAAACTCGCTCCGCCATTTCCAACAGAAAGCTCGCGACCCGTTCCTGTGCACTCTTTACCAGCAGCAAAATGCGATCTTGCGCGCGGCGCAGCTCGCGGCCCGTCAGGTTGAACAGCTGCTGCGCGATCAACGCGTCGTGCCCGGCGAGCGCGGTGAGAGTGCTGCGCTTGACCACCATGACTTTCGTGTCGCTGATCGCTTCCGCCGACAAAGTATGTTCGTCGGCGAATTCGAGACCGAACAGGTCCCCTGGCAGATAAAATCCCCCGACTTGCCGGCGTCCGTCGCTCAGGATCTTGTAGGTCCGCACGCTGCCGCTGACCACTTTGTAAAGGTAATCGGCGGGTTCGTTCTCGCCAAAGATTTCGGTGTTACGCGGATACACCATGGTGGCGCCCATCAGGTTCATCGATTGGCCGAGAGGATCGGCAATGATCACGGCAGCATGGGAATGACTGCCGATAACGGGCTCTGCCTGAGGGGTTACGGATGTGGGCTGGATCGTGT
>Ga0306920_100014891_pt1 | contig 10636 bp, 11 predicted proteins | sample flu12Cox44000170_FD_204666 | JGI IMG/M metagenome (GOLD analysis project Ga0306920, IMG submission 204666) | Lab enrichment of tropical soil microbial communities from Luquillo Experimental Forest, Puerto Rico - flux4day.12C.oxic.44.000.170 (v2)... | ecosystem: Environmental > Terrestrial >... | reverse complement strand
TCGAAGGGCAGCTTGCTATAAGTTCCGGGATGAATGGTGTGGGAGCTCGACGCGAGCAGCAATGTGTAGCCGTAGGGTGGCGCCTTGGCGACAAAATCGCTGCCCTTGATGCCGTCGTCGCCAGCAATACTGTCGATGACCACGCTTTGGCCGAGGCGCTCGCCGAGCCGGGGTCCGACGATCCGGGCCACCACATCGACCGGGCCCCCCGGCGGAAACGGCACGACGATGTGGATCGGCCGGTCTGGAAATGCCGCAGAACCCGCCTGCCCGTAAACGCCGGATATAACCAGCGCCAGGCACAGCCGGATTAGCACCCTCATGACTTACCTCCGAAGCTGGCGGTCAGTCTCGCGCGGGGCCAACGGCGGCGCAACTCCGGCATCAGAACGCGAAGGCGTAGAGGCGGCCATCGGCGCCGATATAAAGCCGATCGCCGGCGGCCAGCAAAGTTTGGAAGTGCCGCAGTCCGGTCATCGCATCCCCCGGGCCGCCGCCGTCAAACAGCGGCTCGCCGGTATCGCCGCGATAACCGTGCAGCCGATCGTCGCCTTCGGCACCGAGGATCCAGACGATCGGATTTGACCGGCCGTCAGTGGTCGTGACGATCGGCGAACCCTCGCCACGCAAAGCGCCGCACCAGCCCGTGACCAGGGTGGGCGGGGAGCCGGCGCGGATCTGCAAGACGGTCAGCGCGTCGTCTCGGCGGGCATTTGGACAGTGGGCACCTGGTCCCTGGAATGCCACATAGACCCCTTCGCCGCCGGGATAGGCTACCGGCGCCGTCCGAATCGGACGGGTCGCGACGATCCCGGACACAAGGCTACCGCCAATACCGCCGAGGCGGTTGCGATCGAGGAGATAGGCACGGGCGTCCTTGCCGAGAGCCAAGACGAGCGGTTGGGCACCGCGGGCGGAAGGCACATCCAGCGGGAGCGGGTTGGTGCCGCCGAGATCGGCATCGCGTGAGTCGAGCGTGTGCCAGTCGGTCGGGGCGAAGAAGTTCTCCGGTCCATCGCGCCGACCAAGATCGGGGGCAAGACGAAAGACCGCCTCGCCATCGCTCCAGGTCGAGACACCGATCGTATTGCCGGTGGCGACGAACAGCGATCGGCTGTCACTGGCGATCCCGCCCGGGGCCCAGATCCCGCCGCCCCGGCCGCGGGTGCTCCAGCTGGCCACATCCCGGGGGTCGTCCAGGCTGATGCCGACGACCCAACCACGGTAATTCCCGCAATCGCCGAAATGCCCGCCATAAGGGACAAAGAGCCGTCCGTCGAGAATGGCGAGCGCACCACGTTGGTTCTGATCGCGTGCGTTGAAGCGCTCACCACGGGCCGCCAGCGCGTCGGTGACATCGACCGGCCAGCCGGGCAATGGCGAGCCGTCCTTTAGCGACAGGGCAAAAACCCGGTGGCGCGGTCCGGCAACGTCTGCAACCATTGCGTCGCCATAGATCGCCTGGGTCGCCTCGTCGATGACCGGCGTACCGGTGATACCCAGCGGGTCGATGTTGCCGCAATCCAAGCTGGAAAGCGGGACCGGACGGCCCAACGAACGTCTCCAGATCTCTCCACCCGAGCTCGCATCGATCGCCTGGACATCGTTGTCTTCGGTAGCCACTAGAAGCTGTCCCGCTACCGATCCCGGCGCCTGCCAATAGAGCGGCTGGGCATAGAGGTGGCCCGCGATGCGGGGATGAAAGCTCGGGTCGAGATGGATGTTGCGGGCGCGCTCCCAGGTCAGCGCCGGGACGACGAAATTGCCGCTGCGGTCGGCGTTGCCGTGGTAGGTCAGCACGGATTGCCCGTGCGCGGTCCCGGTGATCGACATCCCGAGGATTAGCATACCCAAGCGCTTTGCCCACTTGTCGGGGCTAGCCTTCCTCACCACTCCCTCCATGAAATCGCGCTTTGGAAGAAACGCGTCGAAGCATCATATTGCCGTCTTCGGCCGACCACGCCAGCCTTGCCAGGATCAACAGGAGGAGAACGATTCGATGCGCCGTGCGACTCTAGCCGCCGCTGCCGCCCTATTGGGCCTGGCATCGCTCCTGCTGATCGCCCTGCCCGCTCACGCCCAATATGGTGCGATCGCCTGGGACAAAGAGACCGGGAAGTACGGCGCGAGCTGGAACCAGGTGACCGCGCAACGCGCGGCCGATGTGGCATTAAGCGAATGCGGGTCCACCGGCTGCAAGGTTGTCATTCGCCCGGGTCGCAGAGAGTGTGCTGCGCTGGCGACCACCGAAAACGGCAAATATGCTGGTGGCGCTGCGCGAAGAGGGCGTGATGATGCTCGGCTCGCCGCGCTCGCCAACTGCAAGAAAGGCAACGCCGGCGAGTGCACCGTCCGGGTGACCGACTGCAACAAGTAACCGGTCTGGAGGCGTCCCTCAGTAGAGATGACACGCCACGGTATGTCCGGGAGACAGCTCGGCCAGCGTCGGCTCTTCCTCCGAGCAGCGAGGCATCGCGAACGGACACCGCGGATGAAACCGGCAACCTCGCGGAGGGTCGAGGGCGCTCGGCACCTCGCCGGTGAGCACAATCTCTTCCCTCGGCTCGTCGGGATGGGATGGCAGCGAGGCAGCGAACAGCGCCTTGGTATAGGGGTGAAGCGGATTGGCGCAAAGATCGAGGCTGTCGGCCACCTCGACGAGCTTGCCGAGATACATGACGGCCGTCTGGCTGCTGAGATGCGAGACAGCGGCAAGATCGTGCGCGATAAACAGGTAGCTGACCCCCAAGCCGCGCCTGGATGTCTTCCAGCAAGCCGATGATATGGGCGCGGATCGAAACATCGAGAGCCGACACCGGCTCGTCGAGAACGACGAGCCGCGCATTAGTCGACAGCGCCCGCGCGATCGCCAGCCGCTGGCGCTGCCCGCCGCTGAATTCATGGGGGAACAGGCGCGCCATGTCGGGTCTGAGGCCGACCAGCTCGAACAGCTCGCCGACACGGGATTGCATGTCCCGTCGCGACAGTGTCTCGTGCGCCTCCATGGGCTCGGCAATGATCTCGCCGACCCGCATGCGCGGGCTCAGTGAGCTGTAGGGGTCCTGGAAGACGACCTGCACTTTGCGCCGGTAATCCTGCAGCTGCCGATCCGGGAGGACCGCGATGTCCCGCCCCTCGAACTCGATGACCCCGGCGGTGGCCCGCTCGGCGGCGAGGATCAGCTTTGAGGTGGTGGTCTTGCCACAGCCCGACTCCCCGACAAGACCGAGCGTCTCGCCCTGCTTCACGGTGAAGGTGACCCCGTCGACCGCCTTGACGAAGCGCTGCCTGCCCCACAACCCCGAGCCTTTTACCGGGAAATGCTTCTTCAGGTCGCGCACCTCGAGCAGCGGCTCAGCCATGCGCGACCTCTCGCCTGGCCTCAGGCATCGTCGCCAGCCAGCAGCGCGTCGTCCCGCCATTGCCATTGCGATGCTCTAAAGGATCCTCGGTGCGGCAGCGTTCCATCGTGTGAGCGCAACGCGGATGAAAGGCGCAGCCGGAAGGGAGAGCGGATAGATCGGGTGGCTGACCGGGCACCGCGTAGAGCGGCTCCTTGGTGCCGAGCTTGGGTATCGAGGCCAAGAGCGACTTGGTGTAGGGGTGGCGCGGGGCGTAGAACAGACCGCGCACCGGCTGCATCTCGACGATCCTGCCTGCATACATCACCGCACCGTGTCGCACATCTTGGCGACGATGCCGAGATTGTGGGTCACGAAGATCAAGGCTACTCCGCTGGCGCGCTGCAACTCCTTCAACAGGTTCAAGTATTGCAGCTGAATCGTGACATCGAGATTGGTGGTGGGCTCGTCGGCAATGATCAGTTGCGGACCGCCGGCCTGCGCGATGGCGCCGACGATGCGCTGGCGCATCCCGCCGCTCATCTGATGCGGGAAGTCTCGGAGCCGCTTTTCGGGTGAAGGAATGCGCACCGCGGTCAAAAGCTCGGTGACCCGCCGCCGCAGCGGCCGGCCGCGTAGCAACCGTGGTAATAGGCCGGCTCGGCGACCTGGTTGCCGATCGAGAACAGCGGGTCGAGCGAGGCCATCGGATCCTGCAGGATGCTGGCGATCCGCCGCCCGCGGACCGCTCGCATCGCCTTTGTGTCGAGGTCCAGCAGGTTCTCGCCGTCCAGCTCTATACGGCCGCCCACGATCCGAGCGCTTGGCGACAGCAACCGCACGATCGAGTGGCAAGTGGTGGTCTTGCCACAACCCGACTCACCCACGATGCCAAACGTTTCGCCGGCTTCGACGGTAAAGCTGACCCCATCGACCGCTTTGACGATGCGGCTGCCGCCAAAGCCGAAATAATGAGTCCTCAGCCCGTCGACGCGCAACAGCGGCGGCATCCCAACCGGCTCCGCCTAGCGGTTGCGCAGCTGTGGATCGAGCCGGACGCGCAACCAGTCGCCGAGCATATTGGCGGACAGCACCAGCATGGTGATGCAGATGCCGGGGAAGACGGCCAGCCACCAGCTGCCTTGCATCAGGGCATCGCGGCCTTCGGCCATCATCAACCCCCAAGACGGCTCCGGCGGGGGCACGCCGACACCGAGAAAGCTCAGCGATGCCTCGATGATAACGGCGACGCCGACCTGCAGGCTGAACAGCACCATCACCGTGTTTATGACATTGGGCAGAAGATGCCGGGTGATGATCTTCCATTTTCTGATCCCATTGATCTCCGCCAGCTTTACGAAATCCCGCTCGCGCAACGCCAGGACCTCGCCGCGCACCGCGCGGGAATAGCGGCTCCAGAAGACGAGGGCGAGGATCAGCACCACGTTCCACACGCCGGGCCCGCGCACGCTGGAGATCAGGATTGCGAACACGAGCGACGGCAAGGTCAGCCAGGCGTCGGTCACCCGCATGATGATCTGGTCCCACTACCGGCCCAGATAGCCGGGGAGCACCCCGAGAAACGTCCCGATGGCACCGGCGACGACCGTGCCGGTCAGGGCCACGAGCAGCGAGATGCGGGCACCGTACATCAGCCGGCTGAGCGCATCGCGACCGAGAAAATCGGTGCCGAGCGGCGTCGTCAGATTGCCCTCGGGGGACCAGAATGGAGGCAGGTCGTCAACGTAGGGACAATTGTCGGTGCCGAACTTCTCCTCGCATTGCGCCGGTGTCGGAGTCACCGGGTCGAGCTTGCTGTGCGGCGCGATCACTGGCGCGAAAATCGCGACGAAGGCCAAAAGACCCAGCATCAGCAGCGGGATCGTCGGCAGCTCACGCAGAATACGCAATCGGCGCCGCACGCGCTGCGATATCTCGATCGAGACTGCCTCGTCAAAAACGGTAGACATCGCGTCGCCCTTCAGAGTGAAAGTCTGACCCGGGGATCGACATAGGCGTACAGCACGTCGATCGTGAAATTCAGCAGCACGATCATCACCGCCGACATCAGCACCACACCCTGAACCATTGGGAAATCGCGATTGGTCAGCCCGTCGTAGAGCAGCAGGCCGACGCCGGGCCAGTTGAAGATCACCTCGATGACCACTGCGACGTTGACCATGATGATCAGGTTGAGGCCGGCGACGGTGAGCACCGGGATCATTGCGTTCTTCAGCGCGTGTTTGGCCATCACAATGGTCTCAGGCACGCCCTTCAGGCGCACCAGCTTGACGTAATCGGTGCCCAGGACATCGAGCATGCCGGAGCGGGTAATCCGCAGCATGGCGCCGGAGAAGTACCAACCGAGCGCGAAAGCGGGCATCGCGCGGTGCTGCCAATCCCGGAACCAGAAAGGCAGCCAGGTCGAGGCATCGCTCCACAGAAAAGCGCTGCGGCCCTTGCCGAGGACTGGAAGCCAGTGCAGGTCAACTCCAAAGATGATGACCAAAACCAGGCCGACAAAAAAGCCGGGAATCGACAGCCCGAGCAGTGCTACCAACTTACCCGCGCTGTCCCACCAAGTGCCCACCCGCAGCGCCGAGAGCATGCCCAGCGGCACGCCGATCAGTATCGAGATGACGAAAGCGGCAAATCCGAGCTTTAACGAATTGGGCAGCCGCTCGAAATAAATCGTCCTGACCGGCAATGACTTTTCGAACGAATGGCCAAAATCTCCGTGAGCCAAATTTCTCAGAAAGCTGACGTATTGAGCGTAAAACGGTTGGTCCAGACCCCAATCATGCCGGACTTGCTGCAGATAGGCAGGGTCTGCGCCGATCTCACCCTTCATCTTGACCGGGTCGCCACTGAGCCTGACCAGCGCAAAGACGATCGTGACCAAAAGCCAGAGGGTGACGACGCTGTAGAAGGCCCGGACGAGGATGTATTTCTTCATATCACGCGTTCGCCGGTCAGAGCCTGACCAAAGTCTGAACAAAACGATTTGAAATCGTCTTACGCGGACTTGATCCGCGCATCCACGTCTTTGTTTCGACTGTCTTAAGGCCTGGATGGCCGGGCCAAGCCCGGCCAAGACGAAATTGCGAAGATGGTTTACTTCTCTTCGTCTCCGCACAATCTTCCCTGGAAAGCCCGACTTTTGTGCCGGGGTCACGGTAACCAACCGAGCAAACTCGGTTCATTTTGTGAAGGCGTTCAGTCGTCCGCGCGGACCTCCCAGATCTCCCACGGAAACGGGTAGGCGCGCTTCACGGCCCAATAACGATGAAAGCCATCGCCCACCGGCAGCACACGGGGCCCCACCGCATGCACAAACGGGTTCAGATAGATTGGCACGAAATAGTACTCTTCGATCAGGTTGCGCTGGATGGCCGCGGTCAGCACGTCGCGATCCTCAGGGTCGAGGCTCACCTGATGCTTTTTCCACAGCTCCTCGATCTTCGGCTCGCACACGAACGACGCGCTGCCTCCGCACACTGCGTAAATTTCGATGTTCTGTGCGGCGTTTCGGATATCGATGTTCTGCACGATCGTCCGATTGCCGGGAAAGCCCTTGCGTCCCTGGCCAACCTTGGCGCGGAAGGCCGGGCCCTCCAGCACCTCGAGCTTGCCGCGAATACCGACGGCGCGCAGATCGCCAAGGATGCGCTGGCCCATGTCAAAATACGGCACGAACGGCACATAGTCGAAATCGAAGCCGTTCGGGAACCCGGCTTCGGCGAGCAGCTTCTTCGCTTTGGCGGGGTTGTATTCGGGCACCGGCAGGTCCTTGCCATCGCCGCGCAGCGCGTCGCGCTGGTTTGGGGTGATCCAGTTCCCCCAAGGAATGCCGATGCCTTCGGTCTCCTGCTTGGAGAGGAACGCGCGGTTGATCGCCAGGCTCACCGCCTCGCGCACGCGCTGGTCATGAAACGGGCTGTCGGGCTCATTGTAGCCGGGGAAGGCCAGCCACCAGGCCGAGGTAAAATTCGGGTCCCAGCGCAAATTCTTGTCCGCCATGACCTGCGGCAGCAGCTTCCCGGTCATGCCGTAGGCGAGATCCAATTCGCCGGTCTGCAGGCCGGCGAGGCGGCTAGCGGGATCCCTGATCCCTTTGACCACGATCGTCTGGGTGGCGGGCGGCCGGCGCCAATAGTCGTCCCATGCCTCAAAGGTCATCTGCGTCCCTGCCTCCTGGCTCGCCAGCTTGAAGGGACCGGCGCCGATCGGATGCATCCGGAAGCCGTCGCGGCCGACCTTCTGGTAATAGTTTCGCGGGACAACCCAGCCGATCCCGCTAACCCCGCCGTTGTATAGATCCATGAAGTCGATAAACCGCTCCTTGAAGTGAAAGATAATCGTGCGATCGTCGACGATCTCGATATGGTCGAGCTTGTCGTGGAACAGTTTGGCGTTGGCGCCTTTGAAGTTCTCGTAGGTCCACTTGACGTCGGCGGTGGTCAGTGGTGTTCCGTCCTGAAACTTCAGTCCTTGGCGCAAACGAAAAGCGGCGTTTTTGTAGTCCGCGGTCATTTCGGCATGCTCGGCCAAGCTGTAGGTCGGATCGCCTTGCGGCATCGGCTTGATCAGAGCGTCGTGAACAAAATAATCGTACTCTTGTTGCGTGCCCGCATACGAATGCTCGAGCGGGTCGAGCCAGCCGGGGTCGAGCGCGAAGTGCTGGGCCACCGTCAACGTGCCCTTGGGCTTCTCTCGCTCGGGCTCGATCTGGGCGTCCTTGATGTCGAGTTTCGCCAGCGGGCCTGCGAGGATCGCGCTGCCCGCCGTCTGTTGCGCGATACTTGCGCCTCGCGGTGTTCCGATCCCTATCGCAACACCGATTAGAGCAGCGAGCCCCTTGATCAAGACACGGTCGCCGTGCCTCGGGTTTGGGTTCATGTAACCTCCCGTCCATCGAGCGGGTCTCTCTGCGGAGCTCCGGTACTAGCTTTGCTTTCAGCGTATAACGGATATGCAAGGGAATCCAGCGATCCGTGAAACAAATCATCGAGACGCCGCAGTCGCCAGTGCGGCGAACCTACATCCCAGAGACCAGATTTGCGGCTCTTGGTTAAGGCAGATTGTGGCTGAGTTTGTCGGCGCAGCGGCAGCAGGACGGCACTAAGCCCAGCCGCCTTTGACTGTGCCCGAGCTAATCTGCTCCGGTGCTGGTTGTGGCGCGCACCCGCGCCCCAATAGCTCCAAGCACCGAGGAGAGGTGCTCTGCCGTCATGCAACAGCCGGAACGGCGCCGGCGTACGGATCGCCGCCGCCGCGAGCCTAGGTCCGCAGGAACCCTTCCAGCTCGGATTGGGCAAAATCGATCGCCTGATCGATTGATTTGCCCTGTTGCGTGCATTGGGCGACCATTTTGCAGATCGTCCCTTGTGAGAACATCTGTGTTCCGATACCTGGCGGCGCCGGGTATCCGGCAAGAAACGCGACGACATCGCCGCGCGGCGGATAATTGTAGAGTGTACCCAAGGGTGGCTTTTCTTCTTCCCAAGTCTTGAAATCGCGCAATTTCTCAAAAGGCGGAATGTCGACCCCATGGCTCCCGGCGACCAGCTTTTCGACCGAGGAACGGGTAGAGAGAAAGGATAGGAGGCTCTTCGCTGCGCCGATGTTAGGGGAAAAATTCCAGATCCCCCAAAAGCCAAAGTTGCACGGGTCGAAGCGGCCTTGCGGGCCCTTCGGAGAATGGAATGTCCACAGCTGCTCGGCCACCTTTGGCGCGTCGCGCACGGCTACTGCCCACGCGCCCGGCGGGTTCATAATTAACGCGCCCTGACCCGAGACCAGCCATTTGTTGTTGCCGGCGTTATCCCAGGCAAAGACGCTCGGCGGTAGAAACGGCACGATCTTTTGGAACCATGCCAAGACCTCCTTCACGGCATCGGATTTCACCGTGATGTTGCCTTCCGCGTCGACGAGCTGCGCTCCCTGCGCAGCGAACACGGCGCTGACCCAGTTGACCGAGTCGCTCCAGGTGCTGAGCGGCATGCCAAACGGATAGCCCCCTTTGGCGCATTTTTCGGCCGCTGCAAGAAACTGGTCCCAGTTCCAGGCATCGGCGAGCGACGGGTCTGGCGGCGCGCCTGCTGGATACATCCGCGTCACGTCGAGCCCGACAAACTGCTTGAAGTAGTCGATGCGGGCGCATGGTGTCTGCCCCGTAGTTTGCACCCCGGTCGGCACCGCGACCCAATGGCCCTTCTGCTTCCCGATATACTCCGAGCCGAGCAGCACCTTTCCGTGCTCTTTGATCAGCGCGGTCACCAGCTCGTCCGCCGGCTCAAGATTGTCCGAGAGAGCGGCGACGTACCAATCCGACATCTGCAGGACGTCGTGGCCGGATCTTGCCTGCGACTCGGCGGTGGCGGTCAAGGTGAGCTTGTCGCCCTGACTGGTGATGAAGTCGATCGTCAGATCGACTTTTTCCTTATCCGCCCACTCATGGCACAGTTTCGCCAGCGGCTCGTTGGCACCGGGTACCCAATGGTCCCAGAAACCGCATCTGAGCTTTCCCGCCGCGTAGACGCCGTGCACGAACGGTGCGGCGAGCGTGGTCGTGGCCAGTGCTGCAGTTTGCAGCACCGTGCGCCGTGTCAGTATAGCCTTGCTCATGGATCCTCCCCAGTCGATCCTGTTGTGCTATCAGGTGCAAATCTGCCGGCCGCTTGCGACCCGGACCTATTTTGTGGCCTCCAGTCCTTCCCTTCTCCGCTCCTCGGCAGCGAAGTGCCGCTCGACGGCGCTTGCTACAGCGGCCTTGCGTTTGGCGCTGAACGCTCCGCGGTTGGCGCGCATCCAGTCCATCGATTGCGAGCGCCAGGCGTTACGTTCCTCGAAGCGTGGCAGCACGTAGCGCGCGAATAGTTCGTAGGAGCGCTTGGTCGCCTCCCATTCGGCCCAGTCGTGAGCGAGCAGCAGGATGCAGCCGAAGCCGCCGGTCTTGGCCCAGTAATTCTCCAATACGCGGAGTGCGTCGTCGGGGGTGCCGATGGCGCCGCGGCCGCCTTCGTTGATGGCCTCGATACTCGGCATGCCGATTGCCGCACCGCCCTCGGGGTTGACCGAATAGGAATAGAGCTGCCACTTCTCAAACCCCGCACGCACGTTTTCGATAGCCTTCTCGCGGGTCTCGGCGATGTGGAACGGCGCCATGACGCGGTAGACACCTCGATCCATCGCGCGGCCCTGCGCGCCCGCCTCCCGATTGGCGAGCTCCCAGTTGTAGTCGAGCGTGTCGTAGCCGTTCGGGCTGCCGGCCATCACGCACAGCATGCCGAGGT
>Ga0306920_100014890_pt1 | contig 10637 bp, 11 predicted proteins | sample flu12Cox44000170_FD_204666 | JGI IMG/M metagenome (GOLD analysis project Ga0306920, IMG submission 204666) | Lab enrichment of tropical soil microbial communities from Luquillo Experimental Forest, Puerto Rico - flux4day.12C.oxic.44.000.170 (v2)... | ecosystem: Environmental > Terrestrial >... | reverse complement strand
AGCGTGACCGGCGGCATGGTGAACCAGGCGTCGTCGGTCAGCAGCGCGACCACGCCGTCGATGTCATCGCCGGCGAAGGCGGTCGCGAACCGTGACGCGATGTCCCGCTCGCGGGCCGAACGAGGCAGTGGCGCGCGCTCCCGGTCCGGGCCGGGGAGCCGGTCGGTCATGGTAGCCCTGGCCCGCTGCAGCGCGCTGTTCACCGAGGCCTCGCTGCTGTCCAGCATGTCCGCGACCTCCGATGACCGGAACCCGAGCACGTCCCTGAGCATCAGCACGGCCCGCTGCCGCGGCGGCAGGTGCTGCACGGCGGTCACGAAGGCCAGCGCGATCGCCTCCTTGGCCTCGTATCGCGCCTCCGGACCGGCGGCCACGTCGGGCAGGCCCTCGAGCAGCACGTCCGGATAGGGCTCCAGCCACAGCGGCTCACCCCGCCGGGTCGGCTCGGTCGTCAGGAAGGACGGGCCGTCCGGCGACGTCCGCGGCCGGCGGCCGCTGGCCCGCAGCGCGTTCAGGCACCGGTTGGTCGCGATCCGGTACAGCCAGGTCCGCAGCGACGCCCGCCCCTGGTACTGGCCGAGCCCCCGCCAGGCGGCCAGCATGGTTTCCTGCAGCATGTCTTCGGCGTCCTGGACCGAGCCGAGGATCCGGTAGCAGTGCAGCTTGAGCTCGCTGCGGTACGGATCAGTCAGCTCGCCGAACGCCCGGTCGTCCCCGCCCCGCGCCCGCTCGAGCGTCGCCTCTGTCGCCACGGCAACCTCCTCTTCGTGTACGACACCGCGGCCGCCAGAAAGTCATCGCTCAACTCCGCCGATCAGCTAGCGCCAGATTCGGTGTCTGAACCACTGACGGCAGTCCAGATTCACACCCCGAAGATCGAGAGCAGGAGATAACCATGCCGCAGAGCATCATCCGCTACCGGACCAAGCCCGACCAGGCCGACGTCAACGCCGAACTCGTCCGCGCCGTCTACGCCGAACTGCACCGCACCAAGCCCGACGGCTTCCGGTATACCACCCTCAGGCTGGATGACCAGGTGACCTTCGTCCACATCACCCAGTCCGAGCGTGCCCCCAGCCCGATCCTCGAGGTCAAGGCGTTCGGTGAGTTCCAGGCCGGCATCAGGGACCGCTGCGACGAGCCCCCGGTTGCCCAGGCCTTCACCGAGGTGGGGTCCTACCGCTTCTTCGCCGGCTAGCGGGAACCGACCGTGATGGCGACGATCTCCTCCCACGGCGCCGGCTTCAGGCCGAATCTGGCCTGAGCGGCCGAGGAGTCCATGACGAAGTCCTCGCGGAACTGGTACTCGGTCTCGCGCAGCTCCCGCATGAGCGGCCAGGCGAGTCCCATTCCGCGCAGGACGACCGAGGGGATCTCGCTGACGCGGACCTGACCGACCCCGGCGGCCCGGGCGAAGTCGTCGACGACCTGGCGCTGGCTGCGCGGCTCGTTCGACGGCACGTGCCAGGCGCGTCCCCAGGCCGCGGGGTCAGTTCCCGCCGTCACCAGCATCCGGGCCACGTCATCGGTGAACGACCAGGTGTGCGGCCGGTCGGCGCGGCCGAGCACCGAGACGCTCTTGCCCTGCCTGACCCGCCGGACGATCCGCTCGCCCAGCGCGCTCTGGGCGCCGGGACCGACGAAATCGGCGGCACGTACCTCGGCCACCCGGACCCGCCCGGCCTGGTGCGCGGCCAGCGCGTCCTGCCAGACGCGGGCCCGGATCCGGCCCTTGGGGCCCGTCGCGGCCAGCGGCGTGGCTTCGGTCATCGGGTGCGCCTCGGCGTAGCCGCCGGGGCCACCGGGACCGTAGCCATACAGGTTGGACAGCGTGACCAGCACCGCGCCGCTACGTTCCGCGGCACCGAGCACGCTGGCGGCGATCGGCGGCCAGTCGGCCGGCCAGCGGTGATAGGGCGGGTTCACGCAGTTGTAGATGACGGCGACCCCTTCGGCCAGCCGGGCCATAGCCCCGGCGTCCGCCGCGTCCGCGGCCACCCGGGTGACCGCACCAGGCTCCGCGGGCCCGGCCCCGCGACGGCTGACCAGGGTGACCCGGTCCCCGCGTTCTGCGAGCATTCCGGCCACCCGGCTGCCGATCACGCCCGCCCCGACGACCAGCGCCAACTCACCCATCACGCCCTCCTCGCAACTACTGCTCCTAATTGTGAGCAGTGCTCTCGTCTCCATAATACGCATCCGGCGGCACAATGCAAGAGCGATGCTCTCGATTGTTGTCGTCGATCTCGTTAATGTGCGATCATCGGCGGATGACCGCTTCAGTCCCTCGCACCGCCCGGGAGCGGGCCCGGGCGGAGATCACCGCCGAGATCCTGGACGCGGCCCGCGGCTACCTGGCCACCGACGGCGCCCCGGCGCTGAGCCTGCGGGCCATCGCCCGGGACCTCGGCATGGCCTCGTCGGCCTTGTACCGCTACTTCAAGAGCCGCGACGAGCTCCTGACCAGGCTGATCATCGACGCCTACGACGCGCTCGGGGCGGCCGCCGAGGCCCGCGAGGCGAACATCGAACCGAACGATCTGGCCGGCCGTTTCACCGCAACCTGCTCCGCGGTCCGGGACTGGGCGCTGGCCCACCCGAATGAGTACGCGCTGATCTACGGCTCGCCGGTGCCCGGCTACGTCGCCCCGGCCGACACCGTGCGGCCCGCCAGCCGGGTCACCACCCTGCTGCTCCGGATCATCGTCGAGGCGGCCGCCGCGGGCCGGATCCCGGACACGGACATCAGGGACGCGGAGGTCCAGCCGGTGGCGGGCGCGCTCGCCCCGATCCGCTCCTACCTGCCCCCCGGCGTCCCCGCCCCGCTGGTCCAGCGCGCGCTGATGGTGTGGACGAACCTGTTCGGCGTCATCTCGTTCGAGCTGTTCGGCCAGCTCCACAGCGTGGTGGGGGAAGATCCGGCCGACCGTGACGCCTTCTTCGCCGAGTGCATCCGCCGCTGGATCACCTTCACCGCCATCACCTGACGCCCCGACCCGCTCAGAGCTCTGGACCCGGCGGATGGTATGGATGTGGCATGACCAGGAAACTCGACGCCGAGATTGCCGTCCCGGCCCAGTGCGAGCTGGCCGAGGGGCCGGTCTGGGACGCCGGCCGCGGGCTGCTCCGCTGGGTGGACATCCTCCGCGGCCAGGTGCACGCGCTCGAACCGGTTAGCGGCGCGCACAGCTGGTTCGATACCGGTGACCAGGTGGGCACCGCCGGGCTGACCCGCGACGGCGGGATGGTCCTGGCGCTGTCCGACCGGTTCGCCCGGTGCGACCACGACGGCCAGAACCTGAGACCGCTGGACGGCTTCACGGTCGACAGCTCGGTGTTCCGGTTCAACGACGGCAAGCCGGACCCGTGGGGGAACTTCTGGGCGGGCACCTGCACGCTGGCGGATGAGGGTCCGCCATGCAGCCTGTACAAGCTCAGCCCGGACGGCGCGGTGACCGAACTGTTCGGGGACATCGGCCTGTCCAACGGCCTCGACTGGTCCGACGACCGGAAGACCTTCTACTTCGCGGACAGTCACGCAGGAGTGGACGTGTTCGGCACCGACCCGGACACTGGCACGCTCGGTACCCGCCGGCGCTTTGTCGAGGTTTCCGGCGGTCTGCCCGACGGCCTGACGCTCGACGTCGAAGGCGGCCTCTGGCTCGCCGTCTGGGGCTCGGGTGAACTGCGGCGCTACCTGCCGGACGGCCGCGTCGACGTGGTGGTCAGCCTGCCGGTCACGCAGGTCACCTCGGCCGCGTTCGGCGGGGCGGACCTGAGCACCCTGTACATCACGACCGCCGGGGAGAACTTCACTCCCGCCGACCTGGCCGCCCAGCCGCATGCCGGCGACATCTTCGCCTGCACCCCCGGCGTCAGCGGGCGCCCGCCATACTTGTTCGGTGGCTGAGCTGACCGCGCTCCTTGACCGTTACCGCCCGGAAGGCGACACCGAGGCGGCCGACATCCAGCGGGTGCGAGCCCTCCTGGAGGCCTCGGGCGATCCCTACCGGCGCGACCTCCCGCTGCACGTCACCGCGTCCGCGCTGATCGTGCACCCGCCCACTAGCCGGATCCTGCTCCGCTGGCACCAGCGGCAGCAGGCCTGGCTTCAGGTCGGCGGCCACGGCGACCCGGGGGAGACCGACCCGCTCACTATCGTCGCCCGGGAAGCAGAAGAGGAGACCGGCCTGACCGACCTGGTGCCGTGGCCTGACGCTGGGATCAAACAGGTGGTCGTCGTCAATGTGCCGCCGGGCAAGGGGGAGCCCGCCCACCAGCACGCCGACGTCCGGTTCTTCATGGCCACTGCCAGTCCCGAAGCGATCCGCGCCGAGAACGCCCAGGCTCAGCTGCGCTGGCTGACCCTGCCCGAAGCCCGGGACACGACCTCCGAGCCCAACCTCAGGGAAACCCTCGCGCGCATCGAACCGCTTCTGGGCCGCTAGCTCATACTGCATGGTGGCCGCCCTCATTCCGTGAGAACTGCGTGAACGGGGCATCCACGTCGTATCGCCGGGCGGGCGCGGCGCCAGGCGGGCATCTGTCAAAGATTTATCATCGGGCCATGACAGGTATCCGGCTCGCCGACCGCATGGCCAGGCTCGGCACCGAATCCGCCTTCGAGGTCCTCGCCCGCGCCCGGGCCATCGAGGACGCCGGCGGGAAAATCATCCACCTGGAGATCGGCGAACCGGATTTCCCGACCGCGCCGCACATCATCCAGGCCGCGGTCGAGGCGCTGCGCGCGGGCGCGACTCACTACGTGCCCGCCCCCGGCATCCCGCCGCTGCGCCAGGCCGTGGCCGCCTTCCTGGAAGACACCGGCCGGATGCGGGTGACACCGGACCGTGTCATCATCACGCCGGGGGCCAAGCCGATCATGTTCTTCAGCATCCTCGCGCTGGCCAACGAGGGCGACGAGGTGCTCTATCCCGATCCCGGGTTCCCGATGTACGAGTCGATCACCTCGTTCGCCGGGGCGGTGCCGGTGCCCGTTCCGCTGCGCGAACGCAACGGTTTCCGCATCGACACCGGCGAACTCGAGCGGCTGATCACCGACCGGAGCCGGCTTCTCATCATCAACTCGCCACACAATCCATGCGGCAGCGCGCTCACCCAGGAGGACTGCGAGGCGATCGCCGCTATCGCGCTGCGCCACGACCTGATCGTGCTGTCCGACGAGGTGTACTGGGCCATCCGGTACGGGCATCGCAGCGCTGGCCAGGGGGGACAACCCGGCGGGGCCAGCCCGGGGGGACGAAACCCTGATCCCCGCGTACCGCCTGACCATGCCAGCGTGCTCGACGTCGACGGGATGGCCGACCGGACGATCCTGCTCGACGGCTGGTCCAAGACGTTCGCGATGACCGGCTGGCGGCTAGGCTTCGGCGTGTTCCCGCCCGCCCTGGTCGAGCCGGTCACCCGGCTGGTCATCAACTCGGTGTCGTGCACATCCGCGTTCAGCCAGTACGCTGCGATCGCCGCCCTGGAGGGCCCGTGGGATGCGGTTGACCAGATGGTGGCCGAGTTCCGCCGCCGCCGGGACATCATCGTGGCCGGCCTCAACGAGATCCCCGGCATCAGCTGCCTCGAGCCGCAGGGCGCGTTCTACGCCTTCCCGAATGTCACCGGGACGGGGCGGACCTCGGCGGATCTGCAGGCCAGGCTGCTGGCGGACGCCGGCGTAGCCGCCTTGTCCGGCACCGCGTTCGGTCCGTACGGCGAGGGTTTCCTGCGGTTCTCCTACGCCAACTCGGTGGAGAACATCCGGTTGGCGCTCGAGGCCATCAGAGCGCAGCTGACCTGAGCCGCGGCCCGCCGTCAGGTGTGGTCAGACCGGCTCGTCCTCGTCTTCGTCCTCGGGCATCTTGAGGAACTCCTCCGCGGCTGCGCCCATGGACAGATCACCTGGCTGGAGCCCCTCCACGATGCCCGGCGGGCTATCCGGGTTGATTTTGATGAAGGGCGGCAGTTTCGGCTCGGACCAGATGACCTTCTTGCGCTTGCCCACGACCCAGCGCCTTATCCTGACCATGACCCTCTATCTACCCACGGCATTCTTAATAACCATGCCGCGGTGTCTTATGTCAGCTGCGCTCGCGGCCGGTTGTCGCCTAACGCGCGGTCTGTCCTGGCGCCATTTCCCGATCCGTACCGGATCCGGCCGGATGGACCCGCGGCGACTGGATGTCGCGGCGGGTCACGGTCAGGTAACCGACGAGGATGGCCACGGCGAGCGTGACGATCACCGCGACCCGTCCGGAGCCGAACCCGATGCCGCTCAGGTCACGCGCCCGGCCGAAGTAGTCCGCGAACGACGCGCCCAGCGGACGGGTAACCACGTAGGCGAACCAGAAGGCAACGACCGAGTTGAGCCCGAACCGCCACCAGGCCACCGCGGGAATCAGGATGATGAAGAAGAACATGATCCCCGACGCGAGATAACCCAGGCCGAGGACGCTCGCCGTAAAGTCGCCCAGGGCGGTGCCGAGCGCGAAGGTGGCGAACACCACGGCCCAGTAATAGGCCTCGCGCCGCCGCGTGACGATGCTGTGGATCGACAGCGTGCCCTCGCTGCGGTGCCAGAGCCAGAAGGTCAGCGCGAGCACCACCGCCCATAGCAGTGTGGTGCCGGCGTACGGAATGCCGACGAACAGGTGCAGCGCGTCAGATACCCCGGTGCCAAAGATCGCGATCGCATAGGCCAGGGACCAGTAGGCGGCCGCGACGTAGCGGCGGGTCCTGAACTGCCATACCAGGGCGATGACCAGCAGGCCCGTCTCCACGACCGCGCCGACCTGCCTGTTGCCGAGGGCCAGGTAGTCCGACACCGCCTCGCCGCCGCAGGTCGTCAGGAGCTTGATGACCCAGAACAGGAAGGTGATCTCCGGCACCTTCGCGGCGAGCGGCTCCGGGAACAGCTGGGCGCGGCGGGTCTCCGAGCTCACCCGCCGCGTCCCGCGTCGAGCATCGCGGCCGCACGCCCCGGCTGGCCCAGGTCCACATCCGACCAGGGCGGCGGTACTGCGAGCAAATCCCCTCCATCGTTCGACGGCTGAGGCAACGCTATGCCGCGGCCCGCCTCGGGCGGGACCTCCCGGAGGACGAATTCGGGCTCATCCGTCTCATCCTCAGGTCGGAGACGTAGTCTGCGTACCCGCTGCTACCAGCGAGGATGCCGCCCATCCCGTGGCTCGTCCGAAGAGGTGCGGGTACGCTGCCGGTAAGCCACCACGAAGGACGCACATTGGGCACCATGACCAGGCTTGCCGCCCCGCCCCTGGCCCCTATGCCGGCGTGGCCGCCAGAGCAGTTGCCTGACGAGATCACCCGGGGGCTGTTCGGCCGGGGGCGCCGGCTGATACGCACCCATCCGCTGGCCAGCGACACGCTCCTGGCCGCCGTCCTGCTGGGCATGTGCTCGGCCTGGCTGGCCTGGTCAGACTTTGCCAGCTACCGTGCGGCCATCGTGCAGACCGCGCTGATCTCGACGCTCATCTTCCGCCGCCGCTACCCCACCGCTGTCTTCCTGGCCGCCAGCGCCATCGCGTTCGCTCAGTGGCTGCTCGGCGTCCCGCTGCTCGGGGACGTGGCACTGCTGGTCGCGCTGTATACGGTGGCGGCCCACGAGTCGCGGATTCGCGCCCTGCTCGCCGCCGCGCTGCTCGAAGCGGGCGCGATCATGGCCGCGTTCAGGTGGCAGCTGGCCGGCACGGTGCCGCGCTCGCTGCTGTTCCTGTCCGCGATGGTGCTGACCGCGCTGTTCGCCGGGCTGGCGGTGGCCTCGGGCAGCAGGTACCTGGCCTGGATGGACGAGCGCGCCCGACGGCTCGAGACCGAGCGGGACCAGCAGGCGGTGATCGCGGCCGCCGCCGAACGAACCCGGATCGCCAGGGAACTGCACGACATCGTCTCGCACAGCCTGTCGGTGGTGATCACCCTGGCCGATGCCGCGGCCGTGGTCGGCCGGTCCGATCCCGCCCGCGGCGTGGAGGCGATGACCGAAACGTCCGAGGTCGCCCGCCGCGCCCTGACCGACATGCGGGCCATGCTCGGCGTGCTGCGCACCGACGAGACGTCTGCCGGGCTGGCCCCGCAGCCCGGCATCGACGACCTGGGCGCGCTCGTCGAGCGGATCCAGGCAACCGGTCTGGCGGTGGCCTTCTCCGTCGAGGGCACCTTGTTCCCGCTCAGCGCCGCGGCCGAGCTGACCGTGTACCGCATCGTCCAGGAGGCGCTGACCAACACCCTGCGCCACGCCACGGCCAGCCACGCCACGGTGACCATCGCCTACGACCAGCCCCAGGTCCGGGTGCGGGTCGCCGACGACGGTACCGCGAAGGTACCAGGCGCGCACCGCGGCCACGGCATTGACGGCATGCGCGAGCGGGCCGCGTTGCACGGCGGCACGCTGCGCGCCGGGCCCGGCCCGGATGCCCCCGCGGGCTGGCTGGTCGAGGCCACGCTCGACAAACCTCGATGAGCGTCTCCATCCTGCTGGCGGATGACCAGCCGCTGCTGCGCCGCGGCTTCCGGATGATCCTCGAGGCCGAGGATGACCTGACGGTGGTAGCCGAGGCGGGTAACGGGGAGGAAGCCGTCGAGCTCGCCCAGCGGCACGCGCCGGACGTGGCGCTGATGGACATCCGGATGCCGGGTACGGACGGCATCGAGGCGACCCAGCGGATCACCGCCGCCGGACCACTGCCCAAGGTACTGGTCCTGACCACCTTCGACCTGGACGAGTACGCCTTCGGCGCGCTGCGGGCCGGCGCCAGCGGCTTCCTGCTCAAGGATGTGCGCCCCGGCGAGCTGGTCGCGGCGATCAGGACGGTCGCGGCCGGGGACGCGGTGGTCTCGCCCCGGGTGACGCGCCGCCTGCTCGAGGAGTACGCTCAGGTCCTCCCGCTGGCCCCGGGCCAGCGGGAACAGCAGTTTCCGCAGCTTGCCACGCTGACCGAGCGCGAGCGCGAGGTGCTCATCGCAGTGGCCCGGGGACTGTCCAATACTGAGATCGCGGCCTGTTTGTTCGTCTCGGAGGCCACCGTGAAATCCCACGTCGGGAGGATCTTGTCCAAGCTCGCCCTGCGCGATCGGGTCCAGGTGGTGGTGCTGGCTTACGAGGCCGGTCTCATCCAGCCCGGCGTGCGCTGAAGGCGAGCATTATCCAGCCGAACGGACGGGGGTATCTGTCAGCCGTTCGGCTCAGATCCCCGGCCCGGATCCCTGCCGTGTGTCTAGTTCCGCCCACACAGCCTTGCCAGCATCGGTCTCCCGCACGCCCCAGTTTCCGGCCAGCGCTTCTACCAGGATGAACCCGAAACCAGACTCGTCATACCCGTCCGGGACGCGCGGTTGCGGCCAGTGCCGGTCGGTGTCCAGCACCTCGATCCGCAGCCAGGTTCGCCCGGCATGCAGGTCCACCGTTACGACATCGGTGCCCCTGGCGTGCCGGATCGCGTTGGTGACCAGTTCCGACACGAGCAAGGTAGCGGCCTCGTCCACATGGCCCAGATTCCATGCGGTCAGCACGGCGTGGGTCGCGTACCGGGACAGCCGCACCGAATGGCTAGCGGCCGGCAGCGTCATGCGCAGCTGACGGGGGCTGTCCACCCCGTTCGGGCAAGCGTGAGCGCTATAGAGTTCCCCATTTTCAACTGTCATCACTTTCAACCCTCAACCCTCGTCTCCGCCGGGGTGCCCGGCACTGCTCACGGCGAATGCGACAGCCGGCTCATGGCCCGGCGGCAGCTGGCACGGTCGAGGGCGCCGCCCACGACGTGCACGTTCCCGTGTGTTCTGCGTCGTCTCAGAATCGGGCCCCGAGCTACGCCGGAACTGAAGGGAGGCTTACCGTTTACCCAAGGTCTACTGATTAGTAGCTAAGTACCAGCTGACCACAAGCTGATGGTCACGGGTGTGCGCTGGTCAAAGCTCCGTCCGCCCGCCCATACGGCATGGTTGCCCCGACCATGCAGCTCTTGCGACCTTGGGCTCATGAAAGAGGCATCCATGCCATAAGCCCACCGCCGCAAGTCGGCACAAAAACAGCGAAGCGGCACGGCCGCATCGGGCCGTGCCGCTCGGTATCGGGAACCGTGGAGGCGGAGACGGGAATCGAACCCGTGTACAGGGCTTTGCAGGCCCTTGCCTAAGCCACTCGGCCACTCCGCCACAAAGGGCATGCCGCAAGGGCATACGGACCTTCGAGAGCGGACGACGGGATTCGAACCCGCGACCCTCACCTTGGCAAGGTGATGCTCTACCAACTGAGCCACGTCCGCAGCGCACCCTTGGGGTGCGATCAGAACTGTAGCCGATCCTGGCGCTCGCGCAAACTCGGATCGCCTGCCGATGTCACCTCCAGTTTCCGACATTGTCCGCGTTTTCGCACACTCCGGACATGTGCTCCGCGATCTCGCGCCGCCTCCAGGCTGGGTCTCGGGCCCCGTCCGATGGGGCCGGACCAGCCATTTCGTCGGTCAGTCACCTTTCGACGCCGGTCGAAAAATAGGTGGGCTAGCGTCGAAGCATGACGGTACCGGCCGAATCACTTCCGTACGACGCCGACATCGCGTCGGCCGCGGCGCTGATCGCCGACTCCACCCGGGCCGCGATCCTGCGGGCGCTGCTAC
>Ga0306920_100014889_pt1 | contig 10638 bp, 10 predicted proteins | sample flu12Cox44000170_FD_204666 | JGI IMG/M metagenome (GOLD analysis project Ga0306920, IMG submission 204666) | Lab enrichment of tropical soil microbial communities from Luquillo Experimental Forest, Puerto Rico - flux4day.12C.oxic.44.000.170 (v2)... | ecosystem: Environmental > Terrestrial >... | reverse complement strand
AGCGGGGCGGCGATCCGCGCGGGCGTCGCGGGCCCATCGCGACGCGGGCGGTCCGAGACGCCGGGCAGCACGCGTGCGCGCTCGTCGGCGTCGGGCACGGGCACGTCCACCACGAGGAGCGCCTCCTCGAACATCGGCGCGGCGGCCACCACCTCGCCGGTCCGATCGAGGACGAGGCTCCCGCCGTCGAAGACGAGCTCGTCCTGGCCGCCGACGAGGTTCACGAACGCGATCGCGCACCCGGTCTCGCTGACCCGGTCGCGCAGCACCTCCAGGCGATCGCGCAGGCGCCCGCGGAAGTACGGGGACGCGTTGCACACGCAGAGGAGCCCGGCGCCCGCCGTCGCGAGCGCGGCAGCCGGCCCGTCGGCGACCCACACGTCCTCGCAGACCGCGACGCCGACCGAGGCGTCCGCCACCAAGAGGGTCGTGGCGGGGCCGTCGCCGGGGAGGAACCACCGCTCCTCGTCGAAGACCGCGTAGTTCGGGAGCCGCCGCTTCGCGACCGCGCCGTGGAGCCGGCCCGCGCCCACGAGCGCCGCGACGTTGGCGAGGTGCCGGTGCGGCACGCGCCCCGCGGCGCCCGCCACGTCGCGGGCGTCGTCGGGGCCCCGGACCGCCACGAGCCCCGGGTCGGCCGGGAGCACCGTGCCGACCACCCCGAGGCAGCCCGGCGCCGCCGAGGCCAGCTTCTCGAGGGTCGAGACGGCGTCGTCGACAAACCCGTCCTTCAGCAGCAGGTCCTCCGGCGGGTACCCCACGAGGGCGAGCTCGGGGGCGACCACCAGGTCGCACCCCTGGTCGGCCGCGTCGCGCAGCGCCTTGAGCACCCGGTCCGCGTTGCCCGGGAGGTCCCCGACCGTGCAGTCGAGCTGGGCCAGCCCGACGCGGATCGTTGCCACTGTGCGCGAGCCTACCGGTGGGTCCCCGCCGCTCCCCGGGGCCGGTTCACACGCTCTTAACGCGATGATCGACCGCGGAGCGGGCGCGAGTTGGGAGACTGTCCGGGCCCGCGGGATCGGCGCGGGCACGACGACCGGAGCGAGGAGGCGCCACCGTGCCGTACCAGGCCGAGTACATCTGGATCGACGGGACCAAGCCGTCACCGCTCGTGCGGAGCAAGACGAAGATCGTCGCCGACGGGAAGCAGCCGGGGATCTGGGGCTTCGACGGCTCCTCGACGAACCAGGCGACCGGCAGCGACTCGGACTGCGTGCTGCGGCCGGTCTTCGTCGCGCGCGACCCGCTTCGCGGTCCGAACGACAAGCTCGTCATGTGCGAGGTGCTCAACACCGACATGACGCCGCACCCCTCGAACACGAGGGCGGCCTGCGCGGACGCCGCGACGCGCTATGCCGCGTTCGAGCCCTGGTTCGGCGTCGAGCAGGAGTACACGTTCCTCAAGAACGGACGGCCGCTCGGGTGGCCCGAGAACGGGTACCCCGCGCCGCAGGGGCCGTACTACTGCGGCGTCGGCGGCGACAAGATGCCCGGGCGCGAGATCGTGGAGGCGCACACCGCCGGGTGCATCACCGCCGGGCTCGCGATCGAGGGCACGAACGCCGAGGTCATGATGGCGCAGTGGGAGTTCCAGATCGGGGTGCTCCCACCGCCGGAGATCGCCGACCAGCTCTGGACCGCACGCTGGCTCCTGTTCCGCATCGCGGAGGACTTCGGGGTGTTCGCGACCCTCGAGCCCAAGCCGATGCTCGGAGACTGGAACGGGGCCGGCGCGCACACCAACTTCTCGACCAACGCCATGCGCGCAGAGGGCGGGATGGAGGCGATCGTCGCAGCGTGCGAGGCGCTGGGCGAGCGCGTGGAGGAGCACATCTCGCACTACGGCGTCGGGATCGAGGACCGGCTCACCGGGGCGCACGAGACGGCACGGTTCGACCGGTTCAGCTACGGCACGTCGGACCGGGGGGCGTCCGTCCGCATCCCCTGGGGGACCGCCCGCGACGGGCGGGGGTGGCTCGAGGACCGTCGGCCGAACGCCAACATGGACCCCTACGTCGTCGCCCGGCTGCTGATGGAGACGGTGTGCGGCGCCGCCGAGCGCAGCGGGAGCGCGGGCGTGCAGAACGGCAAGGCGCCGTCGGGGAAGACCGCGGTCCGAGCCGCGGCGCGCGAGCCCAAGGGGCCGACCACGCACAAGGCCGTGCAGCGCTGAGCCGGCGCCCGGGAGGGCGCCGGCGACGACCTGCGACAATCGAGTGATGACCGAGCGGCAGGCCGAGTACGTCCTGCGCGTCGTGGAGGAGCGGCGGATCCGCTTCGTCCAGCTCTGGTTCACCGACGTGCTGGGGCGCCACAAGGCGTTCCACGTCACGCCGGCCGAGCTGGAGGACGCCCTCGACGAGGGGATGACCTTCGACGGCAGCGCGATCGACGGGTTCAGCCGCGTCCAGGAGGCCGACGTCCTCGCCAAGCCCGACCTGGACACGTTCCAGCTCCTGCCGTGGCACCCCGAGGGCGAGAGCGTGGCCCGGGTCTTCTGCGACATCTTCACGGTCGACGGGGCGCCGTTCCAGGGCTGTCCGCGCAACCGGCTGCGGCGCGTCCTCGACCACGCCAGGAACGAGGGCTACACCATGTTCGTCGCCCCGGAGCTCGAGTACTTCTACTTCGACTCGCTCGAGCCGATCGGGCCGCCGAGACCGGTCGACGCCGGGAGCTACTTCGACCTCGACACCGACGACCTGGTCGGTCGGGTGCGCCGCGACACGGTGCGGACCCTCGAGGAGATGGGCATCCCGGTCGAGCACGCCCAGCACGAGGACGCGCCGGGGCAGCACGAGCTCGACCTGCGCTACACCGACGCGCTCACGATGGCCGACACGGTCATGACCGTGCGCCACGTCGTCCGCGAGCTCGCGCGCGACGCGGGGATCGCGGCGAGCTTCATGCCGAAGCCCCTCGCGGGGGTGCAGGGATCCGGCATGCACACGCACGTCTCGCTGTGGCGGGACGGCGCGAACGCGTTCATCGACGCCGGCGACCCCTACGGGCTCTCGCTCCTCGCGCACCGGTTCATCGCGGGGCTGCTCGTGCACGCCGGGGAGATCACGGCGGTGACCAACCAGTGGGTCAACTCGTACAAGCGCCTGGTTCCGGGCCACGAGGCGCCGGTCCACGTGAGCTGGGCCCGCAACAACCGTTCGGCGCTCGTGCGGGTGCCGACCGTCAAGACCACGAAGCCGGACTCCACGCGGATCGAGTACCGCGCGCCCGACCCTGCGGCGAACCCCTACCTGTGCTTCGCGGTGATCCTCGCGGCGGGGATGGCCGGCGTGCGCGGTGCCTACGAGCTGCCCGAGGAGGCGAGCGGCAACCTCTTCGACCGCGGGGCGGGCCGCGACCTCGAGCACCTCCCCTCGAGCCTGAAGGAGGCGATCGACAGGATGGCGGCCTCGGCCCTCCTGCACGAGACGCTGGGCGAGCACCTGGTCGAGTGGTTCCTGCGCAACAAGCGCGCCGAGTGGGGCGCGTACGCCGAGACGGTCACGCCCTTCGAGCTCGACCGGTACCTGCCGCTGCTGTGACGGACGCCGGCGACGCGGGCCCCGCGGTGCTGCTCTGCGCGCCGGCGGTCGCCGAGCCCGCCGAGGAGGCCGCGCGGCTCACGGGGCTGCGGGCGACCTGCGCCGACCTCGGATCCGTCGCGGCCGCGGCGACCGCGCAGCGGGACTCGGTCGCGGCGGTCCTCGTCGACGCGACGTCCGGAGCCGTCGCCGACGCGATGGCGGCGTGCAAGGCGCTCCGGCGCCTGGAGGGCGGGTTCGAGCCGATCGTCGTCGCGGTGCTGCCCTCGCAGCTCGAGGAGCTCGCCCTGCGCGACGAGCTCTTCGACGACCTCCTCGTCGCCCCCTGGTCCGCGGGCGAGCTGGCGGTGCGGCTGCGGCACCTCGCGGCCGTCCGCGGCACGCCGTCGGGAGCCGAGACCATCGAGCACGGCGGCCTCACGATCAACCTCGAGACGTACCAGGCGGCGATCGCCGGCCGCGCGCTCGACCTCACCTACATGGAGTACGAGCTGCTCCGGTTCTTCGCCATCAACCCCGGCAGGGTGCTCACCCGAGAGACGCTGCTCAGCCGCGTCTGGGGGTACGAGTACTACGGAGGCGCGCGCACCGTCGACGTGCACGTGCGCCGGCTCCGCGCGAAGCTCGGCGAGGAGCACGCAAGCCTGATCCACACCGTGCGGAGCGTCGGCTACCGCTTCGGGTGATCAGGCCGGCGCGTGCGCCAGGAACTCCACCTCGACCCGCGCCCCGAGCGGCAGCGCGGCCACCGCGATCGTGGTCCGCGCCGGCCGGTGCCCGCCGAAGAAGCGCGTCCATGTGTCGTTGCACGCCGCGAACTCCCCCATGTCGACCAGGTAGAGCGTCGCCTTCACCACCTGGTCCACCCGCGCGCCCGCGTCGGCGAGCACGGCCGCGCCGTTGCGGAGCGCCTGGTCGAGCTGATCTGCCGCGTTGCGGCCGACGAGCGTGGGCGTGTCGGCGTCGGGGTCGAGCGCGATCTGGCCGGAGGTGACGACGAGGTCGCCCGCGCGCACGAACGGGCTGTACGGGCCGACCGGTGCGGGCATGGCGACTCCTCAGCGACGGGTGGGCCACCGCGGCCCGGCGCCCTCAGCCAACCACACCGCCGCCAGCGTCGCGGCGAACACCGCGGGCCCGGCGGGAACCGGGTCTGTCGACGACGCGGCGACGGCGACCTCGACCGGCGGCACCGCACGCGCGGGAGTCACGCCGAAGGAGCGGATGGTCAGGTCGACCGGCGTGCCGTCTCGGTCGACGGCGATGCCCTCGGTCGTGACCATCGAGTACGCCTGGTGGACCGCCCCGATGGCGTAGCTGCGCACCGTCGCAGCGCACAGCGGTGCCCCGGCGTCGAGCTCGACCGAGATGGCGCCGTCGCGCACGGCCACCGCGGCCCGCCCGCCGGAGGGTGCGGTCACGCGACAGACGCCGTCGGCGCCGGCCGCGAGCACCGCGAGGGCGGCGAGGACCTCGGCGACCGCCGCGCCGCGGTGCGTCGTCCCGACCCGCGGCCCCGCAACGTCGACCACCTCCACGACGACCGCGGGCGCGCACCGGCGGACCGCCTCGACGAGCGGGTCGACCGGCTCGGACCCGGGCGTGCGGGCGAGGCGCACGACCCCGGTGCCGTCGGCGCGGAGCCCGAGCGCGAGCGGCGGGCGCTTCGTCCCGCGCAGCACGACCGCCTCGCGGGTCCACCTGGCGCGGACCGGGCGGGGTGACCCGTCGGCGAGCCGGGCCACGTCCTGGGCGATCGCGCTGCGCGCCTTGGCCCCGAAGTCCCCGGCGTTGGCCGACGGCGACGCCGGCGTCCCGCGCGGGGCGCACCAGCTCGCGTCGGGCTCGAGGTACGCGGGCTCCACCCACGTGGTCTGCAGCACGAGGTCGAAGGCGCCGGACGGGACCGCGACCGGATGGCTGAGCGCCACCGTCGAGTTCCGCCCCTGGCGGACGCCGGCGCGGGCACGCGCCTCGGAGAAGGACCCCGCCAGCACGTACCCCTCCCGCGTCGCCCCGAGCGCGACCGCCGCGTCCGACGGCGCGGTGTCGTCGGCGAACGGCGCGAGCCCCCGCACGACCGCCGGCCCGGCGCCCTGGGCGGTGCCGCTCTCGAGGGTTGCGCGGGCCGCCGCGGCGGTCGCGTCCCGCGGAGGCGGGAGCGGCGCGCCGGCGAGCGCCCCGAGGGCGGCCTCGACGATCGGCTGGAACCCGGTGCACCGGCAGAGGTGCGCCGCGAGCGCCATCCTCACCGCTCGGTCGTCGACGTGGCCGCGCCGTCCGAGCGCCGCGAGGCGGACGACGATCCCAGGGGTGCAGAACCCGCACTGCGAGGCAGCCGTGCGGTCGAACGCTTCCACCAGCGCGTCGCGGACCACGGGATCGAGGCCGTCGAGCGTCGCGACGTCGCGGCCCGCGACCCGCCCGACCGGCGTGACGCACGCCACCCGGGGCTGGCCGTCGACGAGCACCGTGCAGCAGCCACACTGGCCCTGCGGGGCGCACCCGTCCTTGACCTCGTGGTGGCCGAGCTCGTCGCGGAGCGCGTCGAGGAGCGTGCCGCGCCCGCTGACGGCGACGTCCCGGCCGTTGCAGCGGAAGCGGGTGGCCGCGGGCGCGGCCGGCTGGGTCAGCTGAACGAGCTGCCGCAGCCGCAGGTCTGGGTCGCGTTCGGGTTGGTGATGTGGAACCCCGCGCCCTGCAGGCCGTCGGTGTAGTCGAGCGTCGACCCGGTGAGCAGCGCCCCGCTCTTCGGGTCGACGACCACGCGGACCGCGCCGTAGGTGCGCACGACGTCGTCCTGCGCCACCTCGGTGTCGAAGTACATGTCGTACGAGAACCCGGAGCACCCGCCCGGCTTCACCGCCACGCGGAGCGAGAGCCGCTCGGCGTCCTCCTCGGCGGCGAGGAGCTCGGCCACCTTGGACGTGGCGGCGTCGGTCAGCACGATCGGGTCCTGCTTGCGGCCGATCGAGACGGTGGCAGTGGTCGTCATGGCACCTCCCCGACCATCGATCGTAGTGGCGTCGTCGCGCTCGGACGCTTCGCTCGCCCACGGTCGCCACAACGGCCGGGACCGAGCGCACCGGTAGGGTCGCCTGCGTGCCTGCGCCGATGGATCCGAGGGTCGTCGAGCGCCTGCGCGGCGTCGTCGACCCCGAGCTCGGCGCCGACGTGGTGGCGCTCGGGATGGTGACCACGGCCGTCGTCGACGAGGAGGGGACCGCGACCGTCGGGATCGGCCTCACCACCGTCGCGTGCCCCCTCCGTGCCCGGATCGAGCGTGACGTCCGCGCCGCGCTCACCGGCCTCGACGGCGTCACGCACGTCGCCGTCACGATGGCCGAGCTCGAGCCCGGCGCCAAGGCCGCGCTCATGGACACCGCCCGCAGGCTCGCCCAGACGCGGGCTCCCGCCACCACGATCGCCGGCACCGTGCCGGTGCTCGCGATCGGGTCCGGCAAGGGCGGCGTCGGGAAGTCGCTGGTCACCGCCAACCTGGCCGTCGCCCTCGCACGGCTCGGGTTCGTCGTCGGGGTCATCGACGCCGACGTCGGGGGGTTCTCGCTCCCGCGGCTCCTCGGGATCCACGGGCCGCTCGAGGCCGCCGACGGCAGGCTCGTCCCTCGGGCCAAGCCCGTCGGCGCGGGAGAGCTGCGCGTCGTCTCGATGGGCTTCCTCGCCGAGGAGGACCAGGCGCTGCTGTGGCGCGGGCTCGTGCTCAACCGTGCGGTGCAGCAGTTCGTCGAGGATGCCGACTGGACAGGCGTCGACTACATGCTGGTGGACCTCCCGCCAGGGACGAGCGACGTGCCGATGGGGCTCGCGCGCACACTCCCCCAGACCGGCCTCGTCCTCGTCACGACGCCCCCGCTCGCCGCTCAGCTCGTCGCGGCGCGCGCCGGCGACTTCGCGCGGCGCGCCAACCTCCGCGTCGTCGGGGTCATCGAGAACATGGGCGCGTTCGTCTGTGAGCACGGGACGAGCTACGAGCTCTTCGGCAGCGGCGGCGGCGCACGGCTCGCCGCGCAGCTCGACGTCGAGCTGCTCGCGACGGTGCCGTTCGACCCCGCGCTCGGCGCGGAGGCTGACGAGGGGCTCAGCGTCGTCGGCACGGAGCGGCCGGCCGGCCGGGTCTTCGAGGACCTCGCCCGCCGGGTGGTCGACGACCTCGCGCCGCCTCCGGGGGCACAGGGGTGCACCGCGAGGCTGCTCGACGCGGTCGAGCGCGCCGCGCCCGCGTGACTAGCTGGCGCTGAAGACCGCGTCGGGGTCGTAGCGGTCCGACGCGCTGGTCCTCGCGAGCCCCTCGTCCACGAGGGCGAGCAGGTGCGCCCAGCAGGTGGCGGTGGCGATCTCGTCGCGCTCGGGCCCGACGTCGGGGTACGCGTACGTCCGGAGCGCCGCTGCGGTCGCGGGCCCGTGGTCCACCAGCGCGGCCAGCACGAGCGCGCCGCGCTCGCGGCGGTGCGCGAGGACCTCGGTGGCGACGAGCGCCGGCGTGGCGAGCACTCGCCCGTGCCCGGGCGCCAGCCTGCGCAGCCGGTGGTCGTCGCGCACCCGGGCGACGGCTCGCAGGTACGCGGAGAGGTCGCCGTCCGGCGGACGGATGACGACGGTCGACCCCTCCATCAGGTGATCGCCCGTGAACAGCCACCCGGTCGAGGGCATGTACAGGCACAGGTGGTCGGACGCGTGCCCCGGGGTGTGCCACGCGACCAGGGCCTCTGACCCTGCGTGCAGCTGCGCCCCCTCCTCGGCCTTGAGGTCCACCGCGAGCAGCGCGTGGCCGTGCCCGACGACCGGAGCGTCCACCTTGTCGGCGAGCCAGCGAGCCGCGGGTGCGTGGTCGCGGTGGTGGTGCGTCACCGCCACCCCTGCCACCCGCCGGTCCCCGACGACGGCCAGCACGCCGTCGAGGTGCGAGGGGAGCGGCGGACCGGGGTCCACGATCAGCACCACGTCGTCCCCGATGACGTAGGTGTTGGTGCCCGGTCCCGTCATCATCGACGGGTTGGGCGCGGTGAGCCGGGTCACGAAGCGGTGGACGCCCGCCGGGGTCCCCGGGACGCAGGGCGGGCCGATCGCGTGGTCCGGAAGCGGCGCGGGGGTGCTCACGGCCCGCCGGCGTCGCTCGACGCGCGGTCGATGGCGCGGTTGCCGACCGAGCGGGCGGGGACGGTCGGCAGCGCCGGGTCGTCGTACCCGTCGTCGCCGGGGAGCAGGATCCGCACGCCATCGCCGTCCGGGACGATGCGCGGCTCGATCGTCGGCACCGCGGTCGCACGGCGCGCGGCCCCGAGCAGCGCGCCGCACGAGCCGAGCGGCTCGATCGCCTCGAGGTTCTTGATCGTGGGGAGGATCAGCTGCATCTCACCGCGCCGGTGTCGCGCGAGGGCCTCGGTCGGCGTCACCCAGACGTTGGCGACCAGCTCCTTCTCGTCGTGGGCCGGCTCCTGGCCAGCAGGGGCCCCAGCGACGAAGAACCTGGTGTCGTACCGACGCGGGGGGCCGACCGGCGTGATCCAGTGCGCGAAGTACTCGAGCTGGGCGAGGTCGAGGACGAGCCCCTCGGAACCGAGCACCTCGAGGAGGTCCACCGTCCCGTCGTTCAGCCCGCGGCGGCGCTCCGCCAGCCGGTCGGCGAGGGCGCCGTCGGCGCCGTCGATCGGTGTGTCATCGTCGCGCCTCGCGAGCAGGAGGCCGGCCTCCTCGAAGAGCTCGCGCGCGCACGCGACCCAGTAGGCGAGCCCGCCGGTCTCGAGCCCGAGCCGCCTCGACGCCTCGGCGTCGTCCAGCCCGGCGCACCGCGCCGCGACCTCCGGCGAGGCGTCGGCCTCGTCCACCGCGCCGCCGGGGAAGACGTAGGCACCGCCGACGAAGTCGCTGTTCAGGTTCCGCAGGAGCATGAGCACCTCGAACGACGCGTCGGGTCGGTCCCGCGCGACGATCACCGTGGCCGCCGGCCGCGGCGAGCCGACGGTGGAGTCCATAGAGAAAACTTAACCATGCCCCCGGGAATCCTTGACCGCGCTGGCTACCATGCTCGCCGGACAGAGCCGGCCGGAGGGACGCGAGTGAGAGCAGAGCTGGTGAGCCGGCCGTGGTGAAGCGGAAGAAGCGCCGGACGAACCGGCCGCTGATCGCGTGGATCTCGGTGGGCATCGTGGTCGCGGTCGCCGCGACGCTCGTGCTCGTGAAGACCCTCGACGCCTCCTCGAGCCAGCGCACCGCGTTCGGCCAGACCTCCCCGCCGGTCTTCCGCGACGTCACCCAGATCCCTGCCTCGGTCTTCAACGCCGTCGGCATCAGCTCGCCCTCGATCCCGGTGGTGCCGGTCCAGGTGCTCACCCACCAGAAGCCGCTCACGATCGACGGGAGGCCGGGCGCCTTCTACTACGGCGCCGAGTTCTGCCCGTACTGCGCGGTCACGCGGTGGGGGATGATCGCGGCGCTCGCGCGGTTCGGGACGTTCGACTTCCTGAACAACATGCGCTCGTCCGCCACCGACACCGCCGGGCCGAACATCCCGACGTTCACCTTCTACGGCGTGCCGTACCACTCGAGCTACTTCACCTTCAAGGGCTACGAGGTCGAGGACCGCAACGGCAAGGCCCTCATGAAGATCCCTGCCGACCTCAACGCCTTGGTCCTCAAGTACAACCCCTCCACCACGTTCCCGTTCATGGACATGAACAACAAGGTGTTCATCACGCAGTCGGCGTTCAACCCGCTCACGCTCCAGGGGTACACGACCTGGTCGCAGATCGCGTCGCACCTCGACGACCCGTCCAACCCGGTGACCCAGGCGATCGTCACCACGGCCAACTACGTGTCGGCAGGGCTGTGCGCGACGTCGAGCCACCCACCGGCGGCCGTCTGCAGCTCGCCCGGCGTCCAGGAAGCGGCCAGGGCCATCGGCCTCAAGCTCCCCTAGACCGGTGACCGCGACGTCGGTCCCGACCCTGCGGCAAGCCGACGTGGCGCCGGCGCCGAGCTGGGTCACGTGGGTGACGCTGGCGCTCTCGCTCGTCGGCCTCGCGCTCGCGACGTACCTCACGATCACGCACTTCGACCCCCGGGTCCTCGCGTG
>Ga0306920_100014888_pt1 | contig 10638 bp, 9 predicted proteins | sample flu12Cox44000170_FD_204666 | JGI IMG/M metagenome (GOLD analysis project Ga0306920, IMG submission 204666) | Lab enrichment of tropical soil microbial communities from Luquillo Experimental Forest, Puerto Rico - flux4day.12C.oxic.44.000.170 (v2)... | ecosystem: Environmental > Terrestrial >... | reverse complement strand
TCTTGGCTTTCTATGGTCGCCCTTCACCGTGCTGGCAGGAGCGCTGCTCGCTGCTTCCGCCCTGGTGTTTTATGCTGCGCGTTTCAACAACCGTGATCGCAATTTCTGGAAGACGCATTGGGCATGGACTCTCTTGCAAGTTGTGATCGTTTTCTGTTCTTTGCCAGCGGATCAACGGTATTACCTCGTAATTATGCCGCTTCTGGTCGTAACGCTTCTTCGCGGCTTCCTTCACATGCCCGCTCCGCTCCGGCTGACTGTGTGCTTGCTCCCTGCCTTACTCCTTGGTATCTCGATCCCCGCAGCAATAGAGAGTCACAGCGATCCCGCGCCGCCGATCAAGGTCGTTCGATTTCTGCAACAACAATATTTGCCCGAGCAGCGAGGTGATGTCCTGTTGTTTCTCGCACATTGCCAGCGTCATTTTAAATGGTATGCACCGGAGTTTACAGTGTTTGACAATGTCGCATCCGCTACCGTGCCCACGGAACGCTTGGAGAAAGCAAAGGCGATTTATACAGACGAACCGCGGCTCGCCCGCCCTTCTGGTTGGCAACTGTCCCTTGTAGCGGAATTTTCGCGCTCTCTTGTGATTTACAGAAAGCATCACAATGTCCGGCTTTTTCGGTTGGAAAGAAGAACCGCGCCGTGAAGAAGATTTTATCATCAGCGCTAGCCCCTGGCATCGGTCTTGCCGGTCCAAATTTCTCGGCGCCCTACTCCGTTGCACGTTCGGTGTTGCGCTCGGACGTCAGAAGTCGGCTGCGTCGATGAAAAGGTTCATCCGGCTGGGACTTGCCAGCATATAAATTGGGCGCGCTTCAGTCGGATCTCAACGTTTGGATAATGCTCTCTCACAATCGGAAAATCACGCGCGATGCACGCCCCGATCAGTGGTGGCTTGGGCGGATCGTGTCGGACTTCTTCGACCGTGAGTTTGGTTACGGGAAAGCGGAAGTTGCCGTGAAATAGATAAAAGGAATCCCACAGCAAATCCTTGCCGGGAGTAATCGCCTTGATCAACACCGTCTTTGTTCCCGCTTGCTGGAGCTCGCCCAGCTTTTCCGCGAGCGCTTTTTCATCGGCCACATTTCTTCGGCTCAGGTCGATGTGAATCTTGGCGTGAACGAATCCAGCGCTGAGCAGAATGAGCAAAGCCACCATTGCTCGCATGCGAACCGGCGGCGGCTGCTTCAAGAATCCATAGAAAACCAGCGCTAGAAGGAAACAGAGGGAAGGCACCACCGGGATCACGTAACGGACCGAGCGAAAGTTGGACAGAACCGCCAGCACGATCACTAACAGACTGACGATGGCAACCTCGCGCACTGCAAATGACGAACGCTGAGTTTTCGAAAATAAAATCAAAAACAGAGCGAGGAGCGAGAGGAAACCACAAAGACCGCCGGCCAGACTCAATTTAATCGGAATTTCGAAATACGGACGCCGACCGAGCTCCGTCGGCCCGAGCCAAACTACAACTTCCTCGTGAAACAAGCTCCAGACCGGCATCTGATACTTAAAGTACTGAAGGAGCGGCCAGATCGACATCAGGCCGATGGCCAGAAGCGTGCTGCCCGCGAGCCAGGCAATTCCGCTTCGCAGGTTGGCGCGCTCTTCGCGGCTTGTGAGCCGCACCGCAACGATGAGCAACCAAAACAAAAAGGGAAGCGGGATTTTCTGCAGACTGCCAAGCCAGCACGCCATGGCCGCGGCCAGCCACCACGCAGGCTTTTTTCGGGCGAGCTCGGCGAAAACAATGGTCAGCACCGTGAAGAATGTCAGGCCGATGTCCAGCAGGCCGCAAGCAGACTCGGTTGAAAAGAGGCGCGCGGAAATCAAGATCGCCACACTAAGTGGAATCAGCCACGGGTCGTTTGGCTTGATTAAAAAAACTAGCCAACCGAGGGCCGCCGCCGTTAGCACGCCGTAAAGCAGCGGCCATATTCGCACCGCCACCGCGCGATTTTCAAATCGCCGCAAGGTCAGGCTGGTCAGCCAATACTGGAGCGGCGGTTTTTCAAACGAGCGATGAAAATTATAATGAACCACCCACGGCTCGGTCATGAGCATTTCCCGGGTGCGTTCGGCGGTGAGCAACTCATCGGTGTTCCACATAATGCCGCGCGGCGCTTCCATACCCAGCCAAAGAGCAAAGGCGAGGATCAGCAGGGCGGCGACGAGAACAGCTCGCATCCGCTGTCGATGGATATGCGGAGCGGAAGCTTCGAATGATGGCCCGCGAAGCACTTCAACTGCCAAGGTAGAATCAATACGCATCCTCGTGAAAACAATTCGTGCAAGTACGGTCTAGGAACTTTAACCTCCAACCGGGAAAGAACGCAATTTGCGATGAAAAACGTTTTTCTCACCGGGGCCAGTTCCGGAATCGGGCTCGCCATTGCGGAAGTGCTCGCTGCCCGCGGAGACGAAGTTTGGGGAACTTCCCGCGACCCAGTCCGCGTACCAGCATTGCCGCGATTGCATCCCGTCCGTCTCGATCTGACCGATCGGCTTTCCGTCGAACAGGCATTCAATTTCGCGCTCACTGAAGCTGGTCACTTTGACGTTTTGATCAACAACGCTGGAGCCGGCCACTTTGGGCCCGCGGAGTTCCTTCCGATGGAAACGATTGCGAGCCAGTTCCAAATTCTGGTTTTTGGTCAAATCCAATTGATGCAGCTCGCACTTCGCCACATGCAGGCGCGCGGCGAAGGTTTGATCATTAACGTCACTTCGTTAGCTTCTCGGCTTCCAGTACCGTTTATGGCGGCTTACAACGCCGCAAAAGCAGCTCTCACCGCCTTTACCATGTCGATTCAGATCGAGTTAGGCGATTCCCGCGTGCGGATTGTCGATCTTCAACCGGGCGATATTTCCACGGAGTTTAACCACAGCGTCATCCAAAGCGCTAAAACGCAGCCGCGCTACGATGCAAAAATCGCCAAAACATGGGAAATCGTCGAACACACCATGAAAAACGCGCCAAGCCCGTATCTCGTCGCACGGCATGTTCTCAAGTTGGTCAACGGAATGCAGCCGCCACCGCGAATAACTGTGGGCAATGTATTCGAATCGAAAATTGCGCCGATGATCTTCAGGTTTCTTCCACAGCGCGTCCGGATTTGGGGACTGAAAAGGCATTACGGCATATGACTTTTTGCCTTGCTGTAGGGGAAGCTGTCAGCTTCCCCTACAAATTCGGATGAGCGCCGTTTCCGAAGCAGTGATTTTGATGGCTGGTGAGGGCTCCCGCCTTCGCGGATCGGATGAAGCCTTTCTGAAGCCGTTCGTCCCGGTGCTTGGTCGTCCCTTGATTTCGTACATTCTGGAAACCTTGATCTGCGCGGAAATCAAAACCGTTCACTTCGTAGTCGGCTTCGAAAGCGAGCGCATGATCGAACAGGTCAAGCAGCTTATTCCTCCCGGTGTGAACGTGTCCTTTATCGAAAATCACGATTGGCGAAAACAGAATGGCATCTCCCTTCTTGCCGCTGCCGGCAGAGTCGGCGCACCTTTCCTCCTCACGATGAGCGATCATCTTTTCGATGAGGCGATGGTCGGTGTATTGCTTGATAATTCTGATCCCGGTTTGCTCAATATCGCAGTCGATCGAAAGCTTGATTCGATTTTTGATTTACCTGATGCGATGAAAGTCCAAACGCGTGGAAACAAAGTCACGGGCATCGGGAAAGACATGCGGGAGTTCGATGCGATCGATACCGGGTTGCTCGTTTGCCCGCTCGAAATCTTCGACTATCTCGAGAGAGCCAAGTCCGACAATAGCGAGAACGATTGCAGCCTGGCTGAGGCAGTTCGACTGATGGCCGCCGATGACAGAGTCCGTGCCATCGATATAGGCGAGAGCTGGTGGCAGGACGTGGATACTCCGGGAATGCTACAACACGCTGAGGAAGAGATGACCCAGCACGTGTTACGTTCGGTCAAGTAAGATCGGACGTTATTTCTCGCCGGGAGCCGACATCATAGCCGTGCTCGTCCACACCAACGTCACCATTGGCAACGCCGAACCTGATCGCGGCAATCCCGCTAAGGACCACGGTCGCAGCCGCAACGATTGTCCAAAGATTAAGAATCCAGTGGGCGTAACCGAATAGCGCCAGGATGAAAAAAACGAAGAGAGCCATGTCTCGTTTCGTCAATTGGAAAAGCCACCACACAAATCGTTCCCCCAGATCGATTAAACCGGAATGCTCGATCATTCCATGGTGTCTTGCATAAAAGGACTCACTCAACGCAGACGAATCTGCCCACATTCCGCCGCTGCTATATCGTAGAAGCCATTCGTTGATGGTAATCAGGGCAGCGCAAATGATTCCTTCACTCCAACGATGGAGCCCGAACCCAAGCGCCAGAACGTAGAGCACGCTTGCTAGAAAATCGGAAAAGTTGTCCAGACGCTCCCCGAATTTCGATTCCAAATTTTTGGCGCGCGCAATCTCGCCGTCGCAGCCATCCAGGATACTGAATACTTGAAAAATAGCCGCGCCAATAACGACGCTGAGGTAATCGCCGCGTACCAGGAACGCGGTTGCAATCAACGGCAACACAAAAATCGCAATCGTGAATGCGTTGGGCCGAATTGGAAATTTGAGGAGAACACGTGTGATTCGGCGCGAAATCGGCCGATTCAGAAATCGCGAAACGAAACCGTCTTGTGGCTTGCTCATGAGGTCAGCATCCTTTTGGAAATTCTAGATGGACCAGAATACAGGTAACTTCGCAGGTCGCGCAGCGCCAGTCAAAACCTCGCGCTACAAAGTGAGTTGCCGGTGATACTGTTTACCACAGCTGCAGTTCAGATTTTTCTTCGCAACCGTCATCGGTTCAACGTCCGCCTTAAGGGGATTGATCTGCTGTAGATGCGATACGTTTTGTAGCGATGCGCGCCGATCGCTTCGAGGAAACGGTTGATCATAAAATTGTCTTCGAGCGTCATGCTTAGCTCGCCGGTGATGCCGCGCTTGAGCATTGTTTCTTCCATGACGCGCAGCACCAGCATCTCGGCGATTCCCGTGCGCCGGTATTTTTCGATCACGCCCAGAGCGATCAGCCGTCCCTTCCGGATGCGCTTTTTGTGGAGCAGTAATTTGATCAGACCGATCGGAAGGCCAAAGCGAGTTAGCCGCCCGTCGAGATCGCGCAGAACAACGTTGATGTCTGGCAGACACAACGTGAATCCGACAGGCTCATTCCCGATCTCGGCGATCCAGGCAAACTCCGGCACCAGCAGCGGCTTTAGTTCTTTGGTCATGAACTCGATCTCCGCTTGTGTGAACGGGACAAAGCCCCAGTTCTTTTCCCAGGCCTGATTGTAAACTTCTCGAAGCCGTCTGCTTTCGTCGCGAAGATTCCTGAGGTTCGCTGGACGGATAAGTGCGGGACAGCGCGTCTCGAAGCGTGCGGCGAACCGTCGCAACTGCGCTACGGCTTTTGCTGGATCAGCGAACCACCACGCGTACCAATCCTTCGCTTTGATAAACCCGCAGCTCTCGATCAGGTGTTGGTAGTACGACGGATTATGCGCGGTGAGTATGGTGGGCGGAAACTGGAACCCATCGATCAACAGACCACAGACGTAATTGGTGGAATAATCGATCGGCCCCATCATCTCAGTGCGCCCTTTTCTGCGAAGCCAACTGGCCGCAGCGTCAAACAGCGCACTGGCTGCATCGTGATCGTCGATAGATTCGAACAGACCGAAGCAGCCGACGTTTGATTGGCGCAGTGAATTGTAATTCGGATCATCGCTGGCCATAATGCGGCCGACGATTTTGCCGTTTTTCCAAGCCACGAATAATGCGGCGTCGCCATGTTGGTAAAACGGATGCCGCTTCCGATCGAGAAACGTTTTCCGTTCGATGATTAATGGCGGCACCCACGCGGGATCATGGGAATAAATTTGCCACGGAAATTTGATGAACGCCCTGCGCTGTCGGCGCGTGGTTATTTCTGAAACTTCAATATCCGACACGAACGCAGACGGCGGTTCAGGCCAAGTCTCTCCATTTCTGAGCAACTTCTTGCATCGACTCGGCCATGGTTTCCTCGCGGAAAATCAAGTAAACGAACAGCAAATTAAGTGGGATGAGCTCGAACCAGAAAAAGTAAATCGGCTGGCCGATGAGCAGGAGCGCAAATAAAACCAGCATTCGCGTGTTCGTCATGAGTAACCCCCACCACTTCAGCAGCGGGCCAGCCAGGTTTCGATAACGTGCTTTTAACCAACCTGGGATCTGGCCGTGGAACAGTTCGCTGGCTGCGTCACGCAGTTTTTTCAGATGAGGCGCAAGCATTTCCTGTTGGCGAGTGAAATTCAAATACAGCGCAAGCAGCAGTTTGTCCGACGGTCGCTGATGCCAGCTGGACGCCTGATACTCGGATCGGACTCCAGTAGAGGAGTCCAATCCGTTGCGCGCTCCGGTTGCTGCAAAGTAAAGGTAGGTGCTGCGGTAATAATCAGCCGCTGCTCCTTGCAGGGCGTGACTGATTCCAGCGGCAAGAGCAAGAAGCCAGATCGCTGGAGATGGATCTTCGAGGAAACATCGCAGAGTCAAATGCACGTAAATGCTCGCGAACACCAAATGATCGGCAACACTGTCAACAATGCGGCCTCTGCGGGTTTCCCTCTGAGTTAAGCGCGCGAGCTGACCGTCCGCGTTGTCGAGCGCGTTTGCGCAAACATGGAGCACCATGCCCACGATGTTGATGCGCAAATCTCGATAGTAATAAAGGTGTCCCGCGACGACGCCGCAGATGCCGCCGAGCAATGTCACAGCGGTAGGCGTCATCTTGAGTTGCTCAAAAAGTTCGGCCAACCGCAACCCGATCGGCCTGTAAAAATACAAATCAAGAACGCCCTCTACCTCGCGCGCTTTGTAGCTGGCTGCGACGCGCGAACGGAGCGTCTCTGTTTCTTGCGGCATCAGGTTATATCCAACGCCTTCGAGCTCAACCTGCGAGTGGATCGGAATAACGAAGCTCGAATGACGAATGACGAATTAATGTCAAAGCTCGAATAACCAGTACTCGCGCAGCAGTCAGGACTTCGTTATTGAAGCGGATGTTCGTCATTAGGATTTCGTCATTCCGTCGGCATTCGACATTCGTGATTCGTCGTTTACCATCAGGCGCTCTGCTTTTGTAGCATCGCCGGGACGAGCGTGTCGGCGAGAATGTTCAGGGCTTCGTCCAAGTCCTCGCGCGTATGCTTAGCTGTCACACATGCACGAAAACAGATTCGATTTTGCGGCACAGCCGGATAATCCACCGGAGCAACCCAAAGTCCGCGCCGGCGAAGTTCATGGCCCAGCTGATACATGCGTGCGCGATCACCGATGACGATGGGCATCACATAAGTTGTCGAGGCTCCGGTGTCGAGGCCGAGGTTTTGAAGTTGCGCATGAAAGTAATCGGCATTTTCCCAAAGTTGCACGCGCAGTTCCGGCTGACTGGTTCCGAGCTCAAGCGCCTTCAGAATGGCCGCGATCACCACTGGCGGCAGCGCACATGAGTAAACATAGGGATGCGCGTAGAAACGCAGATATTGCAATGTCTCCTTCGAGCCTGCGACAAAGCCGCCCAGCGCGCCGAACGCTTTGGAGAACGTTCCATAAACGAGCGGGACGCGATCTTCCACGCTGAAGTGCTCTGCTGCCCCTCGACCGTGTTCGCCGCAGCCCAGCATGGAATGCGCTTCGTCAATGAAAACACTGGCGCCATGAGACTCCGCGACGGCAAGTAATTCCCTCAAGTTGCCAAAATCGCCGTCCATGGAATAAATGCCTTCGATAATCACGAGTTGCCGCCGCCCCTTTTGACGGGTCAATGCCACATCAAGCGACGCTGGATCGTTGTGCTCGAACTTCTCAGTTCGGCAGCGAGAAAGGATGGCGCCATCGCGAAGACTAAGGTGCGAGCGGTTGTCCAGAAGGGCCACGTCGCTTTTGCGAAGCAGGCCGGAGATCGTGCCGAGCGCGCCGCCAAATCCGCTGTTGAAAAGCATCGCGTCCTCGCGTTTGAGAAATCTCGCGACGCGCCGTTCGAGTTCGCGATGGAGATCGGTCATTCCTGAGAGCGTGGGCGAACCGCACGCCCCCATACCGTGCGTCCTCAGCGCCTCACGCGCAGCTGCCAGCACTTCCGGGTGATTGGCCAGGCCGAGGTAATTGTAAGAGCAGAGATTAATGACCGGCCGCGGTTTCCCGCCGTAATTAATAACTGTGCGTGCATCTGCACTGGCGAGCAGCTCGGGCTCATATAACTCAGCCGCCCACGCGCCACGGCGCACCCACTCTGTAAAGCTGGCTGGAGCTTGCAGCGGGTCGTTGCTTTCGCCCGCCAGGAAATTACTCAGACTAAATTTTGTCGGGTCGTCGTTCATCGAACTGCGCATTGCCTTACGTTCGCCCACCTTTCCGGGAACGCTCTTCCCCAGCAAAACTGACAATTTGGTACTTCACTAGATTCCTTACGAAGTTGTCCGCTGCATCTGCAGACCGCGGAGTTCCGTGTCGGGGCAGCCAATCTAGCGGAGTTCGGATTTCAGGACAAGGCTTTAGTACAGGCGCGCAAGTTGTTTCGATTTGCAGGGATACGTCTGCCTGTACAACCGCAGCGTGATTACTTTCGCGTGGTCCGAAAGACGTAATCCCAAAGCGGCGAACTGATGCCGTATCCCAAGTGATCATCCTTGTAATGATGGCGCAGGTGATACTGCTTCAGCCACAGGCCGACGCCGCGTTTCATCGGAAAATGATGCGTGGCGTAATGGAGCATGTCGTAGCAGACATAACCGAAAACGAGTCCCGCAAACGCACTCGATGCAAAGCGCGCGAAGATTAGCAGAAACACGCCGTAGAAAAAAAAGGCAAGCGGCACGCTGATACTGGGAGGCATGACGAGCCTTCGTGCATCGTTTGGATAATCGTGATGCACTCCGTGAATGATGTAGTGCAACCGTTTTCCTACGCCCGTCTTGGGTTCGTAATGAAAGACGTATCGGTGGATGAGGTACTCGAGCAACGTCCAAAGCAAAACCCCCAGCAGAAAAAATCCTGCGACAACCAAAAACGATAATTTTTGTCGCCACAGCGCCAGGTAAAGCATGTAACCCACAACGGGCAGGTAAAGGACCAGCGGAGTCGTCGGATGCACCCGCGAGAAGAATTCCATGAAATCGCTCTCAAACATTCGAACCGTCTCGTTCTTGTTCGAGACGTAAAGTCGTTCCGCCATAACTAAAAACTAATGGGCCGGGCACTGAGATCAAGATTGCCAGGCTCGTCCCCGGTTGGATCGATCGTCGCGCCGCGGCAGACCGATCCACCTTGTTTCATTCGTTCGACCCGCGAATAGAGACTGTATCGCTTGTCAAAAACAAACTGTAACAGCAACCGACTCCACGACGAGTGATATTTCAGATTCCGATAAAACTCGGGCGCCATCGCGCGCAGCCTCGGGAGCTTGTTCCATGGGATCGACGGCAGATCATGGTGCTCATTGTGATAACCCATGTTCAGCGCGAGGCGATTGATCGGCCCGTAATAACTGAACGTCTCCTGATCGAAATCATAAGTGTAATGCTCCTGGATCCAGCGTGCGCCCACCGGGTGCAGCCCAATGGAGAAGAAAAACGCGAACACGAGATAAAGAAACCCGGCCCAGCCGCAGAAATAAATGATCGCTACATCGTAAGCGATCGCACAGGCGAGATTCGTTGAGAACCAGCGATCCCACATCTTGATCGCTTTCAGTCGCGGCGGCCGTGTCAACTGAAAGAACGGAAAGAGCGCCAGCCAAATCGCCTTGCGATACCATTTGTTGCCCACCAGACGCGCCTCCCAATGGTTCGCCAAGTCGGCGTCCCATTCGTAGTCGCCCTGGTGCGAGTGATGTTGCAAATGATAAACGCGAAAACCCATCGCACCCGGCGTGATGTTGGGAAGATCGGCGATGATTGCCACCATTTTGTTCCACCCTGGGCGACGGAAAATCAGGTTGTGCGTTGCATCGTGAATGATGACGTAATTGGCATGATTGGCGAACGCGCCGATGCAAAACGCGATAAGCAGACTCAGCCACCAATAGCTGAACCCCAAGGTGCCCATGCCATATGCAATCGCTGTCTGCAGGATCACGACCGAAACCGCGAGCAACGCAGTCCATGGATTGCGCGCCATCAATTCGCGAACTTCGGGGTGCGCCTTGATGATCGCCCTCGCCCGGCTAGGATGCGGCTGCTCAGTTTCCGACTGATAAAACGCCATCTCCATTCGTTTCGGAAATTATTAGCACAAGCGAACCCCGCGAACCAGCACAATGGGAAATAAAGCAAAGAGGCAGCCCGAATTGAGGCTGCCTCTTTGTAGACCTAACTTAGCGGAGAAATTTAGAACTTCTTGATCATCCTCACGTACACGAACCGCCCGATATTATCGTAAAGGCTGCCCGGATACCCGATGGCGTTGCCAAGCTCAAATCCAAAGGAGGTCGGCGGCGTTTGATCGGCGATATTTTGCACACCGACGGTTAGAGTCGTGTTGTTCAGGATGGTCTTCCAGCACGGCATGGCGTATGGAGTCGGTGGCGTTTCCTTCTCCTTGCCCACCACTTCCT
>Ga0306920_100014886_pt1 | contig 10638 bp, 8 predicted proteins | sample flu12Cox44000170_FD_204666 | JGI IMG/M metagenome (GOLD analysis project Ga0306920, IMG submission 204666) | Lab enrichment of tropical soil microbial communities from Luquillo Experimental Forest, Puerto Rico - flux4day.12C.oxic.44.000.170 (v2)... | ecosystem: Environmental > Terrestrial >... | reverse complement strand
CGGCCAGTTGGTTGAATCAAGTTGCAGTCTGGTTTGGTATTCTGAGCCGCAAAGCACTACGGGGAGCGTCTTTTCGCGACATCGAGCAATTGCGCAAAGCAATTGAAGACTTCGTGGCAGCCTACGGACCCGAAGCCAAGCCGTTCGTCTGGCGTAAACGCGAAGTCAAAGGTTCGCAGTTGCGCAATACTATCGTTAACTTACGCAATTAAGTACTAGGTTCGGGACTAAGCGTCCGACGGCGGTCTGCTGCAGGTTTGCACTTCCGTCGATCAGCTCGAGGTCGGTGATGACCGTTAACGGTATACTGCCGCGTTTTCGCTATGCCGAAGCGGCTATAGCTGCACAAGTTCTAGTCGTAATACTCTAGCCCCAGGTGCGTAATCATCGTCTCGCCCATGAGGTGGCGGAGAGTGTTTTTCAGCTTCATCGATTGAATGAACAGGTCGTGCTCCGGGTAAAGCCCGGGTGCTGTCATCGGCGACTTGAAGTAGAAGCTCAGCCACTCCTGAATTCCGATGCCGCGCAGCGCCGACGACCGCTTCGCCAAATCCAGGAACAGCACCAGGTCGAGCACGATGGGTGCCGCCAGAATCGAGTCGCGACACAGGAAATCCACCTTGATCTGCATCGGATACCCCAGCCACCCGAAGATATCGATGTTGTCCCAACCCTCTTTGTTATCACCACGCGGAGGGTAGTAGTTAATGCGAACCTTGTGATAAATGTCTCGGTACAGCTCAGGGTAAAGCTCGGGCTGCAGAATGTGCTCCAACACCGACAGTTTCGACTCTTCCTTGGTCTTGAACGAACCGGGATCGTCCAGCACTTCCCCGTCGCGGTTGCCCAGGATGTTCGTCGAGAACCATCCGTGCACGCCTAGCATGCGCGCCTTGAAGCCCGGCGCGAGAATAGTCTTGATCAGCGTTTGCCCGGTCTTGTAGTCCTTGCCGCAGATCGGCGCTTCGTTTTTGCGCGAGAGCTCCTGCATCACCGGAATATCCACCGTAAGATTAGGAGCGCCATTGGCGAACGGAATCCGCTCCTGCATCGCCGCGTAGGCATAGATCATCGAGGGCGCAATGTTTTCGTCATTGGCCATCAGCCCCTTCTCAAACGAGTCCACCGTCTGGTGCACAGCACCGGCTTCGATGAAGGTCTCCGTCGAGCCGCACCAGATCATCGCCAGTCGGTCGGCGCCGCTCGACTTCTTGAAGTCGCGGATGTCCTCGCGCACTTGCTCGACCAGGTCCCGCTTGTTCTTGCCCTTCTTCACGTTGGGGCCGTCGAGCTTCTTCACATAGTTCTTGTCGAAGATCGCCTTGCGTGGCTTGAGGGTCGAGAGAAACGGCTTCACCTGCTCCAGCAGCGATCGATCCAGCACGCCAGCCTTGCCCGCGGCGGCGTACATGTCGTCCTCAAAGATGTCCCAGCCGGTGAACACCATGTCATTCAATTCGCTCAGCGGCACGAAATCTTTGACTTTGGGCGAACGGCCTTCGGTGCGCTTGCCCAAACGGATGGTGCCCATCTGGGTCAGCGACCCGACTGGGCTCGAAATGCCTTTACGTACGGCTTCGACGCCCGCGACGAAGGTGGTTGCGACCGCTCCCATGCCGGGGATCATGACCCCTAGTTTCCCTTTGGCGGGTGCGACTTCTCCCCGGCCGGTCTTGCTTTTGTCCTGCGCTTTATCGGTTGGCATGCGTATCAGTCCGTTTCATGAAGTGTCTGCAAACCTGTTATCTTCTCGTATTCAGCCGAGGCGTGGCAAACTTGGCAACGTGAATGGAACCATTTCGCCGTTCGTTGGCGATTTGAAGGATTTGGCGGAAGACTATGAGTGATCAGAGAGTCGCGGTAATTACGGGAAGCTCCAGCGGCATCGGATTGCTGACAGCAATTGAATTTGCAAAGAACGGATATCGGGTCGTAGCCACCATGCGTGACCTGAGCCGTAGCAAACGACTCGACGAGTCCGCGCAACAGGGGGGTGTGCGCGACAAACTCGACCTCCGCCGCCTCGACGTTACCGAATTCGACTCCATTGGCGGGGTGATGGACGGCATCGTAGGCGACCACGGGCGCATCGACGTGCTGGTCAACAACGCCGGATTCAGCGTGGCTGGGTTTGGTGAAGACTTGCAGCTCAGTGAGATTCGCTATCAGTTTGAAACAAACTTTTTCGGCAATGTTGCCATGAGCAAGGCCGTCCTGCCGGTGATGCGCCGCCAGAAGTCGGGACACATCATCCAGATCTCGTCCGTCGGCGGACGCGTGGGCAATCCGCTGCTCAGCGCCTATAGCGGATCGAAATTCGCCCTCGAAGGCTTCAGCGAATCCCTGCGCATCGAGACCCATTCACTTGGCATCCGCGTGGTGCTGGTCGAGCCCGGGGCTTTCGACACCGACATCTGGACACGAAACGTCACCGTCGCTGCGGGCGCCACCGATCCCAATTCGCCTAACAAGGAGCGCAGCCAACGTTTTGTGGAGTTCGTCAAGCAAGGCTCTGGGCACCGCGGCGACGCCCACGAAGTAGCCCGCCTCATCCTGCAGATCGCCAACGATCCCAATCCCAGGCTGCGCTATCTGATCGGCGGTGATGCCAGGATGCAGGTCTGGCTGAAGCGGCTACTACCGTGGACACGCTATGAGCGCATGGTGGCGAAGTTCGTGAAGATCGACTAGCGTATTGAGTCGCAAATTCGTTGTATCAGCCATAGCTTGTATCAGGGCACGACTTCAGTCGTGCCGAACCGCAACCCAGGAAAACATGGCCTCGAGGCCCTGAGGGCAATACCAAAGGCAGCAGCGAGTTTGTCTACGGATTCTTGATTCACGACACCAGCGTGAGGTGGCAGTATGGACTCCAGCGACGATCCATTGACGGCTGAGCTTTATGGGCGCGAAGTCGAGGCCTGGGAGAACTTCTGCCGCAAGGACAGGCTCGCTTACGCCGATGCGATTGGCGATGACGCCGCCGGATATGACCTGACCGGAACGGGACTCAAGGACAAGGCCGCCGTCGTCCGTGACATCGACTTCGCCGACGTGATCCATTACGGGATGCACGATTACCAGGCCCACCGCATCAGCGACGACGTTGCGCTGGTGCACTACCTCGCTGAATTCAGCGGCACGACCGGCGGGCGGCCCTTCGAAATAAAGATGTTCATTGGCGAGGTTTTCGTGCGTCGCGAGGGCCGCTGGCTACTGCGCTGGTTTCAGAACACGGCCGCAGCAGCAGATTCCAGCTCGGACTAAGGTTGCTCTCCCCTTGGCGCGGTGCGGGAAGCCAGACGGGCGAATCGGCCACGGTCGATTCGACTAGTCGGCCGCCTCTCCCGCCCGCACGCGGTCTTTAATATGCGTCCACACGAAATACGCGATTCCAGCAACCAGCAGTCCGAGAATCACCCCGTCCATGCGGTGGAACCACACCCTCAGGCGCGGGTCCCTGTCCCAACGTTCGCCCAGTCGCATGCCGACATAGGCCAGCGCGAAGCACCATGGCCACGAACCAAGGAACGTATAGATGTGGAACTTCAATCGCGGCATGCGCGCGATCCCTGCCGGAAGTGCGATGAACGTACGGATCACAGGCAGCAATCTTGCAATCAGCACCGCCAGCGGGCCCCAGCGCAAAAAGAAATGATCGGCCATGTCGAGATCGTGGTGCGTCACGAAGACGTAGTGGCCGTAGCGCAGCGCCAACGGACGCCCGCCGAAATAGCCGATCTCGTAGGCCACGATCGAGCCGACATTGCAACCAATCGCGCCCCAGGTCGCAACCCAAAACAGGGACAGCGGTTCGATTTGAAAACGCGCCGCTACCGAGGGCACGACGAGTGCCCCTGAAAACGGCATGATGATTTCGGATGGCAGCGGAATACAAGCCGACTCGATGGCCATCAGCATCATGATGCCGGGATACTTGATGGTCGAGATAACGCTTACAATCCAGGCACCGAGAATTTCGATAATGTGAGCAATCATGATTTAGTGAGGAATCCCGAGAATCGATTGGATCGCGATCAATGGACCATTCATGAAGTTGTGGGTGCCCCACCCCTTCTCGCCCGCGTTTGGCGACAGGTTGGGACCAAAACTGCACGCTTACTCCGCCGCCGGCAACTTGCCGCTCAACCACTCGCCGAGCTTTTCCAGCGGACACCGCAAGCCGATGAAGAACTGTCCGAAGAGCGCGTACTCTGCGCTGACCTGATCGAAGCGCATTTCGTAAATCAACTTCTTAAACACCAGCGGATCGGGTGCGAACAGGTCTACGCCCCACTCCCAATCGTCGAAGCCGATCGACCCTGTAATGATCTGTTTCACGGTGCCCGCGTAGCGCCTCCCCACGGCTCCGTGCTCCTGCATCATTACCTGCCGCTCTTCGATGGGCAGCATGTACCAGTTCTTGTCGTCGCCGCGCCGCCGGTCCATGGGATAAAAGCACAAGTATCGGCTGTCAGGAATCCTGGGATACAGCCGCGACCGCATCGCTGCTCTTTGCCGCTCTGCCGTCTCTTGCACTTCCCGGTTCCACTCGTCGCTCTGCGGAGCGACTCCCCGCTCGCTCAACTGCCGGAACAACTTCACGCTTGAGTCATACAATCCCAGTTCGATCACCGAGAGGTACGAGTGCACGGGCTCCAGGAATTCCTGCAGACCGGTACGGCTCAGCAGCAACTCTGCCTGGTTGAGGTCGTCGAAGGAATCGCGAAAGTGCACCAGCATCAGGTCGCCCTTATGTCCGACCATCGAATAGGCCGCAAACTGCCCGGCATGCTCGCTCGCCACGAAAGCGTTCGCAACTTCTTGTGCGATCTGTGACTGCCGCGCCGCGTCGAGTTTGCGCCAATCCGCCCACCGCAAACGAAACATCTGGTGCAAGACGCTGTAGCCTTCCAGCGTCAGCGGAACCGCGGGTAGTTCCGCCGCCACTGTCTGTACTTCGGCCTTCGAAGCCATTCACAAACCCCACAATGTCGAGATGAATACAGCCCAACCTTTCATTGTAATCTGCGCGACCCTGGATAAGTGTGTACTCCATTCAACCCTGAGCGCAGCCGAAAGGTTGAGTCGGGTTTTTCATTTCCTAAACGAAGCCGTGGGTGCCCCTCTTCCCTCTTTTGGGAAAGGGTGGCAATCACTACCGCTCACTGACCATGAGAAACTCGGAACTTTCATGCTCCGTTATAAACTCATTCCGGAGACCCACCCATGCCCCGCGGCAACATTCCACGCCAACCTTCGAAAGCCGGACGCCACGACAAAGCCAGAACAGCGCGCATCGCCGCGAAACCGCTGCAAACTACGCCGTCGAAAGCAAGGCTGAAGACTGCCGCGAAGAAGGTCGCGCCCAAACCAGCCGCCATAACGAAAGGCTACGATCCCGTCGCCCCCGAACGCATCTCCGCCATCCTGCAACGCCTCGATCGGCGCTATCCCAACGTAAAGTGCGCGCTGCATCACAACCGCGCCTGGGAACTGTTGGTCGCCACTATTCTCTCGGCGCAGTGCACCGACGCGCGCGTGAACATGGTGACTCCTATCCTGTTCAAGAAGTACCCGACCGTCCAGCACTTTGCCGTGCTGCAGCCCGAAGACCTCGAGCCCGACATCCGCTCCACCGGATTCTTTCGCAACAAGTCGAAGTCCATCGTAGGCGCAGCGCGCAAAATCGTGAGCGATTTCGGCGGCGAAGTTCCACGCACCATGGAAGAACTGCTCGCCATCCCCGGCGTGGCCCGCAAAACCGCCAACGTCGTCCTCGGCTCATGGTTCGGCATCGCTGCCGGCGTCGTGGTCGACACGCACGTGCAGCGCATCGCACGCCGCCTCGAGCTCACGAAAAACGTCGACCCGCCAAGGATCGAGCAGGACCTAATGCGCGTGATCCCACAAAACAAGTGGATCGACTTCTCCCACCAGATCATTCATCATGGCCGCGCCATCTGCATCGCCCGCAAGCCCAAGTGCGCCGAATGTCCGCTTGAAGACCTCTGTCACGCCGCCGACAAGACCTGGTCCACGGTCGACATCCACAAGCGTGCAAAGCCATGACACAATTTCCTGTTTGGGCGCTTCTGCACCCGTTGAGTTAGCTCTTCCCGCCCGGAGTATGGTGGTCTTTCACGAAGGAGTTTCGATGAAAGCAATCCGGTTCAGCAACACGGCGCCGGAAGACCTCCGCCCCAGCGAAGTTAGCAAAAACCGGCTCTGCGCGACGGCGAAGTTCCTGTGCAGGTCAAAGCCGCCGGAATCAATCCCAGCAGTCTTTTCCTGACTCAAGAACCAGCCCTAAGCACTAGCCACTGATTGTTTTCTTTTCTATCCACTAACCACTATCCACTAACCACTGCTCCTAGTTCCCTTCCCGCGCCTTCATGCTCCCGTTCCGTGGGTAGCCCACAATTGCCTTGCTTTGGAATTGTGCGATCCCATAAAGCCTGGGTTATGATTTCCCGAGTCTACGATTGTCCCCGTTCTACCCACTCCACGACTTGGACGCGAAGCCCATGGACCGACGCACTCTGCTCAAGCAGCTAGCAGCAATTCCCTTCTTGGCGCGCCTCTGGCCGGACCGGTTCGCGCTGGCACAAGGTGCTCATCCCGCGAAAGCCTCTTTCCACCGCGTCCGCCCCGGCGATCCCGCGTGGCCCAGCGCCGCGAGCTGGCAAAAGCTCAAGCAACAAGTCAATGGCAATCTCATTCCGGTGGACTTCCCGCTGGCTGCCTGCGAAAGCGCGTCCAGCGGCGCCAGTTGTCAGGATGTCCTCAAGAACCTCGACAACCCTTTTTACATCGGGGACACGCCCGGTTTGACTCAGACTCTCGGTTGGGCCAACGCGTGGACGACCAAGCCCAGTATTTACGCCGTCGCCGCAAAAAGCGCCGACGACATTGCTGCGGCCGTAAATTTTGCTCGCGAAAATCGCTTGCGCCTGGTCGTCAAAGGTGGCGGTCACAGCTATCAGGGGACCTCCAACGCCGCCGATTCCCTGCTCGTCTGGACCCGTCACATGAACGACATCACGCTGCACGATGCATTTGTCCCGCAGGGATGCACGGGCGTTCCGCCACAACCCGCCGTTACAGTGGGTGCCGGAACCATCTGGCTCCACGCCTACGACGCCGTCACCACCAAAGCGGGTCGATATGTTCAGGGTGGCGGATGCACCACGGTAGGAGTGGCGGGCCTCATTCAAAGCGGCGGCTTCGGCAGCTTCTCCAAGCACTACGGTACCGCCGCGGCCGGTCTGCTCGAAGCCGAAGTCGTCACCGCCGACGGACAGATTCGCATTGCCAACGCCTGCACCAACCCCGATATCTTCTGGGCGCTCAAAGGCGGCGGAGGTGGAAGCTTTGGCGCTGTCAGCAAACTCACTCTCCGCGTGCGCGAGCTTCCGGAATTCGTGGGCGGAGCCTTCTTCACCGTCACGGCCGCATCCGACAGCGTTTATCGTCGCTTGCTCGACCAGTTTGTGGGCTTCTACAGCACCACCCTCTTCAATGATCACTGGGGCGAGACGGTTCATCTACGACGGAACAACTCTGTTGAGATTTCCCTGGTTTCTTACGGGCTGAGTACCGAGCAGGCCAAGAAAACCTGGCAACCATTCCTCGATTGGTTGGCGCGCGCGCCCACGGATTACACGCTGAAGTCCGCGCCAATTATCATGGGCATCCCGGCGCGTAATTGGTGGAATCCGGAGTGGTGGGAGCAGCAGCACCTATCAGTTTTCGTCGCCGACCCGCGTCCCGGTGCGCCCCACGGCGATGTCTGGTGGTCCGGCGATGGGGGCCAAGTCGGCCAGTTCCTGTATGCCTTCGAGTCGCTCTGGCTGCCCGCGTCCCTTCTGAAAGACGACTCGCGAGCTCAGCTCGTCAACGCGCTGTTTGCCGCCTCCCGCCACTGGCACGTCGAGCTGCACTTCAACAAAGGTTTGGCGGGTGCTTCTGGCGAAGCCATCGCCGCTACTCGCGACACCGCCACCAATCCTGCCTTGCTCGACGCCTTCGCGCTCACCATCATCGCCTCTGGAGAGGGACACGCCTATCCCGGTCTTCACGGGCATGAGCCCGATCTCGCGGCGGCTCGCAAAGAGTCCGATGCCGTCGCCAAATCGATGAACGAACTTCGTAAGCTCGCGCCAAACGGCGGAGCGTATGTCTCGGAAAGCAACTTCTTCGAACGCGATTGGCAGCAGGCCTACTGGGGATCGAATTATCCAACATTGCGGGCGGTGAAAGCGAAGTACGATCCCGATGGCCTGTTCTTCGTCCACCACGGCGTGGGCAGCGAAGACTGGAGCCCCGACGGCTTCACGCGTTTGACAGGAACCTAGAACACACTACCCGCTACACCAAGTTTGAGGTTTTCATCGGGGAAAGCCAGCACGTTCGCCGAGCTTATTCTGATCCGGCGTTTCCTACCATCTGCGGTGAGAGGTCACAACGAGTTTTTCGCCGCTTTACCGGGTTAAGGAAACTGAGGCAGACGAATGCATCGACCAACGCTTGCGACGGTTCAGGTCTTAGTGCTCACCGCGATTTGTACTGTTCCCGGTATGCAACTAAAGGCAACGACAGCGATTGTCTTGCGAAGCCAGCATCGAATTGTCTTGGCTGCGGACAGTCGCGCCGTTTACCGCGCCAATGCAAACGCGACGGAGTGCAAGCTTTTCGAGTTTCACGACGTTTACGCCACGGTGTCGGGACTTGCTCATTACGGTGCGAGCTACCGTTCCATCGATGCGATCAGAGAGGGCTTCGCTGGAGCGGGAGACTTTCAAAGCCACGTCCTAACCACTGCTTCCTTTCTCAAGCACAGGGCGGAGAACTTGCTGGCTGGTCTTCAGGTCAACAATCCCAGCGAATATAGGTATCTGACACGGCAGACCAGTGACACGTCTGACTTGGTACAGCTTGCCGTAGCTCAAACGGTCAACGGTCAACCCATGCTGGGCGTCATTCAGTTGCAACGTAATCGAGGAACAAATGTCCTTACCGCGAGAACCACCGTTTGTCCCGGCAGTTGCCGAGGAGATGCCAGGATTTTTTACTTGGGATATTGGGAGCGCATCAAGCCGTACGTAACCGACTCAGGCCAACAGCGAAGCGTCGGTTCAGCAGCCTCGCTCGACAGGCTCATAAGGCTGGAGATCAATGCGCATCCCGACGAGGTAGGTGCCCCAATCAATATTATCGAACTGAATGGCTCGGGGGCACATTGGTTACAGAACGGTGGCAACTGCTCGTTGCCGGGAGTCGGCTGGTAAGCAACCGATCGTCGAGGGCCTCAGGCCGGTGGCCCACGTTAGATCAAATTAGTTATTGCTGTATCCGACCGGTTATTTGGTAGAGCTGAACTTTAAGCTCAGTGTCCACGCTGCTTACAAGAGTATTTCGAGCCGGCTTCAGCCGGCGGTACAAAGACCGCCTTAGACTACGCCAAAAACCAATTCACCTGAGCCGAGCCCCTCCGCCAGTGTCCCACAATTGCTTTTGCTGGTATTGTGGTGACTCCGAATACTCTTCTCGGCCTTCCGTTAGTGTTCTTCCCCCGCCCGCATGTTCCCGCTGCGTAGATACCGGCTGTGCCAGCCCAGCGACTCCGTCAACAGATGCGGGGTGTGCTTGCCATACGATAACCGCTCAGCGCGGCTCAGGTAGTCGAGCAGCCTAGCTTTGTATTCAGGATTGGCGCACTTCTCGATGATCAGCTTCGCACGCTGGCGGGGGGACAACCCGCGAAGATCGGCCAATCCCTGCTCCGTCACCAGCACTTGAACATCGTGCTCGGTATGGTCCACGTGCGAAACCATCGGCACGATGGTCGAGATCGTCCCCTTCTGCGCGATCGACGGCGCCATGAATATCGAGAGGTACCCGTTGCGCGCGAAATCGCCTGATCCGCCAATTCCGTTCTGAATGCGCGATCCCATCACGTGGGTCGAGTTGACGTTCCCGTATATGTCGGCTTCGATCATGGCGTTCATGGCAATTACTCCCAGCCGGCGAATGATTTCCGGATGGTTCGAAATCTCCTGCGGCCGCAGCACAATGCGATCGCGATAGCTGGCCATGTTGGCATTCACTTCGGTCAGCATCTCGGGACTGAGCGAGAATGCCGTCGCCGACGCGCAGGTTAACTTGCCCGACCCGAGCAGCCGAATCATGCCGTCTTGAATCACTTCGGTGTACGAAGTCAGTCCTTCGAACGGGCCTTCCTCCAGCCCGAACAGCACCGCGTTGGCTATATTGCCGACGCCTGACTGCAGTGGCAGCAGGTTCGCCGGCATGCGTCCTTTCTGAACCTCCCAGCTGAGAAACTCCAGGATGTGCCCGGCGATCTGCTTGGACGCCTGATCGGGCGCCTTGAAGGCGCTGTTGCGGTCAGGAGAATCCGTCAGCACGATGGCGACTACCTTCTCGGGCGGAAGTTCCAGATACGGCGAGCCAATGCGCTGTTCAGGATGCACCAGTGGAATGGGCCCACGATTTGGCGGCGGCTGCAGGCCATAATAAATGTCATGCATCCCTTCCAGCGCGGAAGGCTGCCACGAATTAACCTCCAGAATCACCCGCTCCGCCTGATCGATCCACGTTTTGTTGTTGCCTATTGAC
>Ga0306920_100014885_pt1 | contig 10639 bp, 9 predicted proteins | sample flu12Cox44000170_FD_204666 | JGI IMG/M metagenome (GOLD analysis project Ga0306920, IMG submission 204666) | Lab enrichment of tropical soil microbial communities from Luquillo Experimental Forest, Puerto Rico - flux4day.12C.oxic.44.000.170 (v2)... | ecosystem: Environmental > Terrestrial >... | reverse complement strand
AAGCCGTCTGAGCCGGACAAGGTGGATGCTTACATGAACAGTCTTAAGCACCCGCTAGCAGGGCTCGCAAAGGCCCTGCGAGAAATCATTCTGACGACTGATCCACCGAAGAGATTAAATGGAACGCTCCGGCATTTTTTTATTCAGGCGAATTGCCGCCGTTCAATCCTAAGGAACACAAACGGCACATCGTTGTATTCAACTTCTACAAGCGGGACTGCATGCGGCTGATCTTCCCAAGCGGAGCAAGGGTGAAGGACAAGGCTGGGTTGCTGGAGGGGGATTATCCAGACGGGCGCAGACTAGCCCTGTTTCACGACATGAGAGAGGTCGAATCCCGAAAGGCAATCTTGCAGCGACTCGTCAAGCAGTGGCTCGTCACCCTGGACAAGGGTTAGAGCAAAGCGGTTCCAGATTCACGCGCTCGGACGGCCCATTACTGCGGTTTGGCCTTCGAGAGTGGGTCATTCGCAGCAAAGCACCAGCAGGTGGGGTTTTGGAACCCACACCCGCACCAGAAGGCAATCCGCCCGTTAGGTTCGGAGTAGCCCAGTTCAACGATGTGGATGCTCATTTTGCGCATGTTCCGGACGATCCGTCCGGCTGTTGTGCTTGTCATCGTAAATCTGCTTACTCGCATTGTTCTGCTGATGATTAACCTGTGTACGCTCCTGCGGCGTGAGCCTGCCACCGTTAGCTGCGCGGTCGTTACGTACTTCACGGTTGATGTTTGCTTCGCGATTCTCAAGGTGGTCGGTCTCGTGGGCAGTCAGTTGTCCAGACTTTACGCCATTCGCGATGCGAGCCTGCTGATTCGCTTCGCGCTCGTTGACCCGGCTCATTGCTGCGGCCGCCGGTCTGCCATGATTTTCGGACGCAAAATTTGCGCGGTTCGTGCCGGCGAGATGCTGATGCGAAACCTGCAAAGCCGTCGGTTGAAAGTGCCGTTCGCCGCTGGCTGACATTTCTTGAGGCGTCGGCCGAGCGCCGATACCCCCGGGGCCGCCGTTGAAGCTGGTTCTGTTTACCGTCCGGTTGTTCACAATCACCGTTCTGTTGACGTACGTATTGTGAATCACGGTTGTATTTACGTTCACCACCGCGGTGTTATATGCGAATCGTCCTCCGCGCCATTCTCCGCCTACGAACCCTACGCCGCCGTACCCAAACCCGTAGTTAACGCCACCATAAAAGCCAACATGCGGACCCCAATATCCGGCGTGGAACACATACACCCCTTCATTCCAGCCCCAATATCCCGGCGTCCAAAGTAACCCCACGCGCGGCGGCGATACCCAGACTCCAGGCACCCAGTAATAACCATCATCGCCGTAGGCCCAATACCCGGGCGTCCAAAGATAACCCTCCACCGGACAAGGCGGCTGTGCGTATACCGGCAGAGCCGGTGGCCCCACGCGCACGGACACCCCCACCGAAAACTGCGCCCGCGAAGCGGCAGGCACCAGAAAAAACAGCGACACCAGAAACACAGTCCGCATCGAGACAATTCTGCGCATTATGGAATCCTCCCGAGGAAGTTCAACTGCCCGATCAATTACGCCGCCGGGAACTCCAATAACAAGTTACGGCTTATCTATGAAAACACTTTCGATGGCGATTTGTTTCATTCTCGAAGGCCAGTGTTGACTGGACCTAAGGACAGGTAAGTACAGCCGGGGACAATTTACACTCCGCACGCCTACCACGGAATTGCTCCCCCGGCAGTTGCGTACCCCGTGAGTGCTCGCATGTCCTTACAATGGGCAGTGCGCAAGACGGATTTTGTGGCTACACTCGGCTTAGCTTGATCACAAGCGGTAGCAAAGGCAGGAGCGAAAATCGCCTGTATTGACGCGGAAAATTAACACGCACGATAGTAAACGGTTATAGCCGGTCGCAGGTTGGTTGGTGACAACTGATAAGGGTGACGTCGGTGATTCAAGTCCACTTAGGCTAATCAATTAAATCAAGCAGGTAACAGCACAGCTTTGTTCTCTGTACCAGCCCGCTAAACAAGGCACTCGCACACGCCGAAGACTCTGCGGTCTCGACTGGGTTGCGAGTGCGCACGTTTGGAGGAACGATAGCTACTTAATACGCTGCTCGTGACCGACGGCGCAGGCTTCTTCACGGCATTTTGCAGCAACGGCTGAGGCCAAGGGCCGGTTTGAGGTGACAGCGCAGAGCCACGTCGCAGAAACACAGCCATCGAAGCGGAAGTGGTGGAACTGACGCGACTCCCTAGCCGTCTGCTACGGCTTTTTCTGCTCAGAAATGAGCTGTGCCACCTTTGAGAATGGTCCGACGGACTCGACAAAAACGATCTGATTCGGATTGAGGTACATGCGGTCAGGCTCGTGCAGTTCCTTGCCCCTTTTGATGAGGGAATTCGTAACCTGTTTCGTATTCGGATCTGCTTGGCTCACGACGTAGTAGACATCTGTGAGGACCGGATGGGAAGTGCCGTAGCCTTGAAGGTGGCCGAAATACACAGAACTGTTTGTCAGAAGAACTGCCTGATACGGTGTATCGAAGTGAATCGACGGACCTCGAATCGCGTGGTAAATGTGTACCCCGAGAGCGATGGAAACCAAAACCCCCGCGAGAAACCACACCGCAGAAGGTAGGCTGATTCCCCGCTCGGTTTTCTTTAGGTTTGAGTTCATCGAGATGATTTTCAGCAGAGCCATCCGCAGCTGCTATTGTGCGAGTTTCTTGCACATCGCAAACGCACCAAAGGTCAATGACCCTAGCGCTAGGAGCAGGAGCGGACCCGGTTCAGGCGTTTGCGACGTTGGAGGGCCTACTCCGGCCTGTACAGCGGTAATGTCGATCTGGTTCGCACCATAAGTCACGTCCCACAGAAAACCATCATCCCAGAAACTGGAACCATCGGCGAAGACTCCGGTCAAGCTGCTGTAGTTCATAATGTCGAATGTTTGATCGATGGGATTGAATCCATTCAGCAGCGCGATTTCTAGCCCAGTCCCGTGGTCAAGCAGTGCTTTCCCGCTCACGTCGAGCAAGGAGTGCGATGAGGGGCTCAACAGCTCATCGAAGGTTCCAGTATGTGTTTGTTCGTAGTTGCCAAAGATGGTGAGTGTGCCAGGGGCGTCGCCGGGCCTCAGTGTTCCACCCATCAAGACATTGCCGTTGATGGTGCCGGTGCCGCTCAGAATGCCATGCTTAATATCCACGATCGCGCCGCCGGTCGCTGTGAGAGTCCCATCAACGAGAGTGCTCCCTGACGTCTGCGTGTAGTTCGTGCTTGTCGCTAAGGTGCCTGTACTCGATATGGTCATCGCTCCCGAGTTCAAAAGGATCCCGCTGTTGGTCAGCGTACCGCTGTCGAGTAGCGTGCCGCGGTTAAACAGAACGCCGCTGTTGCTTAACGCACCCGTGTTATTGAAAAAACCGCGGTTGATTAAGTTTGGCTATTTGCGAAGGTGCAACCGCCATTGATGTCACAAGAGTGGCCTGTCTCCAGCATTATCAGCGAGGGGCTGATCACGTTCGCAAACGAGCCGTTGTTGATTATGGTGCCGCTATTCAGATAGGCGCATACGCCATTTACGGAGCAGGCATTTTGTATCGAGCCATTGTTGATCAGCGTGCCCTGATTTGTCAGGCTTGCGAGATCAGAAATGCTGCCATTTCTCCGATTTATAAATAAACCCGTGTTGCCAATCGCGCTTACATTGTCTGTGAAAATGCCCCCACCAATGATTGCTCCAGAATTGATTACCGTGCCGGAATTCATAAAGGTCGAGCTCTCCCCAAGGTCGATGCTCCCGGTGGAACGATTGCTCAGAATGCTGTTATTGGTCCAACTGCCGCTACCGATGTCCGCAAGTGTGCCCTTATTGACGAGTGTGTCGTTGTTGATCACCTGTCCGAAATCATTAACAAGACTCGTCAAATTAATGATCAAGCCGTTGTTATTAATTATCCCGGAGTTGCGGATTCCTCCACTATTCACAAGAGCGCCATAGTTGTTGAGGACAGAGAACGAGTTCGAGTTGGAGAGCGGACCGGAATTGTCCAGTATGCTTACACCAGAAACGAGCGTGAGGCTTTTCCCCGTATTGATGTTTAACGAAGTCGCGGGTCCCAGGTACAGGTTATCTATCGTATCGTTGAGAACGTCCATAGAGACAGTGGAACCAGCAGCGTTGACCGTGACGCTGTAGGTCGTGCCCCCGCCGTTGTTGGGCACTGTGAACGTGCTCCAGTTCGCGGCATTGCTCCAGCTTCCGCTATTGTCCGTCCATGTCGCAACCACCTGTCCGGACGCCTGAACGCATTGAAATCCTAGGAAGAGTATTAGGAACGCCGCTATCTGCTTGACCCGCCTGCACACCCGCACCGATGCCAGCAATGCCAGTCTTGATTTCATAGGATTCCCCTGGGTGGGCGGGTGACCGGTCGACACTTATAGCACGGCGAGACCCAGTTGTAAACTGTGGTAAGTAAACAAGATGAGATTTCGCGATGTGCGACTGCTTAACTCTGGGAAAGGCGCTGCCCTTTATCTCGCCGGGGCCGGCCGACTGGTCGCCGGTCAGAGATGAGCTGCTTGCAAGCTGCCAGGCCGCGCACGCAGGTACGGCGATGCGTAGATGTGAGAGATTCCCAATGACGCGACATAGGGAACCAGCTCGGTAGCCTGTGACAACGTAAACTCCTTATTGAACTCCAGGCGGCAGAGGGCTACGGGCATGCTGGGGGCTTTCATGGCCTCAGGAACCAGGTGGCACACAGAGGAGGCAACTTCTTGTTTTGCAGCCACGCCGCATCGTCGGCTGTTGTGTAGAGCAACCGGCCTCCGGTGAACTGGGGAATATCGACTTTGTCATCGCCGAAATTCGCCAATAAAAGCAGTGCATCGCCACCTGCGAGAGCCCAGACAATGGAAAGCGCTTTGTTGCCGAAAACTGCGAACTCCGCTTTGCCCGCAAGAAGGTTTTTAACGCGCGGAACGATTTCGCGCTGCCGGAACGCGAGAAGCTGGCGGTAGAGTCGCAGCCAGGCGGCGTGTTGACCTAACTCGAGCGAACCCCAATCGAGCTTCGAACGCAAGAACGTGTCCTCGCTGTTCGGGTCGGGTATTGTGGTCCGAGCCTCCTGCGAACGGAATTGTGCAAACCGCGAGAATTCCTCGCGGCGTCCCTCCCGAACCTTGTCGGCGAGGTCAGGTCCAAATTCGGAGAAAAACAGAAACGGAGTGCTGGCTCCGAACTCCTCTCCCATGAACAGCAGCGGAGGGGAGGGAGCCAAAAGCAGCACGGCTAGCGCCGCCTTAATCTTCCCTGCGCCTGTCAGGCTGGTGATCCGCTCACCAAAGGCCCGGTTTCCGACTTGATCGTGGTTTTGCAGGAAAGACACAAAGGAGGAAGGCGGCAAATCGCGGCTAGGCTCACCGCGCGCGCGGCCTTTTTGGTATGACGACGGCTGGCCTTGAAAGGAGTAACCCTCCGCCAAACAACGCGCTAGGTGCGTCGCCGGATCGTCAGCGTAGTCCTGGTAGTACCCATCGGACTCCCGGGTAAGTAGAACATGCGCTGCGTGATGAATATCGTCGTTCCATTGCGCCGTGCAGCGGCCGGGTTTGTCGCAGACGTCGCCGCCCAGGTAATGGGCCTCGTTGTTGTGGTTCTCCAATACTAGGTGAACACGGCGATTCTGGCCAACCTTGGTACGAATGGTTTCCGCCAACTCGGTTATGAAGCCAGGGTGCGAAGAATCACAAATGGCGTGTACCGCGTCGATCCGCAATCCGTCAAAGCAGTACTCCTCGAGCCAGTAGAGCGCGTTGTGAATGAAATAGTCGCGCACTTGCCGGCTTCCCGGGCCGTCAAAGTTGAGGGCTTCTCCCCAAGGGGTTCGCTGGTGTTCGCTGAAAAATTGCGGCGAATATGCGTGGAGGTAGTTTCCTTCCGGCCCGAAGTGGTTGTAGACCACATCCAGGAACACCATCAGGCCCTTGGCGTGAGCGGCATCGATTAGGTGCTTGAGATCTTGGGGCCGACCGTAGCAAGCAGCTGGAGCGTAAGGCAACACGCCGTCATAACCCCAATTCCTTGTGCCTGGAAAGGCCGCAACCGGCATGAGCTCGGCCGCAGTGATCCCCAAATCGACCAGGTAGTCCAACTTCTGTTCTGCCCCGGCGAACGTTCCCTGAGGTGAAAACGTGCCGACGTGCAGCTCATAAACAACCGCTTCCTCCCACGGACGTCCGACCCAGCTGATGTTCTTCCATTCGAAGGTCCTGGGGTCGATGATCTCGCTCGGGCCGTGTACACCGAGCGGTTGATAGCGAGAGGCAGGGTCAGGAACGCTGTGGAGGTCATCGATCTTGAACTGGTAGCGAGTGCCGGGCCTGGCTTCGCCGGTGATGAGTTCGAACCACCCCTGATCCATCTGAGGCATCGGCAGAATCTTGGCGCACAGGTCCACCGAAACCTGGGACGCCTTGGGGGCCCATAGCCGAAATCGCACTTTGCCGTCGTCGCATATCTCGGCGCCAAACGGCATCTGGTGCGCGAAGTTCATGGCAACTGGGCTCGCCTTCGGTCGTCGGCGCGGATTCGATCCGCAGCCCACTCCTTGAGCAGAACGAGTGAGCAGGCCTGCAGCGGATACGCCTTGGCGACAGAATAGAACGTGTTCGCGCCCTGGGAGGTCTGGCACGAGGTGTCAACCAGGGTAATCCAGCCGGCATTAGCGGTTAGCATTGGCAGCGTAAAAAGAATTTCTTCGTGATGCGCGTTCATTAGAATAACGAAATTACCGTCACGAATGCGCTGACCGCACTCGTCAGTTTCGTCCGCGGCGTCTCCCGAAAGCAGCACACCCAACTGCGCGCAAACTGCTGGTTCCACTCCTGATCGGTCATCTCCTGGCCGTCGGGTTTCAGCCAGACGATGTCTTTGATCCCAGCTCCTTTGGTGGCGCGGCCCTGAAAAAAACTTCTCCGTCCCACGTAGCTCAGAGGGGGTAAAGCTTGCCCGGCCATAAGATTGGATCCGTTCTGTTGGTCAAGGAGCCCTCCGGAAATCAGGAACCGAGGTCGGCTGGTCTGCAATCGGAAACCGCCTCGCGGGCTGGTGTCCCGGGACCTCCGGGACCCCAGAGATGCTCTCGCAAGCCGAGTACCGGATCGGCGCGCCTGAAAGACAACAAAAAACGAGATTTACGCCCGGGTGAGGGGTTTTGTGTACGTATTATATTCCAGCTGCGACTTCCTCGGCGGGTGACTACCGTCATGCAGGGATTCTCTGAATTGCATCCGACCGGCTGAATCGTAGAATATAGGGCGGCGTACTTAGGTGCACGGGCCAGAACGGTAAAGACGCACGAGGAGAGATGCGGGCCGATGGTGGATCCTCCATTCGACGGACGACGTCGCGTCGTCATAGCACGCCTTGCGCCAGAAATTGACTGCGGAAGATTCGCCATCAAGCGCGTCGTTGGTGAAGCCGTGACCGTAGAGGCCGACGTCTTCAGCGACAGCCACGACCTGGTTGCGTGTCGAATCCTGTACAGTGAAGACGGATCCGAATTGCGGACTTCGCCAATGAAGCCGCTCGGCAACGATCGCTGGCGAGGCGAGTTCTCGGTTACCAGGCCCGGCGAGTATCGTTACACAGTGGAAGGCTGGATCGATCGCTTCCAGACGTGGCGGAGGGATCTCGAGAAGAGAATCGCGGCGGAGCAGGACATTTCCGTCGATTTGCTAGCCGGCGCCGACCTAATTCAGCGGGCCGCCAGGCGCGCGAGGGGCGAGGATGCAACATCCTTAGAGAATTGGGCTCAGAGGCTGCGGCAAAACAATCGCGCCGAGTCCGGGGCCGCTATAGCTCTCGATTTGAAGCTTTTCGATTTGATTCAGCATTACCCTGAACTTGACCAGGCCACTCGGTACGACAAGCAATTGCCTGTCGTTGTAGAGCGTGAAAAAGCCCGCTTCTCCACTTGGTACGAACTTTTTCCTCGATCCTGTTCTCCCGAGCCCGGACGACACGGAACTTTCCGCGATTGCGAAGGATGGCTCCCTTACGTGGCCTCGATGGGTTTTGATGTGCTTTATCTTCCGCCGATTCATCCCATAGGAAAAACCCTTCGCAAAGGCAAGAACAACTCGCTTCCAGCCCAGCCGGAGGATGTCGGGAGTCCGTGGGCCATTGGGTCGGCGGAGGGCGGCCACAAATCCATCCATCCAGCACTTGGAACGCTCGAGGACTTCAGACGATTCGTTGCCAAGGCGAGCGAACACGGCCTGGAGGTGGCACTCGATATCGCTCTGCAGTGCGCACCCGACCACCCTTATGTGCAGCAGCACCCTGAATGGTTCAGCGCGCGTCCGGACGGCACCATTCAGTATGCTGAAAATCCGCCAAAGAAGTACCAGGACATCTACCCAATTAACTTCGAAAGCCCGCAGTGGCGAGAGTTGTGGGAAGAACTGAAGAGCATTTTCGTTTTCTGGATCGAGCAAGGCGTACGAATCTTCCGGGTCGACAATCCCCACACCAAGTCTTTTCCCTTCTGGGAGTGGGCCATTGCCGAGATCAGGAAGGAGCATCACGACGTGCTGTTCCTCGCCGAGGCGTTCACCAGGCCCAACGTGATGTATCGGCTCGCGAAGCTCGGTTATTCCCAGTCCTATACCTACTTCACGTGGCGCAACACAAAACAGGAACTCACGGGCTACTTCAACGAGCTGACGCAGACCGCAGTCCGCGAGTACTTCCGGCCCAACCTTTGGCCGAATACTCCGGATATTCTCCCGGAGTTTCTTCAAGTCGGCGGACGCGCTTCTTTCATGGTCCGGCTTATTTTGGCCGCAACACTAGGCGCGACGTACGGGATTTACGGTCCCGCGTTTGAGCTGTGCGAGAACGACCCATTGGCGCCCGGAAAGGAAGAGTACCTGAACTCCGAGAAATATGAACTGAGGCACCGCAACCTGGATTCCCCGCACAGCCTGAAGGATCTCATTGCCAGGCTGAACCGCATCCGCAAAGAAAACCCGGCCCTGCAAAGCAATTACCACCTACGATTTCATGAGACTGATAACCCGGCGCTTCTCTGTTACAGCAAAGCCACCGCGGATCTGTCGAACGTAATCATCGTGGTGATAAATCTTGACTGTTTTCACGAACAGAGGGGCTGGGTCCATCTCGACCTGAGTTCGATCGGGCTGGACGCGCGTCACTCGTTCCAGGCCCACGATTTGCTCAGCGCAGGCCGGTTTTTGTGGCAAGGTCCCCGTAATTACGTGGAGTTGATGCCAGAGAGCCTCCCCGCGCATATCCTGTACCTGCGCCGGTGGGTTCGGACCGAGCGGGACTTCGACTATTATCTCTAGATCGCTCTGTTGAACGGAGCTATCTGGCTAACCAAGCCCAGCATCCGAACGGGAGAGCGCATGATGCAATCCGTCCTAAGCGAATTCGATCGGTACTTGCTTGCGGAAGGCACCTTCCGCCGCGCTTATCAAAAACTAGGCGCCCACCTCACGGAGCGCGACGGGCAACGAGGAGTTCAATTTGCGGTGTGGGCACCCAACGCCAGGATGACCTCCGTTATAGGTGACTTCAATGACTGGAACCCGTTGGCCAATCGAATGGAGCCAAGTCCGGCAGGAGTCTGGGAAGCCTTTATACCCCGCATCGGTCAAGGACAGGTGTACAAATATCACGTGGAATCGAATTACGGCGGGTACTCCGCCGACAAAGCCGATCCTTATGGTTTTGCCGCGGAGATTCGCCCGCACACCGCTTCGCGTGTGTGGGACCTAGAAAGCTACTCATGGCAGGATGGTTCGTGGATGGCCGCCCGTGCCAAGAACAGCGCTCTGGACGCCCCCATCTCCATCTATGAAGTACACCTTGGATCCTGGAGGCGAGTGCCCGAGGAGAATAGCCGCTGGCTCACCTACCGCGAACTGGCTCCTCTTCTGGCCGAGTACGTTCACAATGCGGGTTTCACGCACGTGGAACTGCTTCCGGTCATGGAGCATCCTTTCGATGGTTCCTGGGGATATGAGACTATCGGCTACTTTGCCCCCACCAGCAGGTTTGGAACGCCCAACGACTTCATGTATTTCGTCGACTACCTTCATCAACAAGGAATCGGAGTGATTCTGGACTGGGTCCCGGCGCATTTCCCGAAAGACGAGGCCGGCCTCGGTTACTTTGACGGAACTCACTTGTATGAACACGCGGATCCGCGACAAGGAGAGCACCCGGACTGGAACACCTTGGTGTTCAACTACGGCCGTAACGAAGTCCGGAGCTTCTTGATCAGCAATGCGCTGTTCTGGTTTGACAAATATCATCTTGACGGTTTACGTGTGGATGCCGTCGCTTCCATGTTGTACCTCGACTACGGGCGTCGCGAAGGCGAATGGATGCCGAACCGCTACGGCGGCAAGGAAAACATCGAAGCCATTGAATTTTTGAGATCGGTCAATGAAGACGTGTACGCGGCGTTTCCCGATGTAATGATGATCGCCGAGGAATCCACGGCTTGGCCGCAAGTCTCGCGGCCCCTTTATGTTGGCGGCCTCGGATTCGGTTTCAAATGGAATATGGGCTGGATGCACGACATGCTCAGCTACATGTCGCAGGATCCG